>Ga0209682_10000122_pt1 | contig 25110 bp, 21 predicted proteins | sample DOMMetBare2Fresh_2_FD_187471 | JGI IMG/M metagenome (GOLD analysis project Ga0209682, IMG submission 187471) | Wetland sediment microbial communities from St. Louis River estuary, USA, under dissolved organic matter induced mercury methylation -... | ecosystem: Environmental > Aquatic >... | reverse complement strand
CCTCGATGGGCGTTTGCATGGTGTCGGCCAGGAGCTGCGCCCAGAGGCTGCTGCGGGCGCCGCCTCCGACCAGCGACAGCGCGCCGGGGCGCGTCCCGGCCGCGCGCAGCGCGTCGAGGCCGTCGGTCAGGCCGAAGGCGACCCCCTCCATGACCGCGTAGACGAGCGCGCGACGGTCGGTGGCGTGGCTCATGCCGAAGAGGACGCCGAGGGCCGCCGCGTCGTTGTGCGGCGAGCGCTCGCCGGAGAGGTACGGCAGGAAGATGGGCGCCCGGGCCCGCTCCGCCTCGGGGAGCGTGGCGGCCTCCGCCGCCGCCTCGGCCTCGCCGGCGGCGCCCACCAGCCGGGTCACCCAGCGCAGGCAGCTGGCCGCCGAGAGCATGACGCTCATCTGGTGCCAGCGGCCCGGCACGGCGTGGCAGAAGGCGTGGATGGCGCCAGCCGGGTTGGGGGCGAAGCGGTCGTTGACGACGAAGACGACGCCGGAGGTGCCCAGCGACACGAACCCCTGCCCGGCCACCACCGCGCCGATGCCGACCGCGCTGGCCGCATTGTCGCCGCCGCCGCCGGCCACCACCACGGGACCGCGCATGCCCCAGGCCGCGGCCAGGTCGGGGCGCAGGCGGCCCGCGGCCGCGCTCCCCTCCACCAGGGCCGGCATGTGGGAGCGCCCCAGGCCGCAGCCGGCCAGCATGACGTCCGACCAGTCGCGCCGCGCCACGTCCAGCCAGAGGGTGCCGGACGCGTCGGACATGTCCGACACCTTCTCGCCCGTGAGGCGCAGGCGCAGGTAGTCCTTGGGGAGCAGCACGGTCCGCACCTGCGCGAAGACCTCGGGCTCGTGCTGCGCCACCCAGAGGAGCTTCGGCGCGGTGAAGCCGGGCATGGCGAGGTTGCCGGTGATGGCCGTCGCCTCCGGCACGCGCCGCACGAGCTCCAGGCACTGCGCGGCCGAGCGGACGTCGTTCCAGAGGATGGCCGGGCGGAGCGGCTGATCGTCGGCGCCGAGCAGGGTCGCCCCGTGCATCTGGCCGGAGAGGCCGATGCCGCGCGTCGCGGCGAGCTGGACCGGCGCGCGCGCGCGCAGCGCCTCCACCGCCGCCAGCGCCGCCTCCCACCAGGCCGCTGGCGCCTGCTCCGACCAGCGCGGGTGAGGCCGGGCGACGTCCAGCGCGGCGCCGGCCGACGCCACGGTGCTGCCGGCCTCGTCGACCAGCAGCGCCTTCACCTCCGAGGTCCCCAAGTCGATGCCGAGGAACACGACGACCTCCCGGAGCGCGCGAGCGGCCGCGGCCCTGGGGGCGGAGCATACCCCCCGCGCTCGCCGACCGTGGCCGGCGGCTTCCTGCCTCAACCCCTTCCGGGTGGGCCGTCGCGCCCCTCGTCCGGGACCACGGCACGCGCCCCGGTGAGGCGGCGGCGCGGCCACGCACCCAAGACGCCTCTTGCGGGCCTCGGACGAGTCGCGCACGCTTCCTTGCGCGCGAAGGTGGCTGCCGCGGCCTGACACCAACATCAAGGAGGCACAGCGTGAAACGGTCCATCCTGCTCTCTCTCGCCGTCACGGCGATCTCGGGATTCGCCTCCGGCGCCCTTGCTGCCGACAAGCCCAAGATCGGGCTCTCCTTCTCCGACTTCGCCACGGAGCGCTGGGCCCGCGAGCGGGACGAGATGTCCAAGCTGCTCAAGGACGCCGGCTACGAGGTCGTGGTCCAGGAGGCCAACCACGACGCCAAGCTCCAGAACGACCAGATCAAGAACATGGTCACCCAGGGCGCCAAGGTCGTCATCGTCGTGGCGGAGGACGGTGACTCGGCCGCCACCGCGGTGGAGGACGTCGCCAAGAAGGGCGTCAAGGTCATCGCCTACGACCGCCTCATCAAGACGTCCAAGATCGCCGCCTACGTCTCCTTCGACAACGTCGACGTCGGCCGCAACCAGGCCCGGGGCGTCCTCGCCGTGAAGGACTCGGGCAACTTCGTCCTCCTCGGCGGGAGCCCGACCGACAACAACGCCCACCTGTTCCGCCAGGGGCAGATGGAGGTCCTCAACCCCCTCGTCAAGGCCGGCAAGATCAAGATCGTCGCCGATCAGTGGGTCGAGAACTGGGACCCGGCCAACGCCAAGAAGCTCATGGAGAACATCCTCACCGCCACCGGCAGGAAGTTCGACGCGGTGGTCGCCTCCAACGACGGCACCGCCCTGGGCGCCCTCGAGGCCATGAAGCCCGCCGGCCTGGCCGGCAAGGTCCCCATCTCCGGGCAGGACGCCACCGAGGCGGGCTGCAACTCCATCGCCCGCGGTGAGCTCACCGTCACCATCCTCAAGGACACCCGCAAGCTCACCCCGCTCGCCAGCGACCTCGCCGTCCGGCTCGCCAAGGGCGAGAAGGACCTCGGCCTGACCAACTTCGAGCTCGCCGATCTCACCGGCAACAAGAAGATGAAGGGCCAGGTCGCCTGCAAGTTCCTCCAGGTCTTCCAGGTCACCAAGGCCAACGTGAAGGCGCTGGTCGTCGACTCCGGGTTCCAGACCTACGAGGGCGTCTACAAGGACGTGCCGAATCCCCCGGCCAAGTAGGGCGCAGACTCCCGTCACGACCATGGCGCGACCGGCCTCCTCCTCCCCGGGGCCGGTCGCCAAGCGAGCGCACGGTGCCTGAGGACGTCCTCCTCGAGATCTCCCACGTCACCAAGCAGTTCCCCGGCGTGACCGCGCTCAGCGACGTGTCGATGCAGGTCAGGCGGGGGGAGATCCACGGCCTGTGCGGCGAGAACGGCGCCGGCAAGTCCACCCTCATGAAGGTCCTGTGCGGCGTCTACCCGTTCGGGACCTACCAGGGCGAGGTCGTCTACGACGGCAAGCTGCTCTCGCTGGGCACGCGCTCCATCCACCAGGCCAGCGAGGCGGGGATCGCCATCGTCCACCAGGAGCTGACGCTGGTCCCCAAGATGACCGTCGGCGAGAACATCTACCTGGGCAAGGAGCCGTGCCGGGGGCCCTCGATCGACTGGGACCGGCTCTACGCCGACACCGCCGCCCTGCTCAAGAAGTTCAAGCTCGACCTCCTGCCGCTCGACGTCGTCGAGGACCTGGGCGTCGGCCAGATGCAGATGACCGAGATCGCCAAGGCGCTCTCCGAGGACGCCAAGGTCCTCATCCTCGACGAGCCGACCTCGGCCCTCTCGGCCGCCGAGGTCGACCAGCTCATGGAGATCCTCCGGGAGCTCGCCTCCCAGGGGGTCACCTGCATCTACATCTCCCACAAGCTGGAGGAGCTCTTCCGCATCACCGACACCATCTCGGTGCTCCGGGACGGGAAGCTGGTGACCACCCGGCCCACCCGGGAGCTCACGCTGGAGAAGCTGGTGGGCCTGATGGTGGGTCGCGAGATGAAGGAGCGCTTCCCCAAGGGCCATCGCCGGCCCGGCGAGATCTTCTTCAAGGTGGAGGATCTCCACGCCACCGATCCGGACAACCCGGGCAAGGAGGTCCTCAAGGGCGTCAGCCTCGACGTGCGGAAGGGGGAGATCCTCGGCATCGCGGGGCTCATGGGCTCGGGGCGCACCGAGCTCGTCTCCACCCTCTTCGGCGAGTACGCGCACGTGGTCAAGGGCCGCATCGTCCTCGACGGCCGGGAGATCGTCCTCCGCAGCGCGCGGGACGCCATGAGGCACGGCATCAGCCTGGTGCCGGAGGACCGCAAGCGGATGGGGCTGGTGCTGATCCAGTCCATCCTGCAGAACATGAGCCTGCCCAACCTGGACCGGTTCTCGGGGTTCATGCGCATCGACAAGAACGCCGAGCTGGCCCTGGTGACGAAGTACTCGGCCATGCTGTCGATCAAGAGCCCCTCCGTGCTCGCGCCGGTGGAGTCGCTGTCCGGCGGCAACCAGCAGAAGGTCGTCATCTCGAAGTGGCTCATGTCCGAGCCCAAGCTGCTCATCCTCGACGACCCGACCCGCGGCATCGACGTGGGGGCCAAGTACGAGATCTACAAGCTCATGAACCAGCTGGCGGAGAGCGGGTTCGCCATCATCATGATCTCGTCGGAGCTGGAGGAGGTGCTCGGCATGAGCGATCGCGTCACCGTCATGTGGGAGGGCCGCTCCAACGGCACCCTGGACGTCTCCCAGGCGACCCAGGAGCGGATCATGGCGCGCGCCACGGGCGTCGAGCTCGCCGCCGGATAGACCATGCCAAGAATCCTGAGCACCGCGCTGCAGGCCTTCTCGAAGAACCTCAGGTCCAACATCCTCATCATGGCCCTGCTGGCCATCTGGCTCGGGTTCGGCCTGGCCTCGCCGAGCTACTGGTCGGCCGACAACATCCAGAACGTCCTGCCGCAGATGGCCATCATCGCCATCATGGCCTGCGGCATGGTCTTCGTGATCGTGACCGGCGGCATCGACCTCTCGGTCGGCTTCGGGGCCGGCTTCGTCTCGGTGGTGGCGGCCGCCATCCTGTACCACGGCGTCATCGACGGGCCGCTGCAGGAGCACTTCCCGTCGCTCCAGCCGGGGACGGTCGAGCTGCTCACCATGCTCATCACGGTGGGGCTGTGCATGGTGCTGGGGCTCCTCATGGGCGCCTTCCAGGGCTACGTCATCGCCCGCCTGGCCGTGCCGCCGTTCATCGTCACCCTGGGTGGCATGTACATCTTCAAGTCCGGCATCCTGCTGGTGACCCAGGGCAAGTCCCTCTTCATCTCCTCGAACGACACCTACAAGTACATCGCCCAGGGGCTCATCCCGCCCCTGGGGAGCGTCGCCCTCGCCGTGGTCGCGGCCGCCGCCCTGTTCGCCACCACGCTCCTCGGCCGCGCCAGGAAGCGGAAGTACGGCATGGCCCCGGGTTCGCTCGCCCGCGACCTGCTCAAGGCGGGCCTGCTCTCGGCGCTGGTCTTCGGCTACGTGGTGGTCGTCAACCGGACCTTCGACGCCGAGGCCGACGCGAGCCTGCGGGGCGTCCCCTTCCTGGTGGTGATCCTCGGGGTCATCGCCGTGCTGATGAGCCACGTCTCGACCAACACCCGCTTCGGCCGGTACGCCTACGCCATCGGCGGCAACCGGGAGGCGGCCAGGCTCTCGGGCATCAACATCCGGCGGGTCATCCTCACCATCTACGTCACCATGGGCGCCCTGATGGGCGTCTCGGGCATCGCGCTCGCCGCCTACGTGGGCTCGGGCACCACCGCCGCGGGCGGGGGCTACGAGCTGGACGTGATCGCGAGCTGCATCCTCGGCGGGACCTCCACCCTGGGGGGCGAGGGCACGGTGTTCGGCGCCGTGGTGGGGGCGCTCATCATGCAGTCCCTCTCCAACGGCCTGCAGATGATGAACGTGAGCTCCAACGTGCAGTACCTCATCAAGGGCCTGGTGCTGATCCTGGCGGTGCTGGCCGACATCTCCATGAAGAAGAAGCGGGCGTGAGGCCGGGTGGAGGGGACGGGAGGTCGACATGAAGAAGGTCGTCTGGGGCGTGCTCGGCACGGCCCGCATCGCCACCGAGAAGGTCATCCCCGCCATGCAGCGGAGCGCCCTCTGCGAGGTCCGCGCCATCGCCTCGCGCACCCAGGCCAAGGCCAGCGCGGCGGCGGCGGCCCTCGGGCTCCCGGTGGCCCATGGCTCGTACGAGGCGCTGCTCGCCGACCCGGCCATCGAGGCCGTCTACAACCCGCTCCCCAACCAGCTGCACGTCCCCATGACGCTGCTCGCCGCCGCGGCCGGGAAGCACGTCCTGTGCGAGAAGCCGCTGGCGCTCAGCGCCGAGGAGGCGCGCCGCCTCCTGGCGGTGGCCGGGCAGGTGCACGTGATGGAGGCGTTCATGGTGCGCCTCCACCCGCAGTGGCTGCGGGTCCGGGAGCTGGTGCGGGCCGGCGCGGTGGGGACGCCGCGCGCCGTGCAGGTGTTCTTCTCGTTCTTCAACGAGGACGCCGGGGACATCCGCAACCAGCCGGAGAGCGGCGGCGGGGCGCTCTACGACATCGGCTGCTACGCCGACGTGGCCGGCCGGTTCGTCTTCGAGACCGAGCCGGTGCGGGCCATCGCGCTCGTCGACCGCGACCCGCGCTTCCACACCGACCGGACCACCAGCGCCCTGGTGGACTTCGGCGAGGGGCGGCACCTGGGCTACACCGTCTCCACGCAGTGCGTGCCGTACCAGCGCGTCCAGGTCTGCGGGACGCGCGGGCGGATCGAGGTCCTCATCCCGTTCAACGCCCCGCCGGGCGCCGCCACGCGGATCCTCCTCGACGACGGCTCGGCCCTCGATGGCAGCGCCATCCGGGCGGAGACGCTGGCGCCCTGCGACCAGTATGCGCTCCAGGGCGACGCCTTCTCCCGCGCCGTCCGCGGGGAGATCCCGCTCCCCTACGGCGTCGAGGACGCGGTGCGAAACCTGCGGCTCATCGACGCGCTCTTCCGCTCGGAGCGGAGCGGGCGGTGGGAAGCGCCCTGAGGACGTGCCCGGGCCGGGCGCCGGCGGCGGCCGACGGCCACGCGCGGGCCCGGGGCGGTGCGGCGCCGCCCCTCAGCAGTACCGGTTGAGCAGGTTCTCGAGCGCCTCCTGGCGGCCGGAGACGGGCTGCACCTCTTCGTTGCGCTCGAGGGTGCGGCGGGCGAGCTCCTCCAGCCCGCTGCGGCCGGCCAGGATGTCCTGGCCGAGGGGGCCGCTCCACCCCTGGTAGCGGGCCTCCAGCGCACGGGCCAGCTGGCCGTCCCCGATCATCCGCTCGGCGGCGAGCAGCGCCCGGGCGCAGACGTCCATCGCCCCCGCGTGCGCGTGGAAGAGGTCCTCGGGGGCGATCGACTGGCGGCGCACCTTGGCGTCGAAGTTCAGCCCGCCGGTGGTGAAGCCGCCGCCGCGGAGGATGGCGTAGAGCGGGAACGCCATGTCCGCCACGTTGTTGGGGAACTGGTCGGTGTCCCAGCCGAGCAGGGTGTCGCCGCGGTTGATGTCGATGGAGCCGAAGATGCCGTAGGCGAGCGCGGTCGCGATCTCGTGCTCGAACGAGTGGCCGGCCAGGGTGGCGTGGTTGTTCTCGACGTTGACCTTCACCTCCTTCTCGAGCCCGAACCGCTGCAGGAAGGCGAACACGGTGGCCGTGTCGTAGTCGTACTGGTGCTTCGAGGGCTCGCGGGGCTTGGGCTCCACCAGGATGGTGCCCTTGAAGCCGATGCGGTGCTTGTACTCCACCACCGCAGCCAGGAAGCGGCCGAGCTGCTGGAGCTCCCGCTCGAGGTCGGTGTTGAGCAGCGTCTCGTACCCCTCGCGGCCGCCCCAGAGGACGTAGTTGGCGCCGCCGAGCCGCTGGGTGGCGTCGAGCGCGGCCTTCACCTGGGCGGCCGCGAAAGCGAACACCTCGGGATCGGGGTTGGTGGCGGCGCCGGCCATGTAGCGGCGGTGGCTGAAGAGGTTGGCGGTGCCCCACAGGAGCTTCACGCCGGTCCGCTCCTGGTGCCGGGCGAGCACGTCGGTGATGACGCGGAGGTTCTCCAGGCTCTCGCGCGGGGTGGCCCCCTCCGGGGCCACGTCGCGATCGTGGAAGGTATAGAAGGGCACGCCCAGCTTCGAGAAGAAGTCGAAGGCCGACTCGGCCTTCAGCCGCGCCGCCTCCATCCGATCGGCCGGGGCGCTCCAGGAGCGCTCGACGGTGGGGCCGCCGAACGGGTCCGAGCCGGCGTAGCCGAAGGTGTGCCAGTAGCAGACCGCGAAGCGGAGCTGGTCCTCCATGCGCTTCCCCAGCACCAGCCGGTCCTTCTGGTAGGAGCGGAAGGCGAGGGGGTTCGGGCTCTCCGGCCCCTCGAAGCGGAGGGGCTGGATCTCGGCGAAGTAGCTGGCCATGGCATCTCTCCGTCTGCGGCCCGTCCCTTCGACCCGGCCCGGGAGAGGCCCGAGGAGGGCAGGCCAGCGCGCACATCCGCGAGGGAGCGTTCCACGCCCGCACCAGGGCCGCAAGCGACGGAATGGGGCCACCGCGCCGGCGCGGCGCGGCCAGCCCTCAGCGGTCCAGCGTGAGGGCCAGGGGCGCGCCCAGGCCGTTGGCCTCGGAGGCGCGCGCCGCGGCGGCGGTCTCGCCCGAGACCACCCAGCGGGTGGCCTCCGGCCGGAGGACCTCGCGCGCCGCGCGCCACAGCTCGTCGGCCGTCACCGCCATGAGCTCGGCGCGGCGCCGCTCCGGGCGCGGCCGATCCTCCCCGAGGGCGATGGCCTCGGTCCAGGCGGCGCTGATGTGGTGGGCGTCGTCCCAGCTGGCATCGAGCTCGGCCTGCACCTGGCCGAGGGCGTGGGCCAGCTCGGACGCCGACGGGGGGGCGGCGCGCACCGCCGCCAGCGTCTCCCGGAAGGCCTTCAGCCCCTCGCCGCCCCGGTCGGCCCCGAGCGTGGCGCAGGCCAGGAAGGCGCGCCCGTGGCGGCGGCGCTCCAGCCCGGCCCCCACGGCGTAGGCGTGCCCGCCCTGCTCGCGCAGCGCCCGCGCCAGCCGGCTCGCCGCGCCGTCGCCGAGCAGCGCCGCCAGGAGCTGCAGCGAGGCGTCCGACGACGTGACGCCTGCGAGCGGGCGGGCGGCGCAGGTGACCAGCGTGGAGGCGGGCTGGCGTCGGAGCAGCCCCACCGGCTCGCGCGCGGCGGCGGCCGGTCCGGCCTCGACCACCGGCGCGGGCAGGGCCCGTCCCTGCCAGCCCCGGAAGGCGGCCTGCGCTTGCCCCAGGACCGTGCGAGCGTCGAGGTCGCCCACCACCACGAGGGTGGCGCCCTCGGGGACGAGGACGGCCGCCTGCTGGCGGACCACGTCCTCCAGCCCCAGGGTGGAGAGGCTGGCGCGGGTCCCGATGGGCGAGCGGGCGTAGGGGTGGCCGCGCCCGAAGGCGGCCTGGGCCATCACCCGACCGAGGGCGTCGTCGTCGGAGGTCCGCAGGTCCTCGAGGAAGTCGAGCTTGGCGTCGCGCCGGCCCTTGAAGGACCGCTCGCCGTGCCGCGGCTCCTGGACCGCCCCGGCGAGCAGGGTCAGGTAGGCGCCGAGGTCGGCGGCGTACCCGGTGAGGTGGATCCAGGCGGCCTCGTGCGTCGTGCCGGAGTCGAGGGTGGCCCCCAGCTCGGCCACCAGGCCTCGGAGCGGCTTCTCCTCGAGGTCCTCCTCGCCCCTGTCGCTCCGCTCGCGGTAGTCGGTGGCGATCTGGACCGCCAGCGAGGTGGCGCCGGCGGCGTCGGAGGGATCGGAGAAGGCGCCGCGTGGCCAGAGCAGGGTCATCACCACCACCGGGCGGGCGTGGTGCTCCACGGCGACCACGCGAAGGCCGTTCGGGAGCATCAGCTCGCGTGCGGCGGGAGGCGTGGGCGCGCTGCGGGGAGCGGCCGGCGGCGGCGGCGTGGGGCGCCATGGGTCCGCCGGCGCGGGCGCCAGGGTCGAGGTCGCGGTCGCGGTCGAGGTCGGGGTCGGCTGCTTCCCGCGCCCATCTCGCGGCAAGGAGTTGGTGAAGAGGGTCGGGATGCGCCGGGGCGCCTCGGCACAGCCAGCGAGGATCGCCGCCAGGGTGAGGAGCCGCGCGGCGTGGCCGTGCCAGCGCCGGTCGGGCCGGCTCATGGCCGCTCCCCCCGCGCGGCCTTGGGGCGCGTCGGCCTGGCGTGCATGACCACCTGCGGCTCCTTGAGGTAGATGCGCGCCGTGTCGCGCAGCATGTAGCGGTCGAGGTTCCAGTGCCAGCCGAGCTGCTCGCCGATGGGGAGGTGCGGCGGCGGCAGCAGCTCCAGGGCCGCGAGCGCGGCGGCGCGCCCCTCCAGGTTGTCGAGGTGGAACAGGGCCGCCCGGTCGAGCGCCAGGTGGGCGGCGTGGAGCAGCTCCACCGGCGCCTCGCGCAGCGTGAGGAAGCGCAGGAGCCCCTTGGCGTCCCCCTCCATGACGCTCATGGGCTCGCCGTAGGGCACCGTCACGTCGAGCTGGAAGACCGACTCCCCGGCGTACTCCAAGAGCCCGGCCTCCACGCCCATGCCGAAGGCGCCGTCGCTCATGAAGCCGAGCACCTGGCCGCCGAGCCGGAGCGCCAGCCCGACGTCCCGGGGCAGGGCCGGGAAGCGCCAGGCGAGCGAGACGCGCGGCCGGCGGGCCAGCGGCTCGGCCCGCTGGTCGACGTACGGCTCGGAGGGCGGCGGGAGCGCTGGGGTGGGCGCCGGGCGGCCGGGGGGCAGGCGGCCCACGCCCTCGTCGATGAGGCGGCGGGCCTGCGCCGGGTCGAAGCGCCCGGCCACCACCAGCACGGCGTTGGCGGGGACGAGGTAGCTGGCCACGAAGGCCCGCACCTCCTCGGCGGAGACGGCGCCGAGCTCGGCGACCGCGCCGACCACGCCGGCGTGGAGCGGATGGGGCTCGGCGAAGAGGCGGGCCGAGAGCCGCTCGTCCACCAGGCCGTAGGGCTCGTCCACCACCCTGAGCGCCCGCTCCTCCACCACCACGCGGCGGTGGCGGTCCACCAGCCCCTGGTCCACCAGGGCGGGCAGCGTGCCGAGCCGATCGGCAGCCACCCAGAGCGCGGCCGGGAGCTCCTCCGACGGCACCACCGCCTCGAAGGACATGCCGTCGTAGCCGGTCGAGGCGTTGAAGTGGCGGGCCCGTCGGCTCTCCAGCAGCGTCGCGTAGTCGGTCTCGGGCGTCGGCCCCGACGCCAGGAGGTGCTCGACGAGGTGGGCCAGGCCGCTGCGGCCGGGCGGCTCGAAGAGGGCGCCGGCGCGGAAGCGCATCCAGACCGCCACGCTCGACCCGGTCGCGTCGGGGGCGAGGATGACGGTGAGGCCGTTGGAGAGGGCGAACCGCTGCACCTCCACCGAGAGCTGGGCCGGGGTGGTCTTGCGCGCCTCGAACGTCCCGTCGCTGGTGGTCGCCGCAGCGCCGCGGCTCGGCGCGAGGAGGCTCAGCGCGGCGGCGAGGGCGAGGGCGGTCGTGCCCGGCGCCGGCGCGGTGCGGAAGCGGTTCATGCGCTCGTCCCGGCCTTCCGCGGCTGCCCCCGTTGGGAGGCAGGGGAGGGCCGGCCCCTGGGGTGAAGGCCTACCATGCACCCCGGGACCTGGAGTGAAGCATCCCCTGAATGCGGGACAATCTGGGCGCTCGGCCAGCGGGTCCCGAGCGACGGCCGGGTCCGGCGCCACCTTCGACTCCCGGGGTGTGGCCTCGCGGACCGGCCGCTTCGGCGGTGCGCCACTGGGTGCGAAGGGCGAGTCGCACCGGCCGGTTGCGCCGTGCCCCACCCCTGCCAGGCGCAGTGCATGGGTGGGGGTGGCACGCGCCGCGAGCCGTGGCACCGCGCGTGCAAACTCGAAGCTGGAGGCACGCAGCCGCGTGGGGCGGCCGGCCCGGGCAGGCCACACCGCCCGGCATCACCTCGCTGGAGGATCGCGTGAACCAGGGACCGACGGGAGCGGCCGAGCGCTGCGGGGCGTGCCGCTACTACCTGCAGAACAAGGACAGCAACCCCAAGGACCCCGTCGGCCTCTGCCGCCGCTATCCGCCGCACGCGGGCGACGGCGCCTCCGACTCGACCTGGCCCGATGTGAGCGACCTCGACTGGTGCGGGGAGTTCGCCGCCACGCGCTAGGCGGCAGACGCCCCACCTGCGACGGGACGCCGGCGCCCCGCGCCGCCAGATCTTGCGCGGGCGCGCGGGCCATCGGCTCGGCGTTGGGCGGGAGAAAGGTCTCTCATGCGGTCCGGCACGCGCCTCGCGCTCCCTGGCCTCGTCGCGTCCATCACGCTGCTCGCCTGCGGAGGAGGGGGAGGGGACGGCGGAACCCTCAACCCATTCCTCGGCACGGTCTCCATCACCTCCGCCCTGCCGGCCGGGAACACGGCCTGCCTGGCGACGCACGACGTGACCTTCTCGGGCGCCGGCGCGAACATCCACCAGGTGTCGGCGGCGGGCGGCGACTGCCTGCGCTTCACCAACACCGACACGGCGCAGCACCAGCCCTTCTCCATCCCGACCAGCGGCGGCTGCCCGGAGCTGCGAGCGCCCGTGCCGCTGGCCCAGAACGGCGTGTTCACCACGCCGCCGCTCGGAGGCCCGGGGACCTGCAACTGGCAGGACCTGCTCAACCCGCCCACCGCAGGCGGCGGCGGGGGTGGGGGCGGCGGGTACTAGCGGCCGAGGTCGTGCAGCCAGGCCACCCGCAGGTTGGGGTGGACGAGCCGGCCGGGATAGGCGACCAGCTCGGCGGCGCAGTCCAGGTGGCCCAGGGTGACGAGGCGGACGCCGGCCGTCAGCGAGAGGTCGGTGGTGCGGCTGGTCAGCACCGCGCCGTCGCGCTCCACGCGGAACCGCCCGTCGACCCGCGCCGCGCCGGCGCCCACCCATGGGGTCAGCTCGCCGAAGGCCGTCGCCACGCGCCAGCCGGCCGACAGGTCGGCCCCGGCCACCACGGTCCGGAGCGTGTCGCGCGTGTCCGGCTCGGTGACCGGGCTTCGCGAGCTGGCGTAGACCCCCTGCGCGCGCAGCCCCACCGAGAGCGGGCCGCGCTCCCAGGCGAGGCCGGCCTCCAATGCGCCGAGGTGGGAGCTCACGCGGTTCACCTCGATCGGCGGGATGTAGGCTGCGCCGGCGAAGGCGCGCCAACCCTCGGCCACCGGCAGGCCGGCGGCGAGGCGCAGGCGCGGGAAGAGGCGGGTCTGGTCCGACGCGGTGATCTGCCGCTTGCCGCCGGTGGTCCCGTCGATCTCGGGGATGGTCACCACCTCCAGCCCCAGGCTGGCCTGGCCGGCGCGCCAGGCGCCCGGCGGCGCCAGCGCGGGGAGGGCCACCAGCAGCGAGTGGAGCTCGATGAGCCGCTCCTCCTGGTCGAGCATGGTCTGGGCGCCTGCGGCGCCAGGCCAGGCGAGGGTCGCGGCGGCCGCGACGCCCACGGTCAGGGCGGTCGCGACCGCGCCGCGCGGCGGACGGTGGAGGTGGCTCACGGGTTGGCCGCCCGCGCCAGGCCGGCGAGGAACTGCCCGGAGGTGTCGAAGCCGGCGTAGTACATGTTCCAGATGCCTCCATCGAGGAAGACCGCCGGCGTGGTGAGCCCGCCCGAGTCGAAGGCGCCGGCCGCGCCTCGCTGCAGCGCGTCGCCCCTCGGCGAGGGCTGGGGGATCTTCACCCAGGTGATGCCGTCGTTCGACTCGGCGTAGCCGATGGTGCCGCCGCTCGGGCCGCCGAGCGGGCCCGCCGCCGTGCAGCCGCGGTACCACATGCGGTAGAGCTGCTCGCGCTCCTTCACCACCGAGGGCTGGTAGGCGCAAGCGAGGTCGAAGCTGCCGTCCCGCCCGACGTCGAGGATGGCGCCGCCGAAGAGCTTGCCGGGCTTCTTGGTCCAGTGGCGCGCGTCGGTGGAGGTGGCGAGGGCCACGCGCCAGGTGTTGGTGGCGTCGTTGGCCGAGTAGTACATCTTGTACTCGGCGCCGTCCTTGATGACCCAGACGTAGCCTACCTGCTGCGCGTCGATGGCGCCGACCGGGCCGAGCGGCAGGACGCTGCCGCCCGGGCCGTCCCCGTCGTAGTGCTTGGTCCAGACCCGGCCGTCGGTCGACTCGGCGTAGCCGATGCGCCGGTTGTTGGCGAGCACGCCGGTCTGCCCGGTGGTGGTGTCGCAGTTGAACGGCATGGTGCTGCCGTTGAACCACATGCGGTAGGTGGCGCCGTCCTTGAGGACGAAGGGGCGGTAGGTGATCTGCGTGTCGAAGGCGTCGCCCGTGCCGTTGTCGAGGATGGCCCCGCCGGTCTCCTGGCCGGCGACGCGGGTGAAGGCGACCCCGTCGGTCGAGGTGGCGAGCCCGATGCGCCAGTGCGAGGAGTTGATGCCGGCGCAGGGGCCGGTGGCGTCGCTCCCGCCGTAGTAGAGCCGGATGACGTCGCCGTCCCGGAAGGCGCTCACCGTGAAGTTGGCCCGCTCGTCGAAGGCGCCAGGCGCCCCCAGGCCGAGCACGGCGCCGTTGGGACCGGGGCCGGTCACCTTCCTCCACTCGAGCGGCGAGAGCGGCGCGGTGTCGGCGCTGCAGGCCGCGAGGAGGCCGAGGAGCAGGCCGGCGAGCGCGGTGGAGGTGAGGCGGCGGTGGAGGTGTCGCGCCATGGGCATGGGTTGGGTCCTCGCTGGTCCCCTCCCTCCCCGGAGCAGTTGCCTAACGGCTGTGCCGGGTGGCCGCCACGGGCCCGCTGGGCCCGTCCCGCACGGGCACCGCGCCGGCGCTCGACGTCGTGGGGTGGCGCCGTGGTTTGACGCCAAGGAAGGATCGGACTACGGCAAGGTGACCCAAGGAGGCTCACCATGTGGAAGGCGCTCTGGCTGGAGAAGGCCCCCGAGTTCCGCGCCGAGGTCCGCGAGGTCGGCGACGACGTGCTGCCCGAGGGGGACGTCGACGTGGCGGTGGAGTACTCGACGCTCAACTACAAGGACGCGCTCGCCATCACCAACCGCGCGCCGGTGGTGCGCGCCTGGCCGATGATCGCCGGCATCGACGGCGCCGGCACGGTGACGCAGAGCCGCCACCCGGCCTGGAAGGCCGGCGACCGGGTGGTGGTGAACGGCTTCGGCGTCGGCGAGGCGCACCTGGGGTGCCTGGCGGAGCGGGCGCGCCTCAAGGGCGACTGGCTGGTGCGGCTGCCGGAGCGCTTCACGCCGCGCCAGGCCATGGCCATCGGCACGGCCGGCTACACCGCCATGCTCTGCGTGCTGGCGCTGGAGCGCCACGGGCTGCGCCCCGGCGCCGGGCCGGTGCTGGTGACGGGCGCCACCGGCGGCGTGGGCTCGGTGGCGGTGGCGCTCCTCTCGAAGCTGGGGCACGAGGTGGTGGCGGCCACCGGCAAGGCCGCCGAGGAACCGTACCTGCGCGCGCTCGGCGCCACCGCGGTCATCGACCGCGCCGAGCTGGGCGCCCCCGGGAAGCCGCTCCAGAAGGAGCGCTGGGCCGCCGGCGTCGACGCGGTGGGCAGCCACACGCTGGTGAACGCCCTGGCGCAGACGCGCTACGGCGGCGCGGTGGCCGCCTGCGGCCTGGCGCAGGGGTCCGACCTGCCCGGCACGGTGCTCCCCTTCATCCTGCGGGGCGTCTCGCTCCTCGGCGTCGACAGCGTGATGGCGCCGCTGGCGCGCCGCCAGGAGGCCTGGGCGCGGCTGGCCGCCGACCTCGATCCGGCCAGGCTGGAGGCGATGACCACCGAGGTCGGCCTGGCCGGCGCGCCGGCGCAGGCGGTGGCGCTGCTCGCCGGCAGGGTGCGCGGCCGGGTGGTGGTGAAGGTCGGCGGCTAGACCGAGGCGTCCGGCGGCGCGGGCCTCGGCGGGCCCCGCGGCGCGTCGAGGGGGGCCGGGTCCTCGGGACGCACCGCATCGCGCTGGAGGCGGCGCACCGCCAGGGCGATCCGGTCGAGCGACTCCACCAGGTCCCTCCCGGCCTCGACGGCCTCCGCGTCCTGGCCCCCGGCGGCGTCCCGCAGGTAGGTCGCGGTGGCGCGCGCCGCCGAGAGCGGGTTGTTGATCTGGTGGGCCACCTCGGCGGCGAGCAGGCCCACCGCCGCCAGCCGCTCGTCCCGCTCGCGCCGGCGCTCGCTCTCGGCGAGCCGCGCCTGGGCCTCCTCACGGGCGGCGCGCGCCGCCGCCTCGGCGCGCCGCGAGCGAGCGAGGGCCAGCGCCAGGGTGGTCCCGATGGCGAGCGCCACCAGGCCGACCTGGGCCCAGCCCACCACCTCCCCCGCCGAGGCGCCATGGCCGAGGAGCTGCCACCAGACCCCAGCCAGCACGGCGGCCGAGGCCGCCAGCGCCGCGCGCGGCAGCTCCGGCATGACGATGGGGATGACCAGGACGAGCACGTGCGAGAAGGGGAGGACCGGCGACCTTCGACCGCCGGTGACATCCACCAGCAGCAGGTAGAGGACGGCGGAGCCGAGCGCCGCGACCACCGCGCCGACCCGGATGACGGGACGGGCGGCGAGGCGCACCAGCAGCGCCATGGCGAGCAGGAGCACGCACCACGCGAGCCGGACCGCGAAGGCCGGCCAGTCGGGGCCGCCGGCGCGGAGCACGTCGGCGAGGTGGGTCAACAGGATGGCCAGGCCGGCGGAGACGAGGAAGAGCGCCCGCTCCCGGAGGGGGAACACCAGCAGCGCCTGGTCGGCAGGCCTGGGCGGCGGGGGCACGCGCGGACTCTAGCGGATCGACCTTTGCGACCGGGGTGACCGAACGAGGGCGTGCGCCGTCGCCAACGGCCGGCGCGACGATGGCGCGCCGCCGCCGCGGCCGGCTTCGTCGGGTTGGGCCAAGCGCGCACTGACGGCCCGCCCAGGGGCGACGCGCTGCGTAACGGGGCGAGATCAGGACACCTACATCGCGGCACATACCGGCACATTGTAATGACTTCATATGGATAGCAACTTACCTGCGGTTGACTGCCGCACTACGTCGGGGTTAGTCAACCGCGGCGCTGTACCGGTTTCATGGTACGGCGCGCGCCTTCGCGGCGGCGAGACCGGCACGGCGCCGGTGCGTCACGCGGACGGGTTCGCGGTCGAGCCCGTCCAGCCGCCAGGGCGGCAACCTCACCGCGTCAGGAGGAAGCGTGATGGTGAAGACCAATGTGAGCGCCGTGAACTGGTTGGGCCTGGGAGTCACCTGCGCCCTGCTGTCCGCCTGCGGGGCAGGCGGCTCCGCCGATTCCACCGTCCGGGGCCAGGCCCTGGCCGACGTCCCCGTCGTCGGCACCGTCTCCCTGCGAGACTCGTCCGCCCAGCCGGTGCTCCGCACCGCCCGGACCGCTGCCGACGGCACCTTCGCCCTGGATGCCACGGGGCTCACCGCGCCGTTCCTGCTCAAGGCCGAGTGGCAGGACGGCCGCACCACCCGGCAGGTCTTCTCGTCCAGCGGCGGCCACGGCGAGGCCGACGTGAACCCCATCACCGACATCGCCTTCGCCGGCGCCTCCGGTGACGGCGGGCGCGACGGGGCCTTCGAGCACGGCGGCTCCCGAGAGCGCCACGATGGCGTTCGGAGCTTCCTCACCCAGCTCCAGACCGTGCTGGCGCCCCTCCTCGAGCGCTACGGCATCACCGATCCGCGCACCGACCGGGCCGCCGTGCGGGCCCTGCTCGAGGACGTCCGCTTCTCGCTGCGTCAGGGCGTGGTCACCGTGACCAACCGGGCCACCGGCGGCGTCATCTACACCGGCCCGCTCGCCGACCTGGCCTCCGGCACCTTCAACGCGGACAACATGCCGCCTGGGCCAGGCTCGCAGCCCCCGCCGGACCTCGATGGGGCGGCGCTCTACGCCTCCACCTGCGCCGGCTGCCACGGCCCGCTCGCCACGAGCCAGGTTCGCGGTGAGTCGGCCGAGGACATCCGCGAGGCCATCGCCGAGAACGAGGGCGGCATGGGCTCCCTCACGCTGACCGACCTGCAGATCGCCGCCATCGCCCGGGCGCTCTCCGGCTCGGCCGGCGGCGGCGGCGGTGGTGGCGGTGGCGGTGGCGGTGGCGGTACCGACGGCGCCTCCCTCTACGCCGCCAACTGCCAGGGCTGCCATGGCCCGCTCGCCACGAGCGCCAAGCGAAACGCCACGGCGGCGGCCATCCAGGGCGCCATCGACGGCAACGTGGGCGGCATGGGCTCCACCGCGCTGCGCGCCCTCACGGCGGCGCAGGTGGCAGCCATCGCCTCGGTGCTCGCCGACACCACCCCGCCGCCGCCAGCCATCGACGGCGCGGCGCTCTACCAGGCCAACTGCGCCGGCTGCCATGGCAACTCGCGCAAGGGGTCGTCGGCGTCGTCCATCCAGAACGCCATCAGCTCGAACCGCGGCGGCATGGGGACGGCGGCCCTGCGCGCGCTGACGCCGGCGCAGATCGCCGCCATCGCTGCGGCCCCGTAGCGGCGGCGCCGACCGGGTTGGGTGCCCTGTCCCGATATGATGGGGCAGGGCGCCCGTCCGGCCCGTCTGAACCCTGGAGAGGCACCGGCCGTATCAGTACGATGAGGGTGCACCAAGCCGAACCACCTCACTGGAAAGGCAGGCTCGAACGCCATGACCAACACCCTCCGGCTCACCCTCCCGCTCGCGCTCGCCCTGGCCGCCGCTCCCGCCCTGGCCGAGGAGACCCAGGCCGGGTGGGGCCTCGACCTCTCGGTCCACGCCGGCCTCGACAAGTACGACTCGGTCGGGCTGAAGAACGGCTTCAACGCCACCGACTTCTCCGACGGCCAGCAGCTCAAGGACGCCAACAAGAGCTTCGGCGCCACCGCCATCGTGCGCCTCGGCATGCTCGACGTGGGCGGCCTCCTCGAGCTGGGGCGCCCCGGCCAGAGCAACACCTCCACCTTCATCGGCGCCCTGGGCGGCGTGAACCTCGACGTCGGCCCGCTGCGCTTCGAGGGGCTGGGCGAGCTGGGCGGCCATCGCTTCGGCGACATCCTCAAGGACTCGGGCGTGCTCGAGCAGAGCACCCGCGAGGCCTGGCTGGCCTACGTCGGCCTGCGCCCCGGCCTCTCGGTGAGGCTCGGGGAGTCGGGCCGCTGGCTCCTCGGCGTCTGGGCCTTCGCCCGCTGGGACGTCATGACCAAGACCGTCCAGGCGACCCTGGCAGACACCAGCACCGGCGAGTACAAGCTCGGCGGCACGCAGTTCGGCGCGGCCCTGCGCCTCGGCTTCACGCTCTAGCCCGGCCCACGAACCCGTCGCCTCCGGCGCCGGGAAGGCATAGGCTACGCCCCTCGCCGCGCCGGGTCGCCCCTCCGGCCGCCCACGGCGGCGCGCGAGAAGGACGCCCATGCCCTCCGACCCCAAGGTCACGCCCCCCGGCGTCACGCCGCCCAAAGGCACCGAGGCCGGCCCCTACCGGGACGAGATCGTCGTCTCCTGGCCCGAGCTGCACCGCGATGCGCGCTACCTGTCGCGGGTGCTGCACGAGCTGGGCGACTGGAAGGGGATCGTGGCCATCACCCGCGGCGGCCTGGTGCCGGCGGCCCTGGTGGCCCGCGAGCTCGAGATCCGGCTCATCGACACGGTCTGCGTCGTGAGCTACGGCCAGGGCGACGAGGGCGGCGCCGAGCAGAAGCAGGGGCAGCTGAAGTGGCTGAAGGGGATCGACGGCGACGGGGACGGCTGGCTCCTCATCGACGACCTGGTGGACACCGGCCGGACCGCCCGCGCCGTGCGCGAGCGGTTGCCCAGGGCCCACTTCGCCACCCTCTACGCCAAGCCCCAGGGCCGGCCGCTGGTGGACACTTTCGTCAAGGAATTCAAGCAGGAGAAGTGGATCTACTTCCCCTGGGACATCGACTACCAGTTCGTCTCGCCCATCCGCCAGAAGAAGCCCACGCCCTAGCCCTCCCCCGACTGTGGGAGGGGCGTGGTAGGTGGAGGCGCCTGCCCGAACACCCTGCGCCCCGCTCCGCGAGAACGTGACCCCACCCCGGCTCGAGCTCCAGCACGTCACCAAGCGCTACGCGTCGCTGGTCGCCAACGACGACGTGGCGCTCACGGTGCAGCCGGGGGAGATCCACGCCGTCCTCGGCGAGAACGGCGCCGGCAAATCGACGCTCATGAAGGTGATCTACGGCGCGGTCCGCCCCGACGCCGGGCAGATCCTCTTCGACGGCCGACCGGTGCAGATCCGCTCGCCGCACGAGGCGCGGGCGCTCGGCATCGCCATGGTCTTCCAGCACTTCTCCCTCTTCGACACGCTCACCGTGGCGGAGAACGTCTGGCTCGGCATGGGACGGGACGTGCCGCTGCAGCGCGTGGTGGACGGGATCCGCGCCAAGGCGGCCGAGTATGGGCTGGAGCTCGACCCGCAGCGGACGGTCCACTCGCTCTCGGTGGGCGAGCGGCAGCGGGTCGAGATCGTGCGGGCCCTGCTGGCCGACCCGAAGCTCCTCATCCTCGACGAGCCCACCTCGGTGCTGACGCCGCAGGCGGTGGAGAAGCTCTTCGTCACGCTGCGCCAGCTCGCCTCGACCGGCTGCGCCATCCTCTACATCAGCCACAAGCTCGACGAGATCCGGGCGCTCTGCCACCAGTGCACCGTGCTGCGCGGCGGCCGCGTCACCGGCCACTGCGACCCGGCCCAGGAGACCACCGCCAGCCTGTCGCGCCTCATGATCGGCGCCGAGCCGCCCCGCCTCGTCCACCGCGAGTCGAAGCCGGGCGAGGTGGCGCTGCGGGTGCGAGACCTCTCGCTGCCCAAGGCGGACCGCTTTGGCGTGGACCTCGACCGCGTCTGCCTCGACCTGCGCGAGGGGGAGGTGGTGGGCATCGCCGGGGTCTCCGGCAACGGGCAGCAGGAGCTCCTGGCGGCCCTCTCGGGCGAGGATCCGCGCGCCCCGGCCGGCGCCATCCAGCTCTTCGGCCAGCCCATCGGCCAGCTCCGCTCCGGGGCGAGGCGGAGGCTGGGGCTCCACTTCGTGCCCGAGGAGCGGCTGGGGCGCGGCGCCGTGCCGTCCCTGTCGCTGGCCCACAACATGCTCCTCACGCGCAACGAGTCGCTGCGCCTGCTCGGCTGGATCGACCGGCGGGCGCTGCGCTACCAGACCTCGGCCATCATCGACCGCTTCAAGGTGAAGTCGGGCGGGCCGGGGGCCGTGGCGCGCAGCCTCTCGGGCGGCAACCTGCAGAAGTACATCGTGGGGCGCGAGATCGACGCCGTGCCCAAGGTGCTGCTGGTGGCCCAGCCGACCTGGGGCGTCGACGTGGGGGCGGCCGCCCAGATCCGCGGCGAGCTCATGGCCCTGCGCGACGCCGGCTGCGCCGTGCTGGTGGTCTCGGAGGAGGTGGACGAGCTCTTCGAGATGACCGACCGGCTCCACGTCATCGCCCGCGGCCGGCTCTCGCCCTCCATCGGCACCTCCGCCGCCACCGTCGAGCTCATCGGTGAGTGGATGAGCGGCCTCTGGCCGGCCGCGCCGTCCGACGGCTCGGGCGCCTCCATCGGGGAGTTCCCGTGATCCGGCTGGAGGCTCGGCCCGCCCCCTCGGGGCTCATGAGCGTCCTCTCGCCGGTCATGGCCTTCGCCATCACCGTGGCGGCCGGCGCCATCCTCTTCGCCGCGCTGGGCAAGGACCCGGTGCAGGCGCTCACCGTCTTCCTCGTCGAGCCCTTCAACGGCGTGCGGGCGGTGAGCGAACTGGGGCTCAAGTCGACCCCGCTCATCCTCATCGCCCTCGGCCTGGCCCTCTGCTTCCGCTCCAACGTCTGGAACATCGGCGCCGAGGGGCAGTTCCTCATGGGGGCGGTGACGGGCGGCGGCCTGGCCATGTGGGTCACCACCGCCGGCCTGGACCTGTCGCGCTGGGCCTTCTTCCCCTTGCTGGTGCTGGCCGGCGCCGTGGGCGGCGCGCTCTGGGCCGGCATCGTGGCGCTGCTGCGCGACCGCTTCAACGCCAACGAGATCCTGGTCAGCCTGATGCTGGTCTACGTGGCCAACCTGTTCCTCAACTGGCTGGTCTTCGGCCCGTGGAAGGACCCCCAGGGCTTCAACTTCCCGCAGACCGTCACCTTCGCCTCGCAGACCGAGGTGCCGCGGCTCATCCGCGGCATGCGGCTCCACTGGGGCTTCCTCGCGTCCCTGGTGGCCGCGCTGGGGATGTGGCTCTTCATGTTCCGCACCTTCACCGGCATCCAGCTCCAGGTGGGCGGCCCGGCCCCGGCGGCGGCCCGCTACGCCGGCTTCTCCTCGCGCGCCGCCATCTGGTCGACGCTGCTGGTCTCGGGCGGCCTGGCCGGCGTGGCCGGGGCCTTCGAGGCGGCCGGCCCCATGGGCCAGCTCACCCCGCACGTCTCGGCCGGCTACGGCTTCACCGCCATCATCGTGGCCTTCGTGGGGCGGCTCCACCCGCTCGGCGCCATCCTGGCGAGCGTGGTCCTCTCCACCTTTCTCATCGGCGGCGAGCTGGCCCAGTCGCGCGTCGGCCTCCCCTCGGCGCTCACCGGCGTCTTCCAGGGGGTGCTGCTCCTCTCGCTCCTGGCCTGCGACACGCTCATCCAGTACCGGGTGCGCTGGAGGGGCGCGCGATGAACGAGCTCGCCCTCCTGGTGGCCGCCACCCTGGCCGCCGGCACGCCCCTCGCCCTCGCCGGCATGGGGCTGCTCGTCAACGAGCGCGCCGGCGTGCTCAACCTGGGGGCCGAGGGGCTCATGCTGGTGGCGGCGGTGGCCGGCTTCGCCACCGCCTACCACACCGGCAGCCCCTGGCTGGCCTTCGCCGCCGGGGCGGCCGCCGGGGGGCTCATCGCCGCCATCTACGGCTGGCTGGTCATCTGGCTCAACACCAACCAGTACGCCACCGGCCTGGCGGTGAGCCTCTTCGGCTCCGGCTTCTCGGCCTTCGTGGGGCTCGGCTACGTGGGCAAGCAGATCCGGGAGCAGCCCATCGACGGCGTGCCGGGGCTGCGCGACGTCCCGCTGCTCGGGGTGGCCCTCTTCCGGCAGCACGCCATGGTCTACCTGGCGGTGGCCCTCACCGCCGGCGTGGCCTGGTTCCTCTACCGCACGCGGGCCGGCCTGGTCCTGCGCTCCATCGGCGAGTCACCCCAGTCGGCCCACGCCCTCGGCTATCCCGTCCAGCGCATCCGGCTGGCGGCGGTGGTGGCGGGCGGGGCGCTCTGCGGCGTGGCGGGCGCCTACCTCTCGGTCGTCTACACGCCGCTCTGGGTGGAGGGGATGGTGGCGGGGCGCGGCTGGATCGCGCTCGCGCTCACCACCTTCGCCACCTGGCGCCCCACGCGCCTGCTGCTCGGCGCCTATCTCTTCGGGGGCGTGACGATGTTGCAGCTTCACCTGCAGGCCTCCGGGGTGCAGATCGCCCCGCAGTTCATGAGCATGCTGCCGTACCTCGCCACCGTCGTCGTGCTGGTCCTCATCTCGCGCAACCCGCTCTGGATCCGCCTCAACATGCCGGCCTCGCTCGGCAAGCCGTTCTTCCCCGGCGGCTAGTCCCGCGCCGCGCCGCCATCGCTGTCGAACCCGTCCACCGAAACCCGCCGCACCGAACACCTCACGAAGGAGACCCCAGTCCATGAACCGTTCCTCGCTGAAGCTCCTCGCACTCGGCGCCGTCGCGCTGGCCACGGGCCTGGCCGCCTGCGGCAAGAAGGCCGAGCCCGCTCCGGCCCCGGCCCCGGCCGCCGCTGCGCCCGCGCCGGCCAAGCCGGCCCCGCTCAAGGCCGCCTTCGTCTACGTCGGCCCGGTCGGCGACGCCGGCTACACCTACGCCCACGACCTGGGCCGCAAGGAGGCCATCGCCAAGCTGGGCGACAAGGTCGTCACCACCTTCGTGGAGAAGGTCGCCGAGGGCCCGGACGCCGAGCGCGTCATCCGCGACCTCGCCACGCAGGGCAACAAGGTGATCTTCGCCACCTCCTTCGGGTTCGGCGACTCGATGTTCAAGGTGGCCAAGGACTTCCCGGACGTCTACTTCGAGCACGCCACCGGCTTCAAGACGGCCGAGAACATGCGGGTCTACGAGCCGCGCATCCACGAGGGCGCCTACCTGGCCGGCCTGGTGGCCGGCAAGATGACCAAGACCAACACCCTCGGCTTCGTGGCGTCGTTCCCCATCCCCGAGGTGCTCCGCAACATCAACGCCTTCACCCTGGGCGCGCAGGCCGTCAACCCCAAGGTCAAGACCAAGGTGGTCTGGGTCAACACCTGGTTCGATCCGCCCAAGGAGACCGAGGCGGCCCAGAGCCTCATGAACGGCGGCGCCGACGTGCTGCTGCAGAACACCGACTCCACCGCCGTGCTGCAGGCCGCCGAGCGGGCCGGCAAGTACGCCTTCGGCTGGGACAGCGACATGAGCGCCTTCGCCCCCAAGGCCCACCTCGGCTCCTGCGTGCTGCTGTGGGGCGTCTACTACGAGAAGGCCCTCAAGGACGTGCTCGAGAAGACCTGGAAGACCGGTGAGACCAAGTGGGGCCACCGGGAGGGCATGACCGACTTCGTCAAGATCCCCGACTTCGTGCCGGCCGAGGCCAGGGCCGAGGTGGCGGACGCCAAGGCGGGCCTGAAGGCCGGCACGCTCGACATCTTCAAGGGGCCCATCGTCGACTCCACCGGCAAGGTGCGGCTGGCGAAGGGCGTGGCCGCCGACGACAAGTGGCTCGGCGCCGTCGACTTCTACGTGAAGGGCGTCGAGGGGAAGGTCCCGAGCGGCAAGTAGGACCGCAGCCCGGGGCTCGACCCAGGGCGCCCGGGCGGATCAGGAGGGGTCGCCCGACGCGGGCGGCCCCTTCGCCGCGGGCCGGGAAGAAGGCGTTCACCGCCGCGCCCGGGCCGCGGGTGCCGTGGTAGGGCGAGATGAAGGAGGCGTAGAACTGGCCGATGTTGGCGTCGATGGTGGAGGCCTCGCCGAACTCGTAGTTGTTGTCGCGGACGGTGACGACGAAGTCGGGGTTCCAGCCCTTCACCAGGCTCGCCACGGCCGCCTCCCCGGCCCCAGCCCCGGCGAAGCCGAAGTCGCCGATGACGGCGAAGCGGATGGTGGGGCCGCCGCAGGACGGGGCCGCCACCGTGATCGTGGCCCGGCCGCTCACCGACGGGTCGGCCGCGCTGGTGGCCACCACGTGGAAGACGCTGGCGGTGGCCGGGGCGGTGGAGAGCCCGCCGGCCGTGACGCTCCCGCCGGTGGCGCCCTCCTGGACCGTCCACGTCACGGCGGTGTTGGCCGCGCCGGTCCGGGCGCCCGGTGGAACCCCACCACGGGGCAGTGCCACCGGGGGCGAACGTTCGATTCGCGGCGTCAGCCGCCCCGCCGCGCCATGGCCTGCCGCCCCACCCAGTCGCGGGCGAACTGCCAGGCGATGCGGCCGCTCCGGTCGCCCTTGCGCTGCGACCAGAGGATGGCCTCGGCCTCGGCGTCGACGCTCCAGGGCAGGTCGGTCCCCACCTCGCTCGCGAGCCGCCCCACCCACTGCCGCACCACGTCCACGTAGAGGTCCTGGCTGAAGGGGTGGAAGGCCACCCACAGGCCGAAGCGGCCGGAGAGCGACATCTTCTCCTCCACCGCCTCGCCGTGGTGGATCTCCCCCTCGGCCATCATGGCGCCGCGGTTGTCGCTCTCGAACTCCGGGAGGAGGTGGCGCCGGTTGGAGGTGACGTAGAGCAGCATGTTCGAC
>Ga0209682_10000121_pt1 | contig 25183 bp, 14 predicted proteins | sample DOMMetBare2Fresh_2_FD_187471 | JGI IMG/M metagenome (GOLD analysis project Ga0209682, IMG submission 187471) | Wetland sediment microbial communities from St. Louis River estuary, USA, under dissolved organic matter induced mercury methylation -... | ecosystem: Environmental > Aquatic >... | reverse complement strand
TGCGACCAGGCGAGCAGGTAGGGGTGCTCGCGCCAGCCGGTGGCGGTCTGCGGCGCCGGGGGGAGGACCGGGACCGGTGTGCCCGGCGGCGGAATCCGAAGGTCACCGGCGACCCAGACACGATGGCCGGAGCGGAGGGTCTGTTCGATCGCACCGAGCACGTCGCCGAGCGGCTCGGCTTCCGCCATGCGCTCCTTCACCAGGTCGTAGCGGTGGATGCGGTGGTCCGCCAAGTCCGGAACCGTCATCCAGGGGACCGTGCCGCGGTCGTAGCGCAGATAGCTGATGCCGTAGTACCAGGGCGCGAGCACCACCAGATCCTCCGGTGCCGCGCCCGTCCCGATCCGTTCCGCCACCAGGTCCATATTGGTCATCCGTACCTTGGCGAGCGACCAGGCCGGCACGGCAAGGACGAGCGCCGCGAGCAGGGCGACGCCCAGGCGCACCGGCCGCCCTAGGGTGGAGCCGGCGAGCCGCACGTCGAGGCATACCGCCGCGAGAGCCAGAACCGGCAGGAAGTACCACGTCCGCGGCGCATAGCCCAGCACCTGAAGAAATCCCCACTGGGCCAGAATCGCCAAGGGGAGCACCAACAGGCTGAAGAGCCGCACGTCCGCCCGTTGCTCCGCCTCTTCGCTGTTCTCCCCTCTCCCGCTCGCGGGAGAGGGGCCGGGGGTGAGGGCCACGCCGATCAGAACAAGCCACACCCACTGGAGCGCAGCGACCGGCGCGCTCGCCGCCCGGACCATCTCGTCGAAGACCTCCCGCGGCGCGAGCGGTACCTGGAGCAGCACGCTCCACGACCGCGTCGCCAGGACCGGCCCCGCCCAGGGGAGGAGCGAGAGAGCCGTCACCGCGCCGATTCCGGCCACCGCCCAGAGCACCTTCGGGCGCCGCCGGATGATCCCGACCCCCAGGGCCGCGAGGCCGAGGGCGCAGAGCAGCGGGACGTTCAGAAAGAGGAGCTGCACGCTGAGCAGAGAGGCCACCGCCGCGGCGAGGACGGAACGCCTGTCAGGCTGCGCCGCGAGCTTGGCGAAGGCGCCGAACGTGGCGAGGAGGGCGGCGGTTCCGAGGCCATAGCCGCGCAGGGAATCTCCGTAGAGGACGACCGCCGGGCTGACCGCGAACAGCGCGAGCGCGAGGAGCGGCACGGTGCCGGCATCCCGCCGGGCCGTCCACCAGAGCACGCCTAGGATCGCCAGGCCCACCAGCAGGCCGAAGAGGCGGAGCGCCGCGTCCGAGCCGCCGGCCACGGCCGCCCATCCCCGCAGCAGGAAGAAGAACGGGGGCGGGAAGGACTCGTGCTTCGCGACGACCTCCCCGAGGGTAGGCGAGGTCGCCAGGTGGAACGCGGCGGCCTCGTCCCTCCACATAGGGCCGGCGAAGGCCAGCCGCTCCGCGTGGAGAGCCACGGCGAACAGGGTGATCAGGAGGGCGGTCGCCCATTCCGCGCGTTGGAGCCGCATGCTTGGAGAGCCGGTGAAAAACCGGCGGGATGGTACCACGGGCGTCACACGACGAACGGAATCACCCGCTTGGTCTGCCGTGCATACGCTGCATAGCCGGGAAACTCCTCGCGGAGGAAGCTCTCCTCGCAGAGCATCCGTGCCACCAGGCAGACCGAGATGAAGCCCGCGCCGGCCGCCGCTTGCCAGGTTGGATGGGAGGGGACGCCGGCCCAGACGAAGTAGAGGATGGCGGCATAGATCGGATGGCGCCAGTAGCGGTACGGTCCGTGGGTGACCAGGCCACCCGCCGTGGGATCGGCCGCCGCATGGAAGCTCCGCCGGCCGAAGGTGATCCGCGCCCAGACCATCAGCCCGAAGGCCAGGACCTGGACCGCGATGCCGATGGGGCTCGTGGCGAAGAGGGACTGCCGCCAGATGAGGAAGGCGAGGCCGGCGACGGCACCGGCGAACGCGATCACGGAGCCGGTCTTGGCGTTCATGAGGGCGATCCTCTCACAGGCGGTCCGGCCGGCGGGACCCTTCTTGATACTGACCTTCTCCTAGCGAAGACTCCCCGACTTCGAGCGCGCTCCGCCGCACCGCCCACGGCTCGAAGCCGTTGCCGTCGTTGGCGGAAAAATAGATGTAGGCGCCAGAGCCGGTAAAGCCGCTCGGACTCGACGGGTCTGGGCCGGGTGCGATGTCCTGCAGGAGCCGCGTCCCCTCCGCTGTGCCATCGCTCACCCACGGCTCCAGCCCGTGCTCACCGTCTGTTGCGGCGAAGAGTAGAACATGGCCGGCCACCTGGAGATTCTGCGGGAACAAGGAACCTGGCCCGGGGACGACGTCGCGCACCAAGCGGGTCCCCTCTGCCGTGCCGTCGCTAGACCACAACTCGCGACCGTGAACGCCGTCGTCGGCGGTGAAGTAGATCCGGTCCCTTGCCACGGCCATCTCGGTGATCTGGGGCGACTCCAGACCCGGGCGGATGGTCGCCACCCGCCGCGTACCTGGCCGTGTGCCGTCGCTCGCCCAGAGCTCCGGGCCGTCGATCCCGTCATCGAAGACGAAATACAGCCGTCCACGCCAGAAGACAGCCTGGGGATGGCTGATGATTGGCGAAAAGCCTGGTCGAGAGGTCAGGACGCGGGTGCCCCGCGCCGTACCGTCGCTCGCCCAGATCGCAGTCTCAAAGGTCCGGAGGCTCCAACCGCTGAACAGGAACCGGCTGCCCAGGCGGGCCAGCCAGTGGAAGGTAAGCCGCCGCTTCACCACATGTGTTCCGGCAGCCGTACCATCACTCACCCAAAGCTGGCCCTCACCGCCGCTTCCTTCGGCAAACCAGAACGCGATGCCGTCCTGGATCGGCCACAAAGTGACGGCGAAGCCCGCGAGATCGGGGCCGATCCGGCGAGTTCCAGCGTCGGTGCCATCCGATCGCCAAACCTTCAAGGAACCATCCATGAAGAAGATCTGATTCCCGGCCACAACCAGGTTCTGCGGGTTGGCAGGGGCCGCCATCACGCGGCGGGTCCCGGCCGCAGTTCCATCGGTGATCCACAGAAATTGGCCGCTCACCACGGCCTGGTCTCCGAACGGTGCAAAGCGGTCGATCCAGGCCGGCCGATCCCGCTCCCGGCGTGGCAGGATCTCGCGCGTCCCCTGCCCGGCACCGGCAGCGCGAAAGAGCCGGCGGCCCTGATAAAGTCCGGGATCGGCCGCGATCAGCGGGCGCCCCTTGAGAGGGAAGAAGAGCGGTCGGGACGAGGTCTGGAGCGGAAAGCGGTGGACAGCCCGGGTGCCGGCCGCCGTCCCGTCGCTTCCCCACAATGCCCACCCTTGCGGCCAGGTCCAGGCTCCGAAGAACCATTGCCCGAGGGCCGCCGTCCCTTGGCCGCGGGCTCCCAAGTTGGGAGCGGAGCTTTCTCCACCCGGCTCGATGTCCGCCAGCAGAGAAGTGCCCGCTGCGGTTCCTTCGCTCCCCCACGGCTCGTAGCCATGCACGCCGTCGTCGGCATAGACGGCGAACCGGGAGCCCGCCCTACCGAAGAGATGTGCGCGACCCGGTGGCAAACTGTCCGCGGGCCCGGGGTTGATGTCCGCCACCTGCACCGTGCCGGCGATCGTCCCGTCGCTCCTCCACAACTCGTGGCCCGTCGCCGGATCGAACCCCGAAAAGTAGACTTCGGAGCCCACCACACCCAGCGCCTCACTCGATGACGGCGCATCGAGGCCAGCACTCAACCGGAGGGTTCCCGCCTTGGTGCCATCGGTCTTCCAGAGCTCCCCGTCTCCGCCCTCTCCGGAAGCGACGAAGAAGACGTCATTGCCGCGCGCCACCAAGCTGCTCGGGTTGCCCCAGGAAGTCTCCGGCACGAGTTGGTTGATGGACCAGGTACCAGCCGGCGTCCCGTCGCTCACCCAGAGCTCCGCACGGGTCGTTCCCCGAGGCCGGGCGGCGAAAAACAGGCGGCCGTTCACCGTGGGCGAGCGGCCAGAAGCGGGCAGATCCAGGACGTCTCGCAGCGGGAAAGTCCCGGCGGCAGTCCCGTCGCTGCGCCACAGGGCGAGCCCGCGCTCGGAGTCCCACGCCGAAAAGAATGCAGAGCCACCAGCTTCTCCGAGGAACCGGCCCTGGACAAGGTCGGCGATCGGCCAAGTGCCGGCCTCCGTGCCGTCACTCACCCAGAGTGATCCGCTGCGGCCCGCCGGAGGGTAGGCGACCACCAGAAGGAGACGGTCGGGAAGCGCGATCAGATCGTGGGCATGGAGTGGAAGAACCTGCTCGGTGCCGGCCACCGTACCATCCGTCGTCCACAGCCCCATTCCGGACCACGCACCATCTGTGGTGGCGAGGAAATAGAGTGAGCCGCGCCAATCAATCGGAAAGCTTGGGAGCGAATGGCACGTTCCCGGACAAAGGTCGCCGAGGAGGAACGTGCCGGCGTCGGTGCCGTCCGTCCGCCAAAGCTCCAAGCCATGCAAGCCGTCATCCATCCGAAAGAACGCGAGGCCACCGGCTTCCAGGCCGGGAGTCGAATCCTCTTGCGTCGCGGACGCAAACGTACAAAGGTCGTCAACCTGGAAGGCCGGTTGCGCAGGCAGGGCCGCCGGCAGAAGAGCCCCAACAACGCCGGGAAGGAGGAAGAGCGACCGCCACATACGACACCTCCAAACGGTGTAGCCCCCCTCTTTCATGAGTCTAAGCCCTTTGGGCCTGTGCGTCCAATCCCGCCTTCGGGCCCGCGCTTACGCCTGTGCGGAGTAGAATCCGGCTCGCTTTTCCCCGGACCCTTGGAGCTGGGGGAGGAGTAGGATGGTGAAATGAGAATGCCTCTGCGCTCCATCCTTCTGGTGGCGCTGCTCGGCCCAGCCTCCGCCATCCCTCTCTTCGCCGCCCTCTCGAACCCGGACCGCGAGGACATCGACTACATCACCGAGCATCTCCCCGAGAGCGCCATGGACGCCCGGTTCCTGGCGCTTCCGTGGCCCGCGGGCCGCCTCGAGGCGGGGAGGTGGCAGACCACGGTGGAGGCCGGCTGGCCGCTCGGCAGGCGCTTCGCGATCGCGCCGCGCGCCATCGCCGTCTGGCCGCTCCCTCCGGGAGGCTTTTCCGGACGCCTCACCGGCCCCGGCTTCGACCTGGAGGCGCAAGACGGCGGCGGCCTGAAGATCGGCGACGGCTTCGCCGGCCTCGGCCTGGAGCTCCTCGACCGGCCGACCGGGCTGGGAATCGACCTCGGCGGCACCCTCTACTTCGCGGGCGCCGAGGGCATCGTTCACGCGGGTGTCAACCGCGCGCTCACCGTGCAGATCGCCTGGCACCGGTAAGGGGCCATAACGACGTAAAGTCCTATTCCTTTGGCCGCTCCGCAATTTCCACTGGTCGCTTCGGCGGGAGCGAGACCACCGACGGCACCGGCGAACGCGATCACGGAGCCGGTCTTGGCGTTCATGAGGGCGATCTTCTCACAGGCCCGGCGGGCCGGGTGCCGTGCTCTCTTGCAGCAGCCGGATGAGCCCTTCGGCGTCGAACGACTGCTCGACGAGGGCCGCTGCCGAGAGATCCGGGGGTAGGCACCTGGCGAACGGGGAGAAGGGCCATGGGCGCTGGGCGCTCGCCAGGGCGGCGGAAAGGACGGCGGGATCGGACCAGCGGCCCCGGCGCACCTCCTCCAGAGCCGTGTCGAGGAGACGGGAGAGAGCCTCCGGGCCGGTCGGTCCCTTCTTGACGGTGACTTCCTCGTAGCTGGCGGAAACCTTTTCCGCTCCCGCAAGGGCGAGGACGCGGGCGAGCGTGCGATTGATCCGGTCGCCTGCGTAGGTCACGAGCCGTGCACGCCCGCCCGGAAGGACGAGGAGGGCGAGCGCTCCCGGTTCCCAAGGGAGCTGGGAGGCTTGTGCTTGCAGCCCGCGGAGCGCTTGGGCGGCCGCCTCGTCCAGAAAGGCGGGCACGGCCGTTCCATGCAGCAGCCGGCCGGCCTCCTGTGCGGTCTCGTAGGGGACGTCCGGACCACCGAAGCTCTGCCAGGCCGGAGCCTCCCCCTCGGCGGACGGGGTGGCCCGCACCGTGCGGTCGGCAAGGTCGACGGCGTCGGCGCGCCAGAGCTTGCCACCCAGAACGAAATAGAACGGGACTTCGAGCGATTCGACGAACCGGGTATCGAGCGTGCCCACCGGCTGCCGCTGGTGGAGGACCTCGTAGAGAGGCGCCGAGTCGAAAACGGCGAAGAGGCGCCGCCAGTTCGAATGGAGAAACTCGCGCTCGGCCTTTTCGCCCGCCACCATCTTCCCGTCCACGTCCCGCAGATAGTCCGCCTCCGCCATGTGCGCGACGAGCCGGTCGAATTCGGACCGCGTGATGGCTGAAAAGCAGAAGGCACCTCCGAGGATCTCCCAGGCCCGCGCCGGCTCGACGCCGAAGGACTGGAGGGCGAGACAGAGCAGCTGGTGCGCCAGGAGGTGGAAGGCCCGGCGGGGGAGCAGGAGCGCCTCGGAGGTGCCGGCGAGGCCCAGGCTCACGGTGGCGGCGAGGACCGGCAAGCCGTCGAGGTCGGTCAGCAGGCCGCGGAAGAACTGCCGCCGGCCGGCCCGGCGGCCGGTGCGGCCCAGGCGCTGGAGGAAGGAGCTGGAGCTGGCCAGGGCCTCCATCTGGATCACCCGGTCGAGCTCGCCGATGTCGATTCCCAGCTCCAGCGTGGAGGTGGTGACGATGGCATGGAGGCCGTCCTCCGAGGCGACCTGGATGAGCGCCTCGGCCTCTTCACGGTAGTACTTGCTGACCGCCGAGTGGTGCGTGCGCACCCGGAGCTGCGTGCCACCGGCAAGACTGCGGTCGGGAGCGAAAGCCTTGGCCAGCCCCTCGGCCCGGCTGCGGGAGCGCACGAAGACGAGCGAGCGATGGCCCGGCAGGAGGCTCGCGAGGGAGCTGAAACAGCGGAAGCTCGCCCGCTCCTCCGGGGGTGTGTCCTCGGTCTCCGCGGCGGAGCTGAAGTAGCACACGCGGACGTCCCGGTCCTCGCGGGGTGCGGCCGTGGCGCTGACCCATTGCCCCACCTCGCGGCGCCCGGCGAGCCAGCGCAGGAGGAGGTGGCGGTTGCCCACCGTGGCGCTCAGGGCGATGCGTTGCGGGGTACAGGGCACGCCCTGCTCCAGGCGTTCGAGGAGGCTCGCCACGTGCCCCCCGCGCTCGCCGGCCGCGAAGTTGTGGGCCTCGTCGATCACCACGGCGAGGAGGTCGCGGAACAGCTCCGGCCAGCCGGGCCGCCGCAGGAAGATGGCTTCGAGCGACTCCGGCGTGGTCATCAGGAGGTCCGGAGGGTCGCGCAGCGCCGCCACCTTGTCCTTCTGGCCGACGTCGCCATGCCATTTGAAGGCCCGCAGCCCGCAGGCCTCGGCGGTCTTCTCCCCCCGGTCTTCGAGGTTGTTGAGGAGCGCCCGGAGCGGTGCCAGGTAGAGCACCTGGACACCCCGGCCGCGGGCATTGGCGGCGCGGGTGAGGCAGGGGAAGAGGACGGCTTCGGTCTTGCCGCCGGCGGTGGGCGCCTCGACGACGCAGTCGGCGCCGCCGAGGATCACCGGGATCGCCAGGCGCTGGATGTGCGACAGCTCCCGCCAGGCCAGCTCGTGGCGCACGCGGCGCTGGAGGCCCGGATGGAGACTGGCGAGGACCTCCGCCGACCCTGGCAGGCTCATGATCGATCTACTCCCCGAGAGCGCTGAGCACCGACTCGGCGTGCCCCCGGACCTCCACGGGACCCGGCAGGAAAGCCTCGGCGCCCAGGTCGGGCCGCTCTTCGCAGAGGTCCAGCAGATGGACTACATGGCGCAGGAAGGGGCGGGGGAGCCGCTCGCTCCGGCCATCGCCGAAGGCCGTCGACTGGTCGACGATCCGCTCGAGGACCTCCTGGGAGACCCGCTCGCGGGAGGACCAGCCGTAGGCCCGGCCATGGATGTCGCGCACCCGCAGCGCGACTTCGAGGAGGCGGTCGCGATCGAGCGGGTCGAGAGCGATGATGGGCTGGCGCATGCTCACCCCGCCCGTCGCGTCCTGCGGCGGCGTGACGCGGTGGGCGAGGGCGCGATAGCTGGAGAGGCCGTAGCGCTCGTCGTCGAAGAGCTGGTCGGTGCCGGTCGAGAGCAGCAGGCACCCCGGGAGGCGGTTCTCGCCGCATTCGTCGATGAGCAGCCGCAGGGTCTCGTAGGCCCGCTCCCGCTGCCGGGCCTGCGGGAACCGCCGCACCAGCTCGAGCTCGTCGATCACCAGCAGCAAGCCGCGGAGGCGGCCACCGGCGACGACGTCGAGGAGAGCACGCATCCGCGGAAAGACCTCCTGGGATTCCAGATAGCCGCGGACACCGAGGGCGGCGAGAGCGCTCGCCGGAGCCGACCGGCTGCCCCGGAGCCAGGAGAGGGCCGTGGAAGCGGTCTCGTGGTCGCCGGCGAGCCGGGCGCGGTAGAACGACCGGAGCGCCGGCCCGAAGCCCGGGTCGAGATCGCAGAGGTGGGCCAGCTCTTCCTCGATCCGCCGCTCGACGAGGGGCGCCAGGCGCTGCCCGGCACCGTCGCCGAACGCCGGAACCCCTTCGAGCTGGGCGGTGTGGCGGTGCTGCGCCAGGAGCCAGGATTCGAGGATGTCGGCGAGGGCGCTGGCATCGCGTTTTTCGGGCGTCCGCAGGCCGTCGATGAGCCCGGAGAAGAAAAGGGGAAGGTCCGCGAGCGACTGCTCGGGGCCGATGCGCACGGTGGAGACCGCGAAGCCGGCGTCGAAGGCCCGCTCGCGGAGCCAGCCGCAGAGGAAGGTCTTGCCGGCGCCGTAGGCTCCACGGAGGAACTTGAACTCGGAACGGTCCTGGGCCACGTGGTCGAAGAGCGACGTGAGGTGCTGCCGGGCCATGTCCTGGCCGACCACCAGAAGGTCGAGATGGCGCTCCGGGACCACTCCCTGGCGCAGGGCGTCGATGACGTCGCGCGCCGCTCCCTGGTCGATGTCCTGCGGCCCGCCGTTGCCCAGGGGCTCGACCCATTCGTAGATGTTGAGACTGCCCGTGCTGCGCACCCGGCACAAGCCGCCGCTCTGCCGCAGGTGGCCGATCAGGTCGGCCATGTGGGCCTTGACGAGGAACCAGCCGAGACGATGACGGCCGGCTCCCCGCTCGATCTCCCGGTCGGTCAGGGACCGCGCCTCGTGGAGCAGGGCGAGCACCACCGCCTCGTCCGCCGCGAGCGCAGGGAAGCGCTGCAGGACGGAGGTGAGGCCAGCCGGTGGAGGAGACGCGGCCTCGCCGGGAAGGTCCTTCGGTGTCGGGAGCGGCTCCGGATCGTCCGGAACCGATGGCGCGGCGGTGTCTGCCACGGGCGCCGGCTCGAGCGCTTCGGCCACCGCGGCAACAGGTGCCTTGGCCCATTCGATCAGCCGCCCGACCAGCTCCTCCTTGACCCCCGAGACCGGCAGGCCGAGCCGCCGCGCGAGCTCCAGGAGATCGGTGCGCCGCAGGTGGCCGAGCAGGGTGCGCTCCGACCAGGGGCTGGTGACGAGCCGCTGGATCCGTTCCGCCTTCGGCCCGGATCGCCGCAACCCGTGCGCCGCGAGCTGATCGTACAGAAGGTCGACCTTGAGCTGTTCGAGCAACCGAACCAGCCCTGCATGGTCGAGCGCCCGCGGCTCGGGCTCGGGAGGGGGCGGAGCCATCGTGGGGACCGCCTCCACCTGGACCAGATCCCGCCCGGAGTCGAAATGATCGATCAGGCTGGCGATCAGGTCCGCCTTGGCGGCGCTCACCGCGAGAGAGCAGGCGCGGCAGAGCTCCTTGACGTCGTTGATGTGGAAGGTGTCGAGCACCTCGGCCGGCGGCACGAGACCGCGGATGAGGCGGCCGATCCGCTCCTCTTTCGAGCCCGCCAGAGGCAGCGAGGTGGCTTCGAGGGCACTGCGCAACTGGTTGACGGTCAGCAGATTGAGCAGGCGCCGGTAGGCCTCGTCCTCGAGGTCGATGTCCCAGGCGCGGCGGATCTGCAGCGCCACCTCGTTGGGCAGCACGAACTCACCGCCATGGACCAGCACCAGGCCGGTCGCCAGCAAGTGGTTGCGTGCCTCGAGGAAGGCGCGTTCCGAATCCCAGATGGGACGCACGCGAGGATGATGTTCGAGAAGCAGGTGCTCCCGCGTCCAGATCCCGAGCTCCTTGCGCAGAGCGGCCAGAAGGAGCGCCTCGCTGCGATCGATCGAGCCTTCAGCCTCCCAGGCGGCGAGAAGGATGCGCAGATAGAGCTCGTAGTTCTTCCCCTGTGCGAGACCGTCCCCGCTCGCCGCGCGCCGGCCGAGACTCTCGGTCTCGGCGAGGACCGCCTCGCGCAGCCCCTGCGGCGAGGCCTTCCGCCCCGGGGCGTCGAACAGAGCCTTCAGGAACGCGTAGGTGGGAGGGCGGGCCGGAGCCAGGACGCGGGCCACATAACTCAGTGAGGAGAGGGCGGCGGCGATCTCCTGGACCAGGACCTCGCGCGGCAGGCGAAGATTCGCCACCTCGTCCACCTTGTCGCGGGCCAGACGGTCCAGATCTTCGTCGGGATATTGGGAAAGCGCTTCAGCGAGCAGCATACGACCTCGAGCGTTGAGTGCCTGCGCAGAGCAAACCGTCCGCTCGATCCGGAACGCTGCGAGCGGCACGGAGTTGTCACGAATGCCTCGGTTGCTGAAAGTCTAGCATGAAGAGCGCTATGCTCGACCCATGATCCCCTCATCGCGCTGCGCCCTCCTGGTCGCCCTCCTCGGATCAGCCTCCGCCCTCCCCGGCTTCGCCGCCCTCCCGACTCCGGACCCCGAAGACATCGACTACCTCACCGAGCACCTGCCCGAGAGCGCCATGGACGCCCGGTTCCTCGCGCTCCCCTGGCCGGCGGGCCGGCTGGAGGCAGGGACTTGGCAGACCACGGTGGAGGCCGGCTGGGCCGCGACCGAGGCCGGCTTCCTGAAGATCGACGGACCCCTCCTCGCGGGCTCCGCGGCGTATTCGTTCCGCGACGGCTGGGCGGTCGAGGGGATCGGCTTCTACGATGCGATGACGGTCTCCGGCGGCCGCGGCCGGGAGGTCCTCCATCCCATCTTCGTCCGGCCGCCTCTCGATCTGCCGGAGCACGCGGACTTTTCCAATCCGCGGGGAGACTATCGCTACATGGGAGCGGGGGCCGGCTTCGTCTGGCAGCGTCCGGGCGGGCGCGACGACCGCTGGTGGACGTACACGGCCGGCGTGCTCTGGACCCGCCTGGAGCTCGACGGTTACCAGGTGGACTACGAGGTCGCCTCCGGCGCGAGCGCCGGCGCCCGCGGCGTCCTCGATCACAGCGGCAGCAACGACTTCGCCACCCCCTGGGTGGGTGTGCAGTGGACCCGGCCGCTCGGCCGGCGCCTCGCGATCGCGCCGCGCGCCATCGCCGTCTGGCCGCTCCCGCCGGGAGATTTTTCCGGACGCCTCACCGGCCCCGGCTTCGACCTGGAGGCGCAAGACGGGGGCAGCCTGAAGATCGGCGACGGTTTCGTCGGCCTCGGGCTGGAGCTCCTCGACCGGCCGACCGGCCTGGGGATCGACCTCGGCGGCACCCTCTACTTCGCGGGCGCCGAGGGGATCCTTCATCAGGGGGTCAGCCAGGCGATCTCCGTGCAGATCGCCTGGCATCGGTGAAGGGCGTGCGAGGGGAGGCGGCGCTCCGCCTCAGTCGTGGATCGACCGGTCCTTGGTCTCCCGCAGGAAGAGCGTGCCGATCACGACGGTCAGCAGCGCGACGACGATCGGGTACCAGAGTCCCGCGTAGACGTTGCCCGCCCTGGCCACCATGGCGGTGGCGAGGAGCGGCAGCATGCCGCCGAACCAGCCGTTGCCGATGTGGTAGGGCAGCGACATCGACGTATAGCGGATCCGGGTCGGGAAGAGCTCCACCAGGAAGGCGGCGATCGGTCCGTAGACCATGGTCACGTAGAGGACCATGAGGAACAGGATCAGGATCGTCATCGCATAGTTGATCCGCGACTTGTCCACCGTGGCCGGATAGCCCGTCTGCGTCAGCGCCTCCTTGTACTTGGCCTCGTCCCAGCCGGTGAGCTCGACAGAGCCGAGGCGGGTGATGACCGTCTGCCCGGCCTCCCCCGGTTTCGATTCGAAGGAGAGCCCGGCCTTGGTGAGGAAGTCTTTCGCCCGGTCGCAGTCCGTATAGGCGGTTTTCGGCGTGATGAAAACGTGGAAGTTGCAGTCGCTCGCGGCGACCGAGACCGGGTTCGCCGTGGCGTACTCCTCGAGGGCCGGATTGACGAAGTGGGACAGTCCCTTGAACAAGGGGATGTAGGTGAGCGCGGCGATCAGGCATCCGGCGAGGATGATCTTGAGCCGGCCGATGCGATCCGAGAGCTTGCCGAAGACGATGAAGAAAGGAGTGCCGAGGAGGAGCGAGATGCCGACCACGGTGTACGCGGTGAGGTAGTCGAGCTTGAGCGAGATGGTGAGGAAGAAGAGGGCGTAGAACTGGCCCGTGTACCAGACGACGCCCTGACCGGCGGTGGCGCCGAGCAGGGCGAGCAGCACGTACTTGTTGTTCGGGTAGTGCAGGAAGCTCTCCCGGAGCGGCGCCTTCGAGCCCCTGCCCTCTGCCTTCATCATTTTGAAGACCGGCGATTCTTCGAGCTTCAGGCGGATGTAGACCGAGAAGATCAGCAGCACGAGCGAGACCAGGAAGGGAATCCGCCATCCCCAGGAGGTGAAATTCTCGGGAGTCATGAAGCCGCGGCAGGTACCGATCACGAAGAGCGACAGGAAGAAGCCCAGCGTGGCGGTGGTCTGGATCCAGCTCGTGGCGGCGCCCCGCTTGTCGTCGGAGGCGTGCTCGGCGACGTAGGTGGCGGCGCCGCCGTACTCTCCGCCGAGCGCGAGGCCCTGGAGCAGGCGGAGGACGACCAGGATGGTCGGAGCGGCCATGCCGATCGTGTCGTACGTGGGCAGCAGGCCGACGCCGAACGTCGAGGCGCCCATCACCAGGATGGTCAGCAGGAACGTGTGCTTGCGGCCGACCAGGTCACCCAGGCGCCCGAACACCAGGGCGCCGAAGGGACGCACCAGGAAGCCGGCGGCATAGGTGGCGAACGCCGCGAGGAGGGCGGCGGTGTCGTTCCCCTTGGGGAAGAACAGGGCGGCGAAGAACGGCGCCAGGGTCGCGTACAGGTAGAAGTCGTACCACTCGAAGACCGTGCCGAGCGAGGAGGCGAAGATGACCTTGCGCTCTTCGGCTTTCGACACGAGAGGAGCGGCACCGGCGGTCGCGGGAGCGGTTGTCATGGCGTGCATCGCCTCCTGAGCCCTGAAGGGGTCGAAGAACCGGGCGGGATGGTAGCACGCCGGGGCTCCCGGCCTCGCTGGTCACAACCCGTGCTTCCGGCACAGCGCGAGGAGATCGGCGTCCCGTGAGCCGCGGGCGTGGAGGGTCTCGACCAGCGGGCGGGCTTCTTCGACGCGGCCGAGGTGGAGGAGGGCGCGGGCCTGGAGCTCGAGGAGGTCGGTCACCGGCGGACCGGCGGCGAGCGGTGCGAGGAGGGTGGCGGCTTCGCGCCAGCTCTCCGTGGCCCGGGCCGGCTGGCCGAGCGCCTCGTCCACGCAGCCGGCGTCCACCAGGATCTGGGCCAGGAGCTGCTGGTCGCCGGAATTTCCGGGATCGGCGGCGAGCCGTTTCCGGGTGGCCTCCAGGGCGCGCCGGTGGAGGGTGTGGGCGGCGTCGAGCTTGCCCTCTTTCCACAGCAGCTCGGCGAGGTCGCTCAGGGCCGCGGTGGTGAGCGGATGGCCGGCGCCGAGGCGCTTCTCGCGGATCGCCAGCGCCCGGCGGTAGAGCGGCTCGGTGCCGGCGAGGTCGCCGCGGCCGAGCCGCAGGAGGCCGAGGTTGAGCAGGGTGTAGGCGACGTTCGGATGATCGGGTCCCAGAGCCCGTTCCTGGATCGCGAGCGCCTCCCGGTAGACGGGCTCCGCCTGCGCCGCGTCTCCCCGGCGGTGATAGAGGACCGCCAGGCTCATCAGGCTCAACGCGACGTCGGGATGGCCGGGTCCCAGGCTCTTCCGGCGGATCTCCAGGCCCCGGCGCAGGAGGGCCTCGGCCTCGGCGTCCGCGCCCCGGTCGACCAGGCAGAGGCTCAGATTGTTGAGGGTCCGGGCGACCGTGGGATGGTCGGGCCCGAGCACCTCTTCGTTGAGCGCCAGGGCGCGCCGCAGCAAGGGCTCGGCGCGGGCCAGATCGCGCCGGCCGCGATAGAGGCCGGCGAGGGCTACGAGGCTCTCGGCGACCTGGGGATGGCGGGGTCCGAGCACCTCTTCGCGGAGCGCCAGGGCGCGCTCGAGGAGCTTCTGCGCCACGGCGTCCTTCCCCATCCGCTGGTAGACGACGGCGAGGCGGCTCAGCAGGGTGGCGATGCGCGGATCACGGGGTCCTACGTTCGTCTCCTGCACGGCGAGGGCGCGCTCGAAGAGAGCCCTCGCCCGCGCATGGTCGCCTTCGGCCAGCGCGAGAGAGGCCAGGGCCTCGAGACTCTCGGCCACCTCCTGGCTCTCCGGTCCCAGGGCGGCCTCGCGCAGGGTGAGAGAGCGCTCGAGCAAAGGGCGGGCTTCCCGGTAACGGCCGCGCTGGACCTCCAGGCGGCCCAGGCTCAAGAGGCTCTCGGCCACCTCGGGGCTCGCGCCGCCGAGGAGCTTCTCCCGGGTCTCCAGGGCTTGCCGCAAGAGGGGAGCCGCCGCGTCGTAGAGCCCGAGCCGCGCATAGACCGTGCCGATGGTGTGGAGCATCTGCGCCTGCACCCGGGGCTGGCCGGCGAGCTCGCGCGGCAGCCGGGCGGCGCCCCGGTCGAGGATCTCCCGGGCCGTGATGGTGGCGCCGCGCGACTGCTCGGGGTCGGACACCTGGAACAGGTCGACCAGCAGACCGGTGACCTGCTCGGCCTGGTTGCGGGCTTCGAGGGCGAGCCGGCGCTCTCGCCGCAGGTCCAGGGTGTACTTGAGGCCGCCCAGCACGAACACCGCCGTCAAGGCAGCCGCCAGCAGGCGCAACCGCCGCCGCCGGGGCTTGCCGCGGATCCAGGCGAGCCGCTCGGCCGCCGCGGCCACCGTGGGCCGCGCCTCGGGAGCCAGGGCCTTCAAGCCTTCGATGAGAGCGGCGCAATCGGGGTCCCGCACTCCTTGCAGAGGCAGAGTGTCGCCGTCGGCGGCCTTGACCAGCAGGAGCGCCTCGGAGAGGCCGGCTTCATACGGCGGCTTGCCGGTGAACAGCTCTTGCAGCAGGAGGCCCAGGGCATAGGCGTCGCTCGCCGCCGTGGCCGGCTCGGCCCGCGCCTGCTCCGGGCTCATGAAGCCGGGTGTGCCCAGCAGCGCGCCCAGCGCGGAACGATGCGCGAGCGAAGGCATCCAGAGAGTGACGCCGGATGGCGGCAGAATCGCGGCCGGACCGTCCGGGAGAGCCGTGCCCTCCGGGAAAGATCTCTCCGGGAGCGATCCGCTCTCCGCGGCGCCGCCCGCCGTCTCCGAACGGGCCAGGCCGAAATCCAGCACCTTGACCCCGCCTCCTTCGACGAGCATCACGTTGTCGGGCTTCAAGTCGCGGTGGACGATCCCCTTCGCGTGCGCCGCCTCCAGCGCCCGGGCCACCCCCTCGGCGATGGCGAGCCGTGTGCGCGGGTCGATCTCCCCCTCCTGGAGGGCCTGGCGCAGGGTCCGGCCGCGGATCAGCTCGAGGACCAGGAAGTCATTCGTCCCGCCCTCGAGAAACCCATGGATGCGGCAGATGTTCGGGTGGTCGAGCTGGGAGAGGAGGCGTGCCTCGGTGAGGAAGCGGGCGCGGGCCGCGGCGTCCAGCCGGTCGCTGCGGATGGCCTTGAGAGCGACCCGGCGCTCGAGCTTTTCGTCGAACGCCACGAAGACCGCACCCATCCCCCCTTCGGCGAGGCGGCTCTCGACGCGGACGTGGCCGATCCGGTCGCCCGGGCGGATCATGAGGCCGGTGTTCCCATGGCTTTTCTTCAACAAGGACAGGCTGACGCTGCCGCGAGTCTAGCACCGCCTCCGTGGGCGGAATGTGCAAAGCCCCGGTGCTCAACGCTCCAGATACAGCGGCAGCGACGGCTTGTCGAGCCGGTAGGTCCCTTCGCGGGCCGCGGCCAGGCAGGTCTCGGCGGCGGGGCCGGTGAGGTGGCCGCAGCCCTCCTTCGCCTTGCCGGGTGCGTAGACGGTGAGGCTCTCGATCAGCCCTTCGAGGCAGAGGGTCTGGTCGGCGGCCGGCTCCTCCGGGCAGACGGAGGTGATCAGGCCGGGGTCCTTGGCGACGGCCATCATGGCGGCGAAGCCGGCGCCGTGGAAGCAGCCGGCGCGCTGGTTGGCGGGGAGCGAGCGGCAGAGCTCGGCCAGCCGGGCGCGGTCACCGCCCAGTGCCACCAGCATGCGGGCGGACTGATAGCGGTAGCAAGCGGCGGGGAAGCGGGTGTAGGTGTCGCAGGGATAGAAAGGCCCCTGGCCCGGCTTCACCCAGTCCGCGGCCTGGTTGAACAGCTCCATGTAGACACCGGTGACGCAGTAGTAGCCCATGCCCGGGCTGCCGAATCCGGAGCAGCCGTCGATCGCCTTGTCGACGTCGTTGCCGGCGACCATCATCAAGGCATGGCCGAGGCCGTGGGCGCAGTTGCCCGGCCGCTGGATCTCGGCCATCGCACCCTCGGTGCAGACGGTGGCGAGCTGCGGCTTCACCTGGTCGAGCGTGCGGTTGCCGAACGCCTCCTTGAGCACGCCGTGGAGGCAGGCCGAGCTGCAGCGCGAGCCGCACTCGGCGAGGGCCGTGCCGACGTCCTTGAAATGAGCGTAGACGGCCCGTCCCAGCTCGTGCGCCTCGTCGTGGCAGAAGGCGTTGCGCTGCTCCAGGACGTCCAGAATTCCCTGGGTGCCGAGGGTGCCCAGGTACTTCTCGAAGACCTGGCGCCGCTGGGCCGCCTTGAGCATGTAGTCGGTGGTGAATTTCGCCTTGAGCTCGACCACCGCCGGAGTGTCGTCCGGGCGCGCCCGCGGCCGTTCCATGTCCATCTGCACCGCGGAGCCCGCCGGCGCATCCGCCGGGCCACCGTGGTGATGGTGGTGGTGCTCGTCGTGTGGCGGAGTGGCTGGAGGGTCCTGCGCCGGCCGAGCCCACGACGGGAAGCCTCCGGCGAGGAGAAGAGAGAGGATGAAAGCGCGGCCGGCAAGGGTTCGCATGGCCGCGCTTTCTAGCACAAAAAAACTCCGGGCGCAGAACACAAAAAAAGGGAGAGCCGGCTCACAGCCCTTGTTCTGCGGCGGCTCTCCTCAAAGAGGGACTGCTGTTGTCGTCTCCAACCGGCGTGCCGTTGCCGGCCGGGCTGCGGGGAGCGCCCGGGTCGAGCAGGCTGCGGAGTGCGGTTGGGCGGCTCCGGCGTGCCTTCCTGGGCGACCGTCCGACAGGGGACAGGCTAGCCTTTCGGGAGGCCGGCGGACAGGAGGGAAGCCCCTCAGGGGGACTGGGGAAAATCCCTCAGGGCAGGAGCCCCCGCCGTGCCGCGTAGCGCACCAGCTCGGCGGTGTGCACGGCGAGCTTCTCCATGAGGCGGTAGCGGTGGTTGTCGGCGGTCTTGACGCTGATCGAGAGGACGCGGGCGACCTCTTTGGTGGTGCGCCCCTCGACGACGAGGTGGAAGACCTCGCGCTCGCGGGGGGTCAAGGCGCCGTAGGGCGCGTCGACGGGGCGTCCGGGATGGCGGGTCTGCTCGGCCAGGGCGCGCGCCGCCTGCGGGCCGAAGTAGACCTGGCCGGCGTGGAGCGCGCGCACCGCGGCCAAGAGCTCGGCCACGGCGCTGTCCTTGCTGGAGCTCGACGTGCAGGCCGGCGCGTTGCTCCAGGGTGCGGGCGAGCCAGGAGAGCCCGGCGGCGAGGCCGAGATCGTCGAGCACGGGCGGGCGCAGCAGCCGGGAGAGCTCGCGGGTCTCCTTGAGCGCCAGGCGTGCCATCTCGACCGCATCGGCCATGCGGGGGGCGAGCTCCCCGGCGGCCGGCCCGTCGAGCTTCAAGTGCAGGCGTTCGAGCTGGTTGGTCAACGCGGTCAGGGTCTGGCCGAGCCCATCGTGCAGCTCGCGCGCGAGGCGCCGCCGCTCGTCTTCCTGCACCTTCCAGACCGCCTTGGCCAGGCTGCGGAAGCGGCGCTCCCCCTCGATCAGACGCCGGAAGAGGCGCTCGTTCTCTTGCGTGATCTGGCGGACGCGGTCGACGACGTCGTGCATCGGGTCGGGCGGGCCACCCGGGAGGGCTCCTCCCGGATCATCCGTCCTGACGAGGGGCCGGCCTGCCGTTTTCGCTCCGGTTTCCACGGTCCTGGTCCTCCTCGATGCGTTGGAAGGATCTCTGCTGCCCGGGTGTCAGGCCCCGGCTCAGCCGGGCGATCTCCCGGGTGGCACGGTCGCGTTCGGCGGCGGCCTCGGAAGGGCGTCCCGCTCTCTCCAGGGCTTGCGCCAGCACGCGGTGCAGCCGATAGGCTCCAGAGTATCCTCCGCAGGAGACTGCTGCGTCGAGCCCCGTGCGCGCCGCCGTCTGTGCCCGCCCGGTGTCGCCCGCGGCGAGCGCCGCCTGCGCCACCGCCTCGGCGGCGCGCAGGCGCAGGAGGGCATGGCCCAGGGCCTCGGCCTGGGCGTGGAGCCGGTCGATCTCCGCGCGGTGGTCGGCCGGGTCCACCCGGGCGGCCGCGAGACGGGCATCGAGCAGCGCCACGACGCTGTGGCTCGCCGTGGCATGGTCCACGGCCCGGCGGAGAGCCTCCCGCGCCGCGGAATCCTCGCCGCGCAGCAGATGCCAGGCCCCCTGCAGCCGGGCGAGCTCCGCCTGCTGCTCGCGGTTCTTCCCGGCGCCGAGCCAGGCCGCGGCGGTGCGCAGATGCTCTCCGGCGGCTTGTTCGAGACCCAGCTCGATCTCGACCTCGGCCTGGGCGAGGGTGAACTCGGCGAGGCCGCGGCGGTCGTCCAGCTCGCGCAGGACGGCCAGCGCCTCGGTGAACGAGGCGAGCGCCGCCGCGGGCCGCGTCGAACGGCTTGGGGAGAGATTGCTCGCCCGCATCGATCATTGCGGGCGCGAGATGCTGTGTTACGGGATCGACCGAGAGAGCTTCGCGGCGCGGATGGAGTCGGCGGCCTGAGTGGCGCGCTCGGGAACCGTCCGCACTAGTCCGGGATCACCGCGGCTCGGTCGCCGCCCTGGCGGGTGCGGACTCGGCGGGGCGGGAGGTCCGGGTGGAGTAAGGGGAGCGGGCTTGAGCGGAGGCGCATCGAGCTTCCGCTCGAACCTACAGGGTCCGCGAGAAAATCCGGCACCCGAGTAGAGGCCGTCCCAGGCCTCCGAGATCTCCCCGGTGTCGACTCGGGCGAGGCAAGGTCCAAGCTCTTTCGACAGCTTCTCGATGAGCGCGTCGAGAAAAGCCTCTCCGATCCCGACGCCCCAGAGGCCGGGCGGGACGAAGAAGTGATCGCGAGCCCAGGTGACCACGGTCGTGCCGTTCTCTTCTTTCCGCTCGATTTCCACGATCCCGGCGAGCAGCTCCTGCGCGGTGCCGCCTTCCTTCAGGGGAACGAAGAAGCCATACGTATCATACGTACCCGCCACCGGGTGTGCCTTGGGCATGGCTTGCCACCGCTTCCACGTATACTCGTTTCGGTGGCTGTCGTCGATTTTGTCGACCCTGCCACACCAGCGTCGAAGCTCCGGCAGTTGGAAGCTCTCTTGCAGGAACCGCGCGAAGGGCTGGGAGTAGAGCGGGGCCAACCACCTCCACCAGGCGCGGAAAGGCGGCGAGGAGGCCCAGCGCCCAAACCGGTTGAGCCAACCAAGATAGCGAGGATGGCTCGCCGAAAAACTCGTCGCGCTCATCCCGGTGCGGTGGTAAATGGCTTCCATCAGGCGCATCGCCTCCAGGAGCAGCGGGAGGGCCAGGGTGAGAGCCTCGGCCGGTATCTCGCCGTCGGTGTCGGGAAGGAATTGGCTCGGCAGGGCAGGATCGCTCTCCACCCGCTCCTCCAACTCCGCCCAGGCATGCTCCAACTCCGTCAGGATCGCCGGATCGTCGAGGCCGCCGGGCAGCCAGACATATCGCGCCCGCAAGAAAAGGCGTGCCAGACTGTCCTGGTTCTCGGCAACGCAGTCCTCCAGAGCGCGGAGCGCGATATGCTCTCCGAGCTTGCGATAGGACTCCCACTGCGCTTCGTCATAGAACTGGTCGAGAGTCGACTCATGGGGGAAGTCTGCGTTCCGGTGGTCGTACTGGGCGATGTCCGCCGGCTCGTCTCCCACCAGGGTGGGCTTGACGTAGAGCAGGATTCCGGCATCCGTGGGCGAATATCGGATGGTTCCGGCCACCATCGGTTGGAGGGCGTGGCCCGTCGGGCCGGGGCGAAGGGGCGTCGGGTCGATCTCGATCTCCACCCCGAAGTCCTCCCGGATGCGCCGGATGGCGTTGCCGAGGTCGTCGAAGGCGACTTCGGGATCGGCTCCGCAGTCCGAAACCAGGATGTAGCGGCAGTGCCGGCGGACGAGCTCGTAAAGGGCGAGATTCTCGAAATGGCCGCCATCCGACAGGTAGACCCAGCTCGAGTGGGCGTCGGACGAGCCCAACAGCTCGCGGAAAAAGAGGAGTCCAGGGAGATGGTGCGGCAGCCTTGCCAGGAATCGCCCTCGGCGAGGGGCTCCCGGATTTTCGAGCCAGAGTCCGAGGCGGAGGTTGAGAGCGGCGAGAAGAAAGGTCGCCGCCGGACCGAGGCGCATGGACTTGGCTCCCATGTGGGAGTTGAAGGCCGCACCCGATGCGGTCATGGCGGCGCCCAGCCAAGGGCTTCTCCGCTTGAACCCCGACGGCCGCCATCTGTGCCAGTGGGCTCCGACCTGGAGGCCGAGCTTCGAGAGGACCGCGCTTTCCGCGCCTCGATGGAGCGTTCCCAGGGGATCGGCGTGGAGATCGTTGGCGGTGCAACAGATCAGATGCAGGGGCCGGCTCGGCAGGTCGTCCAACTGCACGTCGTCGCCCTCGCATTCCGACGTCGTCCGGGCCTCGGCATGCGGGTTCGAAGCTCCCAGGTAGGCGCGCACCAGCCGTGCCCGATAGAAGGCATGAAGCCCGCTCTCGTGCGGCTCGAAGACCAGCAGGGTGAGGGCAAGCAGGAGCCCGTTGATCCCCAGGAGACTCGCGACCCATACCGGTCCGCCCGCTTGCGAGACGAGGACGAGGAGAGCCGCCACACCCGCGGTGACGGCGGCGAGGGTTACGATGGCCAACACCTGAGGGAGGCACGGGCGGAGGCGTTCCAGGAGCTTTCCCCCGGTCGGTTTGTTCGGCTGAGCGCCGAGGAGCTTTCTGGCCCAGGCGAAGGCACCGCCGCCGGCCGCTCCGGCTCCCAGGGCGCCGAAGAGTCCCGAAAGCCCTTCGGAGGCCAGCACCTGCCCGAGTACCCAGAGCCCACCGACGAGCGACCAGCCTGCGAGGCAGAGCAGGTGGCGGGCAAGGGCACGATCGAGAGCATCCTTGGAGACTCTCTCCAGGGAGCCTCTGGCGAACCATCGGCTGAGGAGGCCCCTGCAACTCATCAGGGTCAGCGCCGCCGCCCCCCACGCGAGGGCCGGGAGCAAGGCCGTCGCGAGCCAGGGGCCCGCCTCTGCGAGGCGAACCGGCCGGAGAAGGAAGGGGAAAGGGATCGGAACGAACGGCCAGAGGAGCCACCAGACGGCTCCTGCCACCAGGCTGGAGAGGATCGACCAGATGAAGAAACTGGGCATTCCCTGCGAGTGGGGCTCCTGAGGGTCGTAATACCAGGAAAGCTCGAAGATCCACAGAAGCCCGAGAGTGAGGAGGCACAGCACGAAAGCGGGTGCGAGGCCTTCCACCCAGCCGGTGGGCCAGCGGCCCGCCTCTTCCGCCTGAAGCAGCCACGCCACGCCGAGCCAGGCGTAGAGGAAGAGGAAAAGAACGGCGAGCGCGGCGAGAAGGCTCGGCAGCAGAGCCGCCGCGAGATTGGCCGCGATGCGGCCCGTCTCCATCGACAACAGCGAGAGCCGGGGCCGCAGGAAGTTGCTGAACTCCCGGAGGTGACGAACCTCCCGCGCTTCCTCTCCGGCTTTTTCGGCGGGGAATCGCTGGTTGTTCGGCCGGCTCAACCAGGCGCTCCAGAAGCCTCCGAGATAGCCGCCCCCGGAGACGGTCGAGAGGTAGTCGAATTTGTCGAGGATGTTGAGTTTGTCGAGCCCCTGGAGGAGCCCCAGATTGAACGTCGCGCTCCGGATTCCGCCTCCCGACAGGGCGAGGCCGAAGAGGTCCTCGTCCGGTCCCTCGACGCTCCAGAGGGGGACTGGAGATTCGACGTCCGCCGCCTGGGTGGTCGCTGCATCCGCCTTTCCGAGGAGGGTGCACTCTCTTGCGGCAACACTCGGCCAATTCGGCTTATTTTTCATGAGGACCTCCCGGCACCAACCGTGTGCCGGCGGCAGGCCCTGTGCAGGCGCGCGCCATCGCGCAACGCCAGGCTCCCGGCCCGAAAACCTGCCCGAGGAAGAGGTCGTTTCCAACGCACGCCGCGGTCGAAGCGGCACTCACGAGCTCTCCCCCGTCGCGGAAGACGCGTTCCGGTGGCTCGTTGCGATCGATCGGGACCTGCCAGACCTCGGAGGGCGAAGGTGCCCGCGGTGACATCGAGTGCTGGAAGAAGCGCCGGAGATCCGCATGGGCGGCGACGAGGAGGGATTTGCCATCCTCGGCCCATGCGAGATTGTCGGGATAGGCGTCGAGCTCGAGGGTGTGGGCCTTCTTCAGATTCGCTCCGGCGTCGATCGTGTAAACGAGGATCGACCGGCTCTTCGTCGATGCAACGTAGAGCCTTCCTCCCTCCTTCTCCACGGCGATGCCGTTCGCGAAGCCATCCAGGCGGGCCGCCTCCCGCCACGTTCCTGGACAGAGCGGCGGCCGGCCGGCCACGCAGGCGAAGTGAACGACCTTCGAGGCTTTGCCGGCCGGTCGATCGAGAAGTTGCTCGAGCCGGCTGGGTGGCGGATTGGTCACCCAGATCTGCCCATCCTCCAGAGCCACCAGGTCGTTGCCGCTGGTCAGGACCTCGGGGGCGGCGAGCCGCTGGAGGAAGACCAGCCGGTCGGGATCGACTCGAAAGACCTCGACGCTCGTGACCGGACGCCTTTGGATCAGCGAGTCCGCGGGGAGCCGGAAGCAGCCTCGGGTGGGTGATGCGTCCTCTGCATCATGGTGGTTGATGACATAGAGGAACGACGGACGGTGCTGCCCTGCAACGAGGAAGATGCCGTGCGGATGAAAGGAGCACCCGTCGCGGCCGGCCAGTGGAAGGCGGCGGGTGACCTTGAGGCGGCCTTTGAAGGTGACGGAATAAATTCCCCCTGGAGGGAGAGGGTTCCTGCTCCGGCGCTCTTGGGACGAGACGAACAGGCGGGTTGCCGGAGATGTGGGAGCGATCGCGAAGTCCTCGGCCCCCGGAACGAGCAGGATGGGCCTGCAGACCTCGGAGACCGAGGCCGTCACCGCGGCTTCGCCCTGGCAGGCCACCAGGGCCAGGGACACCACACACAGGAGAGCGCGCATGACATAGACCCTCCCATGAGTCGATTTTGGAAAGAGACCTCTACCTAAGCCCGGAGATCATTCTATCGGGAAGAATCACAAGGGCTTTCTCTTCGTAGAATAGAACCGGGTCTTGCCGGGTGCCTCCTGCCGTGGGGTGGGGAGCGCACTACCTGGAGGTATGGGGAGGGTCGAGGCCGGCCGGAGGCGGCCCGAGAGAAAGGAGGATCAAGTTTTCCGCGCGATCACGATCCGCACCCCCTCCGCCAGCGATCTCCCATAAACCGGCAGGAACCCCTCCCGGCCCGCGAGCAGCGGGTTGTAGTCGCCGAGAAAGTAGGGAGCCCCGCGGGGTGATGGGGTCCAGAGGAGCTCGTCCACGACGGTGTCGTTTCCTCGTGTGAGCGTTCCGTCGGGTTGGAGGCGGATCTCGGTGAGGTGCACGGTGACCGGAAGGCGGTCTCCCTGGGGGCTCTTGCCGGGGGTCGGGGCGAACCAGGTCACGGCGATGTGGCCTTGCGCATCGATCGCCAGGGCGGGCCGCCAGGCGGCGGGCGCGGCGCGGTCGCTCACCTGGAGAGGCGGGCTCCAGGTGCGGCCGGCGTCGGCGGAGGTGACGAGGCCCACCTGGAGGCTGCGGCCCTGGGTGAAAGAGCCGTTGGTGAACAGGGCGAAGAGCCGGCCGGTCGCGGGATCGATCGCAGGATGGCCGATGTCTTCGGCGATCCGGATCTCCTTGTCCGTTCCGGGATAGACCGGCGGCGCATTCCACGGAGTTCCCTCGTACACGGAAACCGGCGGGCTCCAGCTCTCGCCGCCGTCCTCCGAGCGGACGAAGGACATCGCGGCGCCGCGCTCTTCGCGGGTATAGAAGACGAAGAGGTGCCCGGTGCGCGGATCGATCACGATCTGGGGGCAATCCGACATCGAGCCGGGAACCCGCGGCGAGATCCACTGCACCGGGCTCCAGGTCTTGCCGCCGTCGGCCGTCCTGGCGAGGGCCGCCGGTCCGATGTACCCGTCGTCCTCGTAGCGCGTGGTCACGACCCAGGCCGTTCCGGGGTGGAGCGGATCGGCCGCCAGCGCGGTGTTGTCGTGGTAGACCGCGTGGCTGCGGCTGACCGTGACCACGCTCGGCGCGTCCCAGGTGCGCCCGCCGTCCCCGCTCGCCACGACGATCACGGCGCTCGCCACGTCCTCTCCCTGTTCGGAACGAAACGCGATGCCGCTGACGTAGACGCGGCCTTCCGGACCGATGGCGACCCAGGGGTCCGAAGCGCGGTCGGCGGCGTCCAGGGCGCCGGAGTGCTTCACGTTGATCTCGTACTGGGAGTTCATGAACTCGTGGTTGGCGGCGAACGCCTGCAGGCCGAGGTCGTCGCACCAGAGCAGCATGCGCAACACGATCTCGCGGGGATCGGAGACCGCCCCCACGGTGTAGACGCGCGAGAGCTCGTCGACGTAACGGCGCAGGCCGTTCGTCGCGGAAGGGTCGCGCTCGGCGAGGAAGAACTCGAGCTCGGGCGCCACGATCGGCTCCAGGTCGTGGCCCGCATACGCGTCGATCACGCGCTGGAGCAGCGCCCGCGGGCACGAAGGCCAGTGGTCGG
>Ga0209682_10000120_pt1 | contig 25257 bp, 26 predicted proteins | sample DOMMetBare2Fresh_2_FD_187471 | JGI IMG/M metagenome (GOLD analysis project Ga0209682, IMG submission 187471) | Wetland sediment microbial communities from St. Louis River estuary, USA, under dissolved organic matter induced mercury methylation -... | ecosystem: Environmental > Aquatic >... | reverse complement strand
TGGGGAAAGACTGGTGATGGGTACCGAGCAGCCGAACGGGGGCAATACGATGCAGTCGGAGCGAGAGTTTCTGATAGAGGCGCCTTTGCTTCGCCGTCTCGAGCAGCAGCTTGAGCGTTGCCGGACACCAAAAGAATGGGGCATTCTGCGCGCCCAGCAGGCGATCTATATGGCGCGGACGCATCGGATTGCAGAGGCGCAAGAAATTCCGCGTCAAATCAGGGAGAGGTTCCAGCGGAGCGAGGATGCTGAGGTCTACTGTTGGATTTGGTTGGCACAAGCCGTTATTGACTTCTATATGTTCGCGTCGACACGCGGATCAATATACCTAGATAGAGCACTCGCCGTTAGCTCGTCTATGGGAATGCCTCACTTGGTAGAGTATGCTGCTGCATGGTTGGCAAATGCATGTTTTCGTGATGATAATTATCCTGATATGGTCAAGTGGCTTCGGACTTCGCGACTGCATCTGGCGATAATACCAGAGGCCGCTTGCCGGGCGTCAATAATTGCGGCTTCTGCATTTCAGTCATGTGGCGAGGACTCAATTGCGTTAAAGTGGTTTCGCCGCGCTCGTGACACTGCACGGCAGATTGGTGATCGAGCTACTATTATGGCCTCTATTGAGAATCGCGCACTGGTTCGATTAGATCGAGCATGGGTCAGTCAAGCGATTGGAGCCGTGCTGCAGTCTGAACTTGACGAAATTGAGGTCGAGCTCATTGGGGCTTTAGCTTATGAACAAATTACTGGCTCCCAGTCTTTTGTTACGCAAGGTGACATCGCGAGAGTGCGGTTACTCGCACTTAGAGGGAATTTCGCCATCGCCTTGAAAGAGATAGAATCAAATTCTGTGATCCTGAAGGAAGATAGATTTCCAATTGCACGTGCCACTCATGTCCTCTATCAATGGCTTAGAGTTAAACTTGATCCTCAATTTCAAATCGATGACGATACGTTTGCGGCACTATCTAATAGCATTGAATCGTTTGATGATGATGATGCCTGCGTTTGCTGGTCGCAGATGGCAGAGATCGCGATTAGTCGAGGACGAAGTGCTCAGGCGGCCAATTATATGCTGAAATCGGATTTATGTAAGGGAAGATATGATGCTCGAATTTCATCGCTTCGCAACTTGTTGATTTCGACTCCGGAATTTGGCGAGTAGAAGTTCTGACGGAATGTTTGATTGGATGGCCCAATGATCATTGCCGTAATCATGGGATCGGAAAGCGACTGGGAGACCATGTGCGGTGCGCATGACATCTTGGATGCCTTGCAGATCCCGCATGTCGTCGAGGTCATCTCTGCCCATCGGATGCCCGACGAGTTGTTCCGCTTCGCCGAGTCCGCCCGGTCGCGCGGAATCCGGGCCATCATTGCGGGCGCGTGAGGGGCGGCACATTTGCCAGGCATGCTGGCGGCCAAGACCACGCTGCCGGTGCTGGGCGTGCCGGTGCCATCGCGGCACCTTCAGGGCGTCGACTCGCTCTACTCCATCGTGCAGATGCCCAAGGGCATTCCTGTGGCCACGTTTGCCATCGGTTCGGCCGGAGCAGCCAACGCCGCGCTGTTTGCAGCGGCGATGCTCGCAAGTGACGACGCGGCGTTGTTGGCGCGGCTGGAGGCCTATCGCCTGGCTCAGACCTTGGCGGCGCAGGCGATGACCGCGACGGTCCAGGCCCGGATGACGGATTCCGAATGATGGAGGGATCGCAGATTCACGCTGTCCCATGGAGCATCGCGCCCGGGCAAGCGGCCCTCGGCGTGCTGGGTGGCGGACAGCTCGGGCGGATGTTCGTCCATGCGGCTCAGGCGCTGGGTTACCGAACGATGGTCCTCGATCCCGATGCCGACAGTCCGGCAGGGCATGCCGCTGACTGCCACGTGCAGACGGCTTATGCCGACCCCGCCGGGCTCGCCCGTTTGGCCGCCCGATGCGAAGCCGTGACCACCGAGTTCGAGAACGTGCCGGCCGCAGCACTGGCCGAACTGGCGCGCACACGACCGGTGTCACCATCGGCGCAGGCGGTCGCGGTCTGCCAGCACCGGGCCCGCGAGAAGGCCCACTTCGATGCATGTGCCGTACCTGTCGCGCCCTATGCGCGCATCGAATCCGAGGTCGACCTTGCCGCGGTGAGTCCGGGCCTGTTGCCCGGCATCCTGAAGTCCGCGACCTTGGGCTATGACGGCAAGGGGCAGGCCCGCGTGCGCGATGTCGGCGCGTTGGCCGCTGCATGGGCGACGCTCCAGCGCGGGCCCTGCGTGCTGGAAAAGCAGGTTGATCTTGTCGCCGAGCTCAGCGTGATCGTCGCTCGTGGCGCTGACGGTTCGCTCGTTCACCTGCCCGTGCAGGAGAACCTGCACCGCGACGGCATCCTCGCTGTCACGCGCGTGCCGGCACTCGGCATTCCCGCCGCGATCGCAGCCGATGCCATCCGTCACGCCGAAGCCATTGCCGCATCGCTGCAGTACGTCGGCGTGCTCTGCGTCGAGTTCTTCCTGTTGCGCGACGGCCGGCTGCTGGCCAACGAGATGGCACCACGGCCCCACAACTCGGGCCATTACAGCATCGACGCCTGTGACGTCTCGCAGTTCGAACTGCAGGTGCGCACGATGGCCGGCTTGCCGCTGGTCACCCCGCGCCAGCATTCCGCTGCGCTCATGCTCAACCTGCTTGGCGACCTGTGGTTTCGGCACGGCGACACTGCCGTCGAGCCACCCTGGGCCGAGGTGCTCGCATTGCCCGGGGTCCACCTGCATCTGTACGGCAAGTCCGAAGCGCGCCGCGGTCGCAAGATGGGCCACCTGACGGTCACCGGCGCCGACGCTGCAGGCGTCGATGCCGTGGCGCGGCAGGCCGCGCAGTGCCTCGGGCTGCCACCGCCCTGAGGGTCTCGCAGCCATGCCTGTACTGAACGGCGACGATCCTGTGGCCGTCGACCACTGCGCGCGCATCCTGGCCGACGGCGGGCTCGTGGCCTTCGCGACCGAGACGGTCTACGGTCTTGGCGCACGTGCCGACGATGCCCTTGCGGTCGGCGCCATCTTCGCCGCCAAGGGGCGGCCGTCGGACCACCCGTTGATCGTCCATGTGGCCGATGCAGCGGCGGCCGACGACTTCGCCGCGGTGGTGCCCGACGCTGCGCGGAGGCTGATGACGGCATTCTGGCCGGGACCCGTGACCTTGGTCGTCCAGCGGCGCGCCACTGCCGCTGCGGCTGCTGCTGCAGGCCTGCCGACTGTCGGCCTGCGCTGCCCGGACCACCGTGTGGCCCAGGCGCTGCTGCGGCGCGCCCGCAGGCTGGGCGTGCCAGGTGTGGCCGCCCCCAGTGCCAACCGCTTCGGCCGCGTCAGCCCCACGCGGGCTGACCATGTGGTGGCCGAGTTCGGCCCTGAACTGCCTGTTCTCGATGGCGGTGAGTGTCGCGATGGCATCGAGTCGACCATCATCGATTGCACACGTACCGAGCCACGCATGCTGCGGCCTGGCACCACCGAGCGTGCGGCCATCGAGGCGGTTCTCGGGCGATCGCTGCTCGATCGTGACACCGCCGCGCCACGCGTCCCGGGGTCACTTGAGTCGCATTACGCGCCGTGGGCGGCGGTGTACCTGGCGGACCCCCGGGAACTCGAGCGATCGGTTGCGGCAGCGGTTGCGACGCAGGGCCCGGGGGCTGTCGGCGTATATTCCCGTTCGAGCCTTCCGGGGTTTGGGGCTGCCCGCTTCCGGGCCATGCCCGACAATCCACGCGCTGTGGCCCATGAACTGTTCGCCGTCCTGCGCCAGTTCGATGCCGAGAATGTGGGCCAGATCTGGGTGGAGATGCCGCCTGACCGGGCCGAATGGGATGGCGTGCGCGACCGGCTACAGCGCGCTGCCGCCAACCGCTGACAATCGATGCGCCGCCCTGTTGGCGCCAGACAAAAGAGACCGATGTTTCGACTCCAGATGCACCTTCCGCTCCTCCGCACTGCGGCCGCCACGTGCGCCGCCTTGCTCCTGGCGTCCTGTGGCGGCGGAACGTCGCAGGTCGACCCTTTCCGGCCGACGCGGTTCATCGCGTTCGGTGACGAGATGAGCGTGCTCGAGAGCGACGGGCGCAAGTACAGTGTCAACGCCTTCAATGCCGCGGGCACGGCGCTCGACTGCACGCTCAACCCGATCTGGATCCAGACGGTCGCCACCGCGTTCGGCTTCCACTTCAAGGAGTGCCCGGGCACCGCCACCACCGCGGCACAGGCCGAGACATGGGCCACCGTCGGTGCCGACGCGGCGGCCCTGAAGGCGCAGATCGATGCCCATGTTCCCGCCGCCCTGACCGAGACGGTCCTCGTGACGGTGCTGGTCGGGACGCACGACGTCAAGTACATCTACGAGAACCGCGGCGCCGCCACCGAGGCGGAGCTGCTCGATCAGGCGCGTTCGCGCGGCGCCGACATCGCGGCGCAGATCAACCGGCTCATCAACCTCGGCGCCAAGGTCATCGTCGCGACCGCGCCGGACATCGGCCTGACGCCCTATGGCGTGGCCAAAGGCGCTGCCGATGCCAAGCTGCTGTCCAACCTCACGCTGGCGCTGAACGGGCGCATGCGGGTGAACATTCTCAACGACGGTCGCTACATCGGCCTCGTGCTGGCCGACGAGATCGTGCAGACGGCGGTGCGAATCCCGGCGATCTACGGCCTGTCCGACGGCGACGGTGTGACCAAGGCCGCCTGCAACGTGGCCCTGCCCGACTGCACCACAAAGTCCACGGTCACCGGCGCCAATACCGACACCTGGCTGTGGGCCGACGACTACCACCTCGGCCGGCTGGGCCATCTGCAGATCGGCGCCCAGGCCGCATCGCGCGCGCGCAACAATCCGTTCTGAGCGGCGCGGCCGCCGTTCAGCGCGTCGGGCGCCGTGTGGCGCCCCACTCGCTTGCCACCTTCGTGACCAGGATCACCGAGGCAAACACCAGGGTCAGCGCATTGGCCACCACGATCGGCCATTGGCCCAGGCTCAGGCCGTACAGCAACCACAGCGCGACACCGAAGGTGAACCAGGTGTACATGCCGAGCGAGATCCCGCTGACATCGCGCGTGCGCAGCGTCAGCACAGCCTGGGGGATGAACGAGCCGGTCGTGAGGGCGGCGGCGAGATAACCGATCCAGTCGGTGGGCAACAAGGTGGTGTCGAGCATGTTGACGCATTCTGGCCGCGCCGGCACGACCCTGCACGCGACGTGACCTGATCGCTAAACTCGTCGCCATGACTGCGCCTCTGCTTGCGTTCGACACATCCACGGAGACGATGTCCATCGCCGTCGATGGGCCGCGTGGGCGGGCGTGCTGGAACGGGCCGGGCGGCGCACTGGCTTCGGCTGCACTGCTGCCGCAGGTGCAGGCCCTGCTGGCGCAACAGGGCCTGGTGCTCGGGCAACTGGCCGCCGTGGCCTTCGGTGCCGGGCCGGGCGCATTCACCGGTCTTCGCACGGCCTGTTCGGTGGCGCAGGGGCTTGCCCATGGCGTGGGCATTCCGGTACTCCCGATCGACAGCATGATGATCGTGGCCGAGGACGCTCGCACGCAGGGTGTGCCCGGTACGGCCGACGAGGTCGGCATCGTGATGGACGCGCGCATGGGCGAGCTCTATGCGGCCAGGTATTTCTGGAGCGGGCATGGGTGGACCGTCTCGATGCCCGCGCGGCTGTGCCGGCCCGCGCAGTTGATCGAGGCCTGGCAGGCCAGGCCGCCTGCCATGCTGGCCGGCACCGGGGCCGAGATCGTCCGTGCCGCGCTACAGCCCAGCCATGCCACCGTTGAGGTGCATGACCGCGCGCACGCGCTCATGGAACTCGCGCGGCGGCTGCTGGATGCCGGTGCAGGTGTGGACGCAGCTGCGGCGTTACCGGTCTATGTGCGCGACAAGGTCGCGCAGACGACGGCGGAGCGACAGGCCCTCTGCGCGCCCGACGCATCGCCGCGATGAAGGCCGACCAGTCGCCCGTTGCCGCCGACACGACGCTGCAATTCGTGCCGATGACGGTGGCCGACCTCGACCGCGTGATGGCCGTCGAGGCACTCGCCTACAGCTTCCCCTGGACTCGCGGCAACTTCATCGATTCGATCGCCGCGGGCTACGTGATGGAACTGCTGGTCGATCGCCGCGGCGGTGCCCTCGTCGGGTATTTCGTGGCCATGCCTGGCGTCGATGAACTGCATCTGCTGAACCTCACCGTCGCGCCCCCCTTCCAGGGCCGCGGCCACGCGCGCGCGCTGCTGGCGGCGCTGCAGGCGCACGCGCGTGCACGCCGGCTGGGCTCGCTGTGGCTCGAGGTGCGGGTGAGCAACGAGCGGGCACTCAACCTTTACCGTGCCTGCGGCTTCGTGCAGAACGGCGTGCGGCGTGGCTACTACCCCGCCGCCGCCGGCCGGCGCGAGGATGCGGCGGTGATGATGCTGCACTTGCCGGCAACCCCCGGTCAGGAGACGCCCGATGGCCTGGGATGAGCGCCAGCGCGCGATGCTGCGCGAGATGGGCGTGCCGACGTGGCAGCTGAATGCCGTCGTCGCGCCGGCCGGGGTCGGTGGGGCGCGCGAGCGGCCACCTGCAGCGCCCGCGGCGGCGGTCGAGTCCATACCGTCGGCCATCGAGGCCCCGGTTGCGGCACAGGTCGCCGCGCCTGTCGACAGGGCCCATGTCGCCTCACTCGACTGGGACGAACTGCGCGCCGCCGTCGCCGCATGCCAGGCCTGCACGCTGTGCCAGTCACGGCGCCAGACCGTCTTCGGGGTCGGCGATCCGCGCGCGCACTGGATGGTCGTCGGCGAGGCGCCGGGTGAGCAGGAGGACCTGCAAGGCGAGCCTTTCGTCGGAGCCGCGGGCCAACTGCTCGACCGCATGCTGCAGGCGCTGGGCCTGACCCGTGCCGCAGGCGGGCCCGGAATTCAGCACGCGCATCAGGTCTACATCGCCAACACGCTCAAGTGCCGCCCACCGCGCAACCGCAACCCCGAGGCGGTCGAACTGGCGCGCTGCGAGCCCTTCCTGGTCCGCCAGATCGAGCTCGTGCAGCCGAAGGTGATCCTCGCGATGGGCCGGTTTGCCGTCCAGTCTCTGTTGCGCAGTGACGAGGCCATCGGCCGCCTGCGTGGGCGCGTGCACCGCTACCACGGCGTGCCGCTGGTCGTGACCTACCACCCGGCCTACCTGCTGCGAAACCCGGCCGACAAGGCACGGGCCTGGGACGACCTCTGCCTCGCGGCGGCGACGATGGAGGCGCTGCCGTCGGCGCACGGGTAAGCCCCATCGTGTGCACGGCGGCAGACCGGCCCGCTGCCGCTAACATGCCCGGATGCCCGACGCTGGCCCGCCCTCTCCGGCAACGCGTCCCGAGGCCCTTGGCCCGGATGCGCTGCAGGCCTTTGCGGACGCGCTGCCACAGGCACTGCTGGAGCTGACACCGGACGGCCGCGCGCTACGCATCAACGCCGGGTTCACGGCGCTGACCGGGCTGCCGCACGACAGCGCGCTCGGCACGGGCTGGCAAGCTGCGCTGCCCCCGGACAACCGGGCTGCATTGCTCGATGTCCTCGCCCGGCACGGCGACTTGGTCTTGCCGCTGCGCCTGCACCGTGCCGACGGCCACAAGGCCTGGATCGAGATGAAGGCCCGCTGGCTGCCCGAGCGCGAACACTTCCTGTGCCTGCTGACCGACGAGACCGACAGCCATCTGCGTGAACAGGCTGCATTGGGCGAGGCCGCGCAGTTCCGCCTGCTGGCCGACAACGTGCCCGTGTCGATCGCTTACTACGAGCGTGCCGGCTACACCTGCCAATTCGCCAACCGGCTGTACGCACGTACCTTCGGCCGCGACGAGCACTCGATCGTCGGCCTCACCGTAGCGCAGGTCATCGGCGAGGATGCCGCACGCCTGATCCAGCCGGCGGTCGACAAGGTGCTGGCCGAACAGCAGCCTGCCTTCTATGAGCGCGAGATGCGCGCGCCCGACGGCAGCCCCCACTTCATCGAGGTGCACCTGCTGCCGCATCTGGGTCGCGATACCGGCGAGACCGTCGGGGTCTTCGTGCTCATCGCCGACATCACACGCCATCGCACGGCCGAGCGCGAAGTGCGGCAGAGCGAGGAGCGGCTGTCCAAGTTCATGCATGCGAGCATCGAGGGCATCGTCTTCCACAAGGACGGCCTGATCACCGACGTCAACCCGCCGCTGCTGCAGATGTTGGGCTACACGCTCGACGAATTGCTGGGCCGGCCGACGCTGGACTACATCGCGCCCGATCATCGTGCGCGGGTGCTCGAGGTCATGACGGCGGGCCACGAGATCAGCTACGAGAGCGTGGTCATGCACAAGCACGGCCTGCGCATCCCGGTCGAATTCATCGTCCGTACGATGATGGTCGGCGACGAGCGGCTGCGCATGACCATCGTGCGCGACCTGCGCGACCGCCAGGCGGCGCAGGCGCGCATCCACTACCTGGCGCACCACGATGCACTGACCGGCCTGCCCAACCGCGGTGCCTTCCTCGAGCGTGTCGCGATAGCACTGGCGCAGGCAGAACGTGCGGGCACGGCGGCCGCCCTGCTCTTCGTCGACATCGACCACTTCAAGCGTGTCAACGACTCGCTCGGCCACCTGGCCGGTGACGCGCTGCTGCGCGTGATCGCGCAGCGCCTGACTGCCGTGCTGCGCGACACCGATCTCGTGGCGCGTTTTGCCGGGGACGAATTCGTCGTGTTGCTGACCGGGGATGCGCAGCTGGCCGACATCGAGGAGGTCGCCCGCAAGTTGCTGGCCGCCGTCGAGGCGCCGGTCGAGATCGACGGTCCGTCGATCACCGTGACGCCTTCGATCGGCATCGCGATCTACCCGAACGACAGCGCCAATGCGGCCGACCTGATCAAGCACGCCGATACCGCGATGTACCACGCCAAGGCACGTGGGCGTGCCCAGTTCATGTTCTTCGAGCCGGAGATGGCGCGTGCGGCCTACGCAGCGCTCGTGCTCGAAAGCGAGCTCGCGACGGCCGTGCGCGAGCGCCAGTTCGTGCTGCACTTCCAGCCCCAGGTGCACCTGGCAGACGGCGAACTGATCGGGGTCGAAGCCCTCCTGCGCTGGCGGCATCCGACGCGCGGCCTGGTCGGGCCGAACGAATTCGTGCCGCTGGCCGAGGAGCGGCGCCTGATGCTGGACATCGGACATTGGGTCCTCGACGAGGCACTGCGCATGGCCCTGCGCTGGCGCGCGCAAGGTCTGGCCGCAGTGCCGGTTGGCGTCAACCTCTCGACGATGCAGTTCGGCGTGCTCGGCTTCGCCGAGGTGGTCCAGAAGGCGCTGGCAGCCCATGGCGCGACCGGCGACTGCCTCGAACTCGAGCTGACCGAGCGCATGCTGATGGAGGACCTGCCGGCCGTGCAGACGACGCTGCGGCAACTGCGCGCCCAGGGCATCCGGATCGCGGTCGACGACTTCGGTACCGGCTACACCTCGCTCGGCCGCCTGAAGGACCTGCCGATCGACCGGCTGAAGATCGACAAGTCCTTCATCGACGGACTGCCGGGGGACGCCAGCGCAGTGGCGATTGCCGACGCGATCATCCGCATGGCGGGCGGCCTTCGCCTCGGGGTCGTGGCCGAAGGCGTGGAGACCGAGGCCCAGCTGCGCTGGCTGTCAGCGCACGGCTGCGAAGAGGTGCAGGGCCACCTGATCGCAGCACCGATGGACGCCGAGTGCATGGAGGCCTGGCTGCGCGAGCGCGCAGCGCGGGCGGCTACTTCTTCGACGCCTTCTCAGGCCTCGTCCAGCGGCTCAAGGTAATCTGGCGCGCCCGCGCCACCGTCAGCTGGCCGGCCGGCGCGTCCTTGGCGATGGTCGAGCCGCCGCCGATCGTGGCGCCTTCGCCGATCGTCACCGGCGCGACCAGCACGCAGTTCGAGCCGATGTGGGCATCGGCACCGATGACGGTGCGATGCTTGTTGGCGCCGTCGTAGTTGGCAGTGATGCTTCCGGCACCGTAGTTGACACGTTCGCCGACGACCGCATCGCCAAGGTAGGCCAGGTGGTTGGCCTTGGCGCCTGCGGCCATGGTCGAATTCTTGACTTCGACGAAGTTGCCGATGTGGACCTCGGCACCGAGGTCGGCGCCCGGGCGCAGGCGGGCGAACGGGCCGACCCGGGCACGCGGCCCCACCCTGACACCGGCGGCCTCGCCGTCGATATGGGTGAACGGGTGGATCACCGCGCCGTCGGCGACGTGGGCATTGCGGATCACGCAGCTGGCGCCGATGGACACGTCGTTGCCAAGCTCGACCGTGCCCTCGAAGATGCAGTTGACGTCGATTTCGACGTCGCTGCCGCAGCGCAGCGTGCCGCGCAGGTCGAAGCGGTTCGGGTCGGCCAGGCGTACGCCGGCTTCCATCAGCGTGTCGGCCTGCTCGCGCTGGTAGCGGCGCTCGAGCTCGGCCAGCTGCACCGGGCTGTTGACGCCCAGCACCTCGGTCTCGCTCGCCGGCTGTGCCGCGACGACCTCGACGCCCTCGGCAACCGCCATCGCGACGATGTCGGTCAGGTAGAACTCCTTCTGCACGTTGTCGCACCGAAGCGCGTCGACCCAGCGCTTGAGCGCGGTCGTCGGTGCGGCGAGGATGCCGGTATAGATCTCGCGGATCTCGCGCTGCGCCGCGGTGGCGTCCTTGTGCTCGACGATGCCGGTCACGCGGCCGGCGGCGTCGCGCAGGATGCGGCCATAGCCGCTGGCGTCGGCGAGGGTGATCGTCAGCAGCGCGAGCTTCGTGCCGGAGCAGGCGTCGGCCAGGGCACGCGCCGTGGCGGTGCGGATCAGCGGCACGTCGCCGTTGAGCACCAGAGTCGTCGCCGCTGTGTCGTCCAGTGCCGGGGCGGCCTGCTGCACCGCGTGGCCGGTGCCCAATTGCGGCATCTGCAACACGAAACGGGCACCGCTGGCTGCCAAGGCGGCCTCGACGGCCTCGGCGCCGTGCCCGATGATGACGACCTGTCGCACCGGCTCCAGCGGAGCCGATGCATCCAGCACATGCTGCACGAGGCTGCGGCCGGCCAGCCTGTGCAACACCTTCGGCAGCGCCGACTTCATGCGTGTACCCTTGCCAGCGGCCATGATCACGACGTTCAGTGCCATGCGTGCGACTTTCTCGATCCTGTTCAGAAGAGCGGCGATTATCGGGCTCGGGCTGGCGCTGCTCGCCGGCTGCAGCGCCGTGCGCCTGGGGTACGACCAGGCCCCGCAACTCGCCTGGTGGTGGATCGACGGCTACCTGGACTTCAACGCCGAGCAGGCGCCGCGGGTGCGCGAGGCGGTGGCACAGTGGTTCGCATGGCACCGCGAGTCGCAGCTGAACGACTATGCGAGCCTGCTGGCGCGCGCGCGTGCCGAGGCCGAGGGCGATGTGAGCGCGGCCCAGATCTGCCGCTGGAACGACCAATTGCGTGAGAGGATAGCCCCGGCGCTCGAGCGCGTGCTGCCGTCGGCGAGCGCGATCGCGCAGACGTTCACGCCGGCGCAGGTCACGCACCTGGAAGAACGTCTGGCGAAGGCCAACGAGAAATTCCGCCAGGAGCAACTGCAGGCCGATCCGGCCGAGCGGCTGGATGCGGCGGCCGGGCGCTCGATCGACCGCTTCGAATCCTTCTACGGCCGGCTCGACCAGCGCCAGCGACGTCTGGTCGCGGAGGCAGTGGCCGCATCGCCCTACGATCCACAGGTCTGGGCCGACGAGCGTGAGTCGCGCCAGCGCGAACTGCTCGCCACGCTGCGCGGGATCGTCCGCGAGAAACCCGACGGCGCAAAGACGCAGTCGCTGCTGCGCGCGCTGGCGCGTCGTTTCGACGGCACGCCGCAGGGCATGTTGCAGGCCGTGCGCCTGCGCCTGAACCAGCACAATTGCGAGATGGTCGCGCGGCTGCACAACACAGCCAGCGCGGCGCAGCGCCAGCACCTGCGCAAGAAGCTGGCCGCCTGGGAAGGGGATCTGCGCCACCTCGCGGCCGAGGCCGCGCCAGGCGTTGCGCAGACCCAGCTACGGAGCCGCTAGCGGCATCGTCACCTGGCGCGGATTCGGCCCCGTGGCCGGGAAGTCCTTGAGCGCAGCGCCGTACATCGCGCGAAGCACCTCGGTGCTGCCGCTGCTGGTGCCGTCGGTGCTGGCGCGTGCCTCGTACAGCGGCTTGCCGCTGACGCGGTCGCGGATCAACACCGCAACCTCGCGCTCGTAGCGCGGGAAGTCGCTGTAGGCGAACAGGTTCCAGCGCGGGCCGCTCCACGGCCCGTGGCGCCAATAGCCAAAGCCGCCACGCCACCAAAGCGGGTCGTCCCAGGGCGACATGTCGGTGCGGGTGATCCGCGCACCGAGTTGCACGATCACGTCCGGCTCCTTGCCGGGTTCGACGGCCTTGAAGCCGGCGGCTTCCAGTGCCGGCGCCGCCGCGGCCTCCAGCCTGTCCTGCGCGTTCGGGACGGCCAGCTGCGACGGCAGGCGCTCGAAGGCATAAGCCCCCGGTACGCGGCCGGCCGGCCAGTCGCCGAAGGTCGCGACATCGCTGCGCAGGCTGTTCAAGCCGGCGCAGCCCGCCAGCAGGAAGCCGGTCGCAGCCATCGCCCACCCGATGATGAAGCGTCTCATGTCCAGTCTCCAGAAATCGGACCGGTTGGGATCTCACCGGCGTGCCATCGAATCGTTGTCGCGGCGGGTGCGCAGGCTTGCTCGTCGTCGTCGAAAGCATGATCCCCACCGTCCTGCGCGAAGCCCGTGGGTTGGACCGTCGTGAAGGGAAAGAGGTTCCGGTCCATCAGGTGCGAGGGCACGATGCGACCCATGGCGTTGAACATGTTGTCGGTGCGTCCGGGGTATTGCCGCTCCCACTCGCGGATCATCTTCTTGACCTGCACGCGCTGCAGGTTGTCCTGGCTGCCGCACAGCGTGCACGGAATGATCGGGAAGCGGCGGTGCCCGGCCCAGCGCTCGAGGGCGGACTCGGCCACATAGGCCAGCGGCCGGATCACGACATGGCGGCCGTCGTCGCTGACCAGCTTGGGCGGCATGCCCTTGAGGCGGCCGCCGAAGAACATGTTCATCAGCAGCGTGACGACCATGTCGTCGCGGTGGTGCCCGAGCGCGATCTTGGTCACACCGAGTTCGCTGGCCACCCGGTAGAGGATGCCGCGCCGCAGGCGCGAGCACAGCGAGCACATCGTCTTGCCCTCGGGAACGAGCCGCTTGACGGTCGAGTAGGTGTCCTGGGTTTCAATGTGGAACGGCACACCGCGCGACTCGAGGTACTTCGGCAGCACGTCGGCCGGGAAGCCCGGCTGCTTCTGGTCGAGATTGACCGCGACGAGGTCGAACTTCACCGGCGCGCGCTCGCGCATGGACAGCAGGATGTCCAGCAGCGCATGGCTGTCCTTGCCGCCCGACAGGCACACCATGACCTTGTCGCCGGCTTCGATCATGCGGAAGTCGCCGATCGCCTGGCCGACCTGGCGGTGCAGTCGCTTGCTCAGCTTGTTGGCCTCGAAGACGGTCTTTCTGGCGTCCTGCAGGTCGGTCATCGTATTCATCGTCAGACAGCGGCGGGCTTGACGCCGAAGACTTCGACCCCGACCGAGTCGCAGTCGGGGTAGACGTCGGGTTTCTCGGTCGACACGCGCGCGGCGCGTACCTTGGGGTGCGCCAGCATCAGGCGCATCACGTCGTCGGCGAGCGTCTCCTGCAGGTGGATGTGGCCGTGCGAGACCCGCGCGGCGATCGTGCGCCGGATGAAGTCGTAGTCCACGACCTCGTCGAGCTCGTCCGCGTTCGGCGTGGACATCGACAGCGGCACGAACAGGTCGACGTTGATCAGCACTCGCTGCTCGCCGCGCTTCTCGAAGTCGTGCACGCCGATGTTGATCCAGACCTCGTAGTCCTTCAGGAACAGGCGCCGGCAATCGCCGAGGCTCGGGTGGTTGAGCAGGGTCTGCATCTCAGTCCTTGGATTGACGTGCGAGGAACATCACGTCGCGCGGCTGGCCGGCGAGATGCTGGCCGCCGTCGACCAGCAGCGTCGTGCCGGTGATGGCGGGCGATTCGATCAGGAAACGCACGCTGCGTGCGATGTCCTCGGGAGTCGACGAGCGTTGCAGCGGCGTGAGCCGGTGCGCGCGCTCGAATTCCTTGCCGTCCATCGGTCCCGACAACAGTGTGATGCCGGGTGCCACGCCGCAGACCCGCAACTGCGGTGCCAGCGCCATCGCGAGCATCGTCGTCGCGGCCTCGAGCGCGGCCTTGGACAGCGTGTAGGAAAGATAGTCCGGGTTCGGGTTCCACAGCTTCTGGTCGAGCAGATTGACGACGCAGCCGACCTCGCCGCGGCCCGCGAGGTGGTCGTGCAGCGCCTGTGCGAGCACGACGGCGGGTGCGGCATTGGCGCGCATCATGCGGTCGAGCATCGGATAGGTGAATCCGGCCACGTCGTCGTACTCGAAGCTCGAGGCGTTGTTGACGATCGCATCCAGGCGCTCGAACCGGGCCAACACCGCGGGCACGAGCGCGCGTGCCGCCGCCTCGTCGGCCAGGTCGGCCGCGAAGGCTGCGGCATCCACGCCGGTCACGCGGCATCGCTCGACCGTGTCGAGCGCCTCGTCGCGTGATCCACGGTAATGCACGGCGACATCGAACCCATGATCCGCGAGGTCGAGCGCGATCGCGCGGCCGACGCGGCGGGCCGCGCCGGTGACGAGGACGACGGGGCGCATGCCCATGGTTCCTACAATGCCCTGCATGGAAGACGCGAAGCCCAACAGTGTATCGGCGGCCCTCGCCGCACACATCCGAGAGGGCATCGCGGCGGCGGGCGGCTGGGTGCCGTTCGACCGCTTCATGCACCTGGCGCTGTACACGCCCGGGCTGGGCTACTACGCGCGCGACAGCCGGCAATTCGGCTGGATGCCGGCCTCGGGCAGCGACTTCGTCACCGCGCCGGAACTCTCGCCGCTGTTCGGCCGTGCGCTCGCCGTGCAGGTGCGCCAGGGGCTGGATGCGGCGCGGTCCGACGAGGTCTGGGAATTCGGCGCCGGGTCGGGGGCGCTTGCCGCGCAACTGCTCGACGCACTGGGCGAGCGTGTGCGCCGCTACACGATCATCGATGTCTCGGGTGCGCTGCGGGCGCGCCAGCAGCAGCGCCTGGCAACCTTCGGCGAGCGGGTGGCCTGGATCGACCGCCTGCCCGAGACGATGCACGGCGTGGTCGTCGGCAACGAGGTGCTCGATGCGATGCCGGCACGGTTGCTGGCCTTCGATGGCACAGGTTGGAGCGAACGCGGCGTCGCCGTCCACGAGGGCGCATTCATGTTTGCCGACCGGCCGACCGACGAGCGGCCACCCTACGACGGGCCGTTTGCGCCCGGCAGCGTGACCGAAGTCCACCCGCAGGCGCGCGCCTTCGTCGCCACCCTGGCCGAGCGGCTGCAGCGAGGCCTCGCGCTGTTCATCGACTACGGGTTTCCCGAGGCCGAGTACTACCACCCGCAGCGCACCGGCGGCACGCTGATGTGTCACCGCGCGCACCGGGTCGATGCCGATCCGCTCGTCGACGTGGGCGACAAGGACATCACCGTGCACGTCGACTTCACCGGGATCGCGCTGACGGCGCAGGAGGCCGGCATGGACGTCGCGGGCTACACGAGCCAGGGTCGCTTCCTGCTCAACTGCGGGATCGCCCAACTGCTCGAGGAGGCCACGCTGGCCGAGCGCGGCGCAGCGCAGAAACTGATCAACGAGCACGAGATGGGCGAGCTGTTCAAGGTGATCGCGCTGTCGCGTGGCATCGAGATCGACCCGGTCGGGTTTTCGATCGGCGATCGCATCCACCGCCTCTGAGTGGCTCTCTCCGGTGCGCTGGCTGCTCGTCTTCCTGCTCGCCTTCGTGCTCTTCAACGGGCTCGCAGCCTGGCTGCGACGCATCGGCCTGGGCCGGCTGCCAGGAGATTTCAGCTTTCGCTGGCGCGGCCGCGAGGTCTACGTACCGCTGGCGAGCAGCCTGGTCTTGAGCCTGCTCGCGATGGCGATCGGGCATTGGATCTGAGACTCTGCTGGCCACTCGACCACAGGTAAGCCGATCGGCCGGATCCGGGCCGATGCGGCTGTTCCGACAGTCCGGTCTGCGGCCTTGCGCTCGATGCCTGGCTGCGCAGAGGCGGTGCGGGCGTGGCACGGCTCCGCTTATCAAATTCCTATGCGCTACCCCGGGCCACGCCCGCACCGCCTCGGCAGCCGAGAACGTGGTGCGCCAGCTCTGTCGAACGCCCAGGCCACCCCGCTGCCGGTCGCGAGTGCCGGGTTTGTGGCAACACGCCACGTTCCGCAAGGGGTTGACAACGACCGGACATACCGCGTCGGCCGACCGCGAGTGCAATGGAGGCCGGGATTCAGCGGTTGACCTGACTCTCGTAGCGGCTTGTCAATGCCGGTGGATCGCGCTGCGGCGCGCTTCGCGGATGGCCTGGCCGACGGCGGGCCCGGCGAGGCCGCGCCGGGCCGCATCGTGCGCGATCGCCGCGGTGTCCACCGCCTGCGCCGAGGCCAGGGCCTGCGCCAGCTCGACCCGCGGCGGCCAGGGCGGCGCCTCGGATCCGGCGTCGGCCGTTGCGACACACTCAGCGGCCAGCAGCAGATCGGCAAAGCGCTCCGGCCGCCGCCAGGCGTCGCAGCGCTCCAGAAGCTCGAGGCTCTGCGTGGCGCCGAGCGACGGCCCACGCGCGATCACGTCCAGCTCGCGTGCCAGCATCTGCGCGAGGTCGCGGCAGTCGGCCGGCACCTTGAGGCGATCGGCGAGTGCGCAGGCGTTGCGCGTGAGCGTGGCATAACGCGCCGGCAGCGGCGCGCCCAAGGCGGAAGCGCGGTCGATGACCACGCCCAGCGCCGGAACGTCGGAAAGTCCCGGCAGCAGCCGCGGCAGTGCGCCGCACTCGTCGAGCACCGTGAGCAGGCGGCTCGGCCGCCGCTCCATCAGGCCGCGCGCCAGTTCCTGCCAGACCCGCTCGGGCACCAGGGCGTCGACCTCGCCCGCGTCGACCAGGCGGCGCAGCAGCGCCATCGTCTCGGGCGCGACCGTGAAGTCGGGCCAGCGCGCGGCAAAACGCGCCAAGCGCAGCAACCGCACCGGGTCTTCGGCAAAGGCCGGCGAGACATGCCGCAGCACACGCGCCGCAAGGTCACGCGCGCCGCCGAACGGATCGATCAGAACGCCGTCGTCGCTGCGCGCCATCGCGTTGATCGTCAGGTCGCGGCGTGCCAGATCCTGCTCCAGCGTCACGTCCGGCGCGGCGTGGAAGACGAAGCCGTGGTACCCCGGTGCCGACTTGCGCTCGGTGCGCGCGAGCGCGTACTCCTCGTGGGTGACCGGGTGCAGGAAGACCGGGAAGTCGCGCCCGACCGGGCGGAAGCCGGCGGCCAGCATCTCCTGCACCGAACTGCCGACGACGACCCAATCGCGGTCACCTGCGGCCTGGCCCATCAGCGCATCGCGCACGGCGCCGCCGACCACGACGCAGCGGCCGGTCAGACGCGCCTGGAATTCATCCACGCCGCATCCGGTACGGCTCCTCGAAGTCGAGGAAGTCCTGCTCCGCCAGCGCATCGGCGATCCAGCGCGCGACACCCGGCAGCGCGACGACCCGCTCGACATAGGCCCGTGTGGCCGCCGACACCGGCAGCGCATAGGTGCGCAGGCGCATGCAAACCGGGGCGTAGAAGGCGTCGGCCGCGCTGAAGGCCCCGAACAGCATCGGCCCGCCGCTGGCGGCCAGCGCGTCGGCCCACATCGCTTCCAGGCGCGCGACGTCGTCCCGCACGCCGGCCTGTTCGGCCCACACCTTGCGCCCGACCTCGGGCAGCGTGGCCTCGATATTCATCGGGCAGTGGCTGCGCAGCGCGCCGAAGCCGCTGTGCATCTCGGCGCACAGGCTGCGTGCGCGCGCGCGGTCGTGCGGGTCGACCGGCCAGACGCCATGGGCGGGGTACTTCTCGTGCAGGTATTCGGTGATCGCCAGCGTGTCCCAGACCGAAAGTCCATCGTCGACCAGCACCGGCACCGTGCGCGCCGGGCTCACGCGCGCGACCGCCTTGCGAAAGTCCGAGCCCTCGTCGAAATCGAAGCGCAGCTTGACTTCTTCGAAGCGAAGGCCGAGCTCGGACATCAGGACCCACGGCCGCATCGACCACGACGAGTAGTTCTTGTTGCCGATCACCAGTTGCATCGCGCGACTCCTTGGAGGGGAAGTCGCGATGCTATCGGGCTCAGCGCGCAGCGCGAAAGCGGTCGAGGCGGGACAGCCCCTGCCCGGCGGAGAGGTAGCCCGGCGCGATGGCTTCGAGCGCCGCCGGCTCGATGCCCAGCGCCGGCAGCCCGGGCAGCGTGCCGCTGGCCACGCTGGGTACCGCCATCGAGTCGATGTTGTCGCGCGACATCAGCGGCTCGCCTGGCAAGCGTTCCATGAAGGCGGCCTGGGCGCGGCCGGCCCAGTCGGGCAGCGGCAGGATGGCGCGCTCGTGGCCGCTGTAGCGACCGGCCAGGCGCACCAGGTCGGCCAGCGTGTATTGCGTCGGCCCGACGCATTCGTAGGTCTTGCCGATGGTTGCCGGGTCGGCGAGGCAACGGGCGATCGCCTGCGCGACGTCGCCGACCCATACCGGCTGGAAGCGAGCGCTCGCGCCCGCCAGCGGCACCACCGGTGCTGCGGCCTGCAATTGCGCGAAGACGTTGAGAAAGCGGTCGCGCGCACCGAAGATCACGCTCGGCCGCAGGATCGTCAGGTCCAGGCCCGCGGCGCGCAGCACCTCCTCGCCGGAGGTCTTGGTGCGCAGGTAGTTCGACGGCGCGCCGGCACCGACGCCGAGCGCGCTCACATGCACCAGTCGGCGAACGCCCGCGGCCGAGCAGGCGGCCGCGAGGCGGCGCGGCAGTTCGACGTGGGCGCGCTCGAAATCCGCCGCCGCGCCATGCAGGATCGCGACCAGGTTGACCACCGCTTCGGCACCCTGCAGCAAACGCGCGAGCTGTGGGTCGTCGTGCACGTTGACCGGGACGATCTCGACGCCGGGCAGCGCCTGCAGGTCATCGGCAAAGCGCAGACGGCGAGTGGGCACCACCAACCGCACACCGGGCAGGTCTTCGACCAGACGCTCGCACAGTACGCGGCCGACGAAGCCGGTGCCACCGAGGACGACGATGCGGCGCATCACGGCAGATCCTTGTCGGGGGCCGGCGCGGCGGCCTCGCGCGGGCCGATCACGCCGCCCAGGCGCGCCTTCAGCGCAGGCCCGGCGGTCTTCATCAGCGCAGCGTACAGCATGGTGTTCGACATCACCTTCTTGACATAGTCGCGGGTCTCGTTGAACGGGATGGTCTCGGCCCACGCGGCGGCCTCGATCGGCGTGCCCTCGCGCCAGCGGCGCGAACGGCTCGGGCCGGCGTTGTAGGCCGCGGCCGCGAGCGGGGCCGAACCGCCGAAGTCGTCGAGCACGAGCTTGAGGTAGCTCGTTCCGAGCCTGAGGTTGACGTGGCGGTCCGACGCCATCTCGGGCCGCCAGTCCAGGCCGATGCGCTTGGCCGTCCAGCGGGCCGTGGCAGGCATCACCTGCATCAGCCCGGCGGCGCCGACATGGGAGCGTGCGTCGGTGACGAAGCGCGATTCCTGGCGGATCAGGCCATAGACATAGGCCGGGTCGACGCCGGCCTCGCGGGCGGTCGCCAGCACCTCCTGGCGGTACGGGGTCGGAAAGCGCTGGGCAAGGTCGACCTCGGCGCGGGTGCGGTCGCTGGTGTTGATGCAGCGGTCCCAGACCTCGCGGTCGCAGGCCAGCTGGGCGCTGGCGAGCAACTCGCGGTCGCTCATGCCGCGCAAGGAATAGTTCCATTCGCGCACGCCTTCGCTGCGCAGGCCCAGCGCGATCAGGTGCAGTGCGCGTGCCAGTCCGGGGTGCGAGGCCGCCGCCTGGCGCTCGGCCGGGGTCGGCGCGATCGGCGCAGCGGGCAGCGTCAGCGTGCGGTCCAGGTCCTCGAGCGCAAGCTTGCCGTAGAAGGTCAGCGGCGAGGCGATCGATTCCATCAGCCGTTGCGCGGCAGCGCGTGCACCTTCGCCGGCCGGGCCGGCCGGTGCGCGGGCCTGCAGCGCGCGCGACTTCCAGTACACCCAGGCCGGGTCGAGCTGTTCCTTCAGCGACATCGCCTCGATCGATTGTGCGACCAGTGCCCAACGGGCTTCGTCTGTCGGTGCCGAGCGCAGCGCGGCACGCACGCCCCACGCCAGCGTCTCGTCACTCAGCTCCGGGGTGTCGTCGTCCTGGCCCTGGACCGCGAGCGCGTGCTGGTACATCGCCACCGCCTCGGGCAGTTGCTTGAGCGCGGCCTGGCGCGCGACGGCGCCCCAGGTGGCGGCGGTCCAGTGGCGGCCGAGTGCACGCGACCAGGGCTGATCGAGCTGCTGGCGCGCTGCCAGCGGATCGTTGGCAGCCATGCGGATGACCGCCAGCGCGCCAAGCTGACGCGACGCGGCCGACGGGCCGGGCTGCCGGCGGGTCAGGAATTTGGCCGGGCTGTCGAAGACCTCGGCCACGGCCTTGGCCAACTCGGGCCCGAGCAGGCCGGCGGCCGCCTTGGCGGCCCGCGGTCGGCCGGCGTCGGCCGACCGCATCAGCTCGCGCCAGACATCGCTGTTCGACAGCAGGCCGGCGTCGCGCAGCGTCGTCGCCAGCAGATGGCAGCCGTCGTCGGCGTCACGCTGGGCATGCCAGGCCTGGCGCGCGGCCTCGCGCACGTCCTGGCCGGCCAGATGCTGCGCGACCAGCGCATGACAGGCGACCTCGCGGTCGTCGTTCATGCGGAAGCGCGGAATGTCGCGCGCGAAGGCCGGCCAGTCGCGGCGGCGTCCGAGCTCGAGCAGCCAGTCGTTGCGCAGCCGGTCCTCGACGTAGCTGCCGCTCCAGCGCTCGTAGAACGCCTCGACCTCGGGCACGGTGGCTTCGGCCAGGCGCGTCCTGAGTTCCCAGTAGTCGGCCCACATCGCCAACGGATGGCCAGACTTGATCGCGACGGCGCGCAGCGCGGCCAGGCGTGGCCTGTCGGTGCGCCGCAGCGCGTCGCGGGCCTCGACGATGACCTGGTCGGCCGCCGCGACGGCCTGGGCGGCGGCGGGCACGGTCACGGACACGGCGAGCCCGGTGGCCAGCAGCCAGGTGCGGATCGCAGGGGTCGACAACATGGCGGCGAATCTAACAGCAGCCCCGCGGGGGTGCAGGCGTGGGGGTGAGGGGTGATTCACGGGCTGTTCGGTGGCTCGGCGCCGGTCGCGGCGCGGGTCTCGGCCGCGCGCGCCAGCACCCAGTCCTCGAACGCATCGAGTGCAGGGCGCTCGCGCCGTGCCGGGCTGCGGATCAGCCAGTAGGCGAACGGCGAGGTGATGCGCAGCGCCGGACCGAACGGTTCCACGAGTTCGCCGCGCGCCAGCGACTCGTTCACAAGCGACAGCCGGGCCAGCGCGACGCCCTGGCCGGCCAGCGCGGCCTGGATCTGCTGGTAGGTGAAGTTGAGGTAGATCCAGCGCTGCGGCTCCAGCCCCGCCGGCGCGTGCAGGCCAAGCCAGCGGCGCCAGCTGAGGTATTCGGCGCTGGGCCGCTGGTCGTCCTCCTCGAGCAGCGTATGGGTGGTCAGGTCGGCGGGAGTGCGCAGCGAGCTGCCGGCGAGCGAGGGTGCGCACACGGGCGTCAGCACCTCCCCGAACATCGGCCTGGCGTGCGGCGGCGCCTGGTCGGGGTGGCAGTAGCGCAGCGCGAGGTCGATCTCGGGGTCGTCGAGGTCGGCCAGCATGTCGTTGGCCGAGATGCGGATGTCGATGGCCGGGTGCGTGGCCTGGAAGCCGTGCAGGCGCGGGATCAGCCAGAGCGACGCGAACGAGGCGAAGGTCGTCAGCGAGACAGGCTCGCGCCCGGCCGAGGCGCGTATCTGTCGCACGCTGGTGTCGAGCCGATCGAGCATCGGCGCGACGCTGCGCAGCAGGGTCGCGCCGGCCGTGGTCAGCTCGACGTGACGGGTGCCACGAGCAAACAGCGCGGCGCCGAGTTCGTCCTCCAACCCGCGGATCTGGCGGCTGACCGCTGGCTGCGTGACGTGCAACTCTTCCGCGGCGGCGCGAAAGCTCAACTGCCGCGCGACCGCCTCGAAGGCGCGCAGCGGACCCACGGGCAGGGGCCGGCGGCGAATTCGATTCATGTTCATATGTTATCAATCGGCCCTCGAGGTTTCATTGGACCCGAGGGGCTCCGGTGCCGATGATCCTGTCATCAACCGCTTGTATCGGAGTGCACCATGGTCCATCTCTCCACCGCCTACGAAGCACCTGCCGTCGCGCCCTGGCAGGGTGAGCTGCCCAAGGGCCGGGTCGTGCGGCTCGAGAGCGCCAACGTCCCGCGCTGGCTGCAGGTGACCTGCGGCCGTGTCTGGGTGACGGCGACCCGCTCGGCAATCGGCCACCATCCCGACCGCTGGCTCGTCGCGGGCGACTGGCTCGCCCTGCCGGCCGGCAGCGATTGGGTCGCCGAGGGAGACCCCGGGGCCAGCTACCTCGTGCTGGAAGCGCCGGTGCGGCGGCGCGATGCGCGCGGTGCCCTGGTTCGCGCGTTGCGCGCCTTCAGCGCCGCCTGGATTGCCAGGCGGACCCAGGGCTGCATCAGCGCCGGCGACTCCATCGCCTCGGCCGGCGCGCTCCAGTAGTTCAGCGTCACCGACTCGTCACGGGCGCTGTACCTGAACGGCTCGCAGCCGGCCGCGGCGAACTGCGCGCGCGTGGTCTCGTCGGCCTTCAGGTACAGCCGGCCGGTCGCGATGAGCGCGACGAACAGGTCATCGACGTACAGGCCGTGGCCGCCGAACATGCGCCGGGCGCGCACCATGCCGGCCGGTGCCAGCAGTTCCAGGCTGAGCTCGACCAGTTCGTCGCGTGGCGGGGTCGGCGGCATGGGCGCAAGTGTAGAAGTGCGCGGTCACAATAGGGGCTCCCCTTGCCCGCCACGGCCCATCATGACGCTGCCCTTCAAGCTCAATCCGCTGGAACCCTCGAGCGACAAGAAGCTGCTGCGGCGTCAGCTGCAGGCCGAGCGCCAGAGCCTGATCGACCGCCACCAGCGTGCGATGCACCTGCAGGAGGTCCTGCGCGTCTGGTTGGCCGCGCGCATGGATGTCGCGATCGGCGCCTATTGGCCGATCAAGGGCGAATTCGACGCGTTGCCAGCCCTCTACCGCTGGAGCGAAGCCGACGACGACCGGGTCATCGGGCTGCCGGTGGTCGACCGCGCGACCAAGCAGTTGCGCTTCCACAGCTGGTTCCCGGGTTGCGAAATGGAGGAAGACGCCTACGGCATCCCCAAGCCCAAGGACACGCCGGCCTTTCACCCGACGCTGCTGCTGGTGCCTTGCGTCGGCTTCGGGCCCGAGGGTATCCGGCTGGGCTACGGCGGCGGCTTCTATGACCGAACGCTGGCGACGCTGGAACCGCGGCCGTACACGGTGGGCGTCGCCTACAGCCAGGGCTACGTGCCGTGGCTGAAGGGCGAGCCGCACGACGTGCCGTTGGACGCCATCCTCACGGAGGACGGCGTCGCCTGGCAGGCGCCCTCGTCAGGCGGATGAGGCGGTCGCCGGTCGGGCGCACTGCGCATCACGCCGCCGAAGAGCCCAGCCGGCGGCAGATGTCGAGCGACAGGCCCGACTGATTCAGCGTGTAGAAGTGCAGCCCCGGCGCGCCGCCGGCGATCAGCCGCTGGCACAGGCCGGTGACGACTTCGATCCCGAACTCGCGCACCGACGCCGCGTCGTCCATGAAACCTTCCATCTTCAGGGCCACCCAGCGCGGGATCTCGATGCCGTCGCGTTGCGCGAACTGCGCGATGCGTGCGTAGTTGTGGATCGGCATGATGCCCGGGACGATCGGCACCTCCACCCCGAGCGCACGCACTTCGTCGACGAAGTGGAAGTAGGCGTCGGGGTTGAAGAAGAACTGGGTGATCGCCGACGAGGCGCCCGCCTGCACCTTGCGCGCGAAGTGCTCGAGGTCGCGCTTCGCATAGCGCTGCTGCGGGTGGTACTCGGGGTAGGCCGCGACCTCGATGTGCCAGTCCGGCCCCTGCGTCGCGCGGATGAAGGCCACCAGTTCGTTGGCATAGCGGAAGTCGCCCGGCGTCGCAGTGCCGCTCGGCAGATCGCCGCGCAGGGCCACGATGCGCCGGATGCCCTGCGCACGGTAGGTCGCCAGGATCTCGGCGATGCCCTCGCGCGTGGAGCCCACGCACGACAGATGGGGCGCCGCCTCCTGCCCCATCGCCGCGATGTCCCTCACCGTGGCCAGCGTCTTCTCGCGGGTCGACCCGCCGGCGCCGTAGGTCACGCTGAAGAATTCGGGCGTGACCGTCGCGAGTTCGGCCACCACGGTCTTCAGCTTCTCGCTGCCGACCGGGGTGTTGGGCGGGAAGAACTCGAAACTGACAGGTACGGTCGCACCCATCAGTAGCGGTACGAGTTGGGCTTGAACGGGCCCTGCCTGGGCACGCCGATGTAGGTCGCCTGCTCGTCGGTCAGCTCCGACAGCTGGGCATTGAGCGTGACCAGCTGCAGCCGCGCGACCTTCTCGTCCAGGTGCTTGGGCAGCACGTAGACCTTGCCGATGTCGTAGGCGTCCTTGTGCGCGTACAGCTCGATCTGGGCGATCGTCTGGTTGGCGAACGACGAGCTCATCACGTAGCTCGGGTGGCCGGTGCCGCAGCCCAGGTTCACCAGCCGGCCCTTGGCCAGCAGGATGATGCGCTTGCCGTCGGGGAAGATCACATGGTCGACCTGCGGCTTGATCTCCTCCCACTGCAGCTTCTCGATCGACGCGACGTCGATCTCGTTGTCGAAGTGGCCGATGTTGCAGACGATGGCGTTGTTCTTCATCGCGTCCATGTGGGCGCGCGTGATGACGCTCTTGTTGCCGGTGGCGGTGACGAAGATGTCGGCCTTGTCGGCGGCATATTCCATCGTCACGACGCGGTAGCCTTCCATCGCGGCCTGCAGCGCGTTGATGGGGTCGATCTCGGTCACCCAGACCTGGGCGCTGAGCGCGCGCAGGGCCTGCGCCGAGCCTTTGCCCACGTCGCCGTAGCCGGCCACGACGGCGATCTTGCCGGCGACCATCACGTCGGTGGCG
>Ga0209682_10000119_pt1 | contig 25322 bp, 19 predicted proteins | sample DOMMetBare2Fresh_2_FD_187471 | JGI IMG/M metagenome (GOLD analysis project Ga0209682, IMG submission 187471) | Wetland sediment microbial communities from St. Louis River estuary, USA, under dissolved organic matter induced mercury methylation -... | ecosystem: Environmental > Aquatic >... | reverse complement strand
CAGACATTACTGTGTCGGCTTTCGAGGTTTCATCGCCGCGTGCGCGACGCCGAGCTACGTCCGCTGCACTTCGTGACCGGTCATTCCGAACGTCGCCTTACGGTCGCGTGACCGACAGGTCATGGCCGAGTACTGCCGGCCACTTTTCTCACCTCTCCATCCGCTGCACATTGCATAGCGGCCCTTCCCATTGCCGACGTCGTGCGCTCTCTCGGGCGTGTTTGCCACCGATTCTGCCCGCAGGATCGACGAAGACTTCCTCGCTTAGTCGAGCAACGCGCAACGTGACGAGACGACGGTGCATTCGCCCGTCTTTCGCTACGCTCCCGTCTTTCACGCTTTGACGCGACGCGCCCGCCGAGGACGCGTCGCGCTGCACCGTGTTCACCTACTTCGAAAAACTCGTCAACCCCTACCCCGACGCGCCGCCGCCGGCGCCGCCGAAGACCTTCGGTGCGTTCCTCTGGGCGGCGACGGCCGGCACGCGCCGGTACATCGCGGCGATGACGCTGTTCACGGCCGTGATCGGTGCGTTCGAGGCTGTGCTGTTCGCGATGCTGGCGCGGGTGCTCGACTGGCTGGCCGATGCGCGACCGCAGACGTTCTGGCAGGAGCACGGCAGCACGCTGGCGCTGCTAACGCTAGTGCTCGCGGGCAGCATCGTGCTTGCCACGCTGCAATCTCTCTTCAAGCAGCAGACGCTTGCCGGCAACCTGCCAATGCGGCTGCGCTGGAACTTCCACCGGCTGATGCTGGCGCAGAGCATGACCTTCTTCCAGGACGAGTTCGCCGGCCGCATCGCCACCAAGGTGATGCAGACCGCCCTCGCGGTGCGCGACGCGTGGATGATCTTCGCCGACATCCTGGTCTACGTGATCATCTACTTCGTCACGATGAGCGCGATCCTCGGCGGCTTCGACCTGCGGATGATCGGGCCGTTCCTGCTGTGGCTCGCGCTGTACGGTGTGTCGATGTGGTACTTCGTGCCGCGGCTGGCGCGCGTGGCACAGGCGCAGGCCGATGCGAGGAGCCTGATGACCGGCCGCATCACCGACGCGTACACCAACATCGCCACCGTCAAGCTCTTCTCGCACTCCAACCGCGAGGCGGGCTACGCGAAGAGCGCAATGCAGGAGTTCATGACGACGGTGCACCGGCAGATGCGCTATGTCACCGGCTTCGAAACGGTGAACCAGATCCTGAGCGTGGTGCTGATCGGCTCCACCGCGGGGCTGTCGCTGTGGCTGTGGACGCGCGGTGATCTGGGCGTGGGCGCGGTGGCCGCGGCCGCGGCGATGGCGATGCGCCTGAACGGCATCTCGCACTGGATCATGTGGGAGATGGCGGCGCTGTTCGAGTACGTGGGCACCGTGCAGGACGGCATGCTCACGCTGTCCAGAGCGCATACCGTGGTGGACCGCGCCAACGCGCGGCCGCTGGCAGTGACGCGGGGCGAGATCCGCTTCGAACGTGTGACCTTTGCCTACGGCGGGCCACGCAAGGTGATCGACAACCTCAGCCTTACGATTGCGCCGGGCGAAAAGATCGGCCTGGTGGGCCGCTCGGGCGCGGGCAAGAGCACGATCGTCAATCTGCTGCTGCGCTTCTACGACATTCCCGAGGGCCGCATCCTGATCGACGGCCAGGACATCGCGCACGCCACGCAGGAAAGCCTGCGCGCGCAGGTGGGCATGGTCACGCAGGACACGTCGCTGCTGCATCGTTCGGTGCGCGAGAACATCGTCTATGGCCGGCCCGATGCCACCGACGCGCAGATGATCCGCGCCGCCGAGCGTGCCGAGGCGCACGACTTCATCCTGTCGCTCGCCGATCCCAAAGGCCGGCGCGGCTACGACGCGCACGTGGGCGAGCGCGGCGTGAAGCTGTCCGGCGGTCAGCGCCAGCGCGTGGCGATTGCGCGCGTGATGCTGAAGGACGCGCCGATCCTGGTGCTCGATGAAGCCACCAGCGCGCTCGACAGCGAAGTCGAGGCGGCGATCCAGGGCAGCCTGTATCGGCTGATGGAAGGCAAAACGGTACTGGCGATCGCGCATCGCCTGTCCACCATCGCCGCGATGGACCGGTTGATCGTGATGGACCACGGTCGCATCGTCGAGGAAGGCACGCATCAGCAGTTGCTGGCGCTGGGCGGCATCTACGCGCGGCTTTGGGCGCACCAGAGCGGCGGGTTCCTGGGCGAAGAGGAGGATGAAGCGGCAGTTCCCGCGCTGGCTCCCGTCGCCCCGGCGCAGGCCGGGGCCCAATTTGCAGCACAGGAATTAGGCCCCGGCCTGCGCCGGGGCGACGAGGCGTTTCACCGCGAGTAGGGAACCGCCTCTCAACTTTGCGTCAGCACGGAATATCAAAGCCTGCAATCTTGTTGGACAACGCGGCAACCCCTTTCCATGACAGCCATTCAACACAGGAGAGATGAAGTGAAACGCACACTATTTGGCCTGATCGTTCCATTCCTTGCGACTGTCGCCGTGGACACAGTCCATGCGCAGGCATCCGACATGACCTTCTTCATCACCAGCGTGGGCAATGGCAAAGGCGCCGACTTCGGCGGACTGAAGGGCGCCGATGCCCATTGCCAGTTGCTCGCGGCTGCGGTCGGGGCAGGCAGCCGCACCTGGCGCGCCTACCTGAGCACCAGCGCCAGCGGCGGAAGTGCAGCCGTCAATGCGCGCGACCGGATCGGAGCGGGCCCATGGCAAAACGCAAAGGGTGAGGTCATTGCCAAGAATGTCGAGGAACTGCATGGCAAGAACAACCTCACCAAGCAGACCGCGCTGACCGAGAAGGGCGAGATCGTCAGCGGGCGGGGCGACACACCCAACAATCATGACATCCTGACCGGCACGCAGCCCGACGGCACCGCCTTCGCCGGAACCGAGGACCGCACCTGCGGCAACTGGACCAAGGGCGGCGATGGCGCGGCGATGGTCGGTCACCACGATCGCATCGGACTGGGCGCTCCAGAGTCAGCCCAGTCGTGGAATTCGTCGCATATGTCGGCGGGCTGTAGTGCGGAGGCGCTGCCCAAGACCGGCGGCGCAGGTTTGCTGTACTGCTTCGCCGCGAAGTAGCTCACGGCGAACTCATCGCCGCCCGATCGCTCACCACCAATATCTGACCGAATACCGCACGGTGACCTCCTCACCCGGAGGCACCGTGACCGGGAAGTAGATGCTGCGCGCATCGTCCTTGCGGTACGCGTGGCTCTTCGACGTGATCTCCCAGTTGACCCAGCGGTACAGCACTTCCTTTGCCTGCACCTCGACCGGTTCGGTCTTGGCGTTGCGCAGCTTGATCTCAATGTCCTCGGTCATCGTCTTGCGCCCGGTGTCGATCTTGAAGTCGACCTGGCGCCGTTCGCCCACCACATCGAACGCACTGCCCAGCTTCAGCAGCACCTTCTCGTTCTTCGGCGTGTGGTCGATCGAATCCTCGCCGATGAACTCCAGCGTCTTATCGGCCGGATCCTGCTTGGACACGCGCACGCGGCCGCGCGGCAGTGGCATGCCGAGGTTGCCGGCCTCGGCATTCTTGAACTGCAGGTAGACATCGACCTGCTTGTTGCTCGCCACACCGTAGTTGCGGTCCGTGGCGGGGCTGGGCAGGAAGCCATAGCCGCCGTCGGGCCGGCCGTAGTACACGAGCGTGCGCTCGCACGGCACGCCGCGCGCCACCGGAAAGAGTTCGATCTGCTTGGTGGAGTTGTCCGGCAGCGTGGTCGGGCGACCGAGCGTGTACAGGTGGTACTCGAAAAACGCCTTTTCCGCGAAGCCATCCGCCATGACCGGACCCGCCGCCGCGGCCCGCGATTCCATCATCTTCGAAACCCGGCCAGCGACAGCCGCTCGGTGCACTTCACCGGCGACGAGCTTCAGCTTCGCATCCGCGTAGCTCGCGCCCGTCGTGTTGATGATGCTCACCCACGCACCCACGTCGAGCTTGCAGTCGCCATGGCTGCGCCCCTCCATGAACGTCACGTTGTAGTCGGTCCACCACGTGATGCCCTGTGTCTGGTAGGCGACGCGCGTGCGCTGCTTGCCCGTGCTCTTCGCATCGACGTTCCACACCAGCGTCGGCCGGGTGATCAGCCCGCCGGGCAGCGCCGGCAGCTTCACGCCGGCGTTGTGCGGCAGGATCTGCACCGTGCCGTCATCGCGCCTGAGCACCACGCCACCCTGCGTGGACAGCAGCGTGCCGGTAAATGATTCCGTCGCCTGGCCGCGGATCTGATCGACCGAGACCGCTCGGTCGATGTACTTCTGCATCAGCTTTTCGGTGCTCAAAAGATCGAACTGGAAGTTCTGCTCCAGCACCGCCGTGCCCTTGGGATCGGTCAGCGATTCGAACACCACCGTGGTCGGGTCGATCAACGCCGCCACGTCGCTGAACTTCACTTCATTGCGCCCGCGCGTGAGTTCGATCTCGCGCTCCTGCCGCACGACCGCGTAACCCGGCACGCCTCCTCGGCCCGGGGTGCGGTACATCTCGGGCGCGATGGCGCCGGGGCTGGCGCTCGAATAGATGGTCAGCGCGGTGGCTCCGGCAGTTTGCTGGGCGACGGCTGGCGCCGAGGTCGAGCTGAGGGCCGCGAGTGCGGCGGCGATTGCGGTGAAGCGGAAGGCGGGCATGAACGGCTCCTGCGCTGTGAGTGAATACAGCGCATTGAACGTTGAGCGAGCGGCAACGGGGTCAACGCTTGAATCGTCGCGGGACGGTCCGGGTGCCGACAGCGCGGTCAGCGAAGGACGAGGCATCACCGCTGCGAAGCGAACGCCTGTGTAACCCAGCGTCACCGGGCCATGCGCAGAAGCGGGTTGACGCGAGAGCACAGCTTTCCTGATCAGTCCGCGTCAAGCGATGGCCTTCAAACAAGACTCGGAAGTCGTCTTTACCCTTCCCAAGTTCAGGGAACGGCTCACGGCAAGACCGCCGCATCCGTGAGGGTGTTATTTGCAGCGTTGATGTCGTGGGCAGGGGTTAAGCGCCTATCCGTCCGATTCGCGGTGGCCTGTGCCCGCTTTTCGGCTGTTTGACCGACCGCTGTCATCGGCAAGATGTCGTGGAACGCTAAACGACGCAACCATGACTACCTTGAGGCCTTTGCGCTTTCTCCGCCGGGTGCTGCTGGCCGCGATGGCGTGCGCCTGCGGGCTCGTCGCGGCGCAGACGCCGGACGGCGCCACGCTCACGTTGAGCGCGCGCGCCGCGACCGTGACCGATCTCGACACGGGCAACATCGTTTTCGAGAAAAGCGGCGCGGAGCAGCGCCCGGTGGCGTCGCTCACGAAGTTGATGAGCGCCATGGTGCTGCTCGATCAGGGCTTGCCGATGGACACGCCGATTCGCGTGGATGCCGGCGACCGCGACATGCTCAAGGGATCGCATTCGCGACTGGCCATCGGCGCCGTGCTGACGCGCCGACAGCTGCTCACACTTGCACTGGTCGCGTCGGACAACCGCGCCATCTTGGCGCTGGCGCGCACTGGCCCGGGTGGAATACCTGCGTTCGTGGACGCCATGAACGCGAAGGCGCGGCAGCTCGGGTTGCGCAACACGCACTTCGTCGAGCCTTCGGGGCTGTCGCCTGCCAACGTGTCCACAGCCGAGGAGCTTGCCCGGCTCGCGGGCGCCGCGTACGGCTATTCCGAGATCCGCGCGCTGTCCACTACGGCGAGGACGGAAGCCAATGTGCGCGGGCGACGGGTTGCGTTTCGCAACACCAATTCGCTGGTGGCCGACCCGCAGCTCGGCATCGGCCTGACCAAGACCGGCTTCATCAATGAGGCGGGCCGCTGTGTGCTGGTGGTGTTGCGCGCGGGCTCACGCCACTTCGCCGTGGCCCTGCTGGGCGCGCCTTCAGGCCGCGCACGCTCCCGCGACCTGCTGGCGCTGCACGAATGGCTGCAATCCGGCGTGACTGCGGCGCCTCTGTCCGTCGAGGGCGACAATCACGACATGGTCGAATAGCGAAACCCTGCAATTGCATTCAACTCACCGCGGGCCGAACCTATGCGCCCCCGCATCACCGTTCCCCCCGAAGAAATCGAAATCACCGCGATCCGGGCGCAGGGCGCCGGCGGCCAGAACGTCAACAAGGTCGCCAATGCGGTTCACCTGCGATTCGACATCTCCGCCTCGTCGCTGCCGCAACCGATTCGCGAGCGCCTCTTGAGACTGGGCGATCAGCGCATCAGCAAGGACGGCGTGGTCATCATCAAAGCGCAGGAATTCCGCAGCCTGGAGAAGAACCGCGGCGAGGCACTGCGCCGGCTGCACGAACTGATTGCCAGCGTCGCCGTGCCGCCGAAGAAGCGCCGGCCGACGAAGCCGAGCAGGACTGCGGTCGCGAAGCGGCTCGAAATGAAGGCGCGGCGCGCAAAGGTGAAGGCGGGGCGACGGGTTGCCGGCGACTAGCCCGTGGGCGAGCCTGGACTCGACGGCAGCGAGACATTCGCGAAAAGACAACCTGTGTGAATGCTTGTCCAACGCCTGCCTGAAGACCACGGCATGCGTCGGTATGTCTCGCCTCGCGGGCAGGCATCGGACAACCCTTGACAACTGCGGGCACGACTTCTGGCAACGCCCCCCGCAGGCAGCGGTTGCCGCAATCGGCGATCTGATACAGATCGCGCGGTAGCATCGCAGCATGTTCCTAGGCTGGCGACTCGCGCGGCGCGGTCGCTGGCCGCTCCGCAACGCGGTTCGACAAACCTGCGCATGAACTCTTCCCGCACCACGCTTCTGTTGGCCACTTTACTGCTGCTCGGAGCTGCACCGCTCGGCGCAAAGAGCCTGCGCTTCGCCAGCGCGTTCGACCCGAACTCGCTGGACCCGCACTCGCTTGCGCTGCTGTACCAGACGCGCGTGGTGACACAGATCTACGAAGGGCTCGTCAACCGCGATCAGGATTTCAGACTCGAACCTTCGCTCGCGGTCGCGTGGGAGTCGCTCGATGGCGCCAGGCGCTGGCGCTTCAAGCTGCGACCGGCCGTGAAGTTCCACGATGGCACGCCATTCACCGCCGACGATGCAGTGTTCTCGATCGAACGCGCACTCGCGAAAACCTCGCAGCGCGCGAACCAGTTGCGCGGCGTCACCAGCGTGCGCAAGATCGATCCACTGACGATCGACATCATGCTGGCAGCCCCCGATGCGGTGCTGCCCGACAAGTTGTGGCTGATCGCAATCATGAGCAAGGCATGGGCGGAGAAGAACAATGTCGTCACGCCGCAGGACTACAACGCCAAGCAGGAGACGTTTGCCGTGCGCAACGCCAACGGCACCGGTCCGTTCATGCTCAAGAGCTACGAGCAGGATCGCCGCCTGGTGCTGCTTGCAAATCCGGGCTGGTGGGGCCGCGGCGGCAAGGGCATCGGCAACCTCATTGGCAACGTCACGGAGGCGATCTACACCGTGATCCAGTCCGATGCGACGAGGCTGGCGGCGCTCGCGTCGGGCGAAACGGATTTCGTGATCGATCCGCCTTTCCAGGACGTCGCGCGCCTGCGGGAGGACAAGCGACTGAAGACCGTGCAGGTCACCGACATCGGCACGCAGTATCTCGGATTCGATCAGGCGCGCGACGAACTGCAGTTTGCCGACGTGAAGGGCCGCAATCCGTTCAAGGATCTGCGCGTGCGGCGGGCGATCTACCAGGCGATCGATATCGATACCATCGTCGCCAAGGTGCTGCGCGGAATGGCGGCGCCAACCGGCTCGCACGTGTCGCAACTGGTCGATGGTTATGTGCCGGATCTCGACAAGCGCCTGCCGTATGACGTGGCGGCCGCGCGCGCTTTGCTGAAGGATGCCGGTTACGCGGACGGATTCGGCGTCACGCTCGACTGCGTGAACGTCACCTACCGCGCCGCGGTGTGCCAGGCGATCGCCGCGATGATGGCGCAGGTTGGGATCAAGGTCACGTTCCAGCCCTCACCGAGCGCGACGTTCTTCCCCAAGCTCACGCAGGCCACGTCGAGCTTCTTCGAGTTCGGCTGGTCGCCCGGAACCGATCCGTGGGCCATGCTGAACAGCGTCGTGCGCACCTACGACGGCGCCGGAAGCGGTGCGTTCAACGGCGGTCGTTATTCGAACGCAAAGCTGGACGCATTGGTCGACGGCATTCGCGTCGAGCCCGACCTGGTCAAACGGCGGCAGATGGTCGGCGACGCACTGCGCATCCTGCATACCGACCTGCCACTCGTGCCGCTGTATCGGCGCAAGCTGACGTGGGTCATGCGCCCGAACATCAGCGTGGCGCCGTGGCCAAGCGACGTGCTCGAACTGCGCTGGGTACGGATTAATTGATCTTGCCGCCGGCGCGCAGTCCCGAATCACGTCATACGCGGCTGCTTACCAGACGCGGTTTGTACCCGAGCACTTAGACTTACGCGTGTTCACGGCCTCCGGCTGCCGCCCCGATGAAGGCCTGACCGAACCATCGCAGAAAGAAACCCATGTCGATTCAGCGCTTTTCGTTTCCGACCACAATCCACTTCGGCGCCGGCGCACGCAAGGCCGTTGGCGAACATCTGCGCGAACGGGGGCTCAAACGACCGTTGATCGTCACCGACAAGGGGCTCGCGGCGCTGCCGGTGCTTGCCGAGTTCCGGCAGGGGCTGGAAGAGGGACTCAACGTCGCGGTCTTTGGCGGCGTGTTCGGTAACCCGACGTGTTCGCAGGTAATGGACGGCGCGGCTGCGTACAAGGCGCATCGCGCGGACTGCGTGATCGGCTTCGGCGGCGGCGCGGCGCTGGACGTGGCCAAGGTCGTCGCACTGATGGCGGTGCACGAAGGCCACATCCTCGAATACGTCTGGGACCACCCGCAGGTCAGGCCGATCGTCAACGAGCTGCCGTACTTCGTCGCGCTGCCGACGACCAGCGGCACCGGGTCGGAGGTCGGGCGCTCGAGCGTGGTCAGTGAGGACGACACGCATCTGAAGCGAATCGTGTTCTCGCCGAAGATCCTCGCCAAGGCTGTTTTCGCCGATCCGGAGCTGACGCTCGCACTGCCGGCGCACGTGACTGCCGCGACCGGGATGGATGCGCTGACGCATAACGTCGAGTCGTATCTGTCGCCCGCGTATCACCCGATGTGCGACGGTATCGCGCTTGAAGGCACGCGCATCGCGGCACGCGCCCTGGCGATCGCGGTGCGCGAACCCGGCAACCTGCGGGCTCGCTCCGACATGATGATGGCGTCGTTGATGGGCGCGGTCGCATTCCAGAAAGACCTGGGCGCAGTGCACTCGTGCGCGCACGCGCTCGGCGCGGTGTGCGACCTGCATCACGGACTGGCCAATGCGCTGATGATCGAGCCGGTGATGAAGTTCAACTACGAGGCCGCCCCGGCCAGGTTTGCGGAGCTGTCCCACGTGGTCGGCGCGAACGGCGCGGAAGACTTCGTGCCCTGGCTGCGCCGGCTGAAGCGCGAGGTCGGCATCACGGACACGCTCGCATCGAAGGGTGTGCGGCGCGACCAGGTTCCGGCACTGGTGAAGATCGCTGAAGCAGACATCTGTCACCAGACCAATCCCCGCCCGTGCAAGGCGGAGGACTTTGTGCGCTTCTTCGAGCAGGCGATGTGATCGGGGTTCTGCGATGACGGACCGCCTGAAGATCGGCATCTCGGCGTGCTTTCTTCACGCCGATCCTTCGCGCGATATCTTCAAGGGCAAGACGTTGCAGTACGTCGAGCAGTCGATCGCGCACTGGGTGCAGTCGGGCGGCGCTCTCGCCGTGATGATTCCGTCACCCGAGGGCGACACGAAACGCGGCGCGCCTTTTGACCCGCCAACGCTGGATGACTACGCGCAGTGGCTCGACGGCCTGGTGCTGATGGGCGGCGCGGATATCTCGCCCGGTACCTACGGCGAGACGGCACTCAGACCGAACTGGAGCGGCGACCGCATCCGCGACGAGTACGAGATCGCACTGTCCAGGGCTTTTGTTGCCGCCGGCAAGCCGGTGCTCGGCGTGTGCCGCGGGCTGCAATTGCTGAATGTTGCGTTCGGCGGCACCCTGTACCAGGACATCATGACCCAGCTGCCGGGCGCGCGCGTGCATCGCGACGCGTCGATCTACGACCAGAACCTGCACACGGTCGAGTTCGTGCCGGGCACGCGGCTGGCGCAGATGTACGAGGGAACGCCGTCGGCGACGGTCAACAGCGTGCATCACCAGGGCATCAAGGATCTTGCCCAGGGGTTTGTCGTCGAGGCGCGCTGCCCGGACGACGACATCATCGAGGCGTTCCGCTGGACCGGACCGTCATATGTGGCCGGCGTCCAGTGGCACCCGGAGTTTCACGACTGGGAAAGCGAGCACGTGCTGAACGATGCGGCGATCCTGCAGGATTTTCTCGCGGCGGCGCGCGCGGCCCGGAAGTAGATGAGCGGAGACACCGGTGAGCGAAACATTCACGACACTGCTGTACGGCAAGGACACGCGCAACCCGCGCATCGCGCGCATCACGCTGAACCGCCCCGAGCGGTTGAATGCGATCTCGCCCGAGATGCCGGGCGAGATCCGCCGCGCGGTGCAACTGGCCAACGACGATGACGAGGTGCACGTGATCGTCGTGCAGGGCGCGGGCCGCGCGTTCTGTGCCGGCTATGACATGAAGGAATCAGCGGAAAGATCGGGCGACCACGAATGGCTGCAGAGCGAGATGCCGTGGGACCCGATGGTCGACTACAAGTGGATGAAGAGCGCCAACGACGACATCATGAGCCTGTGGCGCAGCTACAAGCCGACCATCTGCCGCGTGCAGCAATATGCGATCGCCGGCGGTTCCGACATTGCGCTGTCGTGCGACCTGCTGGTGATGGAGACTTCCGCGCGCATCGGCTACATGCCAACGCGCGTCTGGGGCTGCCCTTCCACGGCGATGTGGCTGTACCGCGTCGGCATGCAGCATGCGAAACGGTTGCTGTTCACCGGCGACACGATCGACGGCACGACCGCCAAGGAATGGGGCCTGGCGATCGATGCGGTCGCGCCTGAGAAGCTCGACGGTGCGGTCGATGCATTGGCAGAACGCATCGCCGGCGTGCCACGCGCGCAGTTGATGATGCAGAAGCTGATGATCAACCAGGCGTACGAAAACATGGGGCTGGCGTCGACGCAGATGATCGCCACCGTGTTCGATGGCATCACACGCCACAATCCGGAAGGCATGTGGTTCCGCGCGCACGCGGAGAAGCACGGCTTTCATTCGGCGGTCGAGTGGCGCGACTCGGGCCGGCCGATTCCGGAAGGCGAAGAGGCGCGGCAACTGGTGCGCCAACTGCGCGGCGAAACAAAGACGAAGTAGGACTCAAGAATGCTGAAAATCTCCAACCCTGCCAATGGCCGGACGATCGCCGAACTGCCGGACGACGATGCCGCAGCGATCGCGGCCAAGTACCGCGCGGCGAGTGCTGCGCAACCCGCATGGGCCGCAATGCCGCTCGCGCAACGGCTCGCTGCGATCCGCCGTTTCCGGGAAGGCATCGTGCGCGACCTCGAGAAGCTGGCCGCGATATTGACTTCCGAAGTCGGCAAACCGACCAAGCAAGCGCGCAACGAGCTGAACGGGCTTCTCGGCCGGATCGATTTCTTTCTCGCCGAAACCGAAGCGACACTGAAGCCGCGCGACGTGTTCGATGAAAGCGGCATGCGCGAGCGCATCTCACATGAACCGCTGGGCGTGATCGCCAACATCTCGGCCTGGAACTATCCGTACTTCGTCGGCGCCAACGTGTTCGTGCCGGCACTCGCGACCGGCAATGCGGTGCTGTACAAGCCGAGCGAGTTCGCGACCCTGACCGGGCTGGAGATCGGCAACCTGCTGCACGCGAGCGGCGTGCCGCGGGATGCGTTCCAGGTGATCGTGGGTGCAGGGAGCGCAGGCGCCGCACTGCTGGCGCAGCCGCTCGACGGCGTGTTTTTCACTGGCAGCTATGCGACCGGCGCAAAAATCGCGCAGACCATCGGCCCGCGCATGATCAAGCTGCAGCTCGAACTTGGCGGCAAGGACCCGGTGTATGTCTGCGACGACGTCGATGTCGCGGCGGCCGCCGCCGGCACAGCGGATGGCGCGATGTACAACACCGGCCAGAGCTGCTGCTCGGTCGAGCGCATCTACGTGCACGAGAAGGTCCATGACGCATTCGTCGCCACGTTCGTCAAGGAGGTCAAGGGCTTCCGCATCGGTGACCCCACCAGCGAAGACACCTACATCGGACCGCTGACGCGTGCGCCGCAACTGGACGTGCTGGCCGATCAGGTCAGCGACGCGAAAGCAAAGGGCGCGAAGCTGCTGTTAGGCGGTGCGCGCATCGATCGGCCCGGCAACTGGTTCGAGCCGACGGTGTTTGTCAACGTCAACCACTCGATGAAGCTGATGCGCGACGAAAGCTTCGGCCCGGTCATCGGAATCCAGAAGGTCGCCAGCGATGAAGAAGCGGTGCGCCTGATGAACGACACCGAGTACGGACTGACCGCCGCGGTGTACACGAAGGATCGGGCACGTGCGGAAAAGCTGCTCGCACAACTGAATGCCGGCAGTGTGTACTGGAACTGCTGCGACCGCGTCAGCCCACGGCTGCCCTGGTCCGGCGTGGGCCACTCGGGGATCGGACTGACCTTATCGACCTACGGCATCGAGACTTTCACGCGGCCGAAGGCGTGGCACCTGCGGTCCGCATAGCCTCTACGCGAGCGCGGAACGCAGCCAGGTTCCGAACTGCCCGGCCGGCAACGCGCCGCTGACGCGCTCGGCGAGCTGGCCGTGGCGGAATAACGCGATCGTCGGAATGCTGCGGATGACGTAACGGCTGGTGATGTGCGGATTGGCGTCGGTGTCGATCTTGGCGAACAGCAGATTCGGCAGCTTGGATGCGGCGTTTGCAAACACCGGCGCGAACGAACGGCACGGCCCGCACCACCCGGCCCAGAAGTCGACCACGACGGGACGTGCGCTCGCCTCGATCACAGGCGAGAAGTTCTCGTCATTCAATGCCAGCGGCGCACCGGTCAGCAATTCACGCCGGCAGGTGCCGCATATCGGCGCCTCGTTGAAACGCGCCGACATCACGCGGTTGGCCGCGTGACAGTGCGGACACTCGAGGACGAAGCTTTCGACATGCGACATGCGTTGTACTCTGCGCGCACGGCCTGCAACAGACAATCGCCCCTGCGCGTGCCGCGCAGCTGCGTATGACCGAAGTCAAACCGCGTCAGTCCTCTGCTTCTGCCGTGCGCTTGCTCTTGAACTCGTTCGACAGCTGTGTCTGCACGCCGGGCGGCACCGCTTCGTAGTGCGAGAGCTCCATCGAATAACTGCCCTGCCCCTGCGTGATCGCCTTCAGGCGCCCAGCGTAGCCGTCAAGTTCGGACAGCGGCACCACGCCCTTGACCACCATCATGCTGCCGGCCAGGTTGTCGGTGCCGGTGACCTGGCCGCGTCGCGATGACAGATCGCCGGTGATGTCGCCCATCGCGACATCGGGCACCACGATCTCGATATTGACGATCGGCTCAAGAACGATTGGCCGTGCCTTGGGCAGTGCATCGAGCATCGCCTTGCGGCCGGCCGCGACAAAGGCGATTTCCTTTGAATCGACCGGGTGGTGCTTGCCGTCGTAGACCGTCACGCGCATATCCTGCAGCGGATAGCCGGCAACGAAGCCGCTCGTCAGTACTTCCCGCACGCCCTTTTCCACTGCCGGGATGAAGTTGTAGGGAATCACCCCGCCCTTGACGGCGTCGACGAACTCGAAGCCGGTGCCGCGCGGCAGCGGTTCCACCCGCAGGAATACCTCGCCAAACTGGCCGGCGCCGCCGGTCTGCTTCTTGTGGCGCGCATGGCCTTCGGCATTCCCATAGATCGTTTCGCGGTAAGGCACGCGCGGCGGCCGTGTGGTGACCTCGAGCCTGTACTGCGAATTCATCCGCTCCAGCACCGAGCGCAGATGCAGGTCGGACAGTCCGCGGATGACCGTCTCATTCTGTGCGACATCGTGCTCGATCGTCAGCGTCGGGTCTTCGGCCGCGATCCTGGTCATCACTTCGGAGATGCGGCCCTCATCACCGCGCCGCTTCGGTTCGATGGCCAGGCCGAACATCGGCCTGGGGAACTCCAGTGGCTTCATGTGGATCAGGTCTTCGTCGTGCGAGTCGTGCAGCACGCAATCGAACACGATCTCATCGACCTTTGCGACTGCACCGATGTCACCCGCGACCAGGCTCGGCACCTCGACCGTGTCCTTGCCCTGCAGCGCGAACAGGTGGCCGACCTTGAACGGCTTCTTGCCATCGCCGATGAAAAGCTGCGAATCCTTGGTGATCATGCCCTGGTACACGCGAAACACGCCGATCTTTCCCACGTACGGATCGTTGACCACCTTGAACACGTGCGCGAGCACGTGCTTCTTCGGATCCGGCTCGGAGCGGAACGATTGCGCATCCGCGCCTTCGCCTTTAGTGAAGAGCGGCGGATTCGCTTCGCCTGGATGCGGCAGGTGACGTGCAAAAACGTCGAGCAGCTCCGTCACGCCCGCGCCGGTTTTCCCGGAGACGAAACAGACAGGAATGATGTGGCCTTCGCGCAGCGCCTTTTCCAGCGGCGCATGCAATGTGGTCGGATCGATCGAGCCCTCTTCAAGGTAACGCAACATCGCTTCTTCATCGACTTCGACGATCTGCTCCATCACCTTGCGATGCACCTCGGCGACCGACTGGAAATCCGCTTCGCCGGAATCCTTCTCGAAGCAATCGATCACGCGATTGCCGCCTTCGGCCGGCAGGTTGATCGGCAGCACCTCGGGGCCGAACGCCTCCTGCAGCTGCTCGAGCAGGGCCGGCAGCTTGATGTTCTCATGATCGATCTTGTTGACCAGGATCATCCGGCACAGGTTGCGATGCTTGGCCCAGTCCATCATGCGCCGCGTGATCAGTTCAATGCCCGAAGCGGCATTGACGACCACCGCCACCGTCTCGACCGCATCGAGTGCGCCGATCGCCTGGCCAATGAAATCGGGATACCCCGGCGTGTCGATCAGGTGCATCCGCGTGCCGTTGTAGTCGATGTGCACCACCGACGCTCGCAGCGAATGCAGGTAGGTCTTTTCCAGCGGATCGAAGTCGCACACGGTGGAGCCGCGTTCGACGCTGCCCGTGGCGCCGATCATCTTGCTCTTGAACAGCAGGTGCTCCACCAGGGTGGTCTTGCCTGCGGCACCGTGGCCAACAATTGCGATGGTGCGCAGGTTTTCGGTGGCGAAAGCCATTGTCTCCCCTCTCTCGTGAATGCTCGGTGGAAACTATAGCGCCCGCCGCCATTTCGCTCATTTAAGCGTGACCACCGCCGGTTGAGCGGGCAGAATAGCGCCGACAAGAACCCAAAGGTACCGAGCGTTCGCGCGATTGGTTGCCGTAGCGCAGACCCGGACCAATGAATTGCATGCCCGGCGAACAAGCCCTGACCACGTTGACCGTGCCGCCTGCACATGCGCGCATCGTCATCATCGGCGGCGGCATCATGGGCTGCTCGGTCGCCTACCACCTGAGCGCGCTCGGCGAGCGCGATGTGGTCCTGCTGGAGCAGGGTCGGCTGACGTGCGGCACCACTTGGCACGCCGCCGGACTGGTCGGCCAGTTGCGGGCGCACGAAAGCATGACGCGGCTGATCCGCTATTCGACCGAGCTGTATTCGAAGCTCGAGGCGGAGACGGGGCTTGGGACCGGCTGGAAGCAGTGCGGCTCGCTCGCCGTCGCGCGCACCGCAGACCGGATGATCCAACTGAAGCGCACCGCGGCGGTCGCGCGTGCATATGGCGTCGCATGCGACGTGCTCTCGTCCGCCGAGGCTGGGAAGCTCTATCCGATCATGGAAACCGCCGATCTGCAGGGCGCCGTCTGGCTGCCCGGCGACGGCAAGGCCAATCCCGCTGATCTCACGCTCGCACTGGCCAAAGGTGCGCGCAACCGCGGCGTGAAGATCTGCGAAGGCATTCGGGTCACGCATGCCGAGCGCTTCGACAGCGAGGGCCGCAGCCGCGTCCGCACGCTTGACTGGCAAGCGAAGGACAGCTCGCGCGGACAGATCGAAGCTGACATCGTCGTGCTGTGCGGCGGCCAGTGGTCACGTGCGCTCGGCCGCGCGCTCGGGGTCGCGGTGCCGCTATTCTCGTGTGAGCACTACTACATCGTCACCGACTTGATCCCCGGCGTGCACCGCGATCTGCCGGTGATGCGCGATCCCGACGGCTATATCTACTTCAAGGAAGAAGTCGGCGGCCTGCTGATGGGCGGCTTCGAACCTGAGGCGACCCCGTGGCTGCAGAGCGCCGTGCATCGCGGAGGTATTCCGGAGAACTTCGAGTTCCAGCTGCTGCCCGACAACTGGGATGCGTTCCAGATCCTACTCGACAACGCCATGATCCGCGTGCCAGCGCTGCAGGAAGCGCAGGTCAAGCAGTTCTATAACGGGCCGGAGTCGTTCACCGCCGATAACAATTTCATCGTCGGACCCGCACCCGGGCTTGGCAACCTTTACGTTGGCTGCGGCTTCAACTCGATGGGCATCGCCTCGGCCGGTGGCGCGGGCAAGGCGCTGGCGGAGTGGATCGTGCAGGGCGAGCCGACGATGGACCTGTGGCCGGTCGACAGCCGTCGTTTTGCGCGCTTCAACGCCAACGAGCAGTGGCTGCCGGATCGCATCAAGGAAGTGCTTGGAATGCACTACAAGATGCCCTGGCCGAATCGGGAGTTGGAAAGCGCGCGGCCGTTCCGCCGCTCGCCGCTGTATTCGAACCTGCGCGACGCCGGCGCCTGCTTCGGTTCCAAGATGGGCTGGGAGCGCGCCAACTTCTTCGCGCCATCGCCGGCACAGGCGCGCATCGAATACGGCTGGGGACACCAGAACTGGCACCCGTGGGTCGCGGCTGAGCATCGTGCCTGCCGCGAGTCCGTCGCGCTGTTCGACATGACGTCGTTCGCCAAGCTGCTGGTCAAGGGCCGCGATGCGCATGCGCTGCTGCAATCGCTCGTGGCCAACGACGTGCCGAACACGCCGGGCCGCACCGTGTACACCGGCATGCTCAACGAGCGCGGCGGCTACGAGAGCGACTTCACGATCAGCTGCCTCGACCACAACGAGTACATGATCGTGACGGGAAGTGCGCAGGCGGTGCGTGATCGCGACGTGGTTGAGCGCGCGCTGTCAAAGCGCGGCCTGCGCTGCGAAGTCGTCGATGTGACACCGATGTTCGCGATGCTTGCGGTGATGGGGCCGAAGTCACGCGAACTGCTGATGCGCGTGTCCACCGCGGACTTCTCCAACGCTGCATTCCCGTTCGGCACGTCGCGGGAGATCGATGTCGGGTACGCGACGCTGCGAGCAAATCGGCTCACCTACGTCGGCGAGCTCGGCTGGGAGCTTTATGTGCCCGTCGAGTTCGCGGTCGGCGTTTACGAGCAGTTGATGAATGCTGGCCGCGATCTCGGCCTCGTCAATGCCGGTTACTACGCGGTCGATTCCCTGCGGCTCGAAAAAGGCTACCGCGCGTGGGGGCGCGAGCTGACCCCGGACATCAATCCGTTTGAAGCGGGGCTTGCCTTCGCAGTGAATTGGACCAAGGGCGACTTCGTCGGCCGCGCGGCGCTTGAAAAACTCAGGTCCTCAGGCGGCGCGGCCGCGGTCCGGCGCCGCGTCGTGTCGCTGGCCGTCGACGCGCCGCACACCAACCTGTGGGGCAACGAACTCATCCTGCGCGATGGCGCGCCGGTGGGATTCATCACCTCGGCCGCATTTGGACATACGATCGGCAGACCGGTCGCACTCGGACTGATCACGAATGCGGGCGGCGCGGCCGACAAGACGTGGATCGAAGCCGGGAGCTACGAGATCGATCTGGCCGGCGAGCGCTTTGCAGCAACGGTGTCGCTCAAGGCGCCGTACGATCCGGATAGTTTGCGGGTGAAGAACTGATCACAAAGGAGCGACCCATGCTCATCGGTGTACCCAAGGAAATCAAGGTCCACGAGTACCGTGTGGGACTCACGCCATCATCAGCGCGCGAAGTCGTCGCGCACGGACACCAGGTGCTGGTCGAGACCAAGGCCGGCGCCGGTATTGGTGCGACCGATGACGATTACCGGCGCGCCGGTGCGCAGATTGCAGATAGCGCGGCCGATGTCTTTCAGCGTGCCGAAATGATCATCAAGGTCAAGGAGCCGCAGGCCGCCGAGCGCGCGATGCTGCGCGATGGCCAGGTGCTCTTCACTTACCTGCACCTGGCGCCAGATCCGGAGCAGACGCACGACTTGATCAAGAGTGGCGCGATCTGCATTGCGTACGAGACGGTGACGTCGCCCACCGGCGGGCTGCCGCTGCTGGCGCCGATGAGCGAGGTCGCCGGCCGCATGAGCGTGCAGGCGGGTGCGCATTGCCTGGAAAAGGCCAGCGGCGGCATGGGTGTCCTGCTGGGCGGCGTGGCTGGCGTGCCGCCGGCTCGAATCGTGATCCTCGGCGCCGGCGTGGTCGGAGCAAACGCAGCGCAGATGGCGGTCGGCACCGGTGCACAGGTGGTGGTGATCGACAACTCGATCGACGCGCTGCGGCGGATGGATCGGCTGCTCGGCGCGCGCGTGATCACGGTGTTCTCGAATCGCGACAACGTCGAGCGCGAAGTGCTGCGCGCCGATCTGGTGATTTCCGGCGTGCTGATACCGGGCGCAGCGGCGCCCAAGCTTGTCACGCACGAGATGATCAGCAGGATGAAGAAAGGCTCGGTGATCGTCGATGTGGCGATCGATCAGGGCGGCAGCACCGATACGGCGCGCCCGACCACGCACGCCGAGCCGACCTATGTCGTCGACGGCGTGGTGCACTACATGGTTGCCAACATGCCGGGCGCGGTGCCGCGCACTTCGACCTACGCGCTGAATAACGCCACGCTGCCGTTCGCACTGCAACTGGCCGACAAAGGCTGGCGCGCAGCACTGAACGACAACGTGTACCTGAAGCACGGACTGAACGTCGCGCGCGGCAAGCTCACCTATCGCGCGGTCGCCAAGGCACTCAACCTCGACTACACGCCGCCGGATGCGGTGATTCTTTGATCGCTGGGATGCCAATCGACGGTCAGGCGCGATGACCCTGACCGTCTCCCTGGCGGTCCTGCTCGCGGCGCTGCTGCACGCGAGCTGGAACGCGATGATCAAGGGGAGCAGCGATGTTCTGCTTGACACCGCGGGCATCGTGGTCGGCGCCGGCGTGGTGGCGTTGCCGTTCCTCGCGTTTCTTCCGCTTCCGCCCGCGGCCGCGTGGCCGTATATCGCGACCTCGCTGGCGATCCACCTCGCCTATTACTACCTGATGGTCAGCGCATATCGCGTCGGCGACCTGACGCTGGTGTATCCGCTGATGCGCGGCGTGGCACCGTTGATCACGGGCGCGCTCGGCATCGTCTTGCTGCGCGAACTGCCGAGTGCGCTCGCCTGGATCGGCATGCTGCTGATCTCCGGCGGGGTGTTTGCGCTCGCCTTCCGCGCGCTCGGCCACGCACCCTCCAGGGCCGCGATTGGCTTTGCGCTGTCCAACGCCGCGGTGATCGCCGCCTACACACTGGTCGACGGCAAAGGCGCCCGCGTTTCGACCAACGTATGGAGCTACATCACGTGGCTGTTCGTGCTGGATGCGTTGCCGTTCGGCCTTTACATGCTGGCGCGGCATCGCGCGCGCTTTATCGGGTACCTGCGCGCAAACCCGGGCCGCGGCCTGGTCGGCGGCGGGTTGTCCGCAGCCGCGTACGCGATATCGGTGTGGGCGATGACGCAGGCACCAGTCGCGCTGGTCGCGTCGCTGCGCGAGACATCGGTGCTGTTTGCCACGCTGATTGGCGCACGTCTGCTCAAGGAGCACCTTTCTGCGCGCCGCTGGGCGGGCGTTATCGCGGTGGTCGTCGGCGTCATCGCGTTGAAGGTGGCTTGATTTGGTAAGGTTTGTCAGACATCGAGTGTGCAGGCACGAATCTGCGCAGGGAGACACCGTGGCACGCAGCTTCCATCACCTGAGCGGACTCGACGCGACTTTTCTTCACCTCGAGTCGCCCGAGATGCCGATGCATGTCGGCGGATTGCACCTGTTCGAGCTTCCGGCCGGCTACCAGAGCGATTTCCACGAAGAAGTGAAGCGCCACATTGGCAGCCGCATGCATCTGGCACCCGCATATCGCCGCAAGCTGGTGTCGATGCCGTTCGACCTGGCCAACCCGGTGTGGATGCGCGATCCGAACGTCGACCTTGATTACCACGTGCGTCGCATCGTGCTGTCGAAGCCGGGTTCGATGGCGCAGCTCGAGGCGTACGTCGGCCGCCTGCATTCGAGCCTGCTCGATCGCAGTCGCCCGCTGTGGGAGACCTACGTGATCGAAGGACTCGCAAGTGGCCAGGTCGCGATGTACTCGAAACTGCATCACGCGGCGGTCGACGGACAGGCTGCGGTGGAGCTGGCGAAGCTGATGTTTGATGTATCCCCTGCGGGACGGCACATCGAGCCACCGCTGCAGGAAGAATCCGAGGAAGAACCGACCGTGCGCGAGCTGCTGCAATCCGGCGCACGCAATTCGCTCGCGCAGCTGGGTCGCTTCGCGCAGCTGGTGCCGGCACTGGCGAAGGGCGGTGCCCGGCTCGCGGCTCATCGATTGCTGCCACCGCGGCTTGGCGGCAGTGGCGAAGGCCTGCCGAAGTTCTCACGCGGCCCGCGCACGCCGTTGAACGTCGCCATTACCAACCAGCGCAATTTCACCACCACCTCAGTGCCGCTCGCCGATGCAAAGCTGGTTTCGAAGGCACTCGGCGTCACGATCAACGACATCGTGCTCGCCACCTGCAGCGGCGCGCTGCGACGCTGGCTCGAGGAGCACGGCGGCATTCCCAACCAGCCGCTGGTGGTCGCAGTACCGTTCTCATTGCGCGAAACTGGCGATGCGTCGAGCAACAACCAAGTATCGATGATGCTGGCGGATCTGGCGACGCACCTGGAGGATCCCGCCGAGCGGCTGCAAGCGATCCGCGCCTCGATGCTCAAGGTCAAGGCGATCACGGGGTCGCTGCGGGCAGGCATCCCGACCGACTATCCATCGCTCGGCGCGCCGTGGCTGGTGAGCGGCCTGGCGGCGCTGTTCGGCCGCAGCAAGCTCGCCGACACGATGGCGCCGATTGCGAACGTGGTGATTTCCAACGTGCCGGGGCCGCAGGTGCCGCTTTATCTGGCCGGCGCGCGAATGACAAGCCACTTTCCGGTGTCGATCGTTGTGCACAGCATTGCGCTGAACATCACGGTGCAGAGCTATTGCGGGGCGATCGAGTTCGGCCTGACCGCGTGCAAGCGGGCGGTGCCTGATCTGGCGAAGTTCAAGGGTCATATTCAGGCCGCGGCCAACGAATACGCCGACATGGCGCACAGGGTGGCCGCGCCCGAGCAGCGCGCACCGGTGAAAAAGTCGCGAGCGACGCGCAAGCGCAACGGTGACGCCACGGTTGAATCCACCGCGGTCGCGCCTGTGCGTGTGCGCAAGGCGCGCTCCGCGAAGTCGCGCCACAAGGAAGCCCCGCATTGAAAGCCCCGCGCACCCGCAAACAGTCAACTGCAAGACCCGCACGCACCGCGGCGCGGATGGCGCAGGAGTCCGCCGCGATCAAAAGAGCGGTTGAGTGGGAACGCGGGGCGATCGGCGCGCCATCGCTGCTGTTGCTGGCGCTTGAATGGCGTGCGCCGCTGGAGTACAGCGCCTCCATCGCGACGCTGCCATGGCTGCAGCGCGCACCGGTTGGCGATGGCCATTCGGTGCTGGTATTTCCGGGTCTTATCGCCGGCGACCTGTCCACCGCCGCGCTGCGCGCTTATCTGCGCGGACGTGGCTACGACGTGCACGGCTGGCAGCAGGGTCTGAATCTGGGCGCGCGCGCCGGTGTGATCGAAGCCTGCCTTGACCGCGTCAATCAGCTTGCAGACAAATCGGGGCGCAAGATCAGCCTGATCGGGTGGAGTCTGGGAGGAATCTACGCGCGCGAGATCGCCAAGGATCTGCCCGACCTCGTGCGCTGCGTGATCACGCTCGGCACGCCGTTCAATGGTCAGGCTCGCGCCACCAACGCGTGGCGTCTGTATGAATTCGCCGCTGGCCACCAGATCGACCATCATCCGCGTCGGCCGCACATACACAAGGCGCCGCCCGTGCCGACCACCTCGTTATACAGCCGCACCGACGGCGTCGTCGCGTGGCAGTGCTGCATGAATGACGCGTTTCCGAACGCGGAAAACATCGAAGTCATCGCCAGCCACTTCGGCATCGGCATGAATCCGGCCGCGATGTATGCGATCGCCGATCGGCTGTCGCAACCGGAAGGCAAATGGCAGCCGTTCCACCGCGAAGGCTGGCGCGCAATGGTATTTCCGGAACCGGCGCCGACCGAGTAACCCGACCGAAGGGATCACAGGACCGATGCCACGCGTCACCGCCAATGGCATCCAGATTGAGTACGAATCGCACGGCGACCCGAAGCGCCCGGCGATCGTTCTCATCATGGGGCTGGGCATGCAACTGGTTGCATGGCCGGACGAAATGATCGAGGGACTGGTTGCGCGTGGCTTTCGCGTCGTGCGCTTCGACAACCGCGACGCCGGCCTGTCGACCCAGTTCGATGATCGCCCGACCGGACCCTTGATGGCCGCCTTCATGCGCTGGACCTTTGGCTGGTCGGTGCCAGCGCCCTACCTGCTCGACGACATGGCCACCGATACGATCGGGCTGCTCGATGCACTGAGTATCTCCCGCGCGCACATGGTCGGCGCCTCGATGGGCGGCATGATCGCGCAACTGCTCGCGATCAAGTCGCGCGAGCGTGTGATGTCGCTGACCTCGATCATGTCGAGCAGCAGCGCGCGCCGACTTCCTCAACCGAAACTCGACGCATTCTTTGCGCTCACCAGGCGGCCGGATGGCGAGGCCAGCCTCGATGACCTGGTCGATCACTACGTCGCCCTCTTTCGCGTGATCGGCAGCCCCGGCTACGTCACCCCGCTGCCGCAACTGCAGGAGCGACTGCGGCGCGGACTGGCGCGCGCGTACCGCCCGATGGGGACGCTGCGCCAGATGATCGCCATCCTGGCCTCCGGCGACCGTTCGCTGTCACTGCCGCAGATCACCGCGCCCACGCTCGTGATTCATGGCGACGCCGATCCGCTGGTGCCGGTCGCGCATGGCGAAGACACTGCGGCCAAGATCCCCGGCGCAACGCTTAAGATCATTCGCGGCATGGGCCATGACCTGCCGCCGGCGCTATTGCCGCAACTGACCGAGCTGATCGCGGCGCACTGCGCAGCCGCGGGCTGACGATGCGCCGCACAGCAGCGGTCGGGCTCTAAGCCGCCTTGCGCACTGCCGTCGCCGGCGCCGCGCTGCGAATGCCCATGTCCTTCAGTGTCTCGGCCACCGCGCTGACGACGTTGCGCATTTCATTGGGGTCGATTGCGCCGATACAGCCGATGCGAAACGTTTCCACTTGCGTGAGCTTGCCCGGATACAGGATGTAGCCGCGCTCGCGCGTCTTCGCATAAAAGGACTTGAAATCGTACGCCGGATCGGCCGGCGCGTGAAAGGTGACGATGATCGGCGCCTGCATCTCTGGCCGCAAGAACGGCTGGAAGCCGAGCGTGCGCATGCCGTCGATCAAGGTGGCGCAGTTCTTCGCGTAGCGCGCGCCGCGCACGGGTTGCCCGCCCTCGACCTTGAACTGATCGACCGCAGCGCGCAACGCCGCGACCACGTGCGTGGGCGGGGTGTAGCGCCACTGCGTGGTTCTCTGCATGTAGACGTACTGGTCGTTCAGGTCCATCGCCAGCGAATGCGAGTTGCCGGCGCAGCCTTCGACGACGCTCTTCTTCATGATCACGAAGCCCATGCCCGGCACGCCTTCCAGGCACTTGCCGCTGGCGGCCACAAGCGCGTCGAACGGTACATCCCTGACATCGATCGGCAGGGCGGCAAACGAGCTCATCGCGTCGACGATCAGACCCTTGCCCATCCGCTTGCACACCTGCGCGATGCCGGCGAGATCGTTCAGGATGCCGGCCCCCGTCTCACAGTGAACCTGGGCTACGTGCGTTATGGTCGGATCGGCTTTCAGCGCGGCCTCGACAGCCGCCGCTGTCGCCGGCTGATCTTCCGGTACCGCCAGATCGACGACGGCGCGGTTCAGATACTTACAGATCTTGACGATCCGCGCGCAGTACGCGCCGTTGTTCGGCACCAGCACCTTGCCGTTGCGAGGCACGACGTTGCCGATCGCCGCCTCGACCGAAAACGTGCCGCTGCCCTGCAGCGGCACGCACACGCAATCATCACCGCCGTTGACGACATCGACCAGGTCACGGCATAACGACAGGGTGATCCAGTTGAAGCTCTCGTCCCAGGAGCCCCAGTCACGCAGCATCGCCTGTTTGGTTTCGAGCGAAGTCGTCAACGGACCAGGCGTCAGAAGAATTGCGTCGTTTCCGCGAATCATGAAAGCCTCCGAGAAGATTCGAACCTGGATCTTTACGGATTCTCGCCGGCGGCGAGCCGTTGGTTGATATCGGCGATGACTGCGGGCAGGTCCCGCAGATCGTCGATCACATAGTGAGCACCGCTTTCCTTGATGAGCTTTTCCTTGGAAGCTCGCTCCCGGGCTTCCAGTTCCGCTGTGCTCATCTTTCTCACCGCGTCCCAGCTGTCGGCGACATAGTTGCTCCACTTGGAAACGCCCACCCGCCAGCACAGCGGCGCGCCCTCGCCGGCGCCCGAGACGGTGTCGTCGACCTTGACCGTGCGGCGCATGGCATTCTGCAAGTTGTACACGCCGAGGCGCTCCAGATTCTTGATCACCATGTATGCGGTCGGTCGCGGCATCTCAACCTCGTTGCCGGCGCACGCCGTGTCAGGCACAAATCCCTGTTTGGCAGCACCGGCCAGCAGCAGGTCAAGCATGTCGCGTGTAAAGCCGGTGGTCACACCGATCTTGATGCCCTGTTTCTGCATGTTCTTTACCACCTCGCCCACGCCCGGCAGCAGTTCGTGATAATTGCCCTTGCGCAGGAGAGCGAGCTGAGTCGGGACGAAGTCGGCGAACATTGCATCGACATCCGACTGATTCGGTTCGCGTTTGAACTTGGCCATGAAACGCTCACGGACCGAAGGAATCTGCGTGATCGCCCTGATGTGCAGGTCCTTGCGCAGTCCCATCGGCGCGCGCGCTTCGGGCATGGAGATCTC
>Ga0209682_10000118_pt1 | contig 25332 bp, 23 predicted proteins | sample DOMMetBare2Fresh_2_FD_187471 | JGI IMG/M metagenome (GOLD analysis project Ga0209682, IMG submission 187471) | Wetland sediment microbial communities from St. Louis River estuary, USA, under dissolved organic matter induced mercury methylation -... | ecosystem: Environmental > Aquatic >... | reverse complement strand
CTTGAGCTTGCCGATCAACTCCAGGATCTGGCGCTGGATCGTCACGTCCAGCGCCGTCGTCGGCTCGTCGGCGATCAGCAGCTTGGGCTCGCAGGACAGTGCCATCGCGATCATCACGCGCTGCTGCTGGCCGCCGGACAGCTCGTGCGGATAGGCCTTCATGCGACGCGCCGGCTCGGGGATGCCGACCTCGCCCAGCAGCTCCTGCGCGCGGTTCAGGGCTGCGGCCTTGCCCATCCCCATGTGCTTGACCAGCGGCTCGGCCAGCTGCGCGCCGACCGTGAACACCGGGTTGAGCGACTGCATCGGGTCCTGGAAGACACAGGCGATGTCCTTGCCGCGCAGGCGCTGCAGCTCGGGCAGCGTGGCCTGCAGCAGATCCTTGCCCTGCCACAGCACGCGACCCAGGCGCTCGGCGTTGTCGGGCAGCAGGTTCAGGATCGACATCGCGGTCACGCTCTTGCCCGAGCCCGACTCGCCCACCAGCGCGACGATCGAATGCTCGGGCACGTCGAAGCTCACGCCCTTGACGGCCTCGGCGCGCTGCTGCACGCCGCCCACCTTGCCCATGCGGAAGGCGACCTTCAGGTCTTGAATGGAGAGCAACATGGTGGCTTACTCCAATCCTCTGAGCTTGGGGTCGAGCGCATCGCGGATCGCGTCGGCCATCAGCGAGAACGCGGTCACGAAGACCGCCATGAACAGCGTCGCGGCGGCGAGCTGCCACCAGTAGCCCAGGATCAGCTCGCTCTGCGCCTCGGCCAGCATCGTGCCCCAGGAGACATCCTCGACCCCCACGCCCAGGCCGAGGTAGGACAGGATCACCTCGCTCTTGATGAAGCCCACGACCAGAAGGCCCATGCGCACCAGGATCACGTGGCTGATGTTGGGCAGGATGTGCTTGAACATCCGGCTCCAGGTCGAGGCACCGATGGCCTCCGCGGCGCGCACGTACTCGCGCCCGCCGTGTTTCATGAACTCCGCGCGCACCTGTCGGTACAGGCCGGTCCAGCCGGTCAGGCCGAGGATCAGCACGACCGTGAAGATGCCGCGCCCGAACACCGCCGCGAAGGCGAAGATCAGCAGGATGCCGGGGATCGCCTCGAAGACGTTGTAGACCCATTCGAGGAAGTCGCCGATCTTGCCGCCGAAGAAGCCCGAGAACGCGCCCAGCAGCGTGCCGATGCAGGTCGCCACGACGGCGGCGAAGACACCGACGAAGACCGAGATCTCGGTGCCCTTGACGGCCTTTGACAGTACGTCGCGGCCGAGCCGGTCGGCGCCCAGCGGCAGCGTCTGGGCCTTGACGGTCTCCGATGTCTTGAACTTCGCGGCGCGCTCGTCCCACTCCTTGTAGCGCGGCGCCAGCGGGTCGACCGCCGACAGGTCCACGTTCGGGCCCTTGGGCACCTCGATCGCTCCGGTGGCCTCGGGCGGCCGCGGGCCGAGGAAGGTCGGCGGCGCATTGGCCACGCCGACTTCCTGCTGCCAGTTCCTGGCCACCAGGCCCGAGAACGAGGTCGCGATCAGCACCAGGAAGGCCACGACGATGCAGGCCGAGACGAGTCCGACGCGGTCGGTCTTGAAGCGGCGCCAGGCCGCATGCCAGACACCCTCGGAGCGCTCGGCCATGCCGTGGCCGGCGGTGGAGTTGGAAAGCACTGCGCTCATTGAAGCCTCCGCCGGGCCGCCCCAAGGAGGCTGAGCGTCCCCTCGGGGGACAGAGAACAGAGTGAGCTGAGGGGCATCATTTGAGGACCACCCGCGGATCGACCAGTTTGAAGAGCAGGTCGACGGTCAGGTTGATCACCATCGTCAACATCGCCAGGTAGACCGCCACCGCCTGGATGACGGGGTAGTCGCTTCGGTTCACCGCCAGCAGCACTTCGCGCCCGAGACCCGGGATCGAGAAGAAGACCTCGATCAGGAACGAGCCGACGAACACCCCCGGCAGCGCCAGACCGATGTTGGTGAGGATCGGGATCATCGCGTTGCGCAGCACGTGCTTGAACATCACCGTGTTCTCGGTCATGCCCTTGGCGCGCGCCGTGCGCACGTAGTCGTGGCCGAGTTCGTCGAGGAAGAAGGTGCGGTACAGGCGTGTATAGGGTGCCAGTGCCACCATCACTGCCAGCAGCAGCGGCAGCGGCACGTAGGTGGTCAGGTTGGTCCAGGTGCTGTCGCTCCAGCCCTGCACCGGGAACCAGCCGAGCTGGAAGCCGAACAGGTACTGGCCGACGATGATGTAGACGAGGAAGCTGATCGACAGCGCGACCGTGCTGATGACCATGATCGTGCGGTCCGCCAGCGAGCCGCGCCGGTAGGCGACCCACATCGCGATCGGCAGCGCGAGCAGCACCTCGCAGATCAGGATCGGCAGCATCACCGTCAGCGTGGCCGGCAGGCGGGAGGCGAACAGCGAACTGACGGCCTCGTTGGTGGCCCAGCTCTTGCCCCAGTCGAAGGTGACGATGCTCCTGAGGTAGAGGCCGAGCTGCACCCAGACCGGCTTGTCGAGGCCGAGCTGCTGGCGGATCGCCGCGATCTGCTCGGGCGTGGCATTGAGGCCGCCGAGGATTTCTGCCGGATCGCCGCCGAAATATTTGAAGAGCATGAACACCAGCAGCACGACACCCAGGATGGTGGGCACCATTTGCCACAAGCGCCGCAGCAGGTAAGCGGCCATATCAGGAGAACCCCCGTGTTTTGGGACGCGCGAGTGTAGAGCCGCGCTGCAGCCCTGCCTTTGCAGGGCTTCCCTAGGGCAATCTCGCGCAATTCCCGGGCCGCGTGGGTATTCCGGGGGGCGGCCTGCACGGCGCGCCGCTAGACTGCCGGCTTTTCACGCCAGACGCTGCGAACACGATGATGCGATCCGTCCTGCTGGCGCTGGCCACGAGCCTGGCGCTGGTTTCGGGCCTCGCGACAGCGCAGAAGGTCGAGCCCGGGGTCAAGAGCCTGCGCTATGCCTTCCGCATTGCCGAGACCGGCTTCGACCCGCCCCAGATCACCGACCTGTATTCGCGTACCGTCGCGGCGGGGCTGTTCGAAGCGCCGCTGGAATTCGAATTCCTCGCATCGCCGCCGCGCCTGCGCCCCAACACGGCCGCGGCGATGCCCGAGGTCTCGCCCGACTTCAAGACCTTCACGTTCCGCATCAAGCCGGGCATCCACTTCCACGACGACCCGATATTCAAGGGGGCCGCGCGCGAACTGACGGCCGCCGACTATGTCTACTCGATCAAGCGCCATTACGACCCGCGCTGGAAGAGCGGCGCGCTGTACTTGCTGGAGAACGCCAGGATCCTGGGACTCTCGGAGCTGCGCGCTGAGCTGATCGCGGCCCACAAGCCCTTCGACTACGACCGCGAAGTCGAGGGCCTGCGTGCCCTGGACCGCTATACCTTCCAGGTCCGGCTGGCCGAACCCAACCCGCGCCTGCTCTACAACTTCGCCGACGGCTCGTTCACCGGCGCGGTGGCGCGCGAGGTCGTCGAGGCCTATGCCGACCGCATCGCCCAGCATCCGGTGGGCACCGGGCCGTTCAGGCTCGGGCCGTGGAAGCGCAGTTCGCGTATCGTGCTCGAGCGCAACCCGAACTACCGCGCCGTGCTGTACGACGAGCACCCGCCGGCCGGCGATGCCCGGCTGCAGAAGGTGGCGGCGCAACTGAAGGGCCGGCGCCTGCCGTTGGTCGACAAGGTCGAGATTGCCATCATCGAGGAGAACCAGCCGCGCTGGTTGTCCTACCTGAACGGCGAGTACGACGTGCTCGAGGAGCTGCCGCCGGACTTCGTCAACATCGCGATCCCGAACAACCAGCTCGCCCCCCACCTCGCCAAGCAGGGTATGACGATGGTGCGTTATGCGCGCGCCGATGTCGCAGTGAGCTACTTTGCGATGGAGAACCCGGTGGTCGGCGGCTACGAGCCGCACAAGGTGGCGCTGCGGCGCGCCATCTCGCTCGCGGTCGACGTCGAGCGCGAGATCCGCCTCGTCAGGCGGAACCAGGCGATCCCTGCGCAGAGCCCGATCGGGCCCGGCACCTTCGGCTACGAGCCGGCCTTCAAGTCGGAGATGAGCGAATACAACCTGCCGCGCGCCAAGGCGCTGCTCGACATGCATGGCTACGTCGACAAGGACGGTGACGGCTGGCGCGAGCAGCCCGACGGCCGGCCGCTGCAGCTCGAGTACTCGACCCAGCCCGACCAGCAGAGTCGCCAGCTCATCGAGCAGTGGAAGAAGAACATGGACGCGCTGGGCATCCGGATCGAGTTCAAGGCCGCCAAGTGGCCCGAGAACCTCAAGGCCTCGCGCGCCGGCAAGCTGATGATGTGGGGCGTGGGCTGGTCGGCCGGCGCGCCCGACGGCGACACCTTCCTCGCGCTCGGCTATGGCCCGAACAAGGGCCAGGCCAACCACGCCCGCTTCGACCTGGCGGCCTTCAACCAGGTCTACGAACGCCAGCGCGCCCTGCCCGACGGCCCCGAGCGCCTGGCAGCGATGGCGGAGGCGAAGAAGATGATGGTCGCCTACATGCCGTACAAGGTGCACGTGCACCGCATCTTCACCGACCTCGCGCAGCCCTGGGTGGTCGGCTACCACCGCAATATCTTCATGCGCGAATTCTGGAAGTATGTGGATGTCGATGCCGCCGAGCGCGACAGGCGCCTGAAGTGAGACCCTTTCCCATGAAAAAACTGATCGCCCTGGCGGCGCTGACCCTCGGCCTGACGGCGGCCGCTCAAGCCCAGGCGCCGGCGTCCGCGCCGGTGGCCAAGCAACAGAAGGTCCTGCGCTACGCGTTCCCGATCGCCGAGACGGGCTTCGACCCCGCACGCATCGTCGACCTGTATTCGCGCATCGTCACTTCGCACATCTTCGAAAGTCTCTACACCTACGACCACCTCGCGCAGCCGGCCAGGTACCGGCCCGTGATCGCCGACGGCGACCCCGTGGTGTCGGACGATTTCCGTACCTGGACCGTCAGGATCAGGAAGGGCATCTACTTCGCCGACGACCCCGCCTTCAACGGCAAGAAGCGCGAGGTGACGGCGGCCGACTTCGTCTATGCGTACAAGCGCATCGCGGACCCGGTCAACAAGAGCCCGGTCATCGGCGGCGTGCTCGACACCAAGTACATCGGCCTGAACGAGTTGCGCGAGAAGGCGCTCAAGACCAACACGCCCTTCGACTACGACACCGAGATCGAGGGCATCCGTGCGCTGGACCGCTACACGCTGCAGTTCAAGATGGAGGAACCGCGCCCGCGCTTTCACGAGAACCTGGCGGCGCACGACCTGTTCGGCGCCGTCGCGCGCGAGGTGGTCGAGAAGTACGGCGAGGCCATCCCGGGCCACCCGGTGGGCACCGGGCCGTTCAAGCTCGTGCAATGGCGGCGCAGTTCGCTGATCGCCCTGGAACGCAACCCCGACTACCGCGAGGTGCTGTGGGACGCCGAGCCGGCGGCCGGTGATGCCGCGGGCCATGCGCTGGTCAAGCGCTTCAAGGGCCGGCGCATCCCGATGATCGACCGCGTCGAGATCTCGATCATCGAGGAGTCGCAGCCGCGCTGGCTCGCCTTCCTGAACGGTCAGCTCGACTACATCGAGGTGCCGATCGACTTCGCCAACCAGGCGGCGCCCAACGGCCGCATCGCGCCCAACCTCGCGCGCAAGGGCATCCAGCTGCAGCGTGTGATCAAGGCCGACGAGTCCATGAGCTACTTCAACATGGAGGACCCGGTCGTCGGCGGCTACACGCCCGACAAGGTCGCGCTGCGGCGTGCGATCGGCCTGGCGATCGACCTCGACCGGGAGATCCGCACCGTGCGCCGCGGCATGGCGATCCCGGCGCAGTCCATCGTGGTCCCGCACACGACCGGCTACGACCCCAAGTTCAAGAGCGAGAACGGCGAGTACGACCCGGCGCGCGCGAAGGCGCTGCTCGACCTCTACGGCTATGTCGACAAGGACGGTGACGGCTGGCGCGATCTGCCCGACGGCAAGCCGCTGGTGCTGGAGATCGCGACCCAGCCTGACCAGCTCAGCCGGCAGCTCGACGAGCTGTGGAAGAAGAACATGGACGCCATCCAGGTCCGTACCAAGTTCTTCGCCGGCAAGTGGCCGGAGCAGCTCAAGGCTGCGCGCGCGGGCAAGCTGATGATCTGGGGCGTCGGCTCGTCCGCCGCGGGCCTGGACGGCCAAGGTGCGCTCGGGCGGCTGTTCGGGCCTTATACCGCCAGCGCCAATCTCGCGCGCTTCAAGAACGCCGAGTTCGACCGCATCTACGACCGCATGCAGGTCATCCCCGATGGCCCCGAGCGCGAGCAACTGTTCCACCAGGCCAAACTGCTGTCGGTGGCCTACATGCCGTACAAGATCCACGTCCACCGCCTGGCCAACGACATGATGCAGCCCTGGCTGATCGGCTACCGCCGACCGGTGGCCTGGAACGAGTGGTGGCACATGGTCGACATCGACGACAGCCTGAAACCCAGGCCGCGCTGAACGCATGACGCTGGATCGCCGCCGCCTCCTCCAGGGGGCCGCTGCGTTGTCCGCGCTGGGCCTGCGCGAGCCCGCCGCGGCGACGCGGCCGCGCAAGGTCCTGCACGTGGCATTCCCGGCACCGGAGTCGAGTTTCGACCCGCCGCAGACCAACAGCGACCTCTATTCGTCCACCGTCATCGCGCAGATCCTCGAGGCGCCGCTGGGCTACGACTACCTCGCGCGGCCGCCGCGCCTGGTGCCGGTCACCGCGGCGGCGCTGCCCGAGGTCTCGGCCGATGGCCAGACCTTCACCGTGCGCATCAAGCCCGGCATCTTCTTTGCCGACGATCCGGCCTTCAAGGGGGCCCGGCGCGAACTGGTGGCGCAGGACTATGTCTATGCGATCAAGCGCTACTTCGACCCGCAGTACAACTCCGGCGACCTCTATGTCTTCGAGCAGCTCAAGCTGCCAGGCATGGCGGAGCTGCGCGACAAGGCGCTGAAGACCCGCGCGGCCTTCGACTACGACACCGAGGTCGAGGGCGTGCGTGCCCTGGACCGCTACACGCTGCGCATCCGGCTGGGGGTGCCCGACCCGCGCTTCGTCTACCGCCTGGCCGATCCGGCCGGTGTCGGCGCCGTTGCGCGCGAGGTGGTCGAGTTCTACGGCAAGGAGATCGGCGCGCATCCGGTGGGCACCGGCGCATTCAGGCTCAAGAGCTGGATCCGCGCCTCGCGCATCGAGCTCGAGCGATCGCCGGGCTGGCGTGGCGCGGTCTACGGCGGCACGCCGGCCGACGAGCCGCTGGCGCGCGAGATCGCGCAGTCGCTGCACGGGCGCATGCTGCCGCTGGTCGACGAGGTGCGCATCGACATCGTCGAGGAAGACCAGCCGCGCTGGCTGTCCTTCCTCAAGGGGGACTACGCCTGGCTCGAGGTGCCCGGCGCGATGGCGCCGCTGGCGGTACCCCATGGCCAGCTCGCGCCCTTCCTGCGGAAGAAGGGCATCCGGCTGCAGCGTGCGCTGCAGCCGGACATGGCGATGACCTATTTCTACATGGACGACCCGGTCGTCGGCGGCTATACGCCGGAGAAGGTCGCGTTGCGGCGTGCGGTCGCGCTCGCCTTCGACGGCGAGGCCTACCTGCGCCACGTGCGCGGCAGCCAGGGCATCCTCGCGCAGTCGCTGGTATCACCCTTCACCAGCGGCTACGACCCGGCGTATCGCAGCGAGATGAGCGACCACGACCCGGCGCGCGCCATGGCGCTGCTCGACCTGCACGGCTATGTCGATCGCAACGGCGATGGCTGGCGCGAGCGGCCCGACGGACAGCCGCTGGTGCTGCGCCAGGCCTCGATGTCGACCCAGCGCGACCGCCTGGCCAACGAGATCTGGAAGCGCTCGATGAACCGCATCGGCGTGCGCATCGAGTTCGAGATCTCGACCTGGCCCGAGCTGCTCAAGAAGAGCCGTGCCGGCACGCTGATGATGTGGGGCTATATCTGGGGCGCGGGCAGCCCGGACGGCGGCTTCTTCCTCGGCATCGGCTATGGCCCGAACGCGAGCGAATCGAACGATGCACGCTTCGCGCTGCCGGCCTACGACCGGCTGTACGAAAGGCAGGCACGCCTGCCCGACGGCCCCGAACGCGAGGCGGTGATGCGCGAGGCCAAGAACCTGCTGGTGGCCTACATGCCGTACAAGGTGCACATGCACCGGATCGTCAACGACCTCGTGCAGACCGGCACGAAGCACTACTGGCGCCATCCCTTCATGCGGGACATCTGGCGCTACGTCGACGTGGAGACAAGCCCATGACACTGCCGGAACCCCGCATCACGGCCTACCGGCGCTGGCTCGCCGAGCACCGCGATCTGCGGTTTGCCGACTACGACGCCCTCTGGCGCTGGTCGGTCAGCGATCTCGCCGGCTTCTGGTCGTCGATCTGGGACTGCTTCGACATCGAATCGCCGACGCCCTACAGCGCCGTGCTCGATGCCGAACGCATGCCGGGGGCGAAGTGGTTCGACGGTGCCCAGGTCAACCTCGCGCGCCATGTCTTCGGCCACGCCGACGCCGCGCATGCGGCCGGCCACCCGGCGATCGTCTTTGCCGACGAGGCACTGCTGGCGCGCGGCGAGCTGCGCGAAGTGAGCTGGCCCGAGTTGCGGCGCCAGGTCGCGAGCTTTGCCGCCGCGCTGAAGGCCCTGGGCGTGCAGCGCGGCGATCGCGTCTGCGCCGTGTTGCCTAACACGCCGCAGACGGCCGCCGTCTTCCTGGCCGTCGCCAGCATCGGGGCGATCTGGAGCATCTGCTCGCCCGACATGGGGCCGGTCGCGGTGCTCGACCGCTTCCGCCAGATCGAGCCCAAGGTCCTGGTGGCCTGCGACGGCTATACCTGGGGCGGCGTGGCCTACGACCGCCGCGCCCACGTCGACGGCCTGCTGGCCGAACTGCCGAGCGTGCAGCACACGGTGCGCGGCCCGCGCATCGAAGCGCTGATGGCCGGCGACGTGCCCCTCGAACCCGAATGGGTGCCGTTCGACCACCCGCTGTGGATCGTCTATTCGAGCGGCACCACCGGGCTGCCGAAACCGATCGTGCACGGCCAGGGTGGCATCCTGGTCGAGTTCCTCAAGGGCACGCTGCACAACAACCTCGGCCCCTCGGTCGTCACCGGCGACCGCTTCCACTGGTTCAGCACGACCGGCTGGATCATGTGGAATGCCCAGATGGCCGGGCTGCTCGCGGGCGCCACGGTCTGCATCTTCGACGGCAGCCCCGGCGGCCCTTCGAAGGCGCCCGACTGGTCGACCCTGTGGCGCTTCGCGGCGTTGTCGAAGTGCACTTTCTTCGGCGCCGGCGCGGCCTTCTTCGCGAGCTGCCTGAAGGCCGACGTGCAGCCGATGCAGGTGGCCGACCTGTCGGCGCTGCGCGCGGTCGGCTCGACCGGCTCGCCGCTGTCCGAGGAATGCCACGACTGGATCTGGCAGCGCTGCCCCAGGGTCGACGGCAAGGACATCTGGATCGACGCGATCAGCGGTGGCACCGATTTTGCGGGCGCCTTCGTCGGCGGCAACATCACATTGCCGCAGGTGCGTGGCGTGATGCAGTGCCGCTGGCTCGGCGCCGCTGTCGAGGCCTGGAGCGAGGACGGCAAGTCCTTGGTCGACGAGGTTGGCGAGCTGGTCTGCACGAAGCCGATGCCGTCGATGCCGCTGCACTTCTGGGGCGACAAGGACGGCGCGCGCTACCGCGACAGCTACTTCGACATGTTCCCCGGTGTCTGGCGCCACGGCGACTGGATCCGCATCACGAAGGACGGCGGCGCGGTGATCTACGGCCGCAGCGACGCGACCATCAACCGCCACGGCGTGCGCATGGGCACGGCCGAGCTCTATCGCGCGGTCGAGGCGCTGCCCGAGGTGCTGGACTGCCTGGTCGTCGATCTCGAGTACCTCGGCCGCGAAAGCTGGATGCCGCTGTTCGTCGTGCTGCGCGAGGGCCTGGTGCTCGACGACGACCTCACGGCGCGGATCAAGGCCGTGATCAAGGCTGCGCTGTCGCCGCGCCACGTGCCCAACGATGTCTTCCAGGTCGAGGCGATCCCGCGCACGCTGTCGGGCAAGAAGATGGAGCTGCCGGTCAAGAAACTGCTGATGGGGGCCGACCCGGCGCAGGTGCTCAACCCCGATGCGATGGCCAACGCGGCCAGCGTGGCCTGGTTCGTCGACCTCGCCCGGCAGCGCCTGGCAGCCGGCGCCTGAACGATCAGCGCGCCAAGGCGACGATCTGCGCGGCCGGCAGGGCACCGCTCTGGCGGCGCAGCTCCTGGCCGCGGTCCAGCCGCACGAGCGTCGGGATGCTGCGGATGCCGAAGCGGCCTGCCGTGCGCGGATTGGCGTCGGTATCGAGCTTGACGAAGAGCGCACGGCCCTTCATCTGCGCCGCCGCCTGCGCAAAGGCCGGCGCCATCGCCCGGCACGGGCCGCACCAGGTGGCCCAGAAGTCCACCACCACCGGCAGCTCGGTCTTGCCGACCACGGCGTCGAAATTGGCGTCGGTCAATTCGACCGGCGCGCCGGACAGCAAGGGCTGGCTGCAACGGCCGCAGGTCGGGTCGTCGCCGAGCCGCTCGGCCGGCACACGATTGACCGCGCCACAATGGACACAGGCGACATGGCGCGAATTTGACTCCATGACGCGCATCTGGGGGCGGATCGCGTCGCTGCAAGTACGCGCTGGATCCGCATCACGCCGGCCGCCGGCAAAGCCCGCAGTCGCTCCTGCAGAACCCGATTCCCCGTTGTGGACTCCACTCCTCACCAGCCCCTGACGCCGGCGCAGCGCCTCGCCGCCGCGCGCCGATTCCTCGTCGTTGCCGTGCTCGGCTTTGCCTCGGGCCTGCCGCTGGCACTGACCGGCCAGGCAATGCAGGCCTGGCTCACGGTCGAGGGGCTGGACCTGGCGGCGATCGGTTTCCTCAGCCTGGTCGGCGTGCCCTACACCTTCAAGTTCCTGTGGGCGCCGCTGATGGACCGTTTCGATCTGCCCTGGCTCGGCCGCCGGCGCGGCTGGCTGGTGCTGACGCAGCTGATGCTGGCCGGCGTGCTGCTGCTGCTGGCCGGCACCTCGCCCAAGGATTCGCTCAAGCTGTTCGCGCTGCTGGCGGTGGCGATCGCCTTCGTCTCGGCCTCGCAGGACGTGGTCATCGACGCCTATCGCACCGACCTGCTGCCGCAGGCCGAGCGCGGCCTGGGCGCCTCGCTGGCGGTGATGGGCTACCGCCTCGCGATGATCCTCTCGGGCGGCGTCGCCTTCATCTGGACCGACCCGAATGCGGGCGGCGGCTGGGATTGGCCCGGGGTCTACCGCCTGATGGCCGGCCTGATGGTCGCGGCGGCCGTGGTCTCGGCCACGCTGCTGCCGCGCGTCCAGCGGCCGCAGACGACGCCGACGCTTGCGCGCAACGATATCGCCGGCTTCCTCGCCGTGGTCACGGCGGTGGCCCTGGGCGTCGCGCTGACCGACCGTGTCGGCACCCCGATCGCGCAAGCCCTGCTCGGCCCCTGGCTCGAAGGCGGCGCCCTCGCGCCGGCGTTGCAGAAGCGCTGGGTCGAGCTGCTGGCGCTGCTGCTGGGCATCGCCTTCACGCTGCCGCTGGCGGCCTGGGCAGCGCGGTGGGCGAAATTCGAGACCCTGCTCGGCGGCCTCGCCAACTATTTCAGCCAGCCGGGTGCGGCGGCCTTCCTGCTCTTCATCGTGCTCTACAAGCTCGGCGATGCCTTCGCCGGCTCGCTGATGACACCTTTCCTGCTCAAAAGCATGGCCTTCAGCCCGGCCGAGGTCGGGGTGGTCAACAAGGTCATCGGCCTGTGGCTGACGATCGTGGGTGCGCTGTTCGGCGGTGCGCTGATGCTCAAGCTCGGACTGTGGCGCGCGCTGATGGTCTTCGGCATCCTGCAGATGCTGAGCAACCTGGGCTTCTGGTGGCTCGCGGTCAGCGGCAAGGGGCTGATGCCGGGCCTGGTGCTGCCGGCCTTCGACTGGGGCTTCGTCAAGATCGCGGCGCCGACGCCGGTGGACGGCGGGCTGCTGATGGTGATCGCGTTCGAGAATCTCTCCGGCGGCATGGGCACGGCCGCGCACGTGGCCTTCATGATGGCGCTGTGCAACCTGCGTTTCACCGCAACGCAGTTTGCGCTGCTGAGCGCCTTCGCCTCGGTCGGGCGGGTCTGGGTCGGGCCACTGGCGGGCGTGCTGGCGCAGAGCATCGGCTGGCCGGTGTTCTTCATCGTCAGCACGGTCGTCGCGCTGCCCGCGCTCGTGATGTTGTGGTGGTTGCGGCGCGAAGTGCAGGCACTCGACGACGAGGGTCAACGGGGCGCTGCCTAGAATCGTTCGAGTCCCCATGAACTGGAGCGCCACGATGAATGCAGGGGCCGATCACGACAGCGCCGCGGGGGGCTACGCCTGCTGGTGCGCGATGCATTCGCGCCGCCGCTTCAGCGGGCTGCTGCTGGCCGGCGCCGCCGCACCGGCGGCGGCAGCGATCCCGGAGTGCAAGCGCTCGAGCTTCACCAAGGCCGTGTCGGCCGATCAGGTGGAGCAGGGCGCGGGGCAGCAGTACCGCTCGATGATGCAGCAGGCCTCGAGCAAGCGGGCGCTGGCGCCGATGGAGCACCCGCAGCTGCAGCGCCTGCGCTACATCGCCGAGCGCATCATCCCCTTCACGCCCGAGTGCAACGAGCGCGCCCGGCAGTGGAAGTGGGAGGTCAACCTGATCGGCAGCCAGGACCTCAATGCCTTCTGCATGCCCGGCGGCAAGATCGCGTTCTTCTACGGCATCCTGGCCAAGCTGCAGCTCAACGACGACGAAGTCGCCACCATCATGGGCCACGAGGCCGCGCACGCGCTGCTCGAACATGCACGCGAGCAGATGGGCAAGAACTTCGTCACCCAGAACGGCCTGCGCCTGGGGGCGGCGATCCTGGGGCTGGGCAGCGTGGGCGACCTGGCGGCGCAGGTCGGCGCCAACGTGCTGAGCCTGAAATTCAGCCGCAACGACGAGTCCGAGGCCGACGCGCTGGGCCTGATCATGTCGGCCCGCGCCGGCTACGACCCACGTGCCGGCGTCACGCTGTGGCAGAAGATGATGGCCGCCAACGGCGGCAAGGGCGGGCCGGGCTTCCTGTCGACCCACCCGACCAACGCCGACCGCATCCAGGACATCCAGGGGCGGATGGCGCGGGTGATGCCGATGTACGAGGCGGCGCAGAAGCCCGGGCGCAAGTTCGAGCCGGCGCCGGCGATCGCACCGAAGGCGCGCTGACGGCCGCGGCGCGCTACCAGCGTGCCGGCAGCCGGCGCTTGAGGATCAGCGTGTCGCCGTCGCGGGCGACGAAATCGCCGCGCTCGAGGTCCTTCATGACGCGGCTGACCATCTCGCGCCCGCAGCCCAGGCGCTCGGACATCTCGCGGTGCGTGGGCAACTCGCGGATCACCCAGGAGTCCGCAGGCCCTCCCCGCAGTTCGGCCATCGACTCGAGCAGGCCCTTGAGCCGCCCGTAGACGTCGTTCAGCGCGATCTGTTTCAGGCCGACGGTGGCCGCGCGTGCGCGCCGGATGACCTTGGTCAGCAGCTCGAAGGCAAACGCCGGATGCTCGGCAATATGGGCTTCGAGTGTCGGCCGCTCGATGCGCGCGCAAGTGCAGGCCTCCACCGCTTCCACGCTGGCCGCCCGCAGCCCACCGTCCAGGCCCATCTCGCCGACGTACTCGCCTGGTCCGTACACACCGTAGGTGATCTCACGCTCGTTGTCGGGATGGCGCGAGAAGGCGCGCAGCCGGCCGGCGAGGATGATGAACAGCGTATCGCCGCGGTCGCCTTCCTCGATCAGCAGCGTGCCCTTTCGGTAGCTGCGCACGACAGCGCGCCGCGCCAGCTCCCGCAGGGAGTCGGACATCGGCGCGGCTTCGATCAGGTCGGCAGAGGCTGGTCGCGAAGTTGCCATCCATTCATCGTAACGGCCGCCAGCGCCGGCCGCACCAGGCTGGCCATCGGCGGCAGCTTGGCCACCATCTCCAGCAGCGCACGGATGCTCTCGGCACCGGTCTTCTGCCGGATCGCGCCGATCTGCGAGCGCACGGTGGCGATGCCCACGCCGTGTGCGTCGGCGATCTCGCGTGGCGGCAGGCCACGGCACAGTGCCTCCAGCACACGTGCTTCGGCACTGGTCAGCGCGTGGGCCCGGGCGAAGCACTGCACTGTGAGCGGCTCGCACATCTGGCGCTTGCCCAGCATGACCAGCGTCGCGCCGCCGCTGCCGCCGACAGCCGGCCACAGCGGCACGATCGCCAGGCTCGCGCGCTGGCCGTCCTGGCCCAGGGTCAGCAGCCGGCGCAGCCCGCGCCGCGCCGCGGCCGACAGCGCATCCTGCAGCGCCGCCACGTCGCGCGAATGACGCGCGCGCAGTTCGCGCCCGAGCAGTTGCACCGGGTGTGCTTCGTCCAGCTCGGCGCGTGCGGCGCGGTTGGCGTGCAGCAGCTGGCCGTCGCCGTCCAGCAGCAGCAGGCCGTAGTCGATCTCGTCCAGGGTCTGCGAGAGCCAGCGTGTGATCGGGCTGCCCACCTGGCGCCGTTCGGTGCCGGCATAGCCGGTGTCGTCCCAGCGCGTTGGGACGGCGGCCATCGGTCGGGTCTGGAGCGTGGTGTCGAACATGTGAACCTCGTCTGTTGCAGCCGGCGGTATGGCCGGTGAGACAGGAGGTTAGGCAGACTGGTCCTCGCCGGGCAGTGAATCCGCCGACCCGGCCTTGTGACTTATTCACCTGTCAAGGGCAGGCGTCACGGGCGGCTCCGTCGCGTCCACAGGGCAGTGGATGAAGCTGCGCCTGGGCCGGGCCGTGTCGGCAATCTTGGTGATGCCGGGGCGCCCGGCGGCGCGGACGATCGTTGCTCCCGCTGTCCCCAGGAGTCCACCATGTCCCCGTCCCCCGTACCGTACCCCGCACCGGGCCCGCGCGTCCGGATCGCGGCCTGGACCGCCGCCGCGACGGTCACCTGCAGCATCGTGGCGGCACTGCTGTTGTCGTTCCACAGTCGCGGGCCCGAAACCTGGCTCGCGCCCTCGCCCGAGCTGCTCGAGCTCGCCGCCGGCTGCGACCGCCGCAGCACGCGCGAGCTGCGTGACCGCTGCAAGCAGGAGCTGGTTGCAGCGCGGCTGGCGCACGAGAAACGCGCCACCCAGCTGGCGCGGCGCTGATGCGCGCGCGACCGCGTTCGGCAGGAACGGCCGCGCGCCGCTCGCTCCGCGCCGCGCTCAGGCCCCGCCCACGTAGGGATTGGTCCTGCGCTCGCGCCCGAACGTGCTTTCCGGCCCATGACCCGGGATGAAGACCGTGTCGTCCCCCATCGGCCACAGCCGCTGCGTGATGCTGGCGATCAGCGTGGCGTGGTCGCCGCCGGGAAAGTCGGTGCGGCCGATGCTGCCGGCGAACAGCACGTCGCCGACGAACGCGCGCTTGGACTGCGGGTCGTGGAAGACGACGTGCCCGGGCGTGTGGCCGGGGCAGTGGCGCACGTTCAGCGTGCACTCGCCGATCGTCACCGTGTCGCCATCGGCCAGCCACTGCGTCGGCTTGAACGGCTCGGCCGGCGCGAAGCCGAACATCTTGGCCTGCTGCGCAAGGCCGTCGATCCAGAACTGATCGCCCGGGTGCGGGCCGATGATCGGCAGGCCGTCCTCGCGCGCGAGCGTGCCGGTGCCGCCGGCGTGGTCGATGTGGGCATGGGTGAGCCAGATCGCCTTCAGCGTCAGACCCAGGCGCCGCGCTTCGGCGCGCAGGCGCGGCAGCTCGCCGCCGGGGTCGATGACGGCAGCGTCCTTGGTGCGGTCGCAAAAAACGATGGAGCAGTTCTGGGCAAAAGGGGTGACCGGGACGGTTTCGTAGCGGAGCATGGGATCCTGGCTTTCGCGACTCGGTGTCGACTTCCCGCATTCTGTGTCGACCAGGGCTCGGCGCGCTGCGCCGTCGAGGGCCGGCCGCCAGCGCCGGCCGTACGCTGCACCGGAGCCCGGGTGGAATCGATGAACTCGAAGCTGCACCGCGACGACTTGGTGCAGACCGACTTCACCGTGCGTCTTGCGCGCGATGATGTCCCGCGCGCAGCGCACGCTGCACCTCGTGCCGGCGCGCGAGCGCCGCGGGTACTGGCGGCCGACCCGACGCTTGGGGGCCTGTTCGTCGGCTCCATGGTGGCGGCCTTCGTGCTGCTGAAGTTCCTCTGGCCCGCCCAAGCTGACGTCTGCCGTCACCGCGGGGTCTTCCGGGTCGAGGTGGCGGGCATCGTGCCGTTGGCCACCTGCTGGTTCGTCAAGACCTTCGAATGCGCAGCCACGACACCGGCCGCAAGCCGCGCGCCGTGCCAGGGGCCGAGCCCGCGCAGCCCTCGGAGTGGGAGCACCAAGAGTCGCTGTGGCGGGACGACGCCGACATGGCTGCGGGCACCGGCCCGAAATGGTCGTGCGCCGCCCGGCGGCGCCTACTGCCAGTCGGCCGGCAGGGTCATCCGCAGCGCGTACGGATCGCCCGCAGGGTCGAGGACGAACTGCAGCGCCAGCCGGCCGTCGCTCGAGACAAGACGGCCCTGGCCGTCGTGGCGCAGGAGGGCCGCTGCGCGGTTGCCGTAGCTCACGCGCACACCGTCGCCGAAGCGCGCGACCGCCATCCGGCGGCCGGTCGACATTTCATAGGTGACCTCGCTGCCGCGCTGCACCGGCAAGGCCGCTGCGGCAGCAAACGCTGCGCGCGGCGCCATGACTTCCACGCGCTGCGAGTCGCGGGCGTCGTCGGTGGCGAAAGCGGCCGACGTAGCGGCTGCCAGCGCTGCGACGCCGACTTGTCGGTTGAGCGTATTCATGAGCTTGCTCCTGTCGCGAGAGTGTCGGATCGATGAACGCGCCGAAGAGTCGGCGCGGTTCCGAGTAGGCGCGGCGCGCGGGCCGGCGTCATCACTCCGATGGCGGAGGCCACGGGGCCGGCAAGGCCGCGCCGCCGCGTCATCAAGCTTGCGGGTATCAGGCCGCGCATGTCCGCACGACGAACGATGACCGCAGGCGCAGCGGCGCCTACCTTGGTGACGTCGGTTACGCAGCGCCTGCCGCAGCACGCGACAGCACGGCGCTACCGGCGGGCGGTTTCGGGAAGGGTCTCGGCGCCGCCCTTCGTCAACTCTCGAGAAGGAAGTGTCATGAACGCCTCGAAACTGGTTTCGATCCTCGTCGTTCCGCTTTGTGTGGCCACCGCGGCGCTGGCCGCGGACGGCGGCTCGGCGAGCGAGTCCAACGCCGCCGTGGCGGCGGCCCCGCTGTCGCGCGCCGAAGTCCTGGCCGACTTGCAGGTCTGGCGCGAGTCCGGCCTGGCCGAGCTGTACGGGGGCGAGGACCCGGCCCTCTTCCATCCGCGCTACGACGCCTGCATGGCGCGCTACCTCGCCATGCGCGCGTCGCCGGCCTTCGCCACCCTGGTCCAGCGCATTGCGCAGGACCGCGGAGAGAAGCTGCTGATCGCGGCCGCGAAGTGATCCTCGCCGACGGTGCGCGGCCGGGGCGGTGCAGGCCGGAAGCAGCAATGCTTGCGCCTGCCTCCCCGGCCTGCCCGGTCCCTGCGCGGCCGAGCCCGGGCGGGCCCGGGCGGGCCCCGACGACCGGGCTTGCCTGTGCCGATGGCCACCGGCGCCGGCGGGTCGGTCGCGATCGGCCGAGAATCACGCCCCATGCTGCGACACCCCGACCGCGTCTGGCGCCTGCAGGGCGCGACCAACTTCCGCGACCTCGGTGGCTACCCGGGCCATGGCGGCCGGCCGGTGCGCTGGCGCGCACTGTTCCGTTCCGACCACCTCGGCGGCCTGACACCCGACGACCATGCGCAGCTGCAGGCGCTGGGCCTGCGCCGCGCCTTCGACTTCCGCGGCGTGAACGAGCGCGCGGCGCAGCCCTACGAAGTGCCCGGCGTGACCCAGCACGCGCTGACGATCGAGCCGACGGTCGTGCAACGCATGGACGCGCTGGCCGCGGCCGGCCGCATGCTGACACCGGACCTCGTGGCCGATCTGATGCGCGAGCTCTACCGCGCGCTGGTCAACGACCAGGCGCACCGCTATGCCGAGCTGTTCGAGCACCTGCTGCAGGCCGATGCGCCGCTGGTCTTCCACTGCACCGCGGGCAAGGACCGTACCGGCGTGGCTGCAGCGCTGATCCTGCTCGCACTCGGGGTGCCGCGTGACCTGGTCGTGCAGGACTACCTCCTGACCAACGAGTTCTTCCGCCATCCGCCTGTCCCGCGCTCCGACACGCCACCGGACGCCCTGGCGGTGCTTTGGCGGGTGCGCGAGGAGTTCCTGGTCGAGGCCCTGCGTGCGATCGACGAGGACCACGGCGGGATCGAGCGCTACCTGACGGGGCGGCTGGGCCTGACGCCGGCGGCGCGCGAGATGCTGGCCGCGCGCTACCTGCAGCCGGGCTGAGGTCCCTCAGGCGTAGAGCTCGGCCGCCCGCTGCAGACGCTGCTGCACGGCGCGGCGCAGCGCGGGGGGCTCGACCACCGTGACCTCGTCGCCCTGGCGCAGCAGGTCCATCACCAGCTCGGTCTCGTCGGTATAGGGCAGTCGCATCTCGTAGCGGCCGTCGTCCAGCCAGCGGCCCTGCTGCCCGGGGTGCCATTCCTCGCGGCTGATCCACTGCGCGGCCTGCGGCTCGAAGTGCAGCACCGCCCACTGGCTCTGGCCGCCGGCGTAGATGCCGTAGCCGGCGTCCATGCGCGCCTGCACGGTCTTGATCGGAAGCTCGCGTGCCCTGGCCTCGAGCAGCGCGGCGGTCTCGATCGCGTCGAGCGCGAAGCGGCGCATGTCGCCGGCGCGGTGGCACCAGGCGTCGAGGTACCAGGTATTGCGGTGGTGCACCAGGCGCTGCGGCGAGACATCGCGCTCGCTGACTTCGCCGCGGCCGCGCGTGAGGTAGCGCAGGTGGATGCGGCGGCGCTTGAGCAGCGCCTCGCCGACCAGCTCGAAGAAGCGGCTCGGGACCGGGCGCCGTGCGGCGCTGATGATGCGTACGCGTTTCATCAGGGCCTCGGCGCCCTGCTCGCCGTCGACCTGGCCGAGCATCCGGTGGATGCGGTCGAGCAGCGGCTGCAGGTGGCGGCTGAGCAGGCCGTCGGTGTCCAGTCCGCTGAGCAGCTGGTGTGCCATCAGCAGCGAATACAGCTCGCGCTCGCTGAACCACAGGCCGGGCAGTTCGTGCGCCTGCCCGCGGGCCGCGCCCTGAGGCGCGCCGAAGCGGTAGCCGTTGACGAAGCGGTCGTATTCGATCGGCGCACCCAGGCGGCTGCGCAGGTATTCGAGGTCGCGCCAGAGCGTCGCGCGCGAGACCTCCAGCGTACCCTGCAGGTCGGCAAAGCTCGCATGGCCGCGGCTGCGGATCAGCATCTCGATCTGGTACAGGCGCTCGGTCTTTCCCATGCGGCCGATTCTGTCTCATGGTGTCTCACTCTATGAGACACCCGGCACCGAGACTGGTCTTGCCGGGGACGTCCCGGTGCCGTTTCGAGAGAGCCCGCCATGTCGCAGTTCGCCCTGCCGTTCGAGTCCGCCACCGCCACCGCCCCGACCGCGTTCGACGCCGCCGGCTTCGAGATCGGCTGGGACTACGCCCACCACCGCCTCACCCCGCCAGCCGACCATCTGCACGGCACGCACCCGGTGCGCCAGGGCTGGGAGGCCGGCCGCGCCGCCTTCGGCGCGCGCACGCTCAAGCCCTCGCGTCACGCCCGCCAGTGGCTCGAGCTGCGCCTGCACGCCTGGCTGCGCGGCCAGGCCTTCGAGGACGTGCGCGTGACGCCGCGCTTTCTGACCCAGATCGACGTGCTGCAGTGCCCGGTGACGCGCGAGGTGCTGGGTCACGGCGACGACGCGCCGACCGACGCCGTCGTCGTGCGTGTCTTCGAGGGAGCCGGCTTCGCGGCCGGCAACCTGGTGGTGATGAGCCGGCGCGCGGCGCAGGCACGTGGCACCTGCGGTGCGGCGCAGGCCGAGGCGATTGCGCAGCGCATCGGGGCCGGTGACATGCCGTTGGTCGGCGGGCTGGATGCTCCGCAGTGGCAGCGGCTGGCGAGCCTGCTGCGCCTGGCCACGCCGCTGGCCCATGCGCAGGTCGCCTGTCTGCCGCTGCGGGTACTGCCGCCGAACCGGCTGCATGTGCTGAACCCGGTGCAGGCCCTGCAGGCTCTGCTGACCGTGCTGTTCACCGGCGAGGCCTATGCCCGCCGCATGACGAGCCTGGGCGCGCTGATGCCGAATGCCGATGCGCGGCGCCAGTTCTTCCTCTTCATGAATGCCATGCTGGCGCGCCGCCTGTCGGTCGGCTGGGCCGCGGACCGCAATCGCGTGCGCACCGCGCTGGAAGATGCCTGGGGCCACCCCGTGATCCAGCGTCGCTGGGAGCAGCTTGCGCTGCGCCTGTCGCGCGCCGACAGCGAGCGCATCGTCCGCATCGCCGCCCAGCGCGGGATCGTCGGGCCGTCCTGCCAGTGGGTCGAGGACGCTGCGGCGACCGAGGGCTGGGCGCTCGAGTCGCACGGGCTGGTCACGGACGAGGCGCCAGGGCAGGCCGTCGCCCGCGCGGCAGCCGGCGAAGCCGCCGCGTGGCGCCATGCGGGGCGCGTGCGGCCGACGCAGCCGACCACCCTGACCGCCGTGGGGGCGGGCGAGACGCGTTGACCCCGGGCTCATGCGCGCGGTCCAATCCGGCGTGCGCGCGCCAGCCCGCGCTCAAGGAGACCCGATGACTCTCGGCAAGACGACACCCATCCTGCGCAGCTTCGACGAGACCAAGGCGCGCGAGTTCTATCTCGACTACCTCGGCTTCCGGGTCGTCTTCGAGCACCGCTTCGAGCCCGGCCTGCCGCTGTACATGGGCATCGTGCGCGACGGCTGCATGCTGCACCTGTCGGAGCATCACGGCGACGCCAGCCCCGGCGCTTCGATGCGCATCGAGGCCAGCGACATCGATGCATTCCAGGCCGAGCTGGCAGGCAAGACCTACGCCCACGCGCGGCCCACGGTCCATCAGCAGCCCTGGGGTACCCGCGACATGACCGTCACCGACCCGTTCGGCAACCGCCTGACCTTCACTTCCGCCATCAGCGTCTGAAGCGGGTGGGCGGTGGCGCAGCGAACTCAGAGCTTGAAGTCGTAGTCGACGATCAGCGGTGCGTGATCCGAGAACCGCTGATCGAGATAGATGTGCTCGCGCCGTGCCTTCTTCGCGATGCCCGGCGTGGCGATCTGGTAGTCCAGACGCCATCCCACGTTGTTGGCCCAGGCCTGGCCGCGATTGCTCCACCAGGTGTATTGCTCGGCCCGGTCGTTGAGGGCGCGGAAGACGTCGACGAGGCCGCCTTCGCCGAACAGCTTGTCGAGCCAGGCGCGCTCTTGCGGCAGGAAGCCGGAGTTCTTCTGGTTGCTGCGCCAGTTCTTCAGGTCGATCTCCCTGTGCGCGATGTTGACGTCGCCCACGAGGATGAATTCGCGCTCTGCCTTCAGCGCCATCAGATGCGGGTACATGCGCTCGAGGAAGCGGAACTTGGCCGCCTGGCGGTCCTCGCTGCTCGAGCCGCTGGGGAAATAGCAGCTGATGATGCTGAACTTGCGTTTGCTGGTGTCGAAGCGCGCCTCGACCCAGCGGCCCTCGGTGTCGAACTCGTCACCGTCGAAACCGGCGATCACGTCGCTCGGCGCCTTGCGCGTGTACAGGCCGACGCCGGAATAGCCCTTCTTCTGGGCATAGTGGAAATGGCCGTCCAGATCGGCGACACGGTCGAAGCGGTCACTCACATCCGGAGCCTGGGCCTTGACTTCCTGCACGCCCATACAATCGATCGACAGGCCCTCGGCCCATTCCACGAAGCCCTTGCTGGCGGCGGAGCGGATGCCGTTCAGATTGAGTGTGACGAGCCGAAATCCCACCGCATGATCCCCATGAATGCAGCTCACTCCGACGCGTTGGCGCAGGACTTCGTGAAGTTCTCCGTCGAGGCGGGCGTGCTGCGCTTCGGGGAGTTCAAGACCAAGGCCGGCCGGCTGTCGCCGTATTTCTTCAACGCCGGCCTGTTCGACGACGGCGCCAAGCTGGGCCGCCTCGCGGAATTCTATGCACGGCGCCTGCTCGCCAGCGGCCTGGAATTCGACATGCTGTTCGGTCCGGCCTACAAGGGCATCACGCTGGCCGCGGCGGTGGCAATCGAGCTTGCGCGGCTCGGGCGCAACGTGCCCTATGCCTACAACCGCAAGGAAGCAAAAGATCACGGTGAAGGCGGTACCCTCGTCGGCGCCAAGGTGGCCAGGCGCGTTCTCATCGTCGATGATGTGATCTCGGCCGGCACCTCGGTGCGCGAGTCGATTGCGATCATCCAGGCCGCCGGCGCCGAGCCGTGCGGGGTGGTGATTGCGCTCGACCGCCAGGAGATGGCGACCGAAAACGGCGCCGACGTGCCGTGGTCGGCGGTGCAGTATGTGTCGCGGCAGCTGGGGCTGGAGGTGGTCGCGATCGCGACGCTGCAGGACCTGCTCCAGGTCCTCGCGACGACCCAGGACCCCGCACTGCGCCGCCACGCGGCGGCGGTGCAGGGCTATCGAGAACGTTACGGAGTCTGAATGCAGGTCTGGAGACGGTTGCTGCCGGCGCTCGTCGTGACATTGCTGGCCTTGCAGGGCGCAGCCAGTCACGCCCAGCGCGCGGCATCGTCGGCGGCCGGCATCTACACCTGCACCGACGAGCGCGGGCGCAAGATCACGTCCGACCGCCCGATTCCCGAATGCAACGCCCGCGTACAGCAGGTCCTCAACAGCGATGGCTCCGTGCGCGAAGTGCGCGCGCCGACGCCGACCGCCGACGAGGTGGCCGAGATCGAAGCGCTCAAGCGCGCTGAAGCCGAGCGGCAGGCGGCCCAGAAGGATGCGGTACGACGCGACCGCAACCTGATGCATCGCTACAAGACCGATGCGGCGCATCAGAAGGCGCGCGAGGCGGCGCTCGACTCGGTGCGGGTGGCCATCAAGGGCACCAAGGCGCGCCAGGAGGAACTGCTCAAGGAGCGCAGGCCACTGCTGGACGAGTCCGAGTTCTACAAGGGCAAGCCGCTGCCGGGCAAGCTCAAGGGTCAGCTCGATGCCAACGATGCCGCGCTCGAGGCACAGCGCGCCGCGGCCAACACGCAGCAGGCCGAACTCGATCGCATCAACCGCATCTACGACGCCGAACTGAGCCGCCTGCGCGCATTGTGGGCCGGTGCGACCCCGGGCTCGTTGGGTCCGCTGCCGCCAGCACCGCCCTCGGTGCGGCCTTGAGCCGCGGCTCAGCCGGCCAGTTTCTTCTTCAGCAGCTCGGTGGCCTGGGCCGGATTGGCCTTGCCCTTGCTGGCCTTCATGACCTGGCCTACCAGCGCGTTGAACGCCTTGTCCTTGCCGGCGCGGTATTCCTCGACCGACTTCGCATTGGCGGCGACCACCTCGTCGACGATCGCTTCCAGGGCGCCGGCGTCGCTCATCTGTTTCAGGCCCTTGGCCTCGATCAGGGCATCGACATCGGAGCCTGCGCCGGACCATAGCGCGTCGAAGACCTGGCGCGCGCCATTGTTCGACACCGTGCCGTCGGCCACGCGGCCGATCAGCGCGGCCAGCGTCGCCGGCGCCACCGGTGCGGAGTCGATCGTGCCACCCTCCGCATTCAGGCGCTTGGAGACTTCGCCCATCAGCCAGTTGGCGGCCAGTTTGGGCTGCCTGCAGGCATCGCGCACGGCTTCGTAGGTGCGGGCAAACGCCAGGCTCTGCGTCATCATCGCCGCGTCGTAGACCGGCAGGCCGTCGTCGCGCACGAAGCGCGAGGCCATGGCAGATGGCAGTTCGGGCATCTCGCCCTTGACACGCTCGACCCATTCGGGCGCGATCACCAGTGGCGGCAGGTCGGGGTCGGGGAAATAGCGGTAGTCGTGGGCATCTTCCTTGGTGCGCATCGAGCGCGTCTCGCCCGTGTCCGGGTTGAACAGCACGGTGGCCTGCTCGACCCTCAGGCCGTCCTCGATGCGGTCGATCTGCCACTGGACCTCGAAGTCGATCGCCTGCTGCAGGAAGCGGAAGGAATTGAGGTTCTTGATCTCGCGCCGGGTGCCGAGCGGCGCGCCGGGCCGGCGTACCGAGACGTTGGCATCGCAGCGGAAGCTGCCTTCCTGCATGTTGCCGTCGCAGATGCCCAGCCAGACGACCAGGCCGTGCAGGGCCTTGGCGTATTCCACCGCCTCGGCCGACGAGCGCATGTCGGGTTCGGAGACGATCTCCAGCAGGGGCGTACCGGCGCGATTGAGGTCGATGCCGGTGGCGCCGTGGTAGTCCTCGTGCAGGCTCTTGCCGGCGTCCTCTTCCAGGTGGGCGCGCGTGAGGTTGACCTTGCGCGCCTCGCCGTCGAGGAGGAACTCCACCGCGCCGCCCTGCACGACGGGGATCTCGTACTGGCTGATCTGGTAGCCCTTGGGCAGGTCGGGATAGAAATAGTTCTTGCGCGCGAAGATCGACAGCGGCGCCACCTTGGCGCCCACGGCCAGGCCGAAGCGGATCGCGCGCTCGACCGCGCCGCGGTTCATCACCGGCAGCGTGCCGGGCAGTGCGAGGTCCACCGCGCAGGCCTGGGTGTTGGGTTCGGCGCCGAACTGCGTGCTCGCACCGCTGAAGATCTTGCTCTTGGTCGAGAGCTGGGCGTGGGTCTCGAGGCCGATGACGACCTCGTAGCCGCGGATCAGTTTGAGGGCTGCCATGTCCTAGTACCCCGCCGGCGTGCGGGTGTGGAAGTCGGTCGCCTGCTGCAGCGCATGCGCAGCGTGCAGCACCGTGCCTTCGGCGAAATAGTTGCCGATCAACTGCAGCCCCACCGGCATGTCGTGGGCGCCGAAGCCGGCCGGCACGCTCATGCCGGGCAATCCGGCCAGGCTCGCGGGCAGCGTGAAGATGTCGGCCAGGTAGGCGGCCACGGGGTCGCCGCCCTGTTCGCCTAGCTTCCAGGCGACGCTAGGCGCCACCGGACCGGCGATCACGTCGCACTGCCTGAAGCAGGCCTGGAAATCGTCGGCGATCATGCGGCGCAGCTTCTGCGCCTGCAGGTAGTAGGCATCGTAGTAGCCGTGACTGAGCACGTAGGTGCCGATCATGATGCGGCGCTTGACCTCGGGGCCGAAGCCCTCGGCGCGCGTCTTCTTGTACATGTCGAGCAGGTCGGCGTACTTGTCGGCGCGG
>Ga0209682_10000117_pt1 | contig 25349 bp, 25 predicted proteins | sample DOMMetBare2Fresh_2_FD_187471 | JGI IMG/M metagenome (GOLD analysis project Ga0209682, IMG submission 187471) | Wetland sediment microbial communities from St. Louis River estuary, USA, under dissolved organic matter induced mercury methylation -... | ecosystem: Environmental > Aquatic >... | reverse complement strand
TTCACGTATTCCTTGCCGTCGGCCAGCGTGAAGGCCAGCTCCAGTGCCTGGTTGGCACCGGCTTCCTGCATGTGATAGCCCGAGATGCTGATCGAGTTGAACTTCGGCATCTTCTGCGCCGTGTACTCGATGATGTCGCCGATGATCCGCATGCTCGGCTCGGGCGGGTAGATGTAGGTGTTGCGGACCATGAACTCCTTGAGGATGTCGTTCTGGATGGTCCCGCTCAACTTGTCCTGCGACACGCCCTGCTCTTCCGCCGCCACCACGTAGCCGGCCAGCACCGGCAGCACGGCGCCGTTCATCGTCATGCTCACGCTCACTTTGTCGAGCGGGATCTGGTCGAACAGGATCTTCATGTCCTCGACCGAGTCGATTGCCACGCCGGCCTTGCCGACGTCGCCCGTCACGCGCGGGTGGTCGCTGTCGTAGCCACGGTGGGTGGCCAAGTCGAAGGCGACGCTGACGCCCTGGCCGCCGGCGGCCAGGGCCTTGCGGTAGAAGTCGTTCGATTCCTCGGCGGTCGAGAAACCGGCGTACTGGCGGATCGTCCACGGCCGCACCGCGTACATCGTGGCTTGCGGGCCACGGATGAAGGGCTCGAAGCCGGGCAGGGTGTCGGCGTGGGGCAGCGTGGCCGTATCGGCCGCCGTGTACAGCGGCTTGACGGTGATGCCTTCGGGCGTGACCCAGTTCAATGCCGCCACGTCGCCGCCGGGCGCGGACTTGGCGGCCGCCCTGGCCCACTGGTCGAGGTTGGCCTTGGCGAATTCGGGGGTGTTGCTCATCGAGGGCTCCATGGGCCTTGTCGGCCGGCAAACATTATGCATAATTATGAATTCAAAACCAACGCGAATCTGACAACGCACCTCACGTCGCACGCTCCCATGGCCCTCGCCGACGCCCCGCCCCGCACGCTGAGCCCGCGCGCCCTGTACCAGGACGTGGCCGAGCGCCTGCGCCAGCAGATCTTCGCCCGCCAACTCGAGCCCGGCAGCTGGATCGACGAGATGAAGCTCGCCGCCGAGTACGGGATCAGCCGCACGCCGCTGCGCGAGGCCCTCAAGGTGCTCGCGGTCGAGGGCCTGGTGACGATGAAGGTGCGCCGCGGCGCCTACGTCACCGAGATGTCCAGCGACGACGTGCGCCAGGTCTACCACCTGCTCGGACTGCTGGAGAGCGACGCCGCGGACCAGGTGGCCGTGAGCGCCACCGACGCCCAGCGTGCCGACCTGCAGCGCCTGCACGAACGGCTCGAGAAGCAGGTCCGCCAGCGCGACGCCTTCTTCGCCACCAACGAGCTGTTCCACATGACGCTGCTCGAGATGGCCGGCAACCGCTGGGCGGCCCAGGTGGTGACCGACCTGCGCAAGGTGATGAAGCTCAACCGCCACCACTCGCTGTTCAAGCAGGGGCGGCTGGCCGACTCGCTGGCCGAGCACCGTGCGCTGATGGCCGCCATCGCCGCCCGCGACGGCGCGGCGGCGCGCCGACTGATGCGTGCGCACTTCGCCAGCGGGCTCGAAGCGGCAGCCTGAACCCCGTCGGCAACGATGAGCGATCTGCAACGCTTCATCGACGCCCAGGGCCCCGTCTTCGAGGCCGCCTGCAGCGAGCTGGCTGCCGGTGCCAAGCGCAGCCACTGGATGTGGTTCGTCTTTCCGCAGCTGCGCGCGCTGGGCCGCAGCGCGACGGCGCGGCACTTCGGTCTGGCCGACCTGGCCGAAGCACGCGCCTACTGGGCGGACCCGGTCCTCGGCCCGCGCCTGAAGGGCTGCGCGACGCTGCTGCTGCAGGTCAGGGGCAAGACCGCACACGAGATCCTCGGTTCGCCCGACGATCTCAAGCTGCGTTCCTGCATGACCCTGTTCGAGCGTGCATCGCCCCAGGAGCCCGTCTTCGGCCGGGTGCTGGAGCGCTACTACGGCGGTGAGCGGGACGATCTCACCCTGAAGCTGCTGGACTGAGCGACTCCAGCGCGAGGTCGACGAAGCCGCGCGCCGGCGCCGACAGCAGCGCCCGGTCGCGCATCGCCAGCAGCAGCCGGCGCTCGGTCGGCATGCCCTGCAGATGCAGCGCACGCAGGCCCATCGACCGCAGGTGCGGCTCGGCGCCGGCGCGCGGCAGGATGGCCACCCCCAGCCCGGCGGCGACCATGCGGCACATCGCGTCGAAACTGCGCACCTGCACCCGGATCTTGAGCGCGCGACCGGCCGTCGCCGCCGCTGCGGCCACTTGGCGCATCAACGAGGTCGCGCGCGCCAGCCCCACGATGTCCAGTGCCAGCACCTCGCGCATGGCCACGCTGCCAGCGCGTGCGAGCTCGTGGCTGGCCGGCACCAGCAGCACCAGTTCGTCGACATCGCAGACGAAGGTCTGCAGCCTCTCGGCCGGCGTGTTGGCGCCGATCACCGCCAGTTCGGCCGCACCGGTGACCACGGCCTGCGCGGCGTCCTCGCTCAGCGCGTCCTCGAGGTCCAGCATCACGGCCGGGTGCGTCGCCGAATACGTTGCCAATACCCGCGGCAGGAAGCTCACGAAGGCCGAGGTGTTGGCCCACAGCCGCAGATGGCCGCCGGCGCCGCGGCGGAAGTCGTCCATCGTCAGCGCGAGCTGCTCCACGCCCGCGGTCAGCTCGATGGCATGGCGCAGCAGGGCCCGGCCGGCCGCCGTCGGCGCCACGCCGCGCTTGCCGCGCACCAGCAGCGTCGTGCCGACATGGGCCTCGAGTTCGGCGATGCGCTTGCTCGCCGCGGCCAGGCTGATGCCGAAACGCCCGGCCCCGGCGGTCAGGCTGCCGCCCTCGACCGTGGCGACGAACAGGCGCAGCGATACGAGGTCGAATCGGTTCAGGTTGATAGGGTGGGCCATGGCACGATCCTCAACCAAGGGTTGAGGATAAGTCAACAAGGTACGAACCGCCTGCCGCACGCCGGCGGCACACTCCGGCCCAGCCCCCCACCACGGAGACCAGTCCATGACCTTCCGCCGCCGCACCGCCTGCCTGGCTGCGCTGAGCCTGATGGCGCTCGCATCTGGCAGCGCCTTGGCCCAGGCCTGGCCGGCCAGACCCGTGACCTTCATCGTGCCCAACCCGCCTGGCGGCGTGGTCGACACGTCGGCGCGCATCGTCGGCGAGCCGCTGGGCAAGCTGCTCGGCCAGCCGGTGGTGATCGAGAACAAGGGCGGCGCCAGCGGCAATATCGCCTACCAGCAGGTCGCCCTCGCACCCAAGGACGGCTACACGCTGCTGATCAGCTACTCGGCCTACCACGTCGGCAACCCGGCGATGTTCGCCAAGCTGCCGTGGGCGCAGAAGGACCTGGTGCCGGTGGCGCTGCTGACTGCGGCGACCAACGTCATCGCCGTCAACCCGTCCGTGCCGGCGGCCAACCTCAAGGAGTTCATCGCCTACCTGAAGGCCAATCCGGGCAAGCTGAACTTTGCCTCCCAGGGCAACGGTTCGCTGTCGCACGTGGGGACCGCGCTGTTCGAGCAGGTCACCGGTACCGACATGGTCCATGTGCCATACAAGGGCTCGGGCCCGGCGATCCAGGACGTGCTGGCGGGCCAGGTCCAGGTCTTCATGACCACGCCGCCATCGGTGATGCAGCACGTGCAGGTGGGCAAGCTCAAGGCCTTCGCCGTCACCGGCAAGACCCGCCATCCCGGCCTGCCGAACGTGCCGACCACCGCCGAGGCCGGCCTGCCCGGCTTCGAGCTCGAGGCCTGGGTCGGCCTGTTCGCGCCGGCCGGCACGCCGGCGCCGGTGATTGCGCAGCTGACCGACGCCGTCAAGCGCGCGCTCGACACGCCCGAGGCCAAGGCCAACGCGGCCAAGCAGGGCATCGAGATCCGCTATCTCAACCCCGAGCAGCTCGGCGCGCTGGTCCAGAACGACACCGACTACTGGGGCAAGCTGATCAAGTCGCGCAACATCACCGCCGATTGAGCCCCATGAAGACCTACCGCATCGGGCAGATCGTGCCGAGCTCCAACACCACCATGGAGACCGAGATCCCGGCGATGCTGCGGGCGCGCGAGGCGGTCGAAGCCGAGCGTTTCACCTTTCATTCCAGCCGCATGCGGATGAAGAACGTGACCAAGGAGGAGCTGGCCGCCATGGACGGCGATTCCGACCGTTGTGCGCTCGAGCTGTCGGACGCGCGTGTGGACGTGCTGGGCTATGCCTGCCTGGTCGCGATCATGAGCATGGGCCGCGGCTATCACCGCGTCTGCGAGGCGCGGCTGCACCAGTGCACGGTCGACAACGGCGCCCCGACGCCGGTGGTCACGAGCGCCGGCGCGCTGGTCGATGGCCTGAAGACGCTCGGCGCGAAGAAGGTCGCGATCATCGCCCCGTACATGAAGCCACTGACCGCGCTGGTCATCGACTACATCGAGAGCGAAGGCATCGAGGTCGTCGACAGCCTGTCGCTCGAGATCCACGACAACCTCGCCGTCGGCGCGCGCGATCCGCGCGCGCCGGCCGCGTTGTGGCGCAAGCTCAATGTCGCCAACTGCGACGCCATCGTCGCCTCGGCCTGCGTGCAGATGCCGTCGCTCGCGTCCATCCCGGCCATCGAGGCGGCAAGCGGCTTGCCCGTGGTCTCGAGCGCCGTGGGCACGACCTACCAGATGCTGGCGCGCCTGGGTCTGCGCACGGTGGTGCCCGGCGCGGGAGCCCTGCTGTCCGGGCACTACGACCCGGCGCTGGCGCGGGCCGCCTGACGTCACGGCCGTCCCGACACTCCCTGCGCACCGCCATGGACTCCGACCTGCCGCCCCCCGCGCTGAAAGGCATCAAGGTCCTCGAGATCGGCACGCTGATCGCCGGGCCCTATGCCGCGGGCGTGCTGGCGCAGTTTGGCGCCGAGGTCATCAAGATCGAGTCGCCCGATGGCGGCGACCCGCTGCGCAGCTGGCGCAAGCTGCACGAGGGCACTTCACTCTGGTGGTACTCGCAGAGCCGCAACAAGAAGTCGGTGACGCTGGACCTCAAGCACCCGCGTGCGCAGCAGATCGTGCGCGACCTCGTGCGCGAGGCCGACATCGTGATCGAGAATTTCCGCCCCGGCACGCTGGAGAAGTGGGGCCTGGGCTGGGACACGCTGTCGAAGATCAAGCCCTCGCTGATCATGGTGCGCGTGTCGGGCTACGGCCAGACCGGGCCCTACAAGGACCGCCCGGGCTTCGCCGCGATCGCCGAGTCGATGGGCGGCCTGCGCTACGTCACCGGCTACCCCGACCGGCCGCCGGTGCGCGCAGGCGTGAGCATCGGCGATACGCTGGCCTCGCTCTACGGCGTGATCGGCGCACTGCTCGCGCTGCACCATCTCAAGAGCAACGGCGGCCAGGGCCAGTTCGTCGACGTCGCGCTGTATGAAGCCGTATTCGGCGTGATGGAGAGCCTGATCCCGGAGTACTCCGCGCTCGGCCACATCCGCGAGCGCACCGGCTCGGCGCTGCCGGGCATCGTGCCGTCCAACACCTACCCCTGCCGCGACGGCCAGTACGTGATCGTCGCCGGCAACGGCGACGGCATCTACAAGCGGCTGATGGGCGCCATCGGGCGTGCCGACCTGGCCGACGATCCGCGCCTGGCGCGCAACGACGGCCGCGCCCAGCATGTCGGCCTGATCGACGGCGCGATCGAGGCCTGGACCCGCACGCTCGACCTGGCCGCGGTGCTGGCCACGCTCGAAGCGGCTTCGGTGCCCTGTGGCCGTGTCTATACTGCGGCCGACATCCATGCCGATCCGCATGTGCGTGCACGCGGGATGATCGAGTCGCATGCCCTGCCCGACGGCAAGCTGGTCGACTTCCCCGCCGTCGTGCCCAAGCTGTCGGCCACGCCCGGGCGGACCCAATGGCTCGGGCCGAAGCTGGGCGAGCACACGCAGGAGGTGCTGGCGGCCATCGGCATCACGGGCGCGGCGTTCCAGGACCTGCAGGCCCAGGGCATCGTCTGAACGGAGGCCTCATGACGGCGACATATTCCACCCTGCAGGCGTTCGAAGCCGAAGCGCGCAAACGCGGCTTCGACGAGGTGCTGGAGCGCCGCTGGGCGCCGGGTACGTTGCTCGATACCCATACCCACCCGTTCGGCGTCTGGGCGGTCGTGACGAGCGGCGAGATGTGGCTGACGATCGACGGCGAGTCGCAGCACCTCACGCCTGGCGCGCAGTTCACGCTCGACGCCCATGTGGCGCACGCCGAGCGTTACGGCGACGAGGGTGCCACCTACTGGGTGGCCCGGCGCAACGCCGCCTGAGCGCCGCGCGGGTTCAGACGACGCGCAACTGCGCCGCTCCGGCTTCGACCTGGCCGACTTCGGCCGCCGTGTCGAAGCCGTGGCGGCGGAAGATCGCGATCACGTCGGCGACCGACGCCGCGTCGCAGCTCACGAGCAGTCCGCCACTGGTCTGCGGGTCGGTCAGCAGCGCCTTGTCCTCGGCCGCGAAGCCATCGGGCAGGACGACGTCATCGCCATAGCCGGCCCAGTTGCGGCCCGAGGCCCCGGTGACGAAGCCCTGGCCCGCCAGTCGGCGCACGCCCGCCAGCAGCGGCACCCGCGCCCAGTCGATCACGACGGTGGCCTTGGCGCCGCGCCCGATCTCCAGCGCGTGACCCGCCAGGCCGAACCCGGTGACGTCGGTCAATGCATGCACGCCCGGCAGCGCCGCCAGGTCGGGGCCCGGCGTGTTGAGCTGCGTCGCGCTGGCGATCATCTGCGCATAGCCCTCGGCGCCGAGCTGCTCCTTCTTCAGCGCCGCCGACATCACGCCCACGCCGAGCGGCTTGCCCAGGATCAGGCGGTCTCCGACCTGCGCATCGGCATTGCGCTTGACACGTTTCGGGTGCACGAGGCCCAGCGCCACGAGGCCGTAGATCGCCTCGACCGAATCGATCGTGTGGCCGCCGGCGATCGGGATGCCGGCTGCGCGACAGATCGCGTTGCCGCCCTCGAGGATGCGGCCGATGGTCGCCGTGGACAGCACGTTGATCGGCATGCCCACCAGTGCCAGCGCCATGATCGGCGTGCCACCCATGGCATACACGTCGCTGATCGCGTTGGTCGCCGCGATGCGGCCGAAGTCGTACGGATCGTCCACGATCGGCATGAAGAAGTCGGTCGTCGCGATCAGGGCCTGCTCGTCGTTGAGCTGGTAGACGGCGGCATCGTCGGCGGTCTCGATGCCCACCAGCAGCTGCGGCGGGATCGGCATCGCGCTGGTGCCCTTCAGGATCTGCGCCAACACACCGGGCGCGATCTTGCAGCCGCAGCCGCCTCCGTGGGACAAGGCAGTCAACCGCGGCTCGGCCGCGGTCGGGTCAGGGGCATTCATCGGGGCTTCTCCAACAGGCTGTGCATCAGGCGGCGCAGCGTCGCCTGCTCTTGCGCCGGCTCGAAGAGCGGGGCGCGGCGCGCGCATTGCGCGGCCCACGACGCCAGCATAGCCGGATCGTCGCGTGCGCGTACGAGCAGCGCCGCAAGGCCTGCGGCATCACCGGGCTCGAAATAGGCACCGTAGCCGGCCCCGAGCATGCCCACGTTGCCGGCGATGCGCGAGGCGATCACCGGTGTGCCGCTGCGCACCGCCTCCATCACCACGTGCGCGCCGCCCTCCATCCGACTGCAGTGCACCAGCACGTGGGCCCGCTGGATGCGGGCACGGGTCTCGCGGTGCGTGCGGCTGCCGAGCCAGCGGTAGCGCGGTTGCTCGTGCATCAGCGCCAGCGCCTGCCTGCCGAGCTCCGGGTCGAGCGCGCCGCCGATGTGATCCAGCACGATGTCGTCGCGTTGCGCCAGCCGCCGTGCGGCGGCGAAATAGGTCGCCGGGTCCTTCTCGTCGCGCAGGTGCCCGACCATCAGCGCACGCAGCCGGCGCGGCGTCTTGGCCAGCGCGCGCCAGGACGAGCAGGACTGGAAGCACACGACCGTCTTGTCACGGTACGGCGCCGGCACGTCCTGCGGCGCGCACTCGTTCAGCACGACCAGCCGGTCGGCCAGTTCGATCGAGTGCTGCGCGGCCGCATGGCTGGCGAGGTCGCGGTACAGGTCGGTGCCGGTCAGCACCACCACCAGGGGCCGCCGCACCAGCTGGCGCGACCACTGCGCAATGGACTCGGCTGACCGGCGCGCGTGCAGCGCGATCATCGCGTCGTCGGGCCGGCCGTCCCAGTCCTTCAGCAGCCGGACCCGATAATCCGCCGACAACATGCGCGCCCAACGCGCGGCCGTCTGCCAGTTGCCGTTGTTGGCGTTGGCCAGGGCCGGCGTCACGAGGCACAGCGTGGGCTTCATCGAACGGGTTTATAGCGCCTCCATGTCGGCACCGATTCATCAGGACTCGAGCGCCCTGCGCCGCGCCGGACCGGCCGACCTGGCCAGCACCTGGGCCGACACCCGCCGGCGGCTGCTGCGCCTGTTCGACGCCTACGCTGCAGCCCTGCCGCCGAACCTGGAGATCCGCTACGCGCCGGAGCTCAACCCCCCGCTGTGGGAACTGGGCCACGTCGGCTGGTTCGAGGAGTGGTGGATCGCCCGCAACCCGCAGCGCCTGCGCGGGGTCGCGGCCGAGCCCGACGTGGCGCGCGCCGCGCCCCTGCTGGCCAACGCCGATGCGCTGTACCACTCGTCGCGGGTCGCGCACTCCACGCGCTGGAACCTGCCGCTGCCCGATGCGGCGCGCACGCGACGCTATCTGGACCAGGTGCAGCAGCGCACCCGTGCCCTGCTCGCGCAGGCGGGCGGCGACGACACGGCGATGTATTTCTTCCGCCTGGCGCACGCGCACGAGTTGATGCACCTGGAGGCCTGGGTCTACATGGCGCAGCACCTGGCGCTGGACGTGACCGCGGCGCTGGAGCTCACGCAGCCAGCCGCGGCCCGCAGCGGCGGTGAAGTCACCCTCGCGGCACAGCGCTTCACGCTCGGCCACGTCGGCGACGGTTTTGCCTTCGACAACGAGCTGGCGGCGCACGAGGTCGAACTTGCGCCGTACACGATCGACCGCGCACCGGTGACGTGGGCCGCCTACCTGCCCTTCGTCGACGCCGCTGGCTACGACGACGAAGCGTTGTGGAGCCCCGACGGCTGGGCCTGGCGCCAGCGCCACAGCAGCGGCCGGCCGCGCTACCTGATCCAGCACGATGGCCTGTGGCAGCGCGCCTGCTTCGGCCGCTGGTTGCCGCTCGACCCGGCGCAGCCCGCGGTCAACCTGAGCTGGCACGAAGCCCGGGCCTGGTGCCGCTGGGCCGGGCGCCGCCTGCCGACCGAGCCCGAATGGGAGTGCGCCGCCACCCGTGCCGGCGACGGCTTTGCCTGGGGCCAGGTCTGGGAGTGGACCGCGAGCCGGTTCGCGCCCTACCCCGGCTTCGAGCCGCACCCCTACCGCGACTACTCGCAACCCTGGTTCGACGGCCGGCCGGTGCTGCGCGGTGGCTCCTTCGCCACGGCGCCGGCGATGAAGCACGCGCGCTACCGCAACTTCTTCAGCGCCGAGCGCAACGACGTCTTCGCCGGCTTCAGGTCCTGCGCGGCCTGATCACCACGCCGCGAAGACGGCGAACCATTCGCGCTCGTCGGTCCAGCACTGCGTGCCGGTGAAGCCGGCGTCGTGCAGCAGGGCGTCGAACTCGTGGCGCCGGTATTTGTAGGAGTTCTCGGTATGGATGCGCTCCCCCGCGGCGAAGCGTCGCTCGCCGCCCGGCCAGCGCACGGCGAGGGCGCGACGCGCCTGAAGATGCATCTCGATGCGCGCGGCCGTCGGGTCGAAGTAACCGACATGCCGCCAATCGCGCACGTCGAAATCGGCGCCGAGCAGGCGGTTGAGGTGGCGCAGCAGGTTCAGGTTGAAGGCCGCCGTCACGCCCAGTGCGTCGTCGTAGGCCGCGTCGAGCACGGCGGGGTCCTTGACCAGATCGACGCCGATGAGCAGGTTCGCGCCCGCGCCGATCGCGCGGGCGCGGCGCAGGTAGGCGAGCGCCTCGTCGGGCGTGAAATTGCCGATCGACGAGCCCGGGTAGAACAGCGTCACCGGGCCGTCGACCAGCGGCGCCGGCAAGGCCAGCGCCTGCGTGAAGTCGACCCCCACGCCGTGCATCTCGACGGCCGGATGCGCGCGTTGCAGGGCGTCCAGGGCATCGCGCAGATAGTCGGCCGAGATGTCCACCGCCACGTAGCGCCGTGGCTGCAGCGCAGCGAACAGCCGCCCGGCCTTCTGGCAGTCGCCGGCCCCCAGGTCGACCAACGTGCGCCTGCAGCCCAGGGCCCGTGCAATCGCGTGCGCCTGCCCGGCCAGGATCTGCGCCTCGGTGCGCGTCGGGTAGTACTCGTCGAGTGCGGTGATCGCCGTGAACAGGGCCGAGCCCAGGCGGTCGTAGAAGTACTTGGGTGCGACATGGGCCGCCGCAGCGAGCAGGCCGGACGCGATGTCGCCACGGGCGTCGCTCGACGCGAGCGGCGTGATCTGGTGAAAGCTCGGCGTGCGGGGCAGCGCGGCGTTCGGGGCGTTCATTGGTCCATGATGCCCTGCCGCGACGGACCGTGTCCAGGTCGCGTGCGGCGATGCCCCTACGGTCGGGAGAGCCCGCCGGCTTGACCACAATCCGTCCATGCATGGCCCCGCTCCCCGCGCCCGATGGTCCCGCCGCAGCCTGCTGGCCTGTGCCGGCGCCTGGCTCGTGCCCGCCGCGCGCGCAACGCCGGGCCACCAGTGGCGACCCTGGGATGCGAAGCGCCCCGTTCCCCGGCTCGACCTGGCTGCCGCGGACGGCAGCCGCTGGCAACTGGCGCGCCAGCGTGGCCAGGTCGTGGTGGCGAATTTCTGGGCCACCTGGTGCGAGCCCTGCCGCGACGAGATGCCCTCGCTGGCGCGGCTGGCCGAGCGCCATGCCACGCAAGGGCTGCAGGTCGTGGCGATCAACTACCGCGAACCGGCGGCCCGGGCCGAGCGCTTCATGGCCGCGCTCGGCGTGAAGCTGCCGGTATTGCTGGACGCCGACGGCGAAGCCGCGGTCGCCTGGACACCGCGCATCTTTCCATCCACGGTGCTGATCGACCGGCGCGGCCGACCGGCTGGTGTGCTGGTGGGCGACATCGACTGGACGGGCGAGGCGGCGCAGACCCTGCTCGCTCCGCTGCTGGCTGCCTGAGCCTTGCCTATCATCGCCGCCTTTCACTCAACGATCCCAAGGAGCCCCCCCATGATCGACCGCCGCCACTGGCTCGCATCCGCCACCGGCCTGGCCCTGGCCGCCGCCGTGCCCGCTGCACGAGCGCAGGAGCGCCGCTTCGACCCGCAGCCCGGTGCCTGGCGCGGCTTCGAGATGACGACGACCATCGAACTGCGCAACGCCAAGGGCCCGGCCAAGGTGTGGGTGCCGCTGCCGTCGGTGGACTCGGAGTTCCAGCGTTCGCTCGACAGCGCCTGGACCGGCAATGCGCCGACCATGCGCGCCGTCGCCGACAGCAGGTACGGCGCCAAGATGGTGATGGCCGAGTTCGGCGATGGGACCGTCAACCCCACGCTGCAGGTCAGCAGCCGCATCGAGACACGCAACCGAGCCACCGACTGGAGCCGCAAGGTCGCCGCGCGCGAGGAACCCGAGACCCTGCGCTACTGGACCCAGCCGACCGACCTGATGCCGACCGACGGCATCGTGCGCGATACGGCCAGGGAGATCGTCCTGGGCGCGAAGTCCGACACCGAGCGCGTGCAGCGCATCTACGACTGGATCGTCGAGAACACCTACCGCGAACCGAAGGTGCGCGGCTGCGGCGTCGGCGACATCAAGGCGATGCTCGAGACACGCAACTTCGGCGGCAAGTGCGGCGACATCAATGCGCTGTTCGTCGGCCTGTGCCGTTCCGCCGGCGTGCCGGCGCGCGACGTCTACGGCATCCGCCTCGTGCCCTCGGCTTTCGGCTACCGCGAGCTCGGCGGCAACCCGGCCAGCCTGAAGGGTGCCCAGCATTGCCGCGCCGAGGTCTGGCTCAAGGACCACGGCTGGGTCGGCATGGATCCGGCCGACGTCGGCAAGGTCATGCGCCTGGAGACGGGCGAGTGGATCAAGGACCCGTCGCACCCGATCGTCGCTCCGGTGAAGAAGGCACTGTTCGGCGGCTGGGAGGGCAACTGGCTGGCCTACAACACGGCCCACGACGTGGCGCTGCCCGGCTCGAACGGGCCGAAGCTCGGGTTCCTGATGTACCCGCAGGCCGAGCACGGCGGCGGCCGCATCGACCCGCTGGCGCCGGACGATTTCAAGTACACCATCACCGCGCGCGAACTGAAGGCCTGAGCGCGGCACCGCGCAGGGCCTGCGCAAGGTCGCTGGCCCTGCGCCGGGTCGGCGTCATGCCGTTGGCCGCGCTGGCTGGCTGCGACCCGCTTCGCGAGCGTCGAACACCTGGCAGCGTTCCAGGCCGATCCCGCGATCTGCGCCACCGGCGCGGCCGATGCGCTCAAGCTCGGACGCGATCCGACGGCCTGGCTGTTCGAGCGCCGGCGGCTGTTCATGTCTGGCGACGTGCTCGGCAAGACCGCCTGGCAACTTGAGCCACGTTGGCCCATCGACCATGCCGTCCGTCTGCAGCCCGAGGCGCGCGACGTCGGCCCGCGCTGGCCCGACCATCCCCCCCGTCCGCACGGTCGGCAACCTGTGCCTCGAACCGCCGGGCTGGCGCGCCGCCGAGGGCCACGGCCCACTGCTGCTGGGCTATCCGCAGCCGTTGGCCTCGTCCCTCAGGGGGCCCTGCTCTTCGCGGCCGCCACCGCCTTGGCCAACTCCTCGCCGCTCTTGTAGTGCGGAACGCGCAAGACCAGGCGCTTGCTGCGCTGGAGGAAGCTGTTGTTGCCGGCGACCTCCTCCTTCCAATACTTGTCGGCCAGCGCGGTATTGCCCTTCACGTCGAGTTCGAACGCGGCCTTCGAACCGGCGCCGCCGAAGATGAAGAGGCGGCCGTCGTCGATGCGCCAGGTGTCGGCGTCACCACCCCAGGGGATGCCGTAGGCGATGCCATTGGCGCAGTAGCCGCCGTACTGCGGCAGGTATTTCGCCGGGTTCCGGTCGAACAGCGCCTTGTGCTCGGGACTCATGAAGCGGAAGGTCACGCCCTCGTAGACGCTCTTGAACTGCGGCGAGCCCGGCGCGTGGCGGCCGAGCGTCCAATAGGCGACGACGTCGTGGCCGGCGAGCATCACCCGGTCGTCGCTCCCGTCGGCGACGGCATTCACTGGCTTCAGCGCCGACGACGGGTTCTGCGCCAGCATCGCGCCGCAGCCGGACAGCGCGAAGGCGGCGCCACCCGCCAGCGCTATGGCACGCAGGGCGCGGCCCAGGGTCGGGAGGATCGGGTTCATGGCGTGACTCCTTCGAGGCTCAGGGCAGGCGGGGCGATGGTGGCGGTGCTGTCGATTCGTCGGCATAGGGAGCGGGCCAGCCGAGCAGTGCCGAGGCGCGGTCGCAGCGCCGGCGCAGGTCGTCGGCATCGCGTCCGCCCAGATGCAGGATGCCATAGCGGTGGCTGCCCAGCCACTTGAAGTCGCGTTCCAGCGCATGGCCGGTCTTGGGCATCACGAACAGCAGCGCATCGGGGAAGCCCTGTTTCAGCGCCTGCAGCTGTGCTGGCGTCGGCATCGCCGGCACGGCCTCGGGGGCCAACGCGCGATAGACGAAGCTGGCCGCGGCCCCGGCCGTCGGCGCCGGCAGTGCCAGCCCGGTGGGGTCCTCGCCCATCGCCAGGGCCAGCGCCATCGCATGCGGGTCGCGTCCGGTCACCCGGCGGTACAGGTCGCCGAACTGCGAGGCCAGACGCGGGTTGAATTCGATCACCGACAGCCGGCCCGTGCGGGCGTCGTGGAAGAACTCCATGTTGAAGAAGCCGTGGCTGAAGCCGACGGCGGCCAGGAAGCGGCGCGCGACCTGCGCTGCCTGCGCGGCCGCTGCCGCCGGCAGCCGGCTCGGCAGTTCGAAGCGCATGAAGGCCTGGGTGCCGGGATACATCACGGCATCGACCACCCCGAGCACCTGGAGTTCCCCGCCCTGCACCCAACCGTCGAGGTTGTACTGGGCTGCGGCGACCGGCGCTTCCCACAGCAGGCGGTGCGCCGTGCCGGCCCCGGGCAGGCGTTGCCTGGCGATGCGCTCGAAGGGCTCGACCAGGTGCCGGATCACCCACAGCTCGCGCCGCCCGAAGCGCGTGTGTGCCGTCAGCTCGGCCTGCGAGTCGACGCGGCTCGCCAGCACCGAGAACGCCGCCTTGACCGGCTTGACGAAACACGGGTACGGCAGGCCGTCCGGGATCGGGCTGCCGTAGGCGGCGTCGATCGCGCCGAAGTCCGGTGTGGCCTCGGGGCAGACCTGCTGCAGCACGTGCCGCGCGTGCAGCTTGTGCTGGCAGGCGGCGATCGCCTCGGGGCTCGCGCCCGGCAGTCCCGCGGCCTCGGCCACGAGCGCGGCGGCGAGCGCACCGAACTGCTCGTGGTGCGACAGCACGGCGCGCCAGCCGCGTCGGCGTGCGCGCCGCGTCTGCGCGGCGGCAAAGCGCTCGAGGTCGAAGCCGATCAGCCGGGCATTGCTCGGGAAGGTGAACAGGTCGAAACCCGCGCGGTCGATCGCCAGGCCCTGCTCGGCGCCGATGCGGGCGTGCGCGGCCGCGTCCCAGTCGTGGTCGAACAGCAGTCCGATCGGCTGGCCGGGTCTCAAGCGCGCCGCTCCGCGTAGCGGCGCCACCAACGCCGGGCCCAGGGCCGCGCGGCCAACGGCAGCAGCGCGACACCCACCCGGCCTGCGGCATGCCGGGCGTGTTGCGATCCAGCGGATGAAGGGGTGACCGGGTTCATGACGCCCGAGAGTGTCGTCCAGCCCGCCATGCGTTGCAGGCAGACAGGCCGTGATCCGGTCGCGAAAGAGAAGCCGGCCACCCTCGGTGGCCGGCTTCGCCGAGCGGAACCGTTCAGCGCTGGGCGATCGGCTTGATATCGCGCCGTGCGGCGCCGCTGTACAGCTGGCGCGGGCGGCCGATCTTGTACTCGGGGTCGCTGATCATCTCGTTGAGCTGGGCGATCCAGCCCACCGTGCGCGCGAGCGCGAAGATCGCGGTGAACAGCGAGACCGGGATGCCGATCGCCTTCTGCACGATGCCCGAGTAGTAGTCGACATTCGGGTAGAGCTTGCGCGAGACGAAGTACTCGTCCTCGAGCGCGATCTTCTCGAGCGACATCGCCAGCTTGAACAGCGGGTCGTCGTGCAGGCCCAGGGCCGTCAGCACCTCGTGGCAGGTCTCGCGCATCAGCTTGGCGCGCGGGTCGTAGTTCTTGTAGACCCGGTGGCCGAAGCCCATCAGCTTGACGCTGGAGTTCTTGTCCTTGACCTGCTTGATGAACTCGCCGATCTTCTCGACACCGCCCATCTTCTGGATGTCGCCCAGCATGTTCAGGCAGGCCTCGTTGGCGCCGCCGTGTGCCGGGCCCCACAGGCAGGCCACGCCGGCCGCGATCGCGGCGAACGGGTTGGTGCCCGACGAGCCGCACAGGCGCACGGTCGAGGTCGACGCGTTCTGCTCGTGGTCGGCATGCAGGATGAAGATGCGGTCCATCGCGCGCACCAGCACGTCGTTCGGCTCGTATGGCTCGCATGGCGTGGCGAACATCATGCGCATGAAGTTGCCGGCATAGGACAGGTTGTTCTGCGGGTACATGTACGGCTGGCCCACGCCGTACTTGTAGGACATCGCCACCAGCGTGGGCATCTTGGCGATCAGGCGGATCGCGGCCACGTCACGGTGCTGCGGGTTGTTGATGTCCGTGCTGTCGTGATAGAAGGCCGAGAGTGCACCGACCAGGCCGGTCATCACCGCCATCGGGTGCGCATCGCGGCGGAAGCCACGCAGGAAGAACTGCATCTGCTCGTTGACCATCGTGTGGTTGTTGACGAGCTTGTGGAAGTCCTTCTGCTGCGACGGGTTCGGCAGGTCGCCCTTGAGCAGCAGGTAGCAGGTGTCGAGGAAGTCGCACTTCTCGGCCAACTGCTCGATCGGGTAGCCGCGGTACAGCAGTTCACCCTTGTCGCCGTCGATGTACGTGATGGTCGAGTTGCACGACGCGGTCGAGAGGAAACCCGGGTCGTAGGTGAACTTGCCGGTCTGGGCGTAGAGCTTGCGGATGTCGATGACATCCGGCCCGACCGAGCCCTTGTACAAGGGCAGGTCCATGCTGGGACTGCCGTCGGAGAACGACAGCGTGGCTTTGACGTCGGAGGGGGTCATGATGGCAGTGCCTTTCTCAGTGGTCGTTCTTCGCGGGGCGCCGGCGCATCAATGCCAGTACCTCGTGCACTTCGGGCCGATCCAGCTCGCCCTGCAGCTCGCAGCGTGCGAGCAGCAGGTCCAGCAGGTCGTTGTCGGACAGGTCCATCAGGGTGGTCAACCCTGCAGCCTGCCTTATCGTGAGCGTCTCCTCGTGGTGGCGGAAAAACCGTTCGACGAACAAGTCGTTTTCTAGCAGGCCGCGGCGGCATCGCCACTTGAGCTTGCTCAAGCTCCGTTCGTCGAGTCGGTCGTCCATCGCGGGATTTGCGGTTTTTGGGGCTCAGACCGCCCGGCGAACCATCAATTCCTTGATCTTGCCGATCGCCTTGGTCGGGTTCAGCCCCTTCGGGCAGACGTCGACGCAGTTCATGATCGTGTGGCAGCGGAACAGCCGGTAAGGATCTTCCAGGTTGTCCAGACGCTCGCCGGTGGCCTGGTCGCGGCTGTCGGCGATGAAGCGGTAGGCCTGCAACAGGCCGGCCGGGCCGACGAACTTGTCCGGGTTCCACCAGAAGCTCGGGCAGCTGGTCGAGCAGCTGGCGCACAGGATGCACTCGTACAGGCCGTTGAGCTCGTCGCGCTCCTCGGGCGACTGCAGGCGCTCCTTCTCGGGTGGCCGCACCTCGTTGATCAGGTAGGGCTTGATCGAGTGGTACTGCTTGAAGAAATCGGTCATGTCCACGATCAGGTCGCGGATCACGGGCAGCCCCGGCAGCGGCTTGAGCACCACGGTGCCCGGCAGCGTGCGCATGTTGGTCAGGCACGCGAGGCCGTTCTTGCCGTTGATGTTCATCGCGTCCGAGCCGCAGACGCCTTCGCGGCAGCTGCGCCGGAAGCTCAGGGTCGGATCGACCTGCTTCAACTTGATCAGGGCGTCAAGCAGCATGCGCTCGGAGCCGTCGAGCTCGACCTCGATCGACTGCATGCGCGGCTTGTCGTCCTGGTCGGGGTCGTAACGGTAGATCTGGAAGGTGCGCTTCGTCATGTTGGTTTCGACCTCGATCAGAACGTGCGAACCTTGGGCGGCACCGACTCGACGGTCAGCGGCGTGAGATTCACCGGTTTGTATTCCAGGCGGCTGCCCTCGGAGTGCCACAGCGTGTGCTTCATCCACTCCTTGTCGTTGCGGCCGAGCGGGAATTCGGCATCGTCGGCGCCACGCTCGTAGTCGTTGACGGTGTGGGCGCCGCGGCACTCGCGGCGGGCTGCCGCCGAGACCATCGTGGCCCGTGCGGCCTCGATCAGGTTCTCGACTTCCAGCGCCTCGATGCGCGCGGTGTTGAAGACCTTGCTCGTGTCCTTCAGGCCGATGCGCTTCACGCGCTCGGCCAGGGCCTCGATCTTGACCACGCCCTGGTCCATGCTGGCCTGGGTGCGGAAGACCCCCGCGTGTTGCTGCATGCAGGCGCGGATGTCATTGGCGACGTCCTGCGCATACTCGCCGGACGTGGCGGCCTCCAGCTTGGCCACGCGCGCCAGCGAGGCATCGGCGGCATCGGCCGGCAGCGGCTTGTGGTTCTTGGCGGCCTTGAGCGCCTCGACGATGTGGAAGCCGGCCGCGCGGCCGAAGACCAGCAGGTCGAGCAGCGAATTCGTGCCCAGGCGGTTGGCGCCGTGGACGCTCACACACGCGCATTCGCCCACGGCGTACAGGCCGCTGACGACGGTCTTCGGGTCGCCGTTCTTCGGCGCCACGACCTGGCCGTGGATGTTGGTCGGGATGCCCCCCATCTGGTAGTGGATGGTCGGCACGACGGGGATCGGCTCCTTCGTGATGTCGACGTTGGCGAAGTTGTGGCCGATCTCGAACACGCTGGGCAGGCGCTTGAGGATGGTGTCGCCACCGAGGTGGGTCATGTCGAGGTTGATGTAGTCCTTGTTCGGACCGCAGCCGCGACCTTCCTTGATCTCCTGGTCCATGCAGCGCGAGACGAAGTCGCGCGGCGCCAGGTCCTTCAGCGTCGGCGCATAGCGCTCCATGAAACGCTCGCCGTTGCAGTTGCGCAGGATCGCGCCCTCGCCGCGGCATCCTTCGGTCAGCAGCACGCCGGCGTTGTGTACGCCCGTCGGGTGGAACTGCCAGAACTCCATGTCCTGCAGCGGCAGGCCGGCGCGCGCGGCCATGCCCAGGCCGTCGCCGGTGTTGATGAAGGCGTTGGTGCTGGCGGCGAAGATGCGGCCGGCGCCGCCGGTGGCGAACAGCGTGACCTTGCCTTCGAGGATGTGGATGTCCCCGGTCTCCATCTCGAGCGCGGTGACACCCAGCACGTCGCCGTCGGCGTCGCGGATCAGGTCCAGCGCCATCCACTCGACGAAGAAGTTCGTGCGTGCCTTGACGTTCTGCTGGTACAGCGTATGCAGCATCGCGTGGCCGGTGCGGTCGGCCGCGGCGCAGGCGCGCTGGACCGGCTTCTCGCCGTAGTTGGCGGTGTGGCCGCCGAACGGGCGCTGGTAGATCGTGCCGTCCGGGTTGCGGTCGAACGGCATGCCGAAGTGCTCGAGCTCGTAGACGACCTTGGACGCCTCGCGGCACATGAACTCGATCGCGTCCTGGTCGCCGAGCCAGTCGGAGCCCTTGACGGTGTCGTAGAAGTGGTAGTGCCAGTTGTCCTCGGACATGTTGCCCAGGGACGCGCCGATGCCGCCCTGCGCGGCCACCGTGTGTGAGCGCGTCGGGAAGACCTTGGACAGCACCGCGACGTTCAGGCCGGCCTGGGCGAGGCGCAGCGAGGCTTGCATGCCGGAGCCGCCGGCTCCGACGATGACGACGTCGAATTTGCGCTTGGGAAGATTCGCGAGAGACATGGGGATCAGAGCCTCCAGAGCACTTGCACGGCCCAGCCGGCGCAAGCGGCCAGCCAGACGAGGGTGAATACCTGCAGGCCCAGGCGCAGACCGACCGGCTTGATGTAGTCCATCCAGATATCGCGCATGCCGACCCAGACATGCCAGGCGAGCGACACGATGACGACGAAGGTCAGCACCTTCATCCACTGGGCGGCGAAGATGCCGGCCCAACGCTCGTAACCCAGCTTGCCGGGCATCAGCAGCTGGACCAGCAGGGCGGCGGTGAACAACGCCATCAGCACCGCCGTGACGCGCTGGACCAGCCAGTCGCGCAGGCCGTAGTGGGCGCCGACGACGACGCGCTTGGAACCGTAGTTCTTGCTCATGGTCGCGTTCCTCAGTACAGGCCGAACAGCTTGGCGCCGAGCGCCAGCGTCAGCGGAACGACGAGCGCGAAGGTGACCAACGACGAGCTCTGCCCGGCCTCCTTGCTGACGCTGTGGGTGGCGTCCATCCACAGATGGCGGACTCCGGCGATCAGGTGGTGCAGGTAGGCCCAGATCAGGCCCCACACGACCAGCTTGACGAACCAGGCCGGCAGGAAGCCGATGCCGGCAACGAACGCGCTGGCAAAGGTCTCGTAGCTGATCTCGGAGGTGACGCTCTTGTCGAACAGCCAGATCACGAACGGCAGCAGCAGGAACATCAGCAACCCGCTGATGCGGTGCATGCCGGAGACGATGCTCGCGGCGGGCCAGCGGTACGACGCGAGGTCGGTGACGTGGATGTTCCGGAATTCCGGACGTGGCTTGGAGGTGTCTGCCATCGGTGGGTCCTTGGTCTTCTAGCGTCCTGGCGGGTCACCGGGGCATGTACCTACGGTGAAACCCGATGAGTCTATTGCATCGCAGCAAGCTGACATGGTGGCTACATCAGTTCATTGCGGTAGTGATGGCGATCGGTGCGGTAAAGGCCGCGCCGCAGTTCGACCGGCTTGTCGCCATAGGTCAGCGAAAGGCGCTCGACCGACAGCAGCGGTGCGCCGGGAGCGACCTGGAGCACGGACGCCTGCGCCTCGTCGGCCGCGACTGCGCGGATCTTCTCGTCGGCACGGATCATGCGCACGCCGAACTCGGCCTCGAACAGCCGGTACATCGGGCCCTTGTAGCCCGCCATGCGCTCGACCGTCAGACCCTTGAACATCAGGCCTGGCAGATAGATGTCGTCCAGCACGACCGGCTGGCCATCGCTCAGAAGCAATCGGCGCACGAGCACGACCGGATCGCCGCTCTTGAGCTGCAGCGCGCGTGCCACGTCGGCCGGCGCACGCAGGCGGCGGCACTCGATCAGCCGGCGCTGCATGGCGGCCGTATCGCCGGCGTCGGGTCGCAGACGCAGGAAGCGGTACTGGGTCTGCTCCTCGGCATGGGTGGCGACGAAGGTGCCCTTGCCCTGGCGGCGCACGAGCAGGTTCTCGGTCGCGAGTTCGTCGATCGCCTTGCGCACCGTGCCCTGGCTGACCTTGAAGCGCGCCGCCAGATCGATCTCGCTCGGAATGGCCTCGCCGGGCTTCCACTCGCCGCCCTGCAGGCTGCGCGTCAGGAGCTCCTTGATCTGCTGGTACAGCGGGCTGAAGGACGGGCCGGCGTCGGGGGACGTTGCGGCCGCTTCGGGGGTCGAGGATGCAGGCTGGGCCGACATGCCGGCATTCCAGCACATCGGCAGGCCCCGGGGCAAGGTGTCTTGTAGAAGATATAAGACTTCGAGCGGATTTCCTGCGCCCGCCCTGCACCCTTCCTGCGCTATGTCAGGCCCACGCAGGAAACGCCGCCGTAAACTTCCATGCTTCCGCACGGAACCGCTTTTCCCATCCCTTTGGAGTCCGCCATGAGCAAGAAACCCGTTCGTGTCGCCGTGACCGGCGCCGCCGGCCAGATCGGCTACGCCCTGCTGTTCCGCATCGCCTCCGGCGAAATGCTGGGCAAGGACCAGCCTGTCATCCTGCAACTGCTCGAAATCCCCGACGAGAAGGCCCAGAAGGCGCTCAAGGGCGTGATGATGGAACTCGAGGACTGTGCCTTCCCGCTGCTGGCGGGCATGGAGGCCCACGGCTCGCCCGAGACCGGCTTCAAGGATACCGACTACGCCCTGCTCGTCGGCGCCCGCCCGCGCGGCCCCGGCATGGAGCGCGCCGACCTGCTGGCCGCCAACGCCCAGATCTTCACCGCGCAAGGCAAGGCGCTGGACAAGGCCGCCAGCCGCGACGTCAAGGTGCTGGTCGTCGGCAACCCGGCCAACACCAATGCCTGGATCGCGATGAAGAGCGCGCCCAGCCTGAAGCGCGAGAACTTCACCGCGATGCTGCGCCTGGACCACAACCGCGCGCTCAGCCAGATCGCCGCCAAGACCGGCAAGCCGGTGGCCGCCATCAAGAAGCTGGCGGTGTGGGGCAACCACTCGCCGACCATGTATGCCGACTATCGATTCGCCACCATCGACGGCGCCTCGGTCAAGGACATGATCAACGATCACGTCTGGAACAAGGACACCTTCCTGCCCACCGTCGGCAAGCGCGGCGCCGCCATCATCGAGGCCCGCGGCCTGTCCTCGGCGGCGTCCGCAGCCAACGCCGCGATCGACCACATGCACGACTGGGCCCTGGGCACCGGCGGCGAGTGGGTCACGATGGGCGTGCCGAGCAACGGCGAATACGGCATCCCGAAGGACGTGATGTTCGGCTACCCGGTGACCACCGAGGGCGGCAAGTACAAGATCGTCGAAGGCCTGCCGATCGACGAGTTCAGCAAGGGCTGCATCGACAAGACCCTGGCCGAGCTGCTGGGCGAGCAGGACGGCGTGAAGCATCTGCTGTAGACGGCAGCCGCATTCATCCCGCGAGGGCCGGCTTCCGACGGGAGGCCGGCCCTCGTCGTTCCTGGGGATGGCCAGCGGCAAGCCGACCGGTATTCTTGCCAGCCCTCGACCGACGCGGTCGCGCCGCAAACCTGCCTGCACACCATGCCCTACCGCCTGAAGCGTCGTCGTCTCCTGGCCGGCGCCGCCGCGCTCGGCGCCATCACCATGCCCATCCGCCTGCCCGCCGCGTCCCCGATCCCGCCTGCGGCCCGGCAGTCACCGGTCGTCGACGACTATTTCGGCATCCGGGTCACGGATCCGTACCGCTGGATGGAGGACCCCCGTGACCCCGAATGGCAGCCCTTCCTGCGCGCGCAGGACGCGTTCACGCGCGAGACGCTGAGAGCGCTGCCGGGCCGGCAAGCCCTGGCCCGACGCATTGCGTCGCTGTCCGGCGATACCACGGCGACCCTGGGCGTCCAGGTGGCGGGTCGGCGGCTGTTCTTCCAGCAGCGTCCGGCCGGGGCCGACAACTTCAAGCTCTTCGTTCGCGAGGAAGGCTCGCCCGATCGCCTGCTGGTCGACCCGACCACGATGCGCTCGGGCAGCGACCACGTGTCCATCGACTGGTGGGAGCCGTCGCTCGATGGCCACCATGTCGTCTACGGGCTGTCGGCGGCAGGCTCCGAGGAGTCCGTGCTGCATGTGATGGTGGTGGCGACCGGCGAGGTGCTGCCGGAACGCATCCCGATGACCGACGAAGCCCGGCCGTCGTGGCTGCCCGACGGGACGGGCTTCTTCTACAACCAGCTCACCGGGCAGCGCGGCACGCCGACCTTGTACCAGGACAGCGTGATCAAGCTGCATCGGCTGCGCAAGGCGCCGGAGCTCGACAAGGTCGTGATGCGCCGCGGGCTCGATCCCGCCGTTGGGATGGAGCCGCTCGAGGTGCCGCGCATCGTCGTCGTCGCGGAAGCAGGCCTGGTGCTGGGCGTCGTCTCGGACATCCGCCGCGAATTCGCACTCCATGTCGCGCCGCTGGCTGCTGCGATCGCCGGCCAGCCGCGCTGGCGCCGCGTGTTCGGCTTCGATGACCTGGTTTCCGACCTGGCGGTCGTCGGCGACATGCTCTACCTGCTGGTCAACCAGGGCACGCCACGCGGCCGCGTGGTGCGCACTTCCGTGACGGCGCCGTCGCTGAACAGCGCCGCCATCGTGATGCCGCAAGGACCGGCCGTGATCGAACAGCTGGCCGCTGCGCGCGACGGCGTCTATGTGCAGCTGATGGACGGCGGCATCCACCGCCTGGCGCGCATCGCGCGGGACGGCATGGTGGCCGCGATCGACCTGCCGTTCGAGGGCGCGGTCAACGGCTTGTTCACGTCTCGCACCCACGACGGCGCCCATCTGGCGCTCGTCGGCTGGCTGCAACCCAGCGGAATCTGGCGTCTCGACGCGGAAGGCTCGGTGCGCGATACCGGCCTGACGCCCAAGCCTCCGCTCGACCTGTCACCCTATGAGATGCGTCGCGCCTTCGCGCTCGCACGCGACGGGGTCCGCGTGCCCTACACGGTGCTGTCGCGCAAGGGCCTGCGCGCGGACGGCCGCAATCCGACGCTGGTGACCGCCTATGGCGCCTACCAGATGTCGGCGACGCCGCGCTTCACCGCGCCGCTGCTGGCCTTCCTCGACGCCGGCGGGGTCCACGTCAGCGCCAGCGTGCGCGGCGGCGGCGAGTACGGCCGCGCGTGGCACGAGGCCGGAAAGAAGGCCACCAAACCCAACACCTGGCGCGACCTGATCGATGTCTGCGAGGCGCTCGTGCGCGAGCGGGTGACGGACCGGGAGCACTTGGCGATCATGGGCACCTCCGCCGGTGGCATTGCCGTCGGCCGCGCCATGACCGAGCGGCCCGATCTCTTCGCCGCGGTCATCTCGAACGTCGGTTGGTCGAACCCGATCCGCTACCTCGCCGAGCAGAACATCGCCGACATCGGTGAGTGGGGCCCGGCCATCGATGCCGCGAGCTTCCGCATCATGTACGAGATGGACAGCTACCACGCCGTGCGCGACGGCGTGCGCTATCCGTCCGTGCTCTGCCTCACTGGTGCGACGGACCCTCGGGTCGCACCCTGGCATGTGGCCAAGCTCGCGGCCCGCTTGCAGGCCGCGACCGCCAGCGACAACCCGGTGCTGTTGCGGGTGGACTTCGGCGCCGGGCACGGCGTGGGATCCACGCGCGCCCAGATGGACGAACTGCTGGGCGACATCTATGCGTTCGTGCTCTGGCGCGCCGGCCAGGGCAGCTGAGCCAGCCCGCGTTCCCGGGCCGGCTGCAGCATCAGACCCGCCGACGACGCGTCGCGCCCGCGACGCCGGCGCGACCCAACGGCACCCGTGCAAAGGTCCTGGGTCCGGCCACCGCTGCCTTGGGCCGGCTGGCACTCCGGAACTCCGGGCCGTCTCGACAGCGTGTTGTCCTCGGTGTTCCGACCCAGGCCGCCATATGGGCTCAATGAATCCACAGGCGCCGTCGCATCCGGCTTGAACCGCCGCAACGAGGTCGCCCGCCCGGCCGCGGACAGCGCGTTCACCTCCGGACTGACGGCCACGCCCCGGGCGCCGAAGAACGGTGCCCGACGGATCGAGGTCCCGTCGCACGTCACGTCGATGAACGGCGACCCGGATCGAACGGGCGGGAGTCTCAGCGACGCTGCGTGGGGTCCAGGTGCTGCACGACGACGAAGGCCAGGCCGCTGGCCGCAGGCACATGCGCAAGCAACTCCTCGAGCGCGACCCGACCGCCCGTGGAAGCGCCGATGCCGACGATCCGCGGGCCCGCGCGCGCTCGCGACCCGGCCCGGGTGCTCGACGGGCCGTTCATGCAGCAGCATGACCCGTCGCGTTGGCGGCGCGCGTCAGGGGCCATGCCGCTGCCTGCGGCGACCGACGGCTCGGCTCGAGCGGCGTACGATTGAGCATCGGCAGGGAAGGGCTACCCGATGAGGAACAGGGGCGAGAGGCCAAGTCCTGCCGCTTTGAGGCAGCAGGCAGAGGCACGCCTGGCAAACCGGCCCGCCGAGCCGATCGCCGCCGACGCTGACCTGCGGCGCCTGGTGCACGAGTTGCAGGTCCATCAGATCGAACTGGAACTGCAGAACGATAGCCTGCGGGAAGCCCAGGCCGAGACCGAACTCGCCATGCGCGAGCTGGCGAACCTCAACGCCCGCCTCGAACAGCTGGTCGTCGAGCGCACCAGCCACCTGGCCGAGGCCCGGATTGCTGCCGAGGCCGCGAATCGGGCCAAGAGCGCATTCCTCGCCAACATGAGCCACGAGCTGCGCACGCCGTTGGCCATCTCGGTCGGCATGACGCAACTGGCGCTTCG
>Ga0209682_10000116_pt1 | contig 25408 bp, 24 predicted proteins | sample DOMMetBare2Fresh_2_FD_187471 | JGI IMG/M metagenome (GOLD analysis project Ga0209682, IMG submission 187471) | Wetland sediment microbial communities from St. Louis River estuary, USA, under dissolved organic matter induced mercury methylation -... | ecosystem: Environmental > Aquatic >... | reverse complement strand
ATTCAGCAACTCGAGGAGAAGGCTGCGAACGGAGTCTTGGCTTTTACCAAAATCGAGCTCGACATCGAGGAGCGCGGTGTGTTCCCCTGTCCTCTGATAGCTGCTCGCAAAGTCAGCCCGATACTGATGCTCGAGCGCCTTGGTGGTCTTCTTGTAAAGGTCCGCGCCCTTCTTCCGCAGCTCGTTGATGGCCTTCTTGATTTCGTTGAGCTCTCGCGCCGCAGGTTTTTTCCCAAGAAACTCCGTCAAACGGCCCTGCAGCCAAGCATCCAGGCTCTCCGGGTCCACGGCGTTGACGATCTTGTCGATGCAGAGACAGTCGCCGATGACCTTCTTCAAACCTCGTGCGACCTTGAGCAGCTCCTCCTCGGACAAGATAGCCGCCGCCTGCTCGGCCACCTTGCGGAGACGTTGGAGCTGACCGGAATCCGTGAGCAGTTGCAGGAGCATGCCCGGTGCGTGAGCCGACAGCCATTTCCCGGCAGCCGTGGTTTGGAAATTCAGTTTTGTGATCTCCCCTTCCAGCAAGTTGCGGAGCTCTTCGTCCCCCAGAGTGTCCTTGATCTGTTTCGCCAGGTCGAGCACCTCCTTGATTTCCTCCTCATCGCCAAGGCGTGCCCAGAGCGCCGAGGCGGCACGCTGGTCCAGGGTTTTCCATATCCCCAGCAAGCCGGAGAGCCGCTCCCGCGCTTTCGTCAATTCCTTCATGGCGTCGATCCCGGTTACCTTGGTGAGGAACTGCTTGGCATAGTCGACCCCGGCCTTGGACAACATGGCGCTCAGACTCTTCTCCGGGTCGAGCCATTCCTGGAGGTCGGAGAGGACCTGGCTTTCGTGGACGTTGAGAATGGCCCGCAGCAGCTCCTCTGGCGTCTTGGCCGCCAGCTCGCCGAGATCACCCCGGGCACCGACTCCGGCGTCAGCGGCGACATCCCACCCCTTCGTTCCTTGCCGGAAGAGCTGCAGGCGGAGCACCGCGTCCGTCGTCGGCCGGCTCACGATAAGGGCATAACGATCTGTGGCGGTGAGCCCCACCTTCGCTTCGAGCCCAAGCTGAAGCCGGAGACCGATATCGCCGCCGAGCCCTCCCTTGATCTGCCGTAGCCAATTGAAGAGATAGCCGTACCGCACGCCGAGATTGAGAGCGAGAGAGCCGTCAACCTCGGTGATGAGCCAAGTGCCTGGCCGCAAGTCGTCGGCCGTGGAGACCTGGCGCGGGAGTTGCCAGGAGGCAAACAGGTCCGCCAGCACCTTCCGTGCCAAGTCGGCAGGATCGAAACGGTGGAGGATCGCGAACGCACCCGACCGCTCAGCGTCTGCCCCGACGGCCACTTGTGCGCAAACACCGAGCGGGACCTCGCCCTCCGCAGCGGCCTGCGCGGCGTAGTTCCATTGCAGTGTTATCCAGGGACCCTTGCCGGCGGCCGAAAGCGATAGACCGGCCGCAAACGGGCCGGTAAGCCCGAGTTCCTTGACCACCTTCTCGGGATCCTCGTTCACCCGGAGAGCCGATGACGCCGTGCCACGAAATTCGACTCCCCCTTTGCCTTTTCCGTCGCCGCCGAAGACGATGCCTCCTTTGGCCCACGGGGCCTCGAGATAGGTTTTCTCCAGGGTGATTGGGCCAGGGGGAAACGGCATGTCCATCAGGTCTTCCGGCCTGTCCATCAGGTCTTCCGGCCTGTCCATCAGGACTTCCGGCGGCACCGTTACCTGGATGTTCCCCGAGCTGTTGGGACCCAGGACGCCCTTCTTGAATTCGAACGCGATTCGGGACATGGCTGCCCTCCTTTCTTCGGAAAGTCACAGCCATCTTCCATCTAACCGGCTTGTGGGAAGCCAAGCCCCCCCTTGTGGGGTAGGGCTCCCTGCGCATGCGGGTGGTTCGCACCAACAGGTACACAGGTACGGCCCCCAATAGGCGCCACGATAGGTGCCCACGATAGGTGCCCACGATAGGTGCCACGCAAGTAGTCTCATCTTGGCTTAAACATCCTCCCCCGCCCCCCCAGAACTAAGAGTTCTCAGCTCCCGCTGCCTACCGAACCCCCCAGGCAACCAACCTCGGGCTCGCTCTTGCACGAGCATCGCGTCCTGCAGCCGAGCTCGCTCGATCGGATGAGCACACCACCCCCCTGGCGACCCGTGAGTCGCTCGCTCAACCACTGACCGCCGAACGCCTTACGCCAGCGCCGGTCGCCGACTCAGGCCGCCACGAACGGCAAGCGCGGCGGGAAGCTCCCGGGCGGGAACACCGCGGTCCAGTCCCCCTCCTTGAGCTTCTCGGCCGCCACCCGGTACGCCGCGAAGAACATCCCGTAGGCCTCCCAGAGCGCCTTACGAACCTGCTTGCGCAAGGCATGGCAGAACGGCGCCGGCGACTTCTTGATCTTCTTGGGACGGGTCTCCGGCTGCTGCGCCAGGATGGCTTTCGCCCCCAGCGGCGGAATCCGGGACTCCTCCCGCGCGGCGGCGGCGGTCGCCTCGATCTCCTGGACGAGGTCGGCGATCCGAGACCGATAGGCCTTCGGCGCGAGACCCGCCCAGCAGGGGAGCTGGCTCAGGTGGACGGTCTCCGGGCTCGCGGACTCCCCCGGCGCGAGCTCCTTGCCCCGCAGCCAGGTGGTGTACTCCAGGGTGCGGTCGAACCAGGTGCCCGCCACCGGGCCACCGGTCAGGAGCGGCGTCACGCAGTGGACGCCCGGCCACTCTTCGGCCCGGGCCACCAGGTTCTCCTTCACCCCGTTCCCGAGGACGTACTTCAGCCGCGCCACCTGCGCCTCTTCCTCCTCGCTGATCAGGATCGCCTGATAGCGCCGAGACCAGACCTTGTCCTCCCAGCCGGTCTCCCGGGCCAGCTCCTTGGCCAGGTTCCCGTTGAAGTACCACATGAAGTCCGAGAGCTGCTTCGCGGTTTCGGTGTGCAGGACGAGGTGGTAGTGGTTTGAAGCAAAGACGTAAGCGACGATCTCGAGGGGGTAGAGGCGTTGGGCGCGTCCGAGGACGCCGAGGATGATCTCGTTGAGCTGCGGGGAGGGGCGTAGCAACATACGCCCCTGGATGGCACGGCAGGTGACCTCGACGAGGGCACCGCCTTCGGGGATGAAACGCAGATGGCGACTCATGCCCCTTAGAAAGTCGGAATCCGAGGGGCGATTCTTGCACTTCTCCCCAAACTTTCTTCGCGGCTGGCCAACTTCCGCCGCGTGTCCGACCGTGCGGCGATCGCCGCCGGGTTCTCCTCCACCCGCCGGCCACCAAGATAGCCACCACCGACTTCGCCCGCTGCCCCCCAACAGGTTCCAGCCAAGGGTCGCGATCGTGGTGAAGCGCGGCCAGTTCGTCGTGAACCGGGCCGGGTTCACCGTGAACCGGAGTGAGTTCATGGTGAACGGTGACCGGTTCACCGTCAACCGGGTCGCGATCGTGGTGAAGCGCGGTCAGTTCGTCGTGAACCGGGCCGGGTTCACCGTGAACCGGATCGAGATCATGGTGAACGGTGGCCGGTTCACCGTGAACCGGGTCGCGATCGTGGTGAAGCGCGGCCAGTTCGCCGTGAACCGGGCCGGGTTCACCGTGAACCGGACTGAGTTCATGGTGAACGGTGACCGGTTCACCGTGAATCGGGTCGCGATCGTGGTGAAGCGACGCCCGACCAGCCCATCTCGCCGACGGTGCGCACTGCATGGTTCGGCAGCGATCTCCGCAGCCGGCTCGGCACAGATTCGTCAAGCAGCAAACGCATCGGCGAACAAGCGTTCTTTGGCTGCCTCAAGAACAGCGACGGCCTTTTCCCTCTGGACGGAGGGGAAGTCTTCGAGAAAGTCCTCGAGCCTGGCGCCGTCACCGCCGACGCGCAGGCCGTCGAGGTACGCCGCCTTGTCCTCGGCGCCGGCGGTGGCGACCTGGAGGCGTACGTGCGAGAAGGGGCCGGATCTCCAGATCGAGTTGAATCCCTCGACGAGCTCCGCGATTGAATGGGCGCTGGTGGCGAGCGCGTTGACGCGCTGCCCGGCCGCTTTTGCACCTCCCGCCGACCTGCCGCGCCCCTTTGAGGCGACGGCAGCCAACAGGTGGTCGCCTCGTTCTCAGGCCTCCAGTGGTAGCATGCTCCTTATGAAACTGAAGGTCGTCGTACACGAAGCCGAAGAAGGTGGCTACTGGGCCGAGGTTCCAGCCATCCCCGGTTGCGCAACCCAGGGCGAGAGTTTCGAGGAGCTCCTGAAGAACCTCTACGAAGCCGTGGAGGGCTGCTTGGCCGAGGAAGGCTGAAGACGAGATGCGAGCCGAGTACAAGAGGTCTGACTTTGCCAAGCTGGAACGCGGAAAGTTCTCCGCGGAGGTGGCGAGAGGGACTTCTGTTGCCTTGCTGGAGCCGGCTATCGCAAAAACGCCTACCACCTCGGAAGCGGTCAACGAGGCGCTGCATGAGCTGCTGGCCCCGGCGGAGAAAACGGCACGCATCACTCGCCGCGCCAAAGCGCGCCGCTGAGTTCGGCCACCTCCAACGCGTGCCACCTCAAAAACCAGAACTCACTAAAGGGCGCCGCGCCCACCGACGAAAGCCGGCCGAGCGGGCAGGGCGCGTGGGGCCTCACCTGTATGCTCTATCTGCTCTTTGAGGTGGCACCTGCACCCACCTGTGGCGGTATCAAACCTCTTCGGGAACGACGGCGCGGATCCCAAGAACCTCGTAGCGCCGGAAGTCGGCAGCGTTGAAAGTCAGGATGCGATCGATGTCATTGACCAGCATGAGGGCGACCAGCCGGGCGTCGTGGACCTTGACGCCGGACACACCAAAACGAACCACCAGATCCCGCCAGCGGTCATAGATTTCGGTTGGTTCGGGCAGACGTGAGAATGTTTGCTCGAGGCTCCTCAAAACCTGCTCCGCTGCCGTAGTCGTCTGGCCGAGACCGTTGTTCCCAACGGGCCGGGTGGAGACATTCCAAAACTCTATGAGGTTCTGGCTGGCAACGTAAAGATCCTCCTTTGCCATTGCCTCGACGGCTCGGGCCGCGCTGAGATGGCGCGGATCGGCTGGCGCCGCGAGCCGCACCAGGACATTCGTGTCAACCAGGCAGGCCACGGTTGTCAGGGGTGGTCGGCGTAGATCCCGGCGCGCGACACCGCCTCATCCGACAAGGCAGGTGCATCGCGAAACCCGGAGGCGATCTTGGCGAGTTTGGCGGAGAGCGGAGTGGCCTTGGGCTGGTGGTCGGCGGTGTGCAAGAGGAGAGTCTCGACCGTGGAATCGACCGCTTGAAGCAGGACCTCACGGACGGCCTGCGCGTCCTGTTGAGCGGCGCCAGCCCGCAAGCGGTTCTCCTGTTCCGCCGAAAGGTTGAGCATGATCGTCATCGGCCGTCCTCCTGCTTGCGGGCGAGCGCTTGACCGCACTCATCGCTGCGATTCTACCACCCACCCCGGCGAAGGGGTGCGGCCGTAGCCATCGCTGAGATCCGCCCCTGCCGCGCTCCCAGGGGGCGCTCGCCCCCCAACAGGTGCCAGCCAATGGAGAAGGAAGCGCGCAATGACTGAGACTCCGCCACCCCTTCGGCCGACTCCAACGACCGACTCCGGCCGCTTTTGCCTTTCCCGCCGGCCTGTCGCGCCCTTTGAGGCGACGGCATGGTGCAGGAGACGATCAAGGACTGGAGAGCCACGCCACCTCCGCCGGCCGTTGCGCCCCCCGCGGGCTCTCGCGCCCCCTTCCCCGGCGGCGACACGTGCCACCTGAAAGCCAGAATTCACTAAAGGACGTCGCGCCCAGCGGCGGAAGCCTGATTAGATTGGCAGGATACGGACTCTGAAATTGGCGGGCTCTATGACTACAAGTGCCCCAGAATCCAACAGGTCGTGGTGCTGGTGCAAGGCACGCAGGACGACGGGACCAATGCTCGCGGGCAAAACATCCTCGGAGCGGACCTGGATGACGCTGGGGCCTGCAGCGTGTGTGAGCGCCAGCAAGTGGCCGAAGTCGAGGTCGTGAGTGAAAACAACAAATCCATGCTCCAGCGCCCAATCCAAGATCTCCCGGTCTTTGGCTTTTGGATTCCCGATCTCGGACCAGTGCCTGGATTCGAGTCCGTTCACCTCAAAGGTCTCCCGCCATTCGGGGGAAAGCCCCATGTCGATGAGGAGCTTCATCCCCGTGCCACCGCCACCTCGATTTCTTCCACGCGCCAGGTCGCGTACGCGAGGGCTGCGCGAAAGTCTTCCTTCTCAAGATACGGGTAGGATTTCAGGATCTCCTCTTCCGTATGACCGGAAGCAAGCAGGCCGAGAATGGTCCCAACGGTGACTCTGATCCCTCTGATGCAGGGCTTGCCGCCCATGACTTCGGGGTCAAGGGTAATTCGGTCGAAAACTGGCATGTTGTCTCCTCCTTCATCAGCCTCACGGACGGCCTGCGCGTCCTGTTGGGCGGCACCAGCGTCATCATGGCTCCAGTATAGCGCCACACACTTGGCTGCGGTCTCTGAGGGGAAGTAGGCCGAGGAGCCGGCTGCTGTCCCCGTCTCCCCACGGCGAGCCAGCCCCAACAGGTGCAGCCCCAACAGGTGCCAGCCAATGGAGAAGGAAGCGCGCATTGACTGAGGTTCCGCCGCCCCTCCGGCTAGCTCCCGTGACCGACTCCGGCCACTTTTGCCGCTCCCGCCGACTTGTCGCGACCCTTTGAGGCGACGGCCGGCTGCCAACGCCAAGCACATCGCCACGGCGGCGATATCACCGAGCACACCTCGGCCATGAACCGGCACGGCAGCGCCAGCCCGGTCGGGCTCGTCTCGTCTTGTTGCCACCCGTCCCAAGAATAGACTCAGGCCGGGACGAACGGCAGATGGGGCGGGAAGCTCCCAGGGGGAAAGGCGACGTCTCGATCGCCTTTTCGGAGCTTGTCGGCCGCCTCCCGAAAGGCGGCCAGAAACCAGCCGTAGGCTTCCCGCAGCTCTCTCCGGACTCTCTTGGTCGCGGCATGGACCAAGGGGGCCGGCGAGCGATCCAGGTGCTCGGGCCGGGTCTCCGGATCCTGCTTCAGGATCTTCTCCGTGCCGAGAGGCTCGATGCCCTTCTTCGACCGCTCGGCCGCGGCGGCTTCCTCAATGCCGCGGAGGAGATCGGCGACCCGGGACCGGTAGACCTCCGGCGCCAGATGTTTCCAGCACGGGAGAGGGCTCAGCACGACCGACTGGCGGATGTCGACCTCCCCCGGCTTGGGAGCCTGGCGGCGGAGCCGCAGGCTGCGCGCCAGAGTTCGGTCGTACCACGTACCCTCCACCGCTTCGCCGGTGACCAGGGCGCGGGCGCAGTGGACACCCGGCCATTCCTCCGCCCGGGCCACCAGGTGCTCTTTGACCCCCTGCGCCAGGCAGTAGCGGAGCCGCCCGACCTGCGCGGCCTCTTCGTCGCTCACCAGAATCGCGTCATACCGGCGCGCCCAGACCGCGGCGAACCAGCCGGTGAGCCGGCCCACCTCCCGGGCCAGGTTGCCGTTGAAGTACCCCATGAACTCGGCGAGCCGCTGGGCGTCCGGCACCCGGAGGAGCAGGTGGGAATGGGACGACAGGAAGGTAAAACCCACAATTTCAATGGGATGCCGATCTTGGGCGCGGCCGAGGACGCCGAGGAGGACGTCGTTGAGCTGCTGGGAAGGACGCAGGAGGAAGCGTCCCTGGATGGTCCGGCAGATGACCTCGACGAGGGCACCGCCTTCGGGCACGAAACGCAGTTTCCGACTCATGCCCCTGAGAAAGTCGGAAAACGGAGGCCGATTCTTACACTTCTCCTCTACTTCCGCCCCTACAGGCGCCCGACGATCCGCAACGGGAGCGATGCGGCCGCTGCCGAAACCGGCGGAGCCCCAATGATGGAAGGGCCTTCGGCCCGTTCTTCTTGAAGGCCGGCGAGACGCCAGCGCTCCCAGGGGGCGCTCTCGGCGGTCTTTGGCGAGAGCGAGTCGCCACGGCGAAAGGGGCAGGAAGCGCGCAATGACTGAGACCCCGCCGCCCCTTTGGCCGGAAGGCCGGGAACCGGCAGTACCGCGGCCCAGCCCCGAGGTGCTATCGTGAAGGCATGCAACAGCGAGGGCAGGCGATCGACCGGCACGGCAGAACCTGGACGGCAACGGTCGTCACCGAGGCCGAAGCCGAGGAGGCGGATTTCCGCTTCTGGTACGAAGGGCTCACTCCGGCAGAGCGTGTCAACGCGGTTCAGGACTGCCTGCTCTCCGCTCTGAAGGCGAAGGGAATCCGTGAGATCCCGCGACTACGAAGAGTTCATCGAATTCTTGAATCGACTTGAGGCCCGATACCTCGTCGTCGGAGCCCACGCCGTCGCCTTTCACGCCCGCCCGCGTGCGACCAAGGATCTGGACGTCTTTGTCGAGCCGACGCCAGAGAACGCAGAGCTTGTCCTGAGCGCCATTCGCCTGTTTCTGGGCACCGATCTGGGGATCAAGCCACGGGATCTGGACGGCGAGCTGATCGTCGAGCGGCCGGCCGCGACGCCCAACCAGAGAGGGCCGCGACAAGGCTCCCGATCCGCATGACGTAGACCGCCATGCCCGGTTGACGGCTCGGCTGCCGCGCCACAAAGTTCTCGTTGCGCCGCTGTTGGCGGCCGCGACGACGATCAGCGCATCCCAGAAGGAGAGGACTGCGTCGCGCGACAGCAGGATCGCTTCCCGAGAAGTCGTGATCGAGATCGTTCCCGGCGCAGACCAGCCGGTGACGATTGGGGAAGCATCGGTTCACTTTCCTGGGAGCGACGAGGAATGGAACAAATGCGTTCGCGACTATGCGGACACGGGACGTTGGAAACTGTCCTGGTGCGTGTCGCTCCGGCTTCGGCTCGGTGCGATGCGCCAGCCAATGGTGGAGGAAACGCGCAATGACTGAGGCTCCTCCGCCCCTGGCGCCGCCCTTGACATCTCCGATACCGCCTGCCTATTCTATTCCAGGCATCTGGAGAAAGAATATGAAACCGTACTGGCAGCTCTCGTCGATCTTGCTCGGCTGGTTCTTCGTGGCATTCGTGTGCGCACCCAAGCCTCTGGCTTCTGCGCCGGCGCCTCAAGCGACCTCTCAGGCGGCCTTACCCGTCGCGCCGAACGCCGATGGCGAGCTTCGGCTGACGAGCTCGGCCCCCGATCACGTGTCGGGCCAATACACCCGGAACGGCGTGGTCATTCAATTTGACAGTACGTTCAGCGGTAACGGGGGAGTGCTCAAGCTCACGACCGCTGCCAACACGCCACTGGTGACGATCGTCGGCGATCACACGACCTATGACGCCACGATCCTGGGTGAGCGGCTTCGTCTGACAGGGCACCTCAAGGATGGCGAGGCGACCGACGAGCCGATGGCTCAGGGCGACAAGAGTGCCGCTCAGATGCTCATTGAGACACCTGAGTACAAAATCCTTCCCTACCTCTCGCGCGCTCTCGGAGCCCAAGGCATCGGCGGCAAGACGCATCCCGCGTCGGGGTCCATCCACTTCATCGCAATGGCGTCTGCGCGAGCCAACGGAGTCAAGTTTGCACCCGGCCCGGAGGCGAAGGCCAACCAGGGGGCGGGGAAGTCGGGGGCGCCGGCAGCCGAGCAATGCTTGGATCAGCGGGGCGATCCTTGTCAGGACAACTGCTTCGGCATGTGCGGCCCGAACTGTTCTTGCTGGGATTGGGTTTGCGGGAATTGCTGCATCTGGACCCAGTGCCTGTGGCACGACATCGGCTGTGAAGACTGGAATTGTAACGGATCTTTAAAAGGCTTTTCCGTATGCTTCCTCGCTGCTCCCTACGTGGCCCAACTGCCCTGCGCTTCCGTGGCGGCGCAGGATTGCGTTGACAAGCGGATGTGCGACGTCCCCGGCACCTGCACGGGCCAGGGCGGCATCATCTCGGGCAATTCGTGCTGCCCCAAATCGTGCGGCACCTGCGGGGGATCGAGTTGTGGCGGACGCCCCGGAGGAGCCTCTTCGTGTTGCACCAGCAACATCGAAGCGGCCAACCTCCCTTGCAGCGGCAACGCGCCCCCCTGTGTGATCAATCCACTCCCGGCCGATCCTCAATGCCAAAGCGGTATCATTTCCGGCAACATCTGCTGCGAAGCAAGCTGCGGCACCTGCGGCGGCTCGGGCTGCGGCAGCCGCCCTGGAGGTGCCACGAGCTGTTGCGCGACCAACATTCAGTCGAGCGGCCGCTCGTGCAAGAGATACCCGCCCCCTTGTGTGATCGACTGATCGACTGAAGAGGGCGCCAGCCGGCCGCTGGCGCATCCGCCCTCTGGAGGAAGCCCGCCCGGTTTTCGACCAGACGGACGATCTTGCGGCTCATCAGGTTCCTCCTTGGTTGACCGGGGAATGGCCCCCTTATCCCAAGAGGGTGCGCAAGCGGTTGGGGAGAGCGCCGAGCCAGGGCTCACCAGGAGCACTGCGCCGGCGGACAGAGCCGGTGGCGGCGGCGATCCTCCTCTCAGCTCGGGATCTCCCCCTTTTGTAACAGTCAGCCGGAAGATTGCGACAAACCGGCCACTCCACCTCGGCGAGCCCGGCCGGAACGTGACGGCACGGTTGCCATCTGTAACAACGTCCCGCCGCCCACGAGCCTGCACCCCTCCTGCGCGTCAGCGAGAGGAAGGATTGTAACAACCCCTCCTCCCTTCGACAGCTTCCCCCTCGCCCGCGGCAACCGTACGCGCTCGAACGTGACGACCTGGCGGTCGTTGCTCGCTTCTCTTCACGCGTTGCGACATTCTACCTCGTCGTTGCTACACATCACTGCACCATTGATGCACTACGGCCCGTCAACGAGGGCTGGAGGCGTCGTCACGAACCTGGACACCCTCCTCAGCCTGACGCCACAGATCGACGCATGCCGGCCGTACGTTGCGACATTCCTAGGAGACATCGCCATGAAGGCCGCGGTCTTCATGACGAGTACCGCGGTACCGTTCACGAGTACCTCCCTTGTTGCGACAGTCCGTTGCCCTTTTGTCGCAGGTATCACTCACGTGGGACAATCGGCCGCAGCACCGGCGCCAGCCGTGAGAGAACGCCTTCCAATCCCCCGGCGAGGGCAGGGTCACCGGGCCGCAGGCGCCGGGCAGCCTCGAAGGCTTTCTCGGCTCCGGGGCGGTCTCCCTTCATGCCGAGGAAGAGGGCGTGCAGCAACTGCGTCTCGAAGTCCTCCGGCCAGCGCTGGGCGGACTCCTCGATCAGGGCGAAGGCGTGGTCTCCCCGGCCGGCTTGGGCCAGGGCGATCGCCAGCAGCTTGAACCAGCGGCTGCCGACGGGATCGTCGGCCAGCGCGCGGCGGTAGTGCTCTTCGGCCGCCGCGAAGTCGCCCCGCCGCATTTCGAGATCGCCGAGCGAGCGCAGCGGCCCTTCGGATCGCGGATCGAGCTCGACGGCCCTCTTGAACGCTTCCTCCGCCGCCGCGGTCTTGCCGTCTTGCAGGAGGAGCCTCCCTTTCTCGGTGAAGACGAGCGGGCTGGTCGGCTCGGCCTTCTCCATCGCCGCCACGAAGGTCCGCTCATCGGCGAAGATGGCGGCGTAGCGCAGCGAGAGCGCACCGAAGGCGACCGTCAGCAGCGCCAGGACCGCGATCGAGAAGCGCTTGGGGACCAGCAGGAGAAGGAGCCAGGGCAGGGCGAGAGAGGGGAGGAACAGATAGCGGTCCGAAACCATCCACTGCGGATCGAGCGCCCAGAGGTTGAGGACCGGCAGCAGCCAGATGATGAGCCACCCCACCGGCAGCAGAAGCTCTCGCTTCTTCCGGATCGCCACCGCGGCGGCCACCGCGACGACCGCCACCATCAAGACGGAAAGAAGGACGGGCGCGTCGAACGGGCCCCAGACGGGCCGCTCGGGTCGAAAGATGGAAAACTCGGCCGGAAAGACCAGCAGGCGCAGATAGGTGGCGAAGGCGACCGGAACGGACGGGAGCGAAGCGAGGAATCCGGGAGCGTGGGGCCACGGCTTGGCGAGACCGCCGAGCACCGCCACGCGCACGGCGAGATAGACGAGGGTCACGCCGCCGAAGACCGCCGCGGCCTTGCCGAACCGCCGGGACTCGTCCGGGTCCGTGCCGCGCCGGGCGAAGGCCCAGAGGCCGGCCAGGGGGAGGAGCCCGATCGCCACCTCCTTCGAGAGGAGCGCGAGCACGAAGGCGAGGGTGGCGAGAGTGATCACCCGCCGGTCGCGCCCCTCCCCGGGGCTTCCGAGCAGGGCGAGGAGCGCCACGAGGACGAAGAACGCGGCGAGCAGCTCCTGGAGACCGGAGGCCCAGGCGACCGAGCTGACGTGCGACGGGTGCAGGGAGAAGACCAGCGAGCCGAGGAGCGCCGGGAGCGGCGGAAAGCCGAGCCGCCGGAAGAGCTTGCACGCCAGGGCGCCGATCCCTCCCGCGAGAACCACGGCGGCCAGATGCCAGGCGAAGGGCTGGCCACCGGCCATCTGGTGGTAGAGCGTCGAAAGGGCCAGGAAGATGGGGCGGTAGTAGCTGCCGAGCACGGTCTCGGAGCCCTTGCGCAGGGCGCCGACGTCGGTGAGGAATCCTCCCGGGATGCTGCCCAGGTCCTGGAGCGACGGGCTCTGCTGGTAGAGGACGGCGTCGTCGAGCAGGAAGCCGAAGCCGGTCGTATGCCAGAAGAGGAGCAGCGGGACGATCGCGGCGGCCAGGGAGAGAAGGAAGCCGCCGGAGGGCCGGGAGGCGGGCGCCTGCCGGGGCGGCGGTGCCCCGGCCCCGCGCTTCACCCCTTTGCGGTCTCTCCCTCTTTGTGCGCGGTGGCCCACCCGCACAATGGTAAGCGAGATCGGGACCGCGCGACGCCGGAGCTTGCCGCCGCCCGGCGCATGGCGTATCGTCCGCCTCGTTCTGTTGAGAAAGTGCCGCGGTTCCCGGTCCCCCTGACGTGTCGACACACCCCGCCCCCGTGCCTGGCTCCAAGGCGTTGCACCTGCTACGCCGGGTGCCGCGGCGCGCCCTGGTGCGCGCGGCGATCCTGGGGGTCCTCGTGGTCGCCGGATTCGCCGTTCTCCGTTGGTCGCCGCTCTCCGGCTATCTGACCAAGGACGCGATCTTCGCCACCCTGGAGCGCCTGCGCGGCACCTGGTGGTCGCCCCTGGCGCTGATCGGGAGCTACATCCTGCTTTGCCCTCTGGGCTTTCCGCCGACCCCGCTGCTGGTGGCGGGAGGCATGATCTTCGGGCCGGTCCTGGGGGCGATCTACAACACGGCGGGGATCGTTCTCGGCGCCGCCTCGACCTACTACCTGGGGCGCCATCTGGGGCGCGATCTGGTCGCCCATCTCGCCGGCCGGCAGATGAAGCGCGTCGAGCGCGCGCTCACCCGCCGCGGCGGCCTCTGGGGGCTCGCCGGCGTGCGCTTCCTGCCGCTGCCGTTCGCGCTGGTCAACTATGGCGCGGCGCTGGCCGGCATCCGGCCGGGCCTCTTCCTGGGAGGGAGCCTGCTGGGTCTGGGGATGACCGTACCGGTCTTCACCTACTTCGCCTCGGCGATCGCCGGAGCGGCGACCGGCGACCGCACCGGCGTCTACGTCCAGCTCGGCGTCGCCGTCGCGCTGCTGATCTCGATCACCCTGATCCCCCGCCTCGTGGCGGCGCGGAAGCGGCGGGAGCGGTACCGCCTGCTGACCGCGCAGCGCGCGGCCCGCTGGACAGCTCCCTAAACCGTCCCGAGCGCCTTCTCGACCTCGGGCAGGTCGATGAGCAGCGCGCCGCCGGTCACCGCCTTCTCCGGATCGAACTCGTAGTCGCGGATCACACGGCGGAAGGCCTCGCGCAAGGCGCGGGCGCCGAGGCGGGGCTGGCGCGATGCCTCGGCGGCGATGCGGCGGACGGCGGAGGGTGACAGGGCCAGGTGGATGCCGCGGCTCTCGAAGTAGGCTTGCGTCTGGTGGTACGCCGAGTCCGGGTTCTCCAGGAAGATGTGGACCAGCTCGTCGGCCGACAGGTCGTTGAGCAGGACCACGGCGTCGAAGCGGGAGAGGAACTGCGGGCTCATGCCGTAGTCGAAGAGGTCCTCGTTGCGCAGCCAGTCGCGCAGGCGGAACACCAGCTTCTCGACGACCTTCCCCGACTCCATGACGGTCATCGGCCGCAGCGCGCCGCGGTCCTTGCCGATGGTCACGCGGTCGAAGACGGAGTCGTAGAGCCCCTCGAACGCTCCGGCGCAGACGAACAGGAGGCCGCTCGAATCGACCGTCGTCGGCTCGCCGCCGGCCCAGGCCGGAAGCTGAAAGGCGATCGCCTCGTTCTCGATCAGGGTCAGCAGAGCCTCCTGTGCCCGGATACCTGCCACGTTCGGCTGGCCGCCCACCTGGGAGCGGATCTTGTCGACCTCGTCGACGAAGACGAGGCCGGACGAGGCGCGGGCGAGGATCTCCTGGATGGGCGCCCGGGGGCCGAGCTGCTCGCGCGCCCGTTCGACCAGGCGGCTGAGCACCGCCTCACCGGGCCGGCCGCGCAGCGCCTCGTCCCCCAGGACGTTGGCGTGGATGCGCACCACCGCGGAGCGCGTCGCCAGCTCCGGGTCCGCCGCCAGATACCCCTCGACGGCGCGCATCAACGTCGTCTTGCCGGTCCCGGAGGAGCCGATCATGAGGATGTTGCCGACCCGCAACCCCGCCAGATGCTTGGCGAGCGCCACCGCCATCTCGCGCACGGCGTCGTCCTGCCCGAGAACCCGGCGGTTCAGGGCTTCGGCGATTTCGAGGGGATCGGGGTTCTTGGCCATTCTCCTCGGGACCCCACTCACACCCGCATCAACACCGACCCCCAGTGCAGCCCGGCACCCAGGGCGGTGAAGGCGACGAGGGCGCCTTCGGGGGCCATTCCCTTCTGCCGCGCTTCGTGGAAGGCGATGGGGAGGGTGCCGCTGGTGGTGTTGCCGTATTTCTGGATGTTGTTGTAGACCTTCTCGTTCGGCAGGCCGAGGATCTGCTGCGCCTTCTCGTTGATGCGGAGGTTCGCCTGGTGCATGATCAGCAGGTCCAGATCCTCCGTGCCGTATCCCTGCCGCTTGAGCACCGTGTGCGTCGCCTCCGGCATGCGGGTGACCGCGAGCTTGAACACCGCCTTGCCGTCCATCACCGGGACCGTGTCCGCGTCCTGGATCATCTGGCAGGAGACGAACGGCCGGCGCTGCGAGCCGCCGCCGGGCACGAAGAGGATGTCGCGGTGGCCGCCGTCGCCGTAGAGGGCATGGTCGAGGATGCCGCGCCGCTCCTCGCCCGGCACCGCCTTGAACACCATGGCACCGGCGCCGTCACCGAAGAGGACGAGGAGATGGCGGAACCGCGAGTTCCACTGGAAGTCCGCGTCCGGCAAGGGACCGGGATCGCGGCCGTGCAACACCTCGAACGTCTGGGTCGAAAAGGGCATCAAGGACGTATGGACGTCCGCGCCCACGAGGAGGACGTTCTTCGCGATACCGCCGCGGATCAGCGCATCGACGACCTGCAGGCCATAGGCGAAGCCGGCGCACTGCTGGCGGATGTCCAGGACCGGGAGCGGCTTCACCCCCAGCTTCTGCTGAATGAGTGTCCCGGAGCCGGGAAAGTAGTGATCAGGGGTCATGGTGGCGCAGACGATGTAATCGATCGCGTCCGCTTCCATCCCGGCATCGGCGAGGGCGGCTTGCGCGGCTTCCACGGCCAAGTCCGAGGAGGCGACGCCCGGCTCCACGTAGTACCGGGTCACCACGCCGCTGCGCTCCCGCACCCACTGATCGTTCGTCTCGATGATCCGGGAGAGCATGTGATTGTCGACTTCGAGCGGCGGGATGGCGACGCCGGTCCCCGCGAGCACGGCACGAGCCTGGGTCATCTCGGAAGCTCCTCTCTCCAAGAAAAAAAGGAATTCATTCGGGAGGCAGCTCCGGCCGCTGGCGCAAGCGCTGGCGCGGGTCCGGCTCCCGGGGAACATACGTCACGGTCAGATCGCCCCGTTTGATGAAGCGATAGAGGGAGGCCGGTTTCCTGCCGTCGAGCCCGGCCGGCGCGTCCGGTTTGTACGTCCACACCTCGATGGGTGGATCGCCCGGCGCGGGGGAGATCTCGTAATCGGTCTTGCCCGGCGCGCCATGGATCACGAAGATCGTGCCGCGGGCGGTGCGCCGGCCGCGGAAGCCGGCCTCGCTGAACATCCGGTCCGCCTCGGCCGACCGCTCGTCGAACCTCTCGCGCACCGGATTCCCCGGCACGTCCGGATTCGGATCGCGGCGCGCCCAGAACTGCTCGATGAACTGGGTGGCCCGGGCCTCGTCGGAGAGCACCAGAAACGCGTCGATCTCTTCGGGTGTGGCGATCCGCGCGACCGGACCGATCAACCAGCTCGACTGGTCGGGACCGAGGAACGGATTGGTCAGGTCTGCCGCGGTGCGCGCCGCGGGCATGCCGGAGCCGCAGGCGCAGAGCACTCCCAGGACCAGGAGGCCGGCGGCGCGGTTAGCTGCGGTGGCGGAGCAGATCAAGGAATTCCTCCCGGACGGGTTTCTGGTGGAAGATGCCGCGGAGAGCCGAGGTGACCGTCAAGGCCCCGGGCTTCTTGACGCCGCGCATCTCGACACAGAGGTGGCGCGCCTCGATGACCACCATGGCCCCGAGGGGATTGAGCTTCTCTTCGAGGTACTTCACCACCTGCTCGGTCAGCCGCTCCTGGAGCTGCGGCCGCTTGGCGTAGAACTCCAGGATGCGGGCGAACTTGGAGAGGCCCAGGATGCGCTCGCGCGGGATGTAGGCGATGTGGGCATGGCCATAGAAGGGGACGAGGTGGTGTGCGCACATGGAGTAGAAGGGGATCTGCGTCTCCATGACCATGTGGCTGTAGGCTTCGTCGTTCGGGAAGGTGGTGACCTTCGGCTCCGCCCCCTCGGACAGGCCATGGAACATCTCGATGTACATCTTCGCCACCCGCCGGTCGGTCTCGGCGAGGTTGGGATCGGTGAGGTCCAGCCCGAGCGCCGTCAGGATGCCGCGCACATGCCCGGCGATCGTCTCGACCTTCTGCTGCTGCTCGACGCCGAGCTCGGCCAGAGCCACCGGTGGCACGTGGGGGGAAACGATGACGTCCGGGTCCTGGCTCATGAAACGCGGCTCCTCGCGCGGCGTGCGCAAAAACAGTGCCCTATCCTACACCAGGGGGGCGGCCCTCACCCCCGGCCCCCCCGGTTGACACCTCCGCCCCGGCGCGACCATCATCTCTCCGGAGAGAGCATATGCGGATCGTCTTGATTTCCCCCAAGGGCCCGCTCTACCGCCATCGCGGAGGGATCTTCAAGAAGTCGCTCCGCTACATGCCGCTCACCCTCACCACCCTGGCCTCGCTCATCCCCGCGGAGCTGGACGCCGACGTGGAGCTCGTCGACGAGGGGATCCAGGAGGTGGACCCCGCGACCCTCCAGGCGGACCTGGTCGGCCTCACCGTGATCACCGGCACGGCGCCGCGCTCCTACGAGCTGGCCGCGGCGTTCCGTGCCCGCGGCATCCCGGTCGTCCTCGGCGGTCCGCACGTGACCCTGATCCCGGAGGACGCCCAGCCGCATGCCGACGCCATCGTGGTGGGCTACGCCGAGGAGAGCTGGCCCGAGCTGCTGCGCGATTTCGCCGGAGGGGGAGTGGGCCGGATGCGCCGCCGGTACGACCAGCGGCCCGGCCTGTCGCTCGCCGGCCTGCCGATCCCCCGGCGCGACCTGCTGCCGCGGAGCCGGTACTTGACCGACGACGTCTTCGAGGCCACCCGCGGCTGCGTCCACCGCTGCGACTTCTGCGTCGTCCCCTCCGCCTGGGGGACGCGGCCGTTCCAGAAGCCGGTGGAGGAGGTCATCGCCGACATCCGCCAGAAGGGATCGCGCAAGCTGATCTTCGTGGACCTGAACCTGATCGCCGACCGCGACTACGCGGCGCGCCTGTTCACTGCGTTGATCCCCCTGCGCGTCCAGTGGTACGGCCTCGCGACCGTCCTCCTCGCGGACGACAAGGAGCTCCTGCGCCTCGCCCAGGCGAGCGGCTGCAAGGGCATCCTCATGGGGCTCGAATCGATCTCGCGCGAGAACCTGCGCGCCTCGAAGAAGGGGTTCAACTCTCCCGGCCGCTTCAAGGAGGTGGTCGAGGCGCTGCACCGCCACGGCATCGCCCTCCAGGGCTGCTTCGTCTTCGGGCTCGACGAGGACACGCCCGAGATCTTCCTCGCGACCGCCCGCTTCGCCGTCGAGGCCCGCATCGACCTGCCGCGCTTCGCCGTGGTCACCCCCTTCCCCGGCACCGCCCTCTACCACCGCCTGGAGAGCGAGGGCCGCCTGCTCACCCGCAACTGGGAGCTCTACGACGGCCAGCACGTCGTCTTCCAGCCGGCGCGGATGAGCGTCGAGGAGCTGCAGCGGGGCATCGAGACCGCCTGGAAGCACGCCTACAGCGTCCCCTCCATGGTGAAGCGCCTCGCCGCCTCGCCGAGCCCGTGGCCGGTGCGCATCGGGACCAACCTCGGCTACCGCTTCTACGCGCACAACCTCCACCGCTTCTACAACTGCGACTGGATTCTGGGCATGCGGAAGGCCCCTCACCCCCAACCCCTCTCCCATCCCCTCCCCACCTCCGGGAGGGGGGCGCCCCCACACGGCCTCTCTGAATTTCCCCCTCTCCCGGTCGGACGGGAGGGGATGGGAGAGGGGGCCAGGGGGTGAGGGGCAGCTTGAGACTGACCCTCGTCCATCCCTGCATCGGCCGCCGCGCCGGCGACCGCTCCTACATCCGCACGTGGCAGATGGAGCCGCTGCCGCCCGCCCTGATCGCGGGGATCACTCCGCGGGACGTGGACGTGCGCTTCTACGACGACCGGATGGAGGAGATCCCCTTCGACGAGCCGGCCGACCTGGTGGCCCTCTCCGTCGAGACCTACACGGCGCGCCGGTCGTACCAGATCGCCTCCGAGTACCGGAAGCGGGGCGTGCCGGTCGTCATGGGCGGCTTCCACGCCAGCCTCTGCCCGGACGAGGTGGCGCGCTACGCCGAGAGCGTGGTGGTCGGCGAGGCCGAGGCGCTCTGGCCGGAGGTGATCGACGACTTCCGGCATGGCCGGCCGAAGAAGCTCTACAAACAGACCGGTCGCACCGACCTCGCCGGAGCCCGGCCGGACCGCCGCATCTTCCGCGGCAAGAAGTATCTGCAAGTGGGCCTGATCGAAGCCGGCCGCGGCTGCCATTTCAAATGCGACTTCTGCGCCGTGCAGACCGTCTTCAACGCCACCCAGACGCGCCGTCCGGTCGATGAGATCCTCGCCGAGATCGAGGTGATCCGCCACGAGAAGAAGCTGATCTTTTTCGTCGACGACAACATCACCTCGAACCTGGCGCAGGCGAAAGAGTTCTTCCGCGCACTGATCCCGCTCAAGGTCCGCTGGGTGAGCCAGGCGAGCATCAACGTGGCCCACGACGAGGAGCTGCTCGATCTCCTGGAACGCAGCGGCTGCATGGGCGTGCTGATCGGTTTCGAAACGCTCAACCCGGCCAACCTGCGTGCCATGAACAAGACGTTCAACACCATGCGCGGCGGGTATCAGAAAGCGCTCGAGAATCTGCGGCGGCACAACATCCGCCTCTATGGCACGTTCATCTTCGGCTACGACGAAGACACCCCCGAGCAGCTCCCGCAAGCCGTGGCCTTCGCCCGCGAGCACGGCTTCTACATCGCCGCGTTCAACCACCTGACGCCGTTCCCCGGCACGCCGCTCTACGACCGGTTGAAAACCGAGGGCAAGCTGCTCTACGAGAGCTGGTGGCTGGACGAAACCTACAGCTACAACAAAGTGCCGTTCCGGCCGGCGCGGATGACGGCGGACGACGTCGAACGCTGCTGCGTCGAGGCGCGGCGGGCGTTCTATTCCTGGCCGAGCATCCTGGAGCGGTCGGTGGACCGGGTGAACCGGGCGGACGGTTTCATGTTCCGCAACTTCTTCCTGATCAACTGGTACCACCGCGCCGACGTGGCCGGCCGCAACCACTTCCCGCTGGGCGCGGAGGATTGGCGGGGAGAGCTGTTGGAAGCGGAGTGAGCCCCTCACCCCCTGGCCCCCTCTCCCATCCCCGCCCATCCTTCCGGGAGAGGGGGAAATTGGTGGTTGACCTCGCGACGGCCACGGACGATCCGGAGATCCGGCGACTGCTCCGCGACAATCCCATGGACGGCGCCATCCGGGTCTCGCTGGAACGGGAGCCGAACGCCTTCCTCGCCGCCGCCGTGGAGGGCGAGCCCCATGCCACGGTGGTCGCCCGCGAGCCCGTCACCGGGCGGATCGTCGGCATGGGCACCCGGGCGGTCTGGAACGCCTTCATCAACGGCGAGCCGCGCCGGCTCGGGTATCTCAGCCAGCTCCGGGTGGACAAGGACTTCCGCGGCCGGCGCCGGATCATCGCCGCCGGCTACGCGGCCCTCCGCGACCTGCGCGGGCCGAACGAAGCGCCGTTCGATATCACCTCGATCATCGCGGACAACGAGACCGCCCGCCGGCTCCTCAGCGTTGGAATCCCGGGCCTCCCGACCTACCGCGAGCTGTCCGGCTTCGTCACCCTGGTCCTGCCAGGTGTGCGGCCGAGCCGCCGGCCCCGCGCGATCCCCATCGAGCCGGGAACGCCCGGCCGGATTCCCGAGATCGCCGCCTGCCTCGAACGGAACCGCCGCCGCCACCAGGCCGCCCCGTTCTTCACCGCCGCGGAGCTCCAATCGCCCGAGCGCAGCCGCGGCCTCGCGCCGGAGGATTTCCGGCTGGCGATCCGGGACGGCCGCGTCGTGGGCTGCCTGGCGCTCTGGGACCAGAGCGGCTTCAAGCAGGCCGTGGTTCGAGGATACGCTCCGCGCATGGCACGCTGGCGGCCGTGGATCAACCGTCTCTCCCGGGTCCTCGCGACCCCGCGCCTCCCCGAGCCGGGAGAGCCGCTGCCCCACGCCTGGCTCTCTCACGTGGCGGTGGATGACGACGATCCCGCGACCTTTCAGGCGCTCGTCGAGTCCGCCCACGCCGAGGCCTGCGCCCGGCGCTACGCCTACGTGATGACCGGCTTCGCCGCCGGGCATCCGTGGCTCCCCTGGCTCGAACGGCGGTTCCGTCCCCGGCGCTACGAGAGCGTGCTCTACACCGTGGATTGGGGAGACGCCGCCGCCGCCGTCGCCGCGCTCGACGGCCGGCGTCCGCACGTCGAGGCGGCGCTGCTATGAGAGGCCGCCTCGTCCGCCGGGAGGAGCTGACCGCCGCCGAGCGTGAAGCCATGTTCGGCCTCCTCGCCCACCATTTCGAAGGGGTCACCCGCGAGCGCTTCGCCGCGGACCTCGCGGACAAGACCTGGGCGCTGCTCCTGGAAGACGACGAAGGGCTGCGCGGCTTCTCGACGCTCCTCCTCTACGAATCCACCCCGCCGGGCGAGGAGATCTGCACCGTGGTCTATTCGGGAGACACCATCGTCGATCCCACCGCCTGGGGAAGCGCCGCCCTCCCCCGCTGCTGGATCGCCGCCGTCCGCCGCCTCCGCGAAGAGCACCCCCACGGCCGCCTCTGGTGGCTCCTCCTCACCTCCGGCTTCCGCACCTACCGCTTCCTCCCCGTCTTCTGGAAGGACTTCTGGCCCCGCTGGGACGCACCCACCCCGCCCGACGCCCAGATCCGCCTCGACGCCCTCGCCCAGGAGAAACTGGACGGCCTCTATCGAAAGGAAGAGGGGATCGTCCGCTTCCCCCAACCCCAGAAGCTCCGCGGCGAGCTCGCCGAAATCCCCGAGGGGCGGCTGGCGGACCCGCACGTGGCGTTCTTCCTGGAGAGGAACCCCGGCTGGAGGGAAGGGGACGAGCTGGCGTGCCTCACCGAGATCGCCGAGGCGAATCTGACGGGGGCGGGGCGGCGGATGTGGCGGGCGAGGGTGGGGGTGGGCGGGTAGTGCCGGCGAGGGCAGGCCAATAGCCGGGCATCGTGGCCGACGGAAGCACCCATCTCCCGCCCATCGGACGGATCCGTCCGATCCGACTGATCCGTCCGATTCCTGCCCGGCCAGCTCCCCGGCGTCACCTCCGCACGGCGTCGATCACATACTGCCCCCCGAGGGGAAGCCAGGCGAGCCTCGCTTCGAGCCACCGCCAGAGGGCTCCGCGCCAGGGGAAGAAGAGAATGTAGCGGGAGCGGACGTTGGAGAGGCCGGCGGCTTCGAGCCGGCGCCGGGATTCGGGTTGCGCCAGCAGGACGGCGTCGTGGTCGAGCTCGCAGCGGCCGACCACGAGGCGGGTCAGCGGATTCCACGGGTTGTGCTCGCACAGCAGGACGAGACCGCCGCGCCGCGTGATGCGCGCCGCCTCGGCCAGGAAGGCGGCGCGCTGGTCGACGGGCACGTGGTGGAGGACGCAGACGGCGATCACCAGGTGGAAGCTCTCGTCGGCGAACGGAGTGCGGAGGCCGTCGGCGGCGATCAGCCCACCGGCCGGTGCCGCGGCCTTCCCGAGGCTGGAGATGGAGGGATCGATCCCCCAGACGGCGGGGAGCAGCGGGCGCAGGCGCTCGGTCAGCAAGCCGATGCCGCAGCCGATTTCGAGCACCCGCTCCGCACCGTCTGCCGCGACCCGGCCCCGCGCTTCCAGGATCTCCCGCACCTTGGCGTCGAAAAAGAAAGCGTGCTCGAGGCCGACGACCGTCAAGGCCCGGTCGATCTTCTGCGAATAGTCCGCGCTGTGCTCGTCGAAGCTCAAACGGTGTCTCCCGGTGGTGGAGGGAAGAGGGCGTCCAGGCCCTGCTCGAGCGGCCGGGCGGTGAACCCGAACGCCTGAAATGCGCTCTCGGTATCGTGGCTCTTCGGGCTGAACAGGCGCGCCACCTGGTCGGCGTAGAGCGGTGGCTTGTCGATCGGCAGGAGCGCGAAGACCCGGGCGGCGAGCGCGAGCAGGCCGGCGGGCACGCCGAGGGTTCGCGGGCGGGTATGGAAATAGGCCGCCAGGCGCCGGATCAGCTCCAGGTAGGTCATCTCTTCCGGCCCCGCGAGCATGTACACACCGCCCTGGCCCGGCGCCGTCACGGCGCGGCAGATGCCGTCGATGACGTCGTCGAGATAGACCGGCGCGAGGAGCGGGCTGCCGTCCCCGGCGACCGGGACCCAGCGGCCCTCGCGGCAGCGTTCGATCAACGCCGAGATGCCCTCGCCGCCTGTGCCCCCCTCTGTCCCATAGACTTCGGCGGGCCGCAGGATGTTCCATGCCAGGTCCGACTCCCGGACGACCTCTTCCGCCTGGATCTTCGATCGGCTGTAGGCGCCGCCCGCGGGGGAGATCGCGCGCGTGCTCACCAGGGTGAACCGCCGGATGCCGGCCCGCCGGGCCTCGGCGGTCAGATTCCGTGTGCCGAAGGCATTGACCTCGAAGTAGCGGTCGCTCTGGTTGGAGTGCGTGACGGCCGCCAGGTGGAGGACTTGGTCGCAGTCCGCGCAAACCCCGGCGAGGCTCTCCGGCCGCGTCACGTCCGCGCGGATGGATCGCCAGCCGGGCGGCAGGGAGGCCTCGGCGCTGCGGTGCAGGACGGCGCCGGTGATGCCCTGCCGGTGCAGCGCTGCCAGCAGCGGCCGGCCGAGGCGCCCGGGGCCGGTCACCAGGATTCTCATTTCTCGGTCCTCCGCCGGAGCTCCAGGATCCGGTAGCGCAGGAGATTGACCACGAACTCGAGGACCGCCGCCATCCGGATGAAGGAGCGCCGGCCGGTCAGGCCGAGGAACTCGGTTTCCACCTCGCCGATGCGAAATCCCAGGCGCCGGGCCTGGATCAGGATCTCGGCGTCGATGAACCAATCGTCGGATTGCAGGGTCAGCCGCTCGTAGGCCGCGCGGGTCAGGATCTTCGGCTTGGCATTGACGTCCCGGACCGGAAGCCCGGGGAAGAGAGCATGAAAAAGCCCGTTGAAGACCCAGGAAAAGGCCTTGCGCTTGAAGCCGTCGCCGCGGCGCGTACGGTACGTCTTCGCCAGATCGAGCCCCTGCTCGCGGAGCAGCCGGTAGACCCGCACCAGATCCTCGGCCAGAATCTGGCCGTCGCCGTCGATGATCGCCAGGTGCTCACCGGTGGCGAGCGCCAATCCGTGGCGCATGTCCCAACCCATCATTCCCTCTTTTGCCACCGCCGAGCAGACGATGCGGGGGTCCCCGGCCGCCAGCTCCCGCACGATGTCCGGGGTCGTGTCGTCGCTGCCGGCGACATAGTTCCCCACCAGCACGAGCTGATAGTCGTCGATGCCCGCCTCGAGGAGCACCTGGCCGATGCGGGCCGCACAGGAACGCGCTGCGTCGCCGGAGCGGTAGCACAGGACGACGACGGAGAGATCCGGATTCATGGGCGCACCCGCGGTGGGAGGCGTTTCTTCATTGCAGCAACCTATTGTAGCAACAGGGCGCGCTGCCGCGGCGTCAGCGGACGTTGCAGGATCCGGCCGGCAGGCCGATAGCCAACCAGCGCTGCCTCGGAGCCACCCAACAGAGGGTCACCCCGCGGATCGGCAACCAGGCGCCAGATCCCTTGCCGGTCGTCGAAATCCAGGATCACCAGGCTCTCGTAAGGAAAGTGGTCGGCCGGGCAGGTGCCTGCCGCGAAGCATTCAGCCTCCTGCTCGCGCCAGCAGTCGAGCCCTTCGGGTGTGGCACGGCAGCCCGTCCCGCGGTCGGGGGCGACGCGCAGCTCGTGGATGCCGGGGTCGTCGTAGAGCAGGACGAGCCAGCTCTGCGCCAGGTAGTCGGCCTCGGTGGCGAGATACAGATCCGGCGTCGGCCGGCTGCGCAGGATGATCCCGGTGCCGGGAGTCAACGCGGGGGCGTTGGTGACGATCGACAGGAGCTCTTTCTGGTGCAGCCGCCAGGTCGAAACCCACAGGTCCTGACGCTCCAGGCCTCCCCAGACGCCGAGCCCCACGAAGAGGACCGGCACGAGCAGAAAACCGGCCCGGAAGCGAGGCCACTTCCGCACCGCCCAGCCGGCCAGGACGGCGACCATCAGCGAGGCCCAGGTGCGCGACAGGATGTGCGTGCGATAGTGCATCTCGGCCATCTGAAGCCCGGCATACGCGGCATTCGCCACCAAGGCCAGCGCGGCGAAGATCCCGGCCAGCAGGAGGGTCCGGGGGGTGCGCTCCGGCGGATCCGGATTCCGCCTCTGGCGCGCCCGGAACGCGAACCACGCCGCCGCCACTCCCGCGGCGAGCCCCATGCCCCACAGGGGAATCGCCGCGGGCGGCCTGGGGTACCACCTCGGACGTGCAAAAGCCCAGCGCCACGGCGCGAAGTTCTCGTACCCCAGGCTTGCCGTGCGAACGAGACGCTCGGAAAGATCCATCGGTTGCATGGCCACCGCCGCGTACCCGGAGGCGTCGTGCAGAAACCGCCACT
>Ga0209682_10000115_pt1 | contig 25412 bp, 24 predicted proteins | sample DOMMetBare2Fresh_2_FD_187471 | JGI IMG/M metagenome (GOLD analysis project Ga0209682, IMG submission 187471) | Wetland sediment microbial communities from St. Louis River estuary, USA, under dissolved organic matter induced mercury methylation -... | ecosystem: Environmental > Aquatic >... | reverse complement strand
CATCGCATTGCCCAGCATGCCGGTGGCGCCCAGCACCAGCACCCGGGTCGGCGCGGCAGTGGTGGAGGCGACGGTGGATGGGTCCATTGCGCTATTGTCGCCGGGCTCGCACGTGCACCGCGTGGGCTGCGACGGCGTCCTGCAGGTGGCTGGCGAGGGCCTGGGCCAGCCGGGCCGGCTCGAAGTGTTCGTCGTGGTAGCGCCGGCCGCTCGCGCCCATGCGCGCGCGCTCGGCCGGCGGCAGGGCCTGCAGGCGGCGCAGCGCGGCCGCCAGCGCCGCACCGTCGCCGGGCGGGCAGGCGAGCCCGGCGCCGGCTTCCAGCACCACGCGGGCACCCTCGCCGTCGAGTGCGGCGACGATCGGCCGCCCCGCGGCCAGGTAGGTCTGCACCTTGCTGGGCACGGTGAGGTTGACCGCGGCGTCGCCTGCCAGGCAGACCAGCAGCGCCGAGGCCTGGGCCAGGATGCCGGGGATCGCCTCGGGCGCGAAGCGGCCCGGCAGCTGCACGTTGACGAGAGAGCGCGCGCGCACCTGCTCGGCGAGCCAGGCGTCGCGCTGCCCGCTGCCGACGAGCACGATGCGGATCGACGGCGTCTCGCCGAGCAGACGCTCGGCGGCGTCCAGCACCGCATCCAGCCCCTGGGCCGTTCCCAGGTTGCCGGCGAAGACGACGTTGAATCCGTCCGCCAGCCGCAGTGCCGGCGGGGCATCGACTGCCGCCGGAACCGCCAGCCGGTCGCCCGGGTTGGGGTGGTAGCGCAGGGGCACGCCGGCCGGTGCCAGCTCGCGCACCGGGGCCTCGAAGGCGCGCGACTGCAGCAGCAGCAGGTCGTTGCGCGCATAGATCCAGCGCACGACCCGCGCCACCCCGGCGAGCAGCCGCGGATGGCGCACGTAGCCGGTGACCTGCAGCGCCTGTGGCCAGAGGTCCTGCACCCAGGTGACGAGCGCGCAACGCTTCAGGCCTGCGATCACGATGGCGGCGATCGCCTGCAGCAACGGCGAGGTCGCGTAGACGAAGACGACATCGAAGGGCCGCCGGCGCAGGCGCCAGGCCCCCAGCGTGGCGGCCGAGGCGATGAAGCTGAGGTAATTGGCGACCAGGCGCAGCGCCGATCCGTGCCCGCGCGGAACCAGCGGCACGCGGTGGATCTCCAGGCCGTCGTGCCGCTCCACGCCGGTGCTCGCCGCGCGGTAGCCGGCGAAGACCGCGCCGCCAGGGTAGTTGGGCTGGCCGGTGAGCACCGTGACCTCGTGCCCGAGCGCGCACAGGTCGGCCGCCACCTCGTTGATGCGGAACGATTCGGGCCAGAAATGCTGGGTCAGCAGCAGGATCTTCACGGCTGCCGCGGCGCCAGAGCTGTGGCCGAAGAATCGCTCCGCACCAGCGCCAGGAACCCGGCCGCGGTGCCGATCGGCCGCGGGCCGTCCGGCACACCGAGGAACCGGAAGACAGCGCGCGCAATCGACGTCGGCGAGTCCGGGTCGAAGGTCTGGGTGGGGACGCAGACGTCGCGCACGTAGTCGCGCTCGGGGGCCAGGATCGGCAGGCCCAGGTGCTGCGCCTCGACCAGCGGCAGCCCGAACGACTCCGACGTGGACGGGAAGATCAGCGCGCGTGCCTGCGCGTAGAGCTCCAGGACCTGCTCGCGTGGCAGGTGGCCGAGGTTGTGGATCTCGACGCCGCCGCGTTCACGCAGCGCCGCCACCTCGGCCGCCAGCGTGGTGTCGCGCGGGCCCAGCGTCAGCGCCAGGCGCGGGCGCAGCCCCTCGGCGGCGAGGAGTTGCCAGGCTTCGAACAGGCGGCGGTGGTTCTTGTGCGCTTCGCCGTCGGAGACATAGACGAAATCCCAGCGCGGCGGCGCCGTCGATGCGGCCACCGGTGCGGGCAAGGCGTCGACGAAGGGGTAGGTCAGCACCGGGGTCGACCCGGCAGCGCCCGGCGCGACGCCGGACCAGCGCGCGAGGTCGCGCGCCATCGTCGCGGTCTGCACGACATACAACGAGACTCGGTGCCTGAACAGCCGGCACACCGCGCGCTCGAACGCGAGGCGGATCGCGGTTCGCAGCGAGAACGACGACAGGGGCGTCAGGCCCAGGTAGTTGCGGTTCTGCAGGAAGACGACGATCCGCGTGGCCGAGTTCGGCAGCAAGGGCGGCAGGCCATGGAAGCACAGCACGGTGTCCTGCGGCCCGCTGGCGTGTTGCAGCTCGCGCTCGGCACCCAGGCGCGAACGGGCATTGGCGTTCACCCACAACACGCGCGTGCCAGTGGGCAGCTCCAGCTGCGCGCGCGCCCTTGCATCGAGCAGCGCCCGCAGCGGTTCGTCCGCCGGCCACTCGGCGAGCAGGCTGCGCAGCAACACCAGGCCGCCTCCGGTGTGCACGTTGGGTGCGTACAGCACCAGGCCCGAGCTCACTTGGGCGGGCCTTCGTAGACGTCGTTGCGGCCCAGGCCGCGCGGCACGACCTTGCGCACCGCCTGACGCAGGGTCGCGTCGACCCACGCGATCGCACGGCGCAGCTTCTGTTCCGGGCGCGCGCTGAAGGCCGTGATGTTGAAGTAGTCCTTGCCGATCGGCGAGCGTGGCGAGAAGTAGTAGTTGGACACGCAGCAGCGGATGCGGTCCACGGCGACTTCGCTGACCGAGTGCCACGACCACGGATTGGTTTCCATGAGGGCCAGGCGGTTGAACCTGCTGACGATGGTGGCGTGGCGCTGCACCTGGCGGTCCCACAGCTCGAGATTCCCGCCGTTTTCCAGTGTCCAGTCGGGCGTGACGTAATACAGCAGGTTCAGCGTGCGGTAGTTCCTGCGCTCGCCGTCGTGCGAGTTGTCGATATGCGGGCCGAGGAAGTGCCCTTTGCCCATCGCACTGAGACCGCCGGCATACAGCTTGGCATCGGGAATCTGGTCGGCGATTCCGGTGATCCGCTCGACGATCGCCAGCACGCGCGGGTCCTGCACGGCGAACGTGATGTCCGCCATCAGCGGATCGAACTTGTCGAAGCTCTTGGACGTGTACTTGCGCTCGCGGAAGCTGTCCATCAGGCGCATGGACGCGGGGTCGGGAAAGGCGGCGTGGATGCGGCGGGCGATCTCCTCGGGCAGAAGGTCGTCGACGACGGCGTAGCGAACGCCGACTTCGCGCGCCGATTCGGCGAACTCGCGGCTCAGTTGATCGGCGCTGCGGTTCAGTCGATCGCAGATGAGTTGAACGAGTTGTTCTTTCATGGGGGGCATTCAGGCGATGGGAGCGGTCGGGGGCCGGGCGGCGAAACGGGGCGTGAGCATCTTCATCAAGGGCTTCTCGATCCATAGATGGAAGAGACTCGAGGCGGCCACGCACACGCAGACCGTCAGCGCGAAGGCTGCGATGGCGCCGCCGTCGCCGCGGAGTCCGGCCGCGACCAGCAGCTTGCACAGCACGCTGACCAGCGGATAGTGCAGCAGGTACAACACATACGAACTGTCGCCCAGGTGCTGGAGCAGGCGTGCTCGCCCCAGGACGACACCGTGACGCTCCCGGCCCACCAGGCCGAGGATCAGCAGCGCGCTCGCGGCTCCATAGCACAGCGAGGTCCACGCCGTCTTCTGACCGGGGAAGTAGGCGACCTCGACCAGCGCCATCGTGACGAAGGCGAGGGCGCCGGCGAAGGCGATTGCTGCGGCTCGGCGCTGCAGGGCGGGCCACCTCGCCGCGGCCGCCACGCCAGCGCCGAGCGCGAAGAGGAGCAGGTACTGGCTCGCCACGAAGCTCTGCGGAAAGCCGCAGCTGCCGATGCAACTGGCGGCGAGCGCCACCACGGCAGCCACGGCCAGCAGGGCCGGCCACCGACCGGCAACGAAACAGCCGAACACGGCGTAGAACAGCAGTTCGTAGTGCAGGCTCCAGGCCACGATGATCACCGGCGCTCCCGTGCCGCCCACCCGCGCCGGATCCTGCGGCAGCAGCAGCAACGACTTCAGCAGGACGGCGGGGTCGGACGGTACGGCCGCGCGTGTCGCCGGCACGGCCCAGGCGGCCACCGCGACGAGCGTGAAGATGACGAGATAGGCCGGGTAGATCCGGGTCAAGCGCTTGCGGACGTAGGCGCCCAGGCGCTCAGGCCGGAACAGGTCGTTGCGATGGGCGTGGAAGATGATGAAACCGCTGAGGACGAAGAAGAACTCGACGCCCGCGTGGCCGAAACTGAAGGGCCGCGACAACCAGCCGATGTTGAAGTATTTCTCGTTCGCAAGCGCACCACCGGCATGGAACAGCACCACCAGCAGGGCCGCGATGGCTCGGCATGCTTGCAGCGAGCGAAACATCGGGGTGTCCGCGTTTCAGGCCGGGCTGTGCCCGGCGGGGGCCAGTGCGACGGGTGATCCGCGCAGCGACGGCCGGCGCGGCCGCAGCATCCACAAGAGCACGAAGAAGGCCACGCAGGTCTCGCCCGACTGGAAGACCTGGTTGTTGGCCGGGATGTAGAAGAACAGGATGAGCAGCAGGTACAGCAGGACGATCCAGCAGGGCTCGTTGCCGGTCATCGCGCGGCCCCAGCTCAGACCCAGCAGATAGGCCAGCAAGCCCATCACGAAGACCGTACCGATGAAGCCGAAGTCCGACGCCAGCCAGGGATAGATCGAGTGCCAGAGCAGGAACATGCCCCAGCCATGGTCGCGCTCCAGCACGCCCGGTATCGACTGCGAAACGAAGTAGTCGGTCCCGGCGAGCACGTCGGCGTTGCGGGCCAGGAACATCGAATGCCCGAAGCCGAGCGTGCTGGGCGTGTCGGTCTGCAGGCCGAGCGACAGCGCGTAGTAGCCGTGCACGACGTAGCGGGTGAGGGCCTCGAAGAGGACCCTGAACTCCTCGGGCAGCAGCGCCGACAGGAAATGGCCGGAGTCCGCCTGCAGCACGGCCGCGCCGGTGAAGAAGGTGCCGTACTCCGTGCCGCTGCCGGCGCGCTGTTGCTGCCCGGTGCTGAAGAAGTACAGAAAGGCGGCGAGGACAGCGACGAGGGACAGGCCCAGCTTGAGTTTCATCGCACGCAGCTTGAGCGTGCCGGCAAAGACCGCGAGCAGGACGAGCCACGGCAGTGTCACGACCACGTCGGCGATGCCCTTGTTGGTGCCGGTGGCCAGGTAGATGCTGAGGTTGAAGGCGATGGCCGCGATGGCGGCGATCCGCAGCGTGCCGCTCATCCGGCCCCAGTAGAAGACGGTGAGCGGGAAGACCGCGGTCAACCACGGCGACAGCAGCATGCGGACATATTCGAACACCACGAACGGATTGCCGGCTTCGAGTCGCTCGAAGTTCTCGTTGTAGGCCAGGCCGACGTTGCCCAGGCCTTCAGCGACGTTCGGGATCGGTGATCCGGTGCGCGACAGCGAGCTCGGCACGGCGGCGAGTGCCGTGATCAGCAGCGAGATCTTGAGCATGCGCAGGCCTGCGGAGACGTCCTGCGGCGGCGGCGTCACACCCACGCCCCGCAGGACCTGGTGCCACGAAGCGAGATAGCCGATCGCGATCGCCAGCTGCGCGGCGGCCAGGAAGCCGACGAGGGTGCCCGCGTTGTCGATGTCCCAGGGCCATGGCCCGTAGAAGAAGAGCCACACGGTGGTCGCCAGGTAGACCTGGAAGAACAACAGGGGCCACAGCCAGCGCCGTCTCAGGGTCACGGACGGGTCGGCGATCATGACGGCCCCAGGCGGCGGAGCGTCGCGGCGGCAGCGCGCAGCGGCTTGCTCACGACATTGCGCGCCAATGTCAGCTTCGTGGCCAGTGCGCCGAGTTCGGGGTGCAGGTCGCAGGCTTCCCGATACAACGCCAGACCGCGGCTCAGGCGGCCCGACCTGAACGCGTTGCGCGCCAGCACGAGCTTGGCGCGCCCATATGCTTCGGCCTTGCGGGCGAGGATGCCGTCCGGCGCCCCGGCCCGCGAGAAGTAGTCGTCGAGCACCGCGATGTATTCGCGACTCACCTCCTCCGACACGTCGCGATACGAGATCGACCTGGGGTGAAGCCGATAGCCGGCCAGGCTCTGGCGGACGAACTCGAATCGCCCCTGCGTGGCCAATCGCATCCAGAACTCGCGGTCGGGCGCCAGTCGCAAGTCGGGCCGCCAGCCGCCAACCTGCTCGTAGCCCGCGCGGGTGAACAGCGCACCCGGGCCGATGTGGCATTCCTGCTGGACCACCAGGCTCTCGAGGTCGAACGGCCGGCAGACATGGCGCTTGACGACACGGGACTGGCTGTCGATGAGGTCGCAGTCAGGAAAGGCGCAGACGATGCCGGGATCGGCCTGAAGCACACCCACCAGCACGCTGACGGCGGTCGGGTGCAGCAGGTCGTCGGAACTGAGGTAACCGAGGTACCGGCCCGATGCCATGGCCCAGCCTGCGTTCAGTGTGCGCGCCTGTCCCATGTTGGGGTGGCGGATCGCGCGCAGACGATCTGCGTATCGCGCCAGCACCTGCGGCGTGTCGTCGGTGGACCCATCGTCGAGCACGATGTATTCGATATGGGGGTAGTCCTGGGCCAGGACGCTTTCGATCGTCTGCGGCAGGAACTGGCCCTGGTTGAACGTGGGCGTGACGAGGGTGACGGTCGGTCCGGTCGACATGGCTGGGCTCATCGACGATCAGGCAGGGGCCGTTCGTGGGGAGGGGCGTCGCCAGGCACGCATCAGCCACACGCTCATGCCTGCGATCGCCAACAGCCATCCTGCGCGGATCCATGCCGCATCCAGCCCTACACCGGCAAAACCGACGACGGTCAGGGCCAGCAGGATCAACGCGCGGCCGTCGACGAATTCACGCCCGGGCCAGCCGAGCGTCCGTATACAGACGAACATCATCAACGCAGTGTCGACCGCGATGCGAAGCAACCAGGCCATGGCGGCGCCGGACAGGCCGTAGGCCCGGGTCAGCAGCCACAGCGCAAGCAGGAAGAGCGGCAATTCGACGGCATGGATCCATGCCGTGAGCTTGGCCCGGCCGCTGCTCTGGATGAGTGTGAAAGGCACATGCGCCAGGGAGTTGAGCAGCATGCCCAACGCGAATACTCGCATGAGGTCAGCACTCTGGCGCGCAAAGTCCTCATGGATCCATGTTGCCAACACCTCGTGCGCAAACAGTGCAAAGAAGAGGGTCAATGGCAGCATCACCAGGAACAGCCCGTGCACGGCTTGCCTGAACAGCGGTTGCAGCGCCTCGCTGCGCTCGGCCAGGTGGCTGGCGAAGGCGGGGAACAGCACCGCCGTCAATGCGCCGGGCACGATCCACAGTTTCGTGATCAGCTCGTTCGGCGTGGCATAGAAGGCGACGGCAGCCGCGGAGACCATCGCCCCGATGACGAATCGATCCGCATAGCCCATGAACGGGCTGATGATGTTGCTCACGGTCAGCCATCCCCCCGAGACGCACAGTGGCCGCACCAGCGACGGCTGGAACGACCACCGACGGCCCTCGCGCGGAATCACTCTCCAGGCGAAGATCAGGTGGGCGATCAGAGCGACCCAGCGACCGAGGCACAGGACCAGCGCGATCCAGTCCAGGCGCGCTCCGAGCCACAGCACGACGGCCAGAGGCCCGACGAACGTGAATATGCCCATCGGCAGGCGTATCAGGTTGACGATCCCGAAGGCGTGCCGGGCTTCGAGTATTCCGCGCAGACCGGAGGTCAGCACGATGGCGGGCATCGACAGCGCCAGGGCCTGCACGGCGCGGATTGCTTGCCGCGTGTCCGGAACCTCGTGAATGAGGCCGATGCCCCAGGGTGCGGCCAGGGCCATGGCCACGCCAGCCAGGACTCCCAGCGCCGCCATCAAGGCGCCGGCGGTCGTCACGGTCGGGCCTACGAGCGCCAGTTCGGCTTTGGCAAACAGTGCCGCGAGTTGGAGCGTGAGCGCACGCCCCAGCCCGAGGTCGAACAATCCGAAGTAGCTGACGACCGCCCAGATCAGCGTCAGCAAGCCGAACTGCGCATTGCCCAGTTCACGCAGCAGAACGGGAATCGTGAAGACGGCCACCACCAGCGGCGCGCCGAGGCCGACGAGGTTGAACAGGGTGTGTCGGCCAATCTGCATCGAGTCTTGGTCACCAGGGGCAGGGGGTGCGGCGGTGCGGCGAACCGAACCTGCCAACGACCAGGTGGGTGGCGCCGGGCCGGTCCGACCTGCGACCGCGGGCATCACTGGCCCCGCAGCGCCCTCTTCAACTGGACGCCGCGCGGCTCCCGGGACAGCGCGATCCACCGGCTGCGCAGCAGGACCCCGCCCGCGAGCAGCAGGGCGGCAGCGACCAGCGTGCCGATCGCCACGCGCGAACGGCTCGGCTTGCTCTTCTTTTCCGGAGGCTGTGCGGTATCGATCACCTGGATCAGCGCGCCCTCGCGGGCCTCGTCCACGCGCGCCAGTTCGTACTGGCGCGCAAACAGCTCGAACAACGCCTCCTGGTACTTGAACTCGCGGTACTTGCCGACGTAGTCGGCGCCGCCAGCACTGTCCGTGACCTGTTCGGCACGCGCGAGTTGACCGCGCAGCACCGACAAGGCCGACTGCAGCTGGACCACCTCCGGCGCGCCGTCGGTCAGCGCGCCTCTGAGCGACTGCAGCCGCACTTCGGCGGCGGTGATCTCGGCCTTCAGGCGCGCATAACTCTCCGCCGCAGCCTTCGGCTCGGCCTTGAGTGCGCCGGCGTTGAACCCGCTGGCCTGCAGCGCGACCTGGGCCGCCGCGAGGCTGTCACGTGTCTTCTTCAGTTGCCCGTCGAAGAATACGCGGCGCTGCTGAGCCTCGGTGATCGCCAACTGGGTCGTCAGCCGGCGCAGTTCGTCGACGTAGGCGTTGGCCATGTCCGCTGCACGCTTGGGGACCTTGTCGTCGACCTCGACGGCGATGATCCCGTCGCGTTTGCTCAACAGGATGCGAACGTTGTCCGACAGCTCCTTGCGCGCATCGGCGCGAAGGTCGACGTCATACACCTTGACGAGGTCGAAGCGATCGATGATCCGATCCTGGACCGATGTGCTCTGCAGCAGCGCAACGAACTGGTCGGCCGGCGTGCGAAGTCCGCCACCCCCGGCCAGATTGGCCAATGCGCCCAGCGACGACAGCGCCGTCGCGGCCATGCCCTGTTGCTGGGGCGGAAGGAAGGACGTGCGCGCGGTGAAGGTCGGCCCGATGACGTACGTGATGCCGATGGCGATGGCGGCCGCCGCCAAGGGCGCCAGCACGAGGAATTTCCAGCGGCGGGCCAGCGCCAGCATGGGGTCGAAGGCATCGCCGGCCATCTGGCCCTGCGCCGTGTCGTCGCGCTGTGGACTGGGCGCCTGCGTCATTTGGTCGCCGCCACGATGCCCGCGATACCGAGGCCGAACTGGTACAGGATCTGCGTCCAGTCCTTGGCCGCCTGGACGAAGGTCGTCTTGTTCAACTCTTCTGGCACGATCACGGTGTCACCCGGATAGGCCGGCTGCCCCAGCAGGTTGCCGCCGCGGCCGAACGTCAGGAGGCCCGAGTCATTCTGCTGTGCGCTGACGACACTGCCGTTGGCCCGGACGACGAAAATGCTCTCCTTGTCCGCGCCACGGGTCGGGCTGCCGGCCAGGCGAAGGTAATCATCGATCGAGCGCTGCTGATTGAAGAGGTAGCTGCCCGCGTTGAAGACGCTGCCAAAGACACCCACGGTGGTCGGCAGGGCCGGGATATAGATGCGGTCGCCGTCCTCGAGCGCCAGGTCCGGCAGCTCGCGGGTTTCGGGGGTCAACTGCAGCACCACGCGGCCGGTCGGGCGCAGGTCGCGCAGGCGCTGCAGCAGTCGATCGGCAGCCGTCTGCTGCGCGGCCTGCGCCGCCACGTCTTCCGACGTACGGGCGGCCGACGACGTCGTGCGCTTGCTGACGTCGACCTCCAGGTCACGCAGCGCGCGCTCGTAATTCTGCTGCTGCGTCAGGCGCACGGAGTTGCGGCTGAATTCGGTGCCGAACAGGTACGCCGCCTTGGTCATGCCGCCGGCAATCTTCAGCGCGTCGGAAATGCTGCTGCCTGGCGGCAGGATGTAGTCGCCCGGCTTCGCAACTTCGCCTTCGATGCGCACCCGCTTGTTCTGACGTTCGAGCGGCAAGGCGGCGTCGATGGCGCTGAAGGCACGCACGACGTCGCCCGCACCGATGGCTTGACCGGCATCGGCGGGCAGCATCAGCTGGCGGACGCGACCGCCGTTGCGTTCGTCCAGGCGCTCCACGGCCAGCCGGGTGCGGTCGGCCACCGAGTTCAGCCCGCCTCCCATGCGCAGCAGATCGGCCAGCGTCTCACCAGGGCGAAGTTCGAAGATGGCCGGCTTGTTGACGCTGCCGACCAGCGCGGCCTGTGTGCCGACGGGCTGGACGTGGATGACATCGTCGGCCTGGACCAACTGGTCGGACTGGCGGTTGCCAGTGATCAGGAGGTCGTACAGGTCGAGCCGCGCCACGACCTTGCCCGCACGTCGAAGCTCGATGTCGCGGAAGCTGCCGGAGGCCGTCGGTCCGCCCGCCTTGTTGAAGAGCACCGAAGATACCGACGTCAGGTTGCTGACGGTGTGCACCCCCGGCTTCACGGCGAAGCCGGTGACGAAGACACGCACGCCGCGCAACTGGCCGAGGGAGACGCTCAATTCGTAGTTGCGGAAGACCTTGCGCGCCTGACGGTCGATGACTCCAGCAACGTCCTGGTACTTGACGCCGGCGACCATGACCGAACCAATGCGCGGCAGCGTGATGCGCCCACTTCGATCGACCACCAGGCGCAGGTCGGCGTCGACCGAGCCCCAGATCGAGACCACGACCTCGTCGCCGGCCGAGATCACATAGTCTGCCGGCACGAGGGCACTGAAGTCCACGGGCGGGGCCGTTGCGCCGATTTCGCCGCTCTCGACCACCAGTTCCGCACCGAAACGGCGGAACTGCTTGTTGTTGGTCAGCGTCTGGATGTAACGCTCGAATTCGCTTGGCTGGTAGATCGGCTCCAGCTTGGGAGTCTCGACTTGGCGCAGCGTGCGCTCCCGCTCCGACTCGGTGTCGCGCGTGCTGCCGCGGTTCTCGGTCGGATAGGTCGGTGTCTGCGGCTGGCGCAGTCGGATGGGCCCCGTGGTGACCGGCGTTTCGGGCAAGGCATTGGCACCGACTTGCGCCATCGCCCCACCGATACCGTGGATCATCAGCAAGGACCACAGGATCAGGGCGGCAGCACGAAACAGGAAGCGCATGGCAGGATCGGCCGGGCTCGGTGACAGGGTGGATCGGGGGTCTCGCAACCGCGGTGCCAGGGCAGCACACGGTCCGTGTGCCCATGGGAGTGGCGAAAACCCTGAATTGTATCCGCAGCCTCGGACGCGACCTGGTGCCACGCGGCGCGTGCCATCGGGTGAGGGCGAGCGGTCGGTGGAGCCTGGCCGAAGCCTGCAAAGGACTCGCCCAAGGCGGCCCGGGAATCGTGCATTGACGGCCGGACCATAGAATCTTTCGATGTTCCTCCTCTTGGCTTCATTCGTGGCCTCGCTGGCCATGACGATGCTGGTGGTGCGCTCCTCGAAGGTGCATGCGCACCTGTCGATGGACGTCGATACGGCAGGCCCGCAGAAATTCCATACGACCCCGGTGCCGCGCATCGGCGGCGTGGGCATCGTGATCGGCGTCCTGACGGGCCTGGGTGTCCTGGTCGCGATGACACCGGAGGTCGGCGCCAAGGGGCTGGTGCTGCTGGCGTGTGGATTGCCCGCCTTCATCGAGGGCGTGCGCGAGGACCTGACCAAGGCGATCAGCCCGCGTCGGCGCCTGGCGGCCACTGCGGTGTCTGCGCTGCTGGCGGCGTGGTGGCTCGATGGCGTGATCGAACACACCGCGATCCCGGGCGTCGACTGGCTGGTGTCCCATTACTGGGGTGCCGTGCTGTTGACGGTCTTCGCGGTGGCCGGGGTGGCCAACTCGGTGAACATCATCGATGGGTTCAACGGCTTGGCCTCGATGTGCGCCGTGCTGATCCTGGCCAGCGTCGGCTATGTCGGGTCCGTGGTCGGCGACCCGCTGGTCACCTCGCTGGCGCTCGTCGGCGCCGGGGCCGTGCTCGGCTTCTTCTTCTGGAATTTTCCAGCCGGGCTGATCTTCCTCGGCGACGGCGGGGCCTACTTTGTCGGGTTCTACGTCGCGGAACTGGCCATCCTGCTGTTGCATCGCAATCCGCAGGTCTCGCCGATGTTCCCGCTGCTGGTGTGCATCTATCCGATCTTCGAGACGGTGTTCTCGATCTACCGGCGCCGCTTCATCCGTGCCGTGCCGCCGACCATGCCCGACGGCATCCACCTGCATTCGCTGGTCTACCGGCGCCTGATGCGTTGGGCTGTTGGCAACCGCACGGCCAAGGCGCTGACGCGGCGCAATTCGATGACGTCGCCGTACCTCTGGTTCCTGTGCATGTTCGCCGTGCTGCCGGCCGTCGCGTTCTGGGACAACACGCCGGTGCTGGCCGTATTCATCGGCCTGTTCGCACTGATCTACATCGTCATGTACTGGCGCATCGTGCGCTTCAAGACGCCCCGCTGGATGGTCTACCGGCGCAGAAGTCGCGGGTAGACGATAATAGCCAGTTGAATGAACCTAGACGCCAAGTACAACGAATCTGAGCCGGCCCCGCCGCCGCAGCGCTTCGACACCCTTCCCCTCGATCCAAAGCTCTTGCGAGCGGTGCTCGACAGCGGTTACACCGCGATGACGCCGATCCAGGCGAAGGCGATCCCGATCGTGCTCGATGGGCGCGACGTGATGGGCGCGGCCCAGACCGGCACCGGCAAGACGGCAGCGTTCACGCTGCCGCTGCTGCAGAAGATGCTGCGCCACGAGACCGCCAGTGCATCGCCGGCGCGCCACCCGGTGCGGGCGCTGGTCATCGCGCCGACGCGCGAACTCGCCGACCAGGTGGCCAACAACGTCAAGACCTACGCCAAGCACACGCTGCTGCGCTCGACCGTGGTCTTCGGCGGCATCGACATGAAGCCGCAGACAGCGGTGCTCAAGACCGGGGTCGAGGTGTTGATCGCCACGCCGGGCCGGCTGCTCGACCACATCGAGGCCAAGAACTGCGTGCTCAACCAGGTCGAGTATGTCGTGCTCGACGAAGCCGATCGAATGCTCGACATCGGCTTCCTGCCCGATCTGCAGCGCATCCTGTCCTACCTGCCCAAGCAGCGCCAGACCCTTTTGTTCTCGGCGACCTTCTCGCCCGAGATCAGGCGGCTCGCGCAGAGCTATCTTCAAGACCCGATCCTGGTCGAGGTCGCGCGCCCGAATGCGACCGCCACCAACGTCGAGCAGCGCTTCTACAGCACCACCGACGACGACAAGCGTGCCGTCGTGCGCCAGTTGCTGAAGTCACGCGAGTTGTCGCAGGCCATCGTCTTCGTCAATTCCAAGCTCGGTGCCGCCCGCCTGGCGCGCTCGTTCGAGCGCGACGGTCTGCGCACCGCAGCGCTGCACGGCGACAAGTCGCAGGACGAGCGCCTGAAGTCGCTCGCCGCCTTCAAGGCCGGCGAGGTCGATCTCCTGGTGGCCACGGACGTGGCTGCGCGCGGTCTGGACATTACCGATCTGCCGGCGGTCTTCAATTTCGACGTGCCGTTCCACGCTGAGGATTACGTGCACCGCATTGGCCGAACCGGCCGCGCCGGCGCTTCCGGGCTGGCCGTGACACTGGTGACGCGCGACGACACGCGCATGGTGTCCGACATCGAGAAGCTGATCAAGAAGAAGATCGAGATCGAGCCGATCGAGCTTGACGACGACCGGCCGCGCCGCCCGCCGCGCCGCCGTGACGAGGAGCGCGACGAGCGTCCGGTGCGTGAAGAGGCGCAGGATCGTCCGCTGCGACGTGCGGCGGAGCCGCTGCGCTCGCGCACAGCCGCCGACCCGTTCTTCGACAAACCCTACGAGCCGTCGGCCACGGCCATTCCGGCCTGGGACGCGGCCAGGCCGGCCAATGCCGCTGCGCCAGTGCCTGCCCGCACCGGGCTGTCGCCGAACATTCGCCCTAAGAAGAAGGTTGCGTCGCTGCTGGGCGGACGCACCGACAAGGCGACGGCCTGACCGTCATGCCTCGTCGCGTCGTTCGGCATCTGCCGACGCGCCGACCGGATCAGGTGCCGGAACTGCGCCAACGCGGCGCCGCGGCATCCTTGGGCGCCACCAGCGGGGCCGCCTCCAGCCTGCTCAGCGGCCAGTCGATCGCCAGGTCGGGGTCGTTCCAGACGATCGCTCGTTCGCAGTCCCTGGCATAGACGTCGGTGGTCTTGTAGAGGAAGTGCGTGTCGTCGCGCAGCGCGAGGAATCCGTGCGCGAATCCTTCGGGAATCCACAATTGACGGCGGTTGTCCGCGCTCAATTCGACGCCGACCCATTGTCCGGCAGTCGGTGAGCCGGGACGGATATCGACGGCGACGTCCCAGGCCGCGCCCTGCACCACCCGCACCAGCTTGCCCTGCGCATGCGGAGGCACCTGGTAGTGCAAACCGCGCAGCACGCCGGCCTTGGAGCAAGAGTGGTTGTCCTGCACGAAGGGCCGCGGCGGCGGCAGTCCGAGCGCGGCAAGCGCCCCGTGAAAGTGTGGCTCGTTGTAGGTTTCCATGAACCAGCCGCGGGCGTCATCGAACACCGCCGGCTCGACCACGACGATGTCGGGAATCCGGGTCGGGATCAGCCGCATCAGAACGCCTGCTCGCGCAGCACGCGCATCAGGTACTGCCCGTAACCGTTCTTCAGCATCGATTGCGCCTGGGACTCCAACTGGGTCGCGCTGATCCAGCCGGCCCGGAAGGCGACTTCCTCTGGACACGCGACCTTCAGGCCCTGGCGCTTCTCCAGCGTGGCGATGAATTGCCCGGCTTCCATCAGGCTGTCGTGCGTGCCGGTGTCGAGCCAGGCATAGCCCCGGCCGAGGATCTCGACATCGAGCTCTGCCTGGGCGAGGTAGCGCGCGTTGACTTCGGTGATCTCGAGTTCGCCCCGCGCCGAGGGCTGGATGCTCGCGGCGATGTCGCAGACCTGCGCGTCGTAGAAATAGAGCCCGGTCACCGCATAGTTGCTCTTGGGCCGGGCGGGTTTCTCCTCGATGCTGATCGCGCGCTTGTCGGCGTCGAACGCAACGACACCGTAGCGCTCGGGGTCGTTGACGTGGTAGGCGAAGACGGTTGCGCCGTTGGCCTGAGCATCTGCCCGTTTCAGTGCCGTCTGCAGGTCGTGGCCATAGAAGATGTTGTCGCCCAGCACCAAGGCGCTCGGGTCGCCGGCCACGAAGTCCCGCCCGAGGATGAATGCCTGCGCCAGGCCGTCGGGGCTGGGCTGCACGCAGTACGAGAGATTCAGGCCCCACTGGCTGCCGTCGCCGAGCAGCGCGGAAAAGCGCGGCGTGTCCTGCGGCGTGCTGATGACGAGGATGTCGCGGATGCCCGCGAGCATCAGGGTGCTCAGGGGGTAATACACCATGGGCTTGTCGTAGACGGGCAGCAACTGCTTGCTGACGGCCAGCGTGGCCGGATGCAGTCTCGTCCCGGAACCGCCGGCGAGGATGATGCCTTTGCGTGTCATGCGGATCGTCTTGGTTGTTTGCGGTTCATGTTTGCACAGCTCAGGCCAGGATTTCCTGCAGCAGCCGGTCCACACCCAGTTGCCATGGCGGCAGCGACAGCCCGAAGGCATGCTTCAGCTTGTCGGTGGCCAGGCGGGAGTTCAACGGCCGCCTTGCGGGGGTCGGGAACGCCGAGGTGGGCACGGCGACGATCGCGTCGGGCGGGACCAGAATGGGCCGGCCGTGCGCACGTGCCCACTCGATGACATGGCGGGCATAGCCGTGCCAGCTGGTGGCGCCGCCCGCCACGGCGTGATAGGTCCCGGCCAGCGAAGGCTGCAACTTCAGGGCACGGATGGCATGGGCGGTGATGTCGGCCAGCAGGTCGGCCCCGGTGGGCGCGCCAACCTGGTCGTCGATGACGGTCAGGCGCTCGCGCTCGGCGGCCAGCCGCAGCATCGTGCGCGCAAAATTCCCGCCGCGTGCGGCGTAGACCCAGCTCGTGCGCAGGATCACGTGCTGGCAGCCACTGGCGCGAATGAGCTGCTCACCCTCGAGCTTGGTCTGCCCGTAGACGCTGAGCGGGCCGGTGGGGGCCTCTTCGGCCCGCGGCTCGTCGCCGCTGCCATCGAAGACGTAGTCGGTGCTGTAGTGGACCAGCAAGGCGCCGATGGCGGCCGCTTCGCGCGCGAGCACCGCCGGTGCCGCGGCGTTGATGGTGCGCGCGAGCACAGGCTCGCTCTCGGCCTTGTCCACCGCCGTGTGGGCCGCCGAGTTGACGATCACGTCCGGCCGCATCGTGCGTACCAGCGTGCCGAGGGCGTCGAGTTGGGTGAAGTCCGCGCGCGGCGTCGTATCGAAGTCCAGCGCCGTGACCTGGCCCAACGGCTGGAGGGCGCGCTGCAGCTCCCAGCCGACCTGACCGGTGCATCCGAGCAGTAGCAGCCGCATCTCAGACCGCCTTGCCGTATTGCGTCTGCACCCAGTCGCGGTAGGCGCCGCTCTGCACGTTGGCAACCCACTGCGGATGGTCGAGCACCCACTGGACCGTCTTGCGGATGCCGGACTCGAAGGTCTCGGCGGGGCGCCAGCCGAGTTCACGCTCGATCTTGCGGGCATCGATCGCGTAGCGGCGGTCGTGACCTGGCCGATCCTTCACGAAGGTGATCAGCCGGGTGTACGAGCCTGCCGGATCGGGCCGCATCTCGTCGAGCAAGGCGCAGACCTTGTGCACGATCTCGCGGTTCGTCATTTCGTTCCAGCCGCCGACGTTGTAGGTCTCGCCGGTCCGGCCGCCGGCCAGGACGGCCCGAATCGCGCTGCAGTGATCGCGGACATACAGCCAGTCGCGCACGTTCAGCCCGTCACCATAGATCGGGAGCGGTTTGCCCGCCAGCGCGTTGACGATCATCAGCGGGATCAGCTTCTCCGGGAAGTGCCACGGTCCGTAGTTGTTGGAGCAGTTCGTCGTCAGTACCGGCAGGCCGTAGGTATGGTGCCAGGCGCGGACCAGGTGGTCGCTGGCTGCCTTGCTCGCCGAATAGGGGCTGTTGGGCTGGAACGGGTGTTCTTCGGTGAAAGGGGCATCGTCGTGGCCGAGGCTGCCGTAGACCTCGTCGGTCGAGACGTGGAGGTAGCGGAACGTGGCCTGCTCGGCGGGCGCGAGCTGGCTCCAGAACGAACGCGCGGCCTCGAGCAGCGTGAACGTGCCCTCGACGTTGGTGCGGATGAAGGCGCCCGGTCCGTGAATGCTGCGGTCGACATGGCTTTCGGCGGCGAAGTGGACGATGGCGCGTGGGCGGTGCACGGCCAGCAGGCGGTCCACCACCACGCGGTCGCAGATGTCGCCCTTGACGAAGACGTGGCGCGCATCGCCGCTCAGGGCGGCCAGGTTCTCGAGGTTGCCCGCATAGGTCAGGGCGTCGAGGTTGACCAGTGGTTCACCGACCTGCTCGACCCAGTCGAGAACGAAATTGCTGCCGATGAAGCCGGCGCCGCCAGTGACCAGGATCATGTTGCTGCGAGTGAAGTCGAGGTGGAAGAGATTGGTCGCCAGTGAGTGCCGGTTCGAGGTCGGACCACGACCGGCAGTTGCTGCATTCTCGCCGTCACAGGGGCGCGCGTGCCCCCCTGGGATCGGGCGGATCGTGGCTCAGTTGGCGAGCAAGGCGAAAACGGCGGGGGTCCGCTCCGGCATCTGCAGTGGCCGCTTGCGCCATTGGGCGACCGTGCCGGTGTGCACGGATTCGTCCGCCAGCGTCAGGCCGCTTGCCACCGACAGACGCGTCGTCTCGGCCAGTACCTGGACCATCGCCTGCCAGACCGCTGCATTGCGATAGGGCGTCTCGATGATGAGCTGGGTCTGCTGCTGCCGGCGCGACAGCTGCTCGAGCTCGCGCAAACGCGAGCTGCGCGCGCCGGCGTCCTGCGGCAGGTAGCCGACGAAGGCGAAGCTCTGGCCGTTCAGCCCACTGCCTGCCAGCGCCAGCAGCAGCGCGCTCGGACCGGGCAACGGCCGCACCGGGATGCCCAGCGCGTGCGCAGCGGCGACCAGCTGCGCGCCGGGATCGGCAACGGCTGGCAGACCGGCCTCGGAGATCAGGCCGATGTCGGTGCCGGCCAGTGCGGGCTGCAGCAGACCCTGCCATGCCAGGCGGTCGGGCAACGCCGCCTGCGCGCCCTTGCGCGGCCGCGGCAGCTCGCGGATGTCGATGGCCTGCAGCGCTTGCGCCAGCGGGTGCACGACGTGGACCCGCTTGAGGAATGCACGGGTCGTGCGCGCGTCCTCGGCAATCCAGTGCGTCAACACGGCGGCGCGTCTGAGCACGCCGTCGGGGATGACGTCGCGGATATCGGCCGCCTCCGCGCCGAGGTCCAGCGTGTTGGGGACGAGGAGCAGCGAGCCCGTCATGACGGCCCTCAGTGCGCCATCAAGGGGTCGAGCCCGGCTTCGCGCAGCAGCCGGCTCGTGCGGATCAGCGGCAGGCCGACCAGGGCGGTCGGGTCGTCGGACTCGATCGATTCCAGCAGCACGATGCCCAGCGTCTCGCATTTGGCGCTGCCGGCGCAGTCATAGGGCTGTTCGGTACGGAGGTAATGCTCGATCTCGCCGGCGTCGAGCCTGCGAAAGCTGACCGCGACGGGCGCCAGTGCCTGGCCCAGGTACCCCGTGGCCTGTCGAACGACGGCGAGCGCGGTCTGGAAGATCACGCGCCGGCCGCTCATCCGCGTCAACTGCGCGACGGCGCGCTCGTGCGTTCCGGGCTTGCCGATCGCCAGGCCGTCGAGGTCGGCGACCTGGTCGGAGCCGATCACGATCGCGTCCGGCTCCAGCAGCGCCACCGCACGCGCCTTGGCGAGTGCCAGGCGCGCGGCCAGCGCGGCAGGGGACTCGTCGGGCAAAGGGGTCTCGTCGACGCCCGGCGAACGGACCTCGAACGGCAGCTTCAGGCGCTCGAGCAACTCGCGCCGGTAGCGCGAGGTGGACGCCAGGATCAGTCGGGGGCGAACGGTCATGGCCTCATTGTCGGTGCTGTCGCGCTCGTACACTGGCGCCAATGAAGCCATCCGGATTCGACCCCACACGTCTGGAAGTCGCGGCCTTCACCAAGGCCGGGACGACGCGCGAAGGTGTGCTGCCGCTGGCTGGCATGGGCCGTCTGGCCGGGTCCACCCAGGTGGCCGCCGACGGCTCTGCGGGCGATGTCACCTGGTCCGTGCAGGGCCTTTGGAAGCAATCGGCCGGCGCAGCTCCCGAGATGCGCATCCGCCTCGTCGCTCACGCGACCGTGCACCTGACCTGCCAGCGCTGCCTGCAGCCGATGGCGCAGGATCTGGGCGTCGACCGCACGATCCGCTTCGTCCCGGGCGAGGACCAGGCCGAACAACTCGACGAGGAACTCGAAGAAGACGTGCTGGCGCTCCCGCGCACGCTGGACTTGGCCGAACTGATCGAAGACGAGTTGATCCTGGCGTTGCCGATCGTTCCAATGCACGTGGCCTGCCCGCAGCCACTGACATCGGTTGGCGAAGTGGATGCTGACTTGTCCGAAACCGAGGAGGCGCCTGCGAACCCCTTTGCCGTGCTTGCCGCGCTGAGGAAGGGCAGCTAGGACAAACCCCGGCGGGGTGCTACAATCGCAGGCTTTTCGCCCGTTGGCCCAGCTGCTACGGCTGCTGGCCGACCCTTACAGATCTGCCCGATTGGGGCCTGACGCGTCCCCCTGAACGCGCGCCCAGGAGTTCACCATGGCTGTCCAGCAAAACAAGAAGTCGCCTTCCAAGCGCGGCATGCACCGTTCGCACAATGCCCTCGTCACGCCCGGCACTGCCGTCGAACCGACCACCGGCGAGGTGCATCTGCGTCACCACATCAGCGCAACCGGGTTCTACCGTGGCCGCAAGGTGCTGAAGACCAAGGCCGACGCCTGATCCAGGCGTTGCTGAGCACGGCCGTTCCCGCTGTGCGCTCGGTGATCCGCCCATTGATGCCCGGAGTGCGCCGCTCGCGCAGCCGGGCATTCGTCATTTGCGTCTCCGCACCCGATGCACGTCGCACCTGAACCGCTGACGCGGGTACGGATCGCGGTGGATTGCATGGGCGGCGACCACGGTCCGTCGACCACGCTGCCGGCCTGCCGTGCCTTTCTCGAGAAACACCCGCAGGCCGAACTCCTGCTCGTTGGCACGGCCGATGCGATCGCGCCGGCCGGATCCTGGCCGCGTTGCACGCTCGTCACCGCCACCGAGGTCGTGACGATGGACGACTCCATCGAGATCGCCCTGCGCAGGAAGCGAGATTCGTCGATGCGCGTGGCAATCGCCCAGGTCAAGCCCGGCGACGGCTTGGCGGCCGTGGCCCACGCCTGTGTCTCGGCGGGCAATACCGGCGCGCTGATGGCGGTGGCCCGCTACGTGCTGAAGACGCTCGACGGCATCGACCGCCCGGCGATCGCGGCAGTGATCCCGAACCGCAACGACGCCTTTACCACGGTGCTGGACCTCGGCGCCAACGTCGACTGCACCCCCGAGCACCTGCTGCAGTTCGCGCTGATGGGCAGCGCGCTCGTCGGTGCGGTCGAGGGCAAGGAAGAGCCGAGTGTCGGCCTGCTCAACATCGGCGAAGAGGCCATCAAGGGCAGCGAGATCATCAAGCGTTCGGGCGAACTGTTGCGTCAGGCGGGCTCGGCCGGCTTGATCAACTTCTACGGCAACGTCGAGGGCAACGATATCTTCAAGGGCACGACCGACCTGGTGGTCTGCGATGGCTTCGTCGGCAATGTACTGCTCAAGACCTCCGAAGGCCTGGCCTCGATGATGGGCGATTTCATCAAACAGGAGTTCACGCGCGGTCTGTACGGCAAGATTGCCGCGTTGGTCGCGCTGCCGGTGCTGAAGCACTTCAAGTCCAGGGTCGACCACCGGCGCTATAACGGCGCTGCGCTGCTGGGCCTGCGCGGGCTGGTGTTCAAGAGCCACGGCTCTGCCGACGCCTTTGCGTTCGAGAACGCACTGGCTCGCGCTTATGATGCCGCCCGGAACCGTCTGCTCGACCGCGTGCACGACCGCATCGAAGAGACACTGCTGGCCCTGCCGGCGCTGCAGGCGGCGACGGCCCACGACACCGCATGAACTCGAAGACGCTGCCCCGTTACGCGCGCATCACCGGCACTGGCAGCCACCTGCCGCCGCGCCGGCTGAGCAACGCGCAGATGGTGCACATGCTGGCCGGCCGTGGCATCGAGACCAGCGACGCCTGGATCGTCGAACGCACGGGAATCCGGGCACGTCACTTTGCCGACGATGGCGTCATGTCGAGCGACCTTGCAGTCATCGCGGCGCGACAAGCGCTTGCCGCGGCCGGTCGGTCGCCGTCGGACATCGACCTCATCATCGTCGCCACGTCTACGCCGGACATGGTTTTCCCGTCCACCGCCTGCATCGTGCAGGACAAGCTCGGCATCCACGGCTGCCCGGCCTTCGACCTGCAGGCAGTCTGCTCGGGCTTCGTCTATGCGCTGACCGTGGCCGAGTCGATGATTCGCACCGGTGCGGCCACGCGCGCGCTGGTGATCGGCGCCGAGGTGTTCTCGCGCATCCTCGATTTCGACGACCGCACCACCTGTGTGCTGTTCGGCGACGGTGCCGGCGCGGTGGTGCTCGAGGCGAGCGACAAGCCCGGCATCCTGGCCACCGAACTGCATGCCGACGGGCGCCATGTGGGCATCCTGTGCGTGCCGGGCACCGTGGCCAACGGCAAGGTCTTCGGTGACCCGCTGCTGAAGATGGATGGCCAGGCGGTGTTCAAGCTCGCCGTCGGCGTGCTCGAGAGCGTGGCCAGCTCGGTGCTCGCGAAGGCCGGCCGGACCGCGGCCGATGTCGACTGGCTGATCCCGCATCAGGCCAACATCCGCATCATGCACAGCACCGCACGCAAGATGAAGCTGCCGCAGGACAAGCTGATCGTCACGGTCGACGAGCACGGCAACACCTCGGCCGCGTCGGTGCCGCTGGCGCTGGACGTGGCGGTGCGCGCGGGCAAGGTTCGCGCGGGCGATACCGTTTTGCTCGAAGGTGTCGGCGGCGGCTTCACCTGGGGCGCCGTGCTGCTCGACCTCTGAATCCACTGCCGATCCGATCGCGATGAAACCTTTTGCATTCGTCTTTCCGGGCCAGGGCTCGCAGTCCGTGGGCATGCTCGATGCCTGGGGTGACCACCCTGCGGTGCGCGCGACGCTCGACGAAGCCTCGCGGGCCCTGGGGGAGGATGTCGCGCGCCTGATCCATGCCGGACCGAAGGAGGCGCTGGACCTGACGAGCAACACGCAGCCGGTGATGTTGACCGCGGCGATCGCCTGCTACCGCGCCTGGCGCACCGACGGTGGCGACGAGCCGGCGGCCGTGGCCGGCCACTCGCTGGGCGAATACAGCGCGCTGGTTGCCGCCGGTGCCTTGACGCTGGCCGATGCACTGCCGCTGGTGCGGTTTCGCGCCCAGGCGATGCAGCAGGCCGTACCGGTCGGCGTGGGTGCGATGGCCGCGATCCTGGGCCTGGACGCCGACGCCGTGCGCAAGGGTTGTGTCGAAGCGGCGGCCGCGGCCGGCGCGGCTGTCGAGGCGGCGAACTTCAACGATCCGAAGCAGACCGTGATCGCCGGCACCAAGGCCGGCGTCGACAAGGCCTGCGAACTGCTCAAGGCCGCAGGCGCCAAGCGGGCGCTGCCGCTGGCGGTTTCGGCACCGTTCCACTCGTCGCTGATGCGGCCGGCCGCCGACCGCCTGCGCGAGCGCTTGGCCACGGTGACGCTTGTCGCCCCCAGGATTCCCGTCGTCAACAACATCGATGCACGGGTCGAGACCGATCCAGCCTCGATCCGCGATGCGCTGTTCCGCCAGGCCTTCGGCCCGGTGCGCTGGGTCGAAGTCGTGCAGGCGCTGCGCGCGCGTGGCCTGACCCATATCCTTGAATGCGGCCCGGGCAAGGTGCTGTCGGGGCTGGTCAAGCGAATCGACGGCGAGGCCGCCAGCATGACCGTGCTCGACCCAGCTACGCTGGCCGAAGCCAAGGGGATGCTGGCATGACCGAACACGGTAACAGACAGGTCGCACTCGTCACCGGCGCTTCGCGCGGCATCGGCCGCGCGATCGCCGCGACGCTGGCTGCCCAGGGCTACCAGGTCATTGGCACGGCGACGACCGTGGCCGGTGCGCAGGCCATCGGCACAGCTTTGGCCGCCGCCGGCGGGCAGGGCCTGTGCCTGAACGTCAACGATGGCGCCGCGATCGACGCCGCCGTCGATGGCATCGTGAAGGCCCACGGCGGGCTGCACGTGCTGGTCAATAACGCCGGCATCACGCGCGACACGCTGGCCATGCGCATGAAGGACGAGGACTGGGATGCGGTGCTGGACACCAACCTCAAAGCCGTCTTCCGCACCAGCCGCGCCGTGATGCGCACGATGATGAAGCAGCGTCACGGCCGCATCATCAACATCACCTCCGTCGTCGGCGCAAGCGGCAACGCGGGGCAGGCCAACTACGCAGCCGCCAAGGCGGGGGTGGCCGGGTTGACCCGCGCGCTGGCCCGTGAGCTGGGCAGCCGCAACATCACCGTGAACTGCATCGCACCGGGGTTCATCGCCACCGACATGACCAACGTCCTGCCGGAAACCCAGAAGGCGGCGTTGCTGCAACAGATTCCGCTCGGCCGCCTCGGATCATGCGAGGAGATCGCGCACGCCGTGGCCTTTCTCGCCAGTCCGCTTGCCGGTTACATCACCGGCACCGAACTGCATGTCAACGGCGGCATGTACATGTCCTGAATCCCGGTTGAATTCCGCACCGAGCCCCGCCGGTAGAATCGCGGGTTGTTTTCCGTACCCACTCCTGGAGGAGTCATGAGCGATATCGAAGCCCGTGTGAAGAAGATCATTGCCGAGCAGCTCGGCGTGCCCGAGTCCGACGTGACGAACGAGAAGGCTTTCGTGGCTGACCTCGGCGCGGACTCCCTCGACACGGTGGAACTGGTGATGGCCCTCGAGGACGAGTTCGGGATCGAGATCCCTGACGAGGAAGCCGAGAAGATCACGACCGTGCAGCTCGCGATCGACTACGCAGTCAAGCACCAGAAGTAAGGCTCTCATGACCCGTCGTCGCGTCGTCGTCACGGGCCTGGGGCTGATCAGCCCGGTCGGCAATACCGTTGCCGAAGGCTGGGCCAACCTCCTGGCGGGCAAGTCGGGCATTGCGAACATTACACGGTTCGACGCCTCGACGTTCGCTTGCAAGTTCGCTGGCGAGGTCAAGGGGTTCAATGTCGAGGAGTACATCCCCGCCAAGGAATCCCGCCACATGGACACCTTCATCCACTACGGCCTGGCCGCGGCGGTGCAGGCGGTCCAGGACGCCGGGCTGGACACGGGCGATGCCTTGACCGAGGACCAGGCCGAGCGCATCGGCTGCCTGGTCGGCTCCGGCATCGGCGGCCTGCCGATGATCGAGCAGACCGACGGCGACTATCGCGAGCGCGGAGCGCGCCGGATCTCGCCGTTCTTCGTGCCAGCCTCGATCATCAACATGATCTCGGGACAGATCTCGATCCGCTACGGTTTCAAGGGCCCGAACCTCGCCATCGTCACGGCCTGCACGACCGGCCTGCACTGCATCGGCGATGCGGGGCGGCTGATCGAGTACGGCGATGCCGATGTGATGATCGCCGGTGGCGCCGAGAGTACTGTGTCGCCACTGGGCGTCGGTGGCTTCGCAGCGGCGCGCGCGCTGTCGACCCGCAACGACGATCCCGCGACGGCTTCGCGCCCGTGGGACAAGGACCGCGACGGCTTCGTGCTGGGGGAAGGCGCCGGCGTGCTGGTCCTCGAGGAATACGAGCACGCGAAGAAGCGCGGTGCCAAGATCTATGCGGAGCTTGCCGGGTTCGGCATGGGTGCCGATGCCTTCCACATGACCGCTCCCAACGTCGACGGCCCGAAGCGCGCGATGCGCGCGGCGTTGCGCAATGCGAAGGTCAATGCCGACGAGGTGCAGTACCTCAACGCACACGGCACCTCCACGCCTTTGGGCGACCTGAACGAGACCAACGCCATCAAGCTGGCGTTCGGCGACCACGCGAAGAAGCTGGTCGTGAACTCGACGAAGTCGATGACCGGCCACCTTCTGGGCGGCGCGGGGGGCATCGAGTCGATCTTCAGCGTGCTGGCGGTCCACAACCAGGTGTCGCCACCGACCATGAACATCTTCAACCAGGATCCCGAATGCGACCTGGACTACTGCGCCAATGTGGCGCGTGACATGAAGATCGACATTGCGGTCA
>Ga0209682_10000114_pt1 | contig 25586 bp, 13 predicted proteins | sample DOMMetBare2Fresh_2_FD_187471 | JGI IMG/M metagenome (GOLD analysis project Ga0209682, IMG submission 187471) | Wetland sediment microbial communities from St. Louis River estuary, USA, under dissolved organic matter induced mercury methylation -... | ecosystem: Environmental > Aquatic >... | reverse complement strand
GGGGGGGCGATGGGAGAGGGGGATCGAGGGGGTGAGGTCCCAGAGCCGCCACCACCACGACACCTGAAGCTCGCGCTGAAGCCCCCCAACCACCCCCGTTTTAGCGGCCACTTGTTCACACCAAAGAACCACCTTCCAGACCGGCCACATCCGCCCAAAACCCAACGCCCACGGGCCTTTCCTGCGCCAAAAAAACGAAACCTGGTTCCGTTTTCGGCCTTTCCCCCGCCCGAGAGGGGCTTTCAACAACGCTTGAGCCCCACCAAACCCGCACCAGCCCTGCGTTTCCGCCGAGCCGGCCAACCGCCGAAAACACTGATCAGAACATGAGTTTTGGTCAGTCCACCGCACGGACCATGCCCTCCGGCCCTTCAGTCCGTGTCCCGTCCCTGTTCGTCCGTGTTCGTCCCTCCGCTTTCGAGCCGCGGCGCCCCCCCACCCACCCCCTCTTTTAGCCGCCACTTACGAGCACCAAAGAACCGCCTTCCGCCCCCACCCCCTTCCGCCCAAACGCAGCGCCACCGGGCTTTTCCGGCGCAAAAAAACGGAACTCAGTTTCGTTTTCGAGCCTTCCGCCGCCCGAGAGGGGCTTTCCGCGACGGATGAGCCCCACCAAACCCGCGCCACCACTGCGTTTCCGCGAAGCCCCTCACCCCCGGGGAGAAGTCACCAAAATGAGTCTTTTGGTGACTCGACCTTTGCACGGCGGAAGCATCTCCCAGGGCCTGCCACTGCACCGCACGCACCGAACAGACTCCCCGGCCTACCCACCAGGCCAGCCCACCCCTCAAGAAGTACTTAACCACCTTAGCAGGTGGTAGGAAGCGCCAGGCTCGCAGCTATCTTCGTAGCGAGGCCTTGATCATGCACACCCCCGACTGGCTTTTCGACTTCGTTCTCGCGCCCGCCACGACGCGGGCAGGAAGAGCGCTGCAAGCGTGTACCGCCCCGTGGGGAATGCCGGGTCATCGCCGTCTCGAGGCGCCATGACCGGCGGCCCGAGAGCCTCCGTGGCCAGCCCTGCGCCCAAGGGCGCTCTGGCGTGGGATTTGGCCGCCGGTGCCTGCATCGCTCTCTCGCTCAGCGTAGGAACCGAAATCTCCTTGCGCTTCCTCGGCGGTGGCCCCGACTGGATCGGCGCCTTCAGCACCATGGTCCAAGCCCTGCTCGCGGTCCTCGCCGGCAGTACCTTCACCGCAGCCGGCCGAGCCTGGCTCGACCGGCTGCTGGAACGCCGGGGGAAGCCGGAGCGCCGGTGGGCCCCTTGGCGGGCCGGCATCGCTGCGGCCGTGCTGATTCTCCTCGTCACCTTCCGCTTGAGTCTCCCGGCGATCGCCATCCAGTACAACAATCATGGCCAGAAACAGGCAGAGCGCGGCGAGATCACGAGCGCCTTGCACAGCTTCCGGCGGGCGATCCGCCTGGCCCCCGACCTGGCTGTAGCGCACTACAACCTCGCCGGCGCGGAAGAGGATCTCGGCGACTATGACGCCGCTGTCGGCGAATACCGGCTGGCGCGCGAAGCCGCTCCCCACCGCTATGAGATCTACAACAATCTGGCCCGGCTCTATCTCCTGCACCAGAAGAACCCGTCGGCCGCTCTCGACCTGATCTTCAAAGCCCGGCAGCTCGGCCCCAAGGAGCCGCACGTCCTCTACTCCCTCGCCAAGAACGCCGGCTGGGCCGAGCTCGATCTCGGCCTCCTCCACGTCGCGGAGCGGGACCTGCGGCAGGCCATCGAGCTGGATGACGACGGACCGGCGGCCCATTGCCTCCTCGCCCAGCTCTTGGAGGCGCGCCAGGGTCCCGACGCCCCACAGGAGTGGAGTCTCTGCAGGTCCCTCGCTCCCGGCCGCGAGGACGAGATGGCTCCGGCTTGGTTGAGTCAAGCTGAAGAACGGTTGTCGGCTGGAGAGAATCCATGAACAGAAAAAGGTTGCCGCTCTTCCTCTTGCCCGCGCTGTTTGCGATCTCCCCGGTCTGGTCGGCGCCGTCGCCACCAACGCCCGCTCATCTGATCGTCTCGGTTCACGGAGCAGCTCAGATCCAACGGAGGGGAGCTTTAACCTGGGCGCCGGTCCTCCCTGGGACCTCGGCGAGGCGCGGCGACCTGCTGCGCCTGGAGAGCGGAGCCCGGCTCACGCTGGTCTGCGCCGACCTTCAAAAGCACGAGCTGACCGGTCCCCGGGAAACCGGTGTGCCCTGTGTCCAGACCCGGCCGGTTCTCATCCATGGGCACGAAGCCTGGAGCCCAACCCGCGGCGCGACGCCCCCATCCGATCGCTTCCCCGTCCTCCTCTCCCCTCGCCGCACCAAGGTGCCCGACGGACATCCCGTGCTGCGCTGGACCGCCGTGCCCGGAGCGAGCTCCTACCTCGTGCGAGTCCGCGGCGACGGCGTCGACTGGAGCACGAATCTCGATGCGCTCACCGAGCTCGCCTACCCGGACAGCGCGCCGGCGCTCACTCCCGGATCGACCTACCGCGTCATCGTCTCGGCGGATGGCCGAAGCTCCGAAGAGGAGGGGCAGTCCGGCCTGGGCTTCACTCTTCTCAACGCGGAGGAGCGGACGGCCCTGGAGGCGGAGGAGGCGCGGGTCCGGAGTCTCGGGCTGACGCCGGAGGAGACCCGGCTCGTTCTCGCCAGTCTTCACGCGTCGCAGGGTCTGCGCGCCGCGGCCATCACCGAGCTCGAGGCCTTCGGCAGCCCGCCTCCCGCTCCGGTGATCGCGCGCACCCTCGGCGATCTCTTTGCGGAAGTCGGGCTTGGCCGGCGCGCGGAGGACTCGTACCTGCTGGCCCTCCGTCTCTCGCGCGCCACCACCGATCCGGAAGGGGAGGGGACCGTTCTGGAACGGCTCGGGACGTTCTACGACCTCGTCCTCGGCAATCGCTCCGAAGCGGCCACACGGTGGCGCGAGGCGGTGGCGGTCTATCGCCAGCTCGGCGACGCGCAGGCGGTGAAGCGTCTCGAGGATCTCCTCACCGCCCGCGAGCACCCGGAATCTGCTGCGCCGTCCGCGGAAGCACTGCTGAAGGAAGGCACCGAGCTCGCCGAGCAGGGCTCTCCCGACGCCGCGCTGGGCAAGTTCCAACAGGCGCTGGCGGTCGCCCGCGAGACGCGAGACGCCCGTAGCGAAGCCCTGGCCCTCTTCAACAGCGGGGTTGCCTGTCTGGAGCTCGACAGGCCCGAGCAGGCTGTGGACTCTCTGAGCCTGGCTCTGCCGCTCTCGCGCACGCTCGCGAATCCGGCAGCGTTGCAGGTCAACGTCCTGGTCAACCTCGCCGACGGCCTGGCACGCCTGGGGAGGCGATCCGAGGCGATCGCCAACCTCGAAAGCGCGCTCGCCGCGATGCCTCCGGCGGAGCCCGCTGCGCGGCGGGCCTACGTCTGGGAGCAACTGGGATCGACCCATCGGAAAGCGGGCGAGATGGGCCGGGCGGCCGCAGCGTTCGAACGCTCGCTCGCGCTCTATGAGGAAGCCGACAACAAGCGCATGCAGGCCAAGCTGGCCGACCTCCTCGCCGGCACCCTTTGGGCCACGGGCAATGTAGAAAGATCGCTCTACTTCTACGACCGCGACGTCGGCCTCTGGCGCGTCCTCGGTGACCGTGAGCATGAGGCCTCGGTCCTGCAACTCCTCGGCGATCGGCAATCGAAACTCAGCCAGCCGTTGAAAGCGGCGCGCTCCTATCAGCAGGCCTTGGCGCTCTGGCGCGAGCTGGGAAACCGCGAACGTGAGGCAAGGCTCCTGAACGACATGGGGGTCCTCTACGAGGGCCTGGGGAACCTGGCGAAAGCGAAGGACTTCTTCGACGAGGCGTTCGAGATCTGGACCACGGCCGGCAACCAGGCCGGCCAGGCCGAGGCCCTGACCAACCAGGCCCGGTTCGAATGGTGGGCGGACCACCCGCGGCAGGCCCTCGAGCTCTATACCCGTGCCCTGGACCTCTGGCCCTCCGAGGGCAGGACCGCGGAGAGAGGGCAGACTCACTCGGCGATCGCCGCGGTCCAAGCCGACCTGCGCAAGTATCCTGAAGCCATCACGCATTTGAGTCAGGCGGCGGCGCTCTTCCAGCAGGCACAGGATCCGGTCCACCAGATCGAGGCTCTGCGCAAGCTGGCGCAATTCCGCGCGCGGACCGGAGATCGCCGGCAGGGGGAAGCCGCGCTCGAGCAGGCGGTGTCGCTCTCCGCTCACCTCGAAGGTGTGCCGCCCATCTTTCGCGCTCTCGTGGCCTCGAACCTGGCCCTCGGGTGCCTGGAGCTGGGCCAGCCCGAGCGGGCCCTCGCCTTTTCGCAGGCGGCCCTTCGCCTCTACCAGGAGATGAAAGACCCCGGCGGGCAGGCGGGCGCTCTTTCGATGATCGGATTCGTCCAGGAGACGCGTGGAGCGGTCAAGGAAGCGGTCCTCGCCTACGATAAAGCCCTCGCCCTGCAGGAGCAGATCCGCTCGGCTGCTCACATCCGAGAGCTGCAAGCAGGCGCGGAGCTGGGTCCCAACGCCGCTGAGCGGGCCGTCGTGCTCCACCTCCAGCTCGGCGAGCCCGAAAAGGCCTTCGCCGCGGCCGAGCAGGCCCGCGCCCGCAGTCTGCTCGATCAGCTCGGGAACGTCCCTCTGTCCGCCGGCCAGGGCGCCGCAGGTCCCCCGGTCGCGGTCGAGCAGATGCGCCGGCAACTGACCGAGCTCGACCGGCAACTCCAGAGCGAACGCGAGAAGCCCGGCCCCGACTACGCCCCGGAGCGGGTGCGCGATCTGGAGTCGCAGCTCGACCGGCTGCGGCGGCAGTACGACGACCTCCTCCTCCAGCTCAAGCTGTCCAACCCGGAGTACGCCTCGATGGTCAGCGTCTCCATTGCCGGTATTCCCGAGCTGCAACGCCTGCTCGACGAGCGGACGACCCTCGTCGCCTACTTCGTCGCCGCGGAGAAGGTCGCGGCGTTCGTCCTCACCCGCGAGTCCTTTCGGGCCGTGACGCTGCCGGTGACCGGAAGCGAGCTGAGTGCCCTGGTGTCGGACGCCCGCGCCGAGGACCGCGATCCGGCCTCGCCGGCGCTGGCCAAGCTCTATGCCAGTCTCATTGCACCGCTGCGGCCCTTCCTCCGTGGCCCGCTCCTGGGCTTCGTGCCGCACGGCGTTCTCCACCAAGTGCCGTTCGCCGCGCTGACCGATGGCCGGCGCTCGTTGGGTGAGGACTTCGTGCTCTTCCACCTGCCGAGCGCGAGCGTTCTGCGTTACCTCCGTGCCAAGCCGGCCACGGCCGGCCCGAAGGTACTCGCCGTGGCTCAGGCGGAGGCCGAGGGGAGGCCGACGCTGCAGTTTGCCGAGGCCGAGGCACGCGGGATCGCCGGGCTCTTCGAACCGTCCCGGGTTCTGACCGGCGCCGAGGCGACGGTCGCCCGCGTGCGGGAGCTCGCCGGCCAATTCGAGATCGTCCATCTCGCGGCGCACGGGGAGCTCGACGCCGCGCGTCCCCTTTTCTCGCGCATCCTGCTGGCGCCCGCCCCGGGATCGGACGGCGCCCTCGATGTCCAGACGATCTTCGGGCTCGACCTGGCGCGGACCCGTTTGGTGGTGCTCAGCGCCTGCAGCAGCCAGATCGCCGCGGGAAGCGGCACCGGCCCCGCGGGCGTAGCGAGCCGTGGGGACGACTTCGTGGCGCTCAGCCGTGCCTTCCTCCATGCCGGAGCGCCGACAGTGATCGCCAGCCTCTGGGAAGTGGACGACGAGTCGACCCAGTATCAGATGACCGAGCTCTACCAACAACTCCGCGCGGGGCGAGGGCCGGCCGAGGCTCTGCACGAGGCCCAGGCCAAGACCCGCGTCCGCTATCCAGCTCCGCACGACTGGGCGGCTTTCGTCCTGATGGGTGACCCGAGATAAAAGGGATCTACCTGCTCTGAAGCGGCGAGCTGCCCCGCGTCGTGCCACAACTCCTACAAGAGTCACGGAAGATCCGGAAACGTCTTCCGATACGAGGCATCTTGTCCCATGAAGAGCCTCCACTCCTCCAAAGAGAGATTCCTGTGTGCGAGGCTCCTGGCGAGAGCCCTCCAGTCCTGCGCCGCGATACTCCAGAGGACCAGATTGCCCTCTTCGCCGACCGACGCAAGGCGATGTCCATCGGGGCTGAATCTTAGGCCCATGACCCACGCCCGGTGCGAACGAAGAGGCTCGCCGATGACACGACGTTCGATCAGATCCCACAGTCCAATCTCTCCCTCTGTTGTCGCGGTCGCGAGCGTCCGGCCATCAGGGGTCAAGGCGATCGCCTGCACTCCATCTCGCGTGGCCCTCATTGCTCCACCGATAGGCTGACCCTTGACTACATCCCAAAGGCGGATGCTCCCATCATAGCTGCCTGACACGAGCGCTCCGGAGCGGTCGAAAGCGAGGCTGGTAACGCTCTCGACGTGCCCTTGCAACGGCTTGCCAACCGCGGCATGTCGTTTGACGTCCCACACGATGATGGTGTGATCCTCGCTGCCGGAAGCGAGAAATTTGCCGTTCGGGCTGAACGCAAGGCTCTTCACCTTACCAAAATGCTCGTCGAGCGGGTCACCGATCGGGACACCCTGGATACCATCCCGGAGGATGACCGTCCGATCATCACTTCCGGAGGCGAGAAGCGCGCCATCCGGACTGAATGCGAGAGCTGAAACGCTCTCCGAGTGTTCATTCCGCGGGGGCCCCATCGGGGCGCGAGTTTGGACATTCCAGAGGCGCACTGTTCCGTCATAGCTCGCTGAAGCCAGCCGTTTGCCGTCAGGGCTGAACGTGAGCGCTTGCAACATCTCAGTCCCGGTAGAAATCGGTTTTCCCACGACGGAGTTGCTTTTCTCGGGGTCGAAGAAATGAATCCAGCCCTTGGAATCACCAACGACGACAAGCCGTCCGTCGGGGCTATAGTCTAGGGCCCCCGCCCCTTTGATTCTTTCAGCAAGAGTGCGCGCCAGAGGGCCACGGCCTCCGAGACGCCATAGGATCACAGCACCGTCTCGTCCACCGGATGCCAAGAGCGTGCCATCCGATGAGAAGGCGACACCTGACACGGTATCCAGATGGGCACGTAAAGGCAGGCCGATGGGCTTTCGGGCGGCAACGTCCCAGACGATCACTGTCCGATCCGCGCTCCCGGAAGCAAGAAGCTTGCCATCGGGGCTGAAGGCCAGGCTCGACACAAGATCTCTGTGCCCTACAAGTCGCCTTCCAACCGGTTTTCTGGTCGCGACATCCCACAGGATAATGGTCTTGTCGTGACTGCCCGAAGCCAGCAACTGGCCGTCCGGGCTGAAGGCGACACTCGAGACGACGTCGCTATGTCCAACTAGAGGCTCGCCCAGCACCGCACGCTTTTGAACATCCCAGATCACTACGGCCTTGTCCCGGCCCCCAGAAGCCAGGAGGCTCCCCCCGGGGTCGAAAGTCAGAGAGAAGACAAAGTCGCGGTGCCCCCACAACAGATGATTGAACGAAACACGGGTGCCAGCGATGTCACCTAAGATAATCGAGCCGTCTCCTCTTGCAGTGGCAAGATACTTTCCATCGGGGCTGAAGGCCGCTGACCACCCGTAGCCTGGGAATCCATCCAAAAAGCTTAATGGCTCATCACTGAGCCCATCATTGACTTTCCAGAGCAGAAGTTGGCGATCCGCGCCGACTCCCGCCGAAGCGAGCAGAGTCGCATCCTCATTGAATGCCAGATTGTTGACGGCTGCCCGATGCAGGGCCGGACCTGTCTGGACAAAATTGCCCGGTTCGCGGAGATCACGAAGGAGAACGTATCCTGTCTCTGTGCCAATGGCGAGCAACTCACGCGGAAGCACCTCCTTGGTTTTCCGCAGCGCTAGCGATGAGATCTGGCCTTGACTGGATCGAAAGATTGCCTCCTTCCCTGCCCATTGTTGTAAGGACGCCAAAAGGCTGGACCGGGCATCCACTGTGTCGGCAACGTTGTAGGCTTCGGCAGCAAGTATCGTCGCCGTCTCCCATCGTCCACTCGACCTCTCGATTGTAGACAACGCGGCAATTCGCCGGGATTCGGACGTGTTTCTTTGCCGCGTCACTTCTTCAAGGCTTTGTTTCAGCTCAATGTTTGTGGCCGCCAGATCTCTCTTGGACTGCCATAAAAGGAACGAGGCAATCAACGAAACAATCAGCAATATACCAATGATCGTGACGGCGCCATTGCGCATCCGTAGATTGCGCCGGTGCTGGAGCACATGCTCGTCGTTCATCTGCTCTGGAGTCAGCCCTCGAAGCTTGGCGGCAATCGAGTTCACGGCATCTTTGAACCGTAAGCTGTCAAGGGTCCAGTCCTTCTCTGTCGTGCCGGTAAGATCAACGAACAACGGCAGCCCGGTCACATACTTCGACAGGTGCTGGGGCAAGGCCGTGGTCCTGTCCCAAATGATGCACTTGCGCTCACCATCGACAGCAATATCACCCTCGGTAAGCACAATGACGAGCCTGTCTACGCGACCATGCTCACCGCACCACCTCGTGAGCTCATCCAGAACCCAAGGGCTTTCCGCAGCGGCAGGAGAGGCAATGAGAATAAAGAACTCAGAATCCCGAAGAGCATCGACGATCACCTTGGGAAGGTCGTCTCCCGCTCGAAGAATCTTCTCGTCGCGGAAAATCCGGATCGGGGGCCGCAGGAGCGGCTTCGCATAGGTTTTCAGGGCGTTCTCGAGAGCCTCTGCAAACCTTCGGCTCACTTGGTGTTTGTAGGAAATGAAGACCTTGTAGATCGCCTTCATCTCTTGTTGTCTGGCCATCGTGAGCCCCATGGCGGTCCCTCAGAAGGGTCCCGGCGCCCGGTCCCTTGGCTTCGCGTAGTCGACTCTACCAACGTCCCCACTCGATTCGGTAGCAAATCGAAGCTGACATTTTACCATTGAAACGTGGAAAGGAGCGGGCGTTCAGCCTGCTGGGCCGATCCCCAATCCTACCAGGCTACCTTATTTTGCCCCCTCCTCATGAACCCGCATACAATCTCCCCACCACCGCTCCAAGACCCTGAGCCCACCCATGCCCAAACCCCAAGTCTTCCTCAGCTACAGCCGCAAAGACCTGGACGCCCTCGACCAGCTCCGCGACTTCCTCCGCCCCCTGGAGCGAGACGGCGTGATCGACGCCTGGACCGACCAGCGCATCGAAGGAGGAGAAGACTGGGAGCAGGAGATCGAGGAAGCCCTCGGTCGCTCCACGGTCGCCGTTCTCCTGATCTCCCAGCGCTTCCTCGCCTCGGACTTCATCGCAGGCCGGGAGATCCCGAAGCTCCTGGAGCGGGCCGAGGCCTCGCATCTCGCCCTCCTCCCCGTGTACCTGAGCCCGTCCTCCGTCGCTGAGACCGACTTCGAGACCGGTGGAGAGGGAGGCCGAAAGAAAATCCGGCTGACGAAGTACCAAGGGTTCGGGATGCCGGACAAGCCGCTTTCAGACCTGAGCTGGTCGGACCGGGAAAGGGAATACGGGCGGCTGGCACAGCGCATCCGCGCTCTGGCCGGAGGAGCGACCACGATCTCGGACCGCCCCCCCTCCAGGCCCGGCCCCCTGACGGGGCGGAAGGCAGCGCCTGCCCGAGAACCTTCCCATGCCTATGAGCTGACCGTTCACCTGACCCGCTCCGGGGATTCTCTGGACGTGGTCTACCACCTCCCGGGAACCGAGCCCCTCTCCTCCGTCTCCGTCCCCTGGGGGAACTACCGGGAGCCGCTCATGGCCACGGCCCAGATGCTGGACGTCGCGGCGAAACGCCCTCTCCTCCGGTGGTTGAGCGACCGGTCCCTCCAGGAGGGCGAGCGGCTGTTCGAGCTCCTCTTCGGTGACGAGGAGCGCTGGGCGAAGATCTTCCGGGTCCTCTTCGGCACACCTCCCAATGCGGCGCAGCCCACGCCGCTCCGCGCGCCGGTCCGCCTGCGCATCGCGACCACCGAAAGCCTGCTGGCCGGCCTCCCCTGGCGGCTGACCGCCTGGAAGCAACGGCCGCTGGTGAGCGCCGGCTGGACGTTCGAGACGTCGAGCGTCGTCGATCCGGTGGACGACCACACCCTGTCGAGCCCCTCGAACGTCCTGGTCCTCTCCCCCCAGACCCAGGCCGACGGTACCGTCCCGGATCCGGTGCACCCGGAAGCGCTCCGCGATCTCCTCGCCAAGGTGTGGCCCACGGGGCGCGATCCCGGCTATCTGCGGGTGGTGCGGACGCGGGAACAGCTAGTCCACGCTCTTGCCGGTATGCGTCCTGCCATCTTCTATGTCCACGCCTGTGGCGCCGAGGCGGGTGGGGCGCCGGCCTTTCTCCTGGACGGACCGCAAGAGGCGGACCCCTTGCCTCTTGAGAGCCTGCCGCGCCTCTTTGCCGAAGCCGGTCATCGGCCGGCCGTGGTGGTCCTCCATACGACAGGCCTCTCCTGCCCCGTGGACAAGCCGCTCCCGGCCCTCTGGAACGGCGCCGTTCCGCTCGTCGTCTGGCGCAGGCTGCCGGAGTGGGACGACTCGACCTCGTGGCTCCTCGCCTGGCTGGGCCGCTGGCTCGGCCAGGGAGGTGACCCGGTCGAGAGCCTCCACGCCGCCACCCGCGAAGCCCTGCGCTCCAGCCCCGACGCCGCCACCCTGGCGGTCCACACCTCGTACCGGAGCTGGAAGACCTCCACCTACCGGGCCGTCCTGGGGAAACGGGTACCACACCTGCGGCTCGACCGCGACCACCAGAAGGCCCTGGTGCGCAAGCATCTCGAAGAGCTGGTCCGCAGCGACTCGCGCCGCGTCATGGCCCTCGTCACCTATGCGGCCCGCGGCAATGCTCTCTCCTCCCTCTGGGAGCAGCTCCGGGATTACCTGGAGCTGACGCTCGATCACTTGGCGGAGATCAACTGGCTGCATCTCCAGTTCCCGATCGACCGTTCGCATCTGCGGCGCGACCTCGAGGAGGAGCTCAAGCTCCAACTGCGGGCCGACGCGAACGAGCGCGTGGAGCACCTCCTGCGCCGCCACGCACCCCGCATCGCCGGAGGAGGGAAGCGCCCCATCCTCTGGCTCGATTGGGGGACGTTCGGCCCGACTTCTGCCCTCCAGCCGCCGCTCAACGCGGCGCAGCTCGGCGAGTGGCTGCGCTTCACCAGCGAGTTCCTGGGAGCCCACTGCCCGGACGACCTCCGTCTCGTCTCCTTCGTGGCGCTTGAGAGCGAGGCGGCCCATCACTCCCGTCTTTCTCAGGCCCTCCAAGAGCACCGGCGGCAGGCCTGGGCCCGCCGTCCGGTCTTTCGCCTGAGCGAGCTGCCGCCCCTGGGCAATGTCGCCGAGGCCGACCTCCTGGAGTTCCTGGAAGACCCCGCCAATTCGAGCTGCGACGCTGGCATCCAGTCCGAGGCGGCCCAACTGGTCATCGCCCAGACCGCTGGCGACTTCGAGAAGACCGTCCAGCTCCTCGACGAAGCGGAAAAAGGCTCGTGGTACGATCTTCTCATCCGCCTCCGTCGCGAACAGGGCATGGAGCCCTTCGGCGTCGACGAGCCTTTTTGAGCCAGTTGAGCGAGCCCGTCCCATTCGATCTGCTGTCTCCCGACGACCGCGTCCCCGCGCGCCGCGAGGCCTTGGGCCGGCGCCGGCCTCCTGCGACGCTGTCGAGTCATCGCCAGGCGGCCCGCCACTACCGGCCTGACGCCCCGCTGGTCGATGCCATCAACGTGGCCCTGGCCGTGGGCGCGCCGTTGCTGCTGACCGGCGAGCCGGGGACGGGCAAGACGCAGGTCGCCCACTACCTGGCCTGGTTCTTCGATCTCGAAGATCGTCTCTTTCCTCTGTATGTCCGGAGCACGACCACGGCGGAGGACCTGATCTATCGCTTCGATGCGGTCGCCTATCTGCACGCGGCGAACGATCCGGCGCGCCGCGGCCAGTCGATCACACGGGCGGACTTCATCCAGAAGGGACCCCTCTGGAAGGCGTACGAGACCGCGGGCCCCGCGGTGGTCCTGATCGACGAGATCGACAAGGCCCCGCGCGATTTTCCGAACGATCTCCTCAATGTGCTGGACCAGCACACGTTCGAGGTCCCCGAGATGGAGACGACGGTGAGCCGTGGGGACGGGGCGCCGCCGGTCCTGGTGATCACCAGCAACAGCGAGCGCCGGCTCCCCGAGCCGTTCCTGCGGCGGTGCATTTTCCACCATATCGAATTCACCGAGGACTTGGTCCGCCGTGCCATCGAGGCACGGATCGAGGACTTCCCTGACCTCCCTGCGGCGGTGCGGGAGGCGGCGATCCAGCGGTTCCTCGAGATCCGGGGGCGCGAGATCCGCAAGCGACCGGCGACCGCCGAGCTTCTGGTGTGGCTGACCATCCTCGCCGCCCGCGGCCGGGTCACCGTGGAAGAGATCGCCGAGTGCAGGCTGAGCGAATTGCCTGCGGTGGCGGCTCTCGTCAAGGACCGGGACGACCTCGCCCTCTTGGGCTGATGATCATGAGCCCGGACCTCGGCCTCGGCTCCCTGCTCGCGGCCCTTCGACAGGCCGGAATCCGAGTGGGAGTGGCCGAGACCGCTCGCCTCCAGCACGTCTTTTCTCTGCCCCAGGACCTTCCCAGCAACAGGGCCTTGTTGCTGGTAGCCAAAACCGCGACCCCGCGTCCCGTGCTTTCGGGCGACAGGGCCACTCGCCTGAAATCGATTCTGCGGGCTGTCCTGGCCAAGGATGCAGAGGAGCGGGAGACAATCGACCGGGTGGTGGATCTTTGGGTCGGCTGGGCGGAGCGGGAGCTTGACTCCCGTATTGATCCGCAACATCCGGTGCGGGTCCTTCGTCCCCGTAGCAATCGTCGCTCATGGAGAGCTTGGAGCCTCGCGGCCCTACTAGCCCTTGCCTTGGCGACCTTCCTGCGGCCCCTGCCGGAAAGGCGCTCTCCGCCGCCTGCACCTCCTCCCTTCACGCTACCGGAGACGCACGCTTCGGAACCTCCCACTTCGGCCCTTCCAGAAGCCCAGGCTCTTGCTACGCGGACTTTCCGGAGTGAAGTCCCGGTCCTTGAAGTCATCATGCCGCAGCCTGTCTGGACCGGCTGGCCCCTCCTGGGCTTAGGGGCGGTGGCGGCCGTCAGCGCGGTGGGGCTCTGGCTCGCCATGCGGAAGCGGCGCTGGCTGCCGGAGCATGCGCCATTACCCGAGCGCAAAGGGCCGCCGCGAGTCTTCCTCTCTCCTTCCGCGCTCCTGGAGCCGCAGCTTCTCGAGCCAAAGCAGCAGGAGACTTTGGTTTGGGGGATTGGCCGCTTCGTGGCCGAGGTACCCTCCCGGCGTGTCGACCTTCCGGCGTCTGTCCGGGCAACGGCTCGTGCCGGTGGATTGCCCGAGATCCGATTTCAGCAGGCTCGTCACTTCCGTGAAGTCTGGCTCTGGCTCGACGACGCGACCGACGATCCGGCCTTGCCACGGCTGGCGAATGAGGTGGAACTGGTTCTCTGCACGAACGGCCTCCCCGTAGAGCGTGCATCCTTTCGCGGAGTCCCCCGGCTGCTGGTGATGCCCTCCGGGCATGTCTTCGCACCCGGGGAGATCGCCGAGCTGCGCGACACCGCTCTGGTTGCGGTCTTGACCGATGGGCGGGTTCTCGCGCGCCAGTACACTGCGGACGACCGCCGGGGCGTCCTCGACACTCTCCTCCGGGGGTTGTCGCACTGGCCCCACCTCGTTTTTGTCGATTTCTCGGCGGGCGACAATGATCTGACAGCGATCCTGGCTCGCCACAATCTGGAAGTCATCTCGCCTGCCAGACTGGCGGATTTCCTCGGAACCGGCGACCATCCGCGGCGTGAGGCCCTGCGCTGCTCGCCGGGCCGAAAACCCAGTGAGGATCAGGCCTGGGCCGCTGCGGCCGCCCTCGCTCCGGCACCCTTGGCCGAGGCCACGGTTTTTGAGCTGCGCCGGTCTCTGGGGTTGCAGGTGTCACCCTGGGCCTTTCGAATTGTGCAGAGCGAAGCGTTGGGTCCTCCGGGCCTCTTATGGTGGCCGGCTCCGGTGCGGGTCCAACGCCTCGGTTGGCTTTCTGCGGCAGAGCAGCATGTCGGAGAGGTGGCTCCTCGCAGCTTGCTCGCCCGCGCCTTAGATTTCTGGGAAAGCTTCTACGAGCGGGAGATCAGGAGCAGGCAGGATGAAGAGGACGCGTCGCCCTGGGCAGGCACTCCTGCCCAGCAACACCTGTTCATGGAACGAGCGCTACTGCGCCTGTGGCGGCAGCCCCGGAAAGCGACGCGCGACCTCTATGAGCTTTACCGAGGTCCGCTGCAGCAGGTGATCCGGCGCCACTTGGCCTTCCTCTCGCCCGCCGGTCGCGGTGGGGCCGACCAAGTCGAGCTTCCCTGGACATGGGAGAAACGGCCGGCTCTCGAACGAGCGATGCTCCTTGAAATGGGGATGGGAGGGAAATTGCCCGCTGGGGCCTTGCGCCCTCCCAGCCGGCTTTGGCTTGGCGTTGGCATCTGCGGAGGGCTCGCTTTAGGGAGTCTCGTTCTATTGTCAAAGAGTGATTGGCGCTTTCCTTCTGAGTGGATTCCACCATCCGTGGAGCCGTCGGTGAAGGAGCGCGACGAGTTACGTGACGTAAGGCTACGCGTCTTAATCCCGAAATTAACGGTGAGCCGATCGATGGAGGGTTTAATTGTATCAATCAATTACTATCCGCGCTTTGGCCAGGTAGTACCGACCGTAGATAAAATCGAGCTGTCAACGTCCCTGGGTGATCTCGATCGCGGCATCCCTACTAGTTCTCTTGAATCAATTAAACTAATTTTCGACCGAAGCTCTCCTGCATCGGACAAGGCACTAGGCGAGTGGGTCTCGACTACCTCTGGTTCAGTATATATAACCCTCGTTGACAGATCTACCCATAAAATTAGCAGAGTCAGCTATGAATTGAGAGATCAATTTTATCAGGTTTCAATATCCAATCGCCTCTGGCATGTGAGAAGGCTTGCTCCTGGTGGCGCAAGAGTCCGAGTCCACTGGCGGATCGAAGAAAAGCCCTGTATCGTTCAAGAGGGTGCCGCCGAGATCTGGCGCTGCGGGTCCCACCATGATACCAGACAACCGTCCTTGCCAGGAGTTCGACGAAGCATCGCCATCCTGGGTGCTTCGCCTCAATCGCTAAGAGAGGCCCGGCAAGTCGCTATCACTCTGCTGGACAGCGGATCTGCAGATGTCGTCGCGTTTTACTCTGACTGGGCGCGCCTCGACCTGAATCGCCTTCTGGGTCCTGCTCTTGTTAACTCTGAGTCACAAGTACTGTTTTTTCCCTCTGCGGATATTGCCATCGATCGGTCAAAGATTCAAGGGCTGGGCTATATCAAGGCTAGGTCGCTCTGGGGTAAGGTAACTGATTGGAATGAACTTGCAAAGTCTTTTCGCTTCAATGATATACAGCCTGCGAGGAGAGTCTTGGTCAGAGGTTTTCAGATTCTTGATGGCGACGCTGACTTAGTAGTGCTCCGAGGAGTGGGCGCTGGGCCTTGATCGCCAGCCGTCTTTGCCTGACTCTCGACGAAGGCACTGCCGGAGGGCTCCAAATCCGAAACAGGCGCTTCGTTCAGGACGGGCTCGCCTGTCAAAGCAAATCCGACGCCAAGGCCGAGAAGCAACAGGAAGACCGTAATAGATATTGTCAGCGAGGCGCGGTTCAACAAGACTATGGCGGCAATACCTCCAACTGTGACACCGAGCCCCAGTGCTGCTACAGCAGGAATAGCATCAAGCCGGCTTGGAAGAGAGAGTGACCACATCTTCCAGGTTCGGGGCTTCTGGGCAGCGTTGTCAGGCAGGGGCGCAGGCTTATTTCGAACCCTTTTTGGTCCCAATCTGCGGGAAAGTCTCTTCAGGCGATCTGGAACCGAAAGATTGCGATCAAAGTGCCCATGGAGCCAAAGAAAGGCCTCCAGAGCGCCATAGCTCGGTGACTGGTAGGTCACCTTCTCACCCACGCCGAGTCCTTGGAATGCACTCGCATAGTCAAACCGAAAGTCCCTAAATGTGGCTACGATTTGATGATAGAGCTCAGGGATATTCTCTCTGGCGAACACTTCAGGATCGATGCCAGAACCGTCTCGGTCTTTGGGGATGCCGACTCGGTCAGCTTGAGAGAATAAGACACAGATTGGTTTTTCGCAACTGATCTTGCGGTCGAAAGAATCGTTCAACTCAGTTTTTGAAATACCCCTTCTTAAAAAATCTTCCGCCCTCTCTCCGTGCATCAAGCGATCCGAGGCAATGGCAATCGAGCTTAGGATGTCGTTGAAATAACCCAGTAGACTGTGTACTTTGCTGGCGTTCCTGCTATTCGTACCCATGGCTATTTCGTAGACATCCTCCAGGCGAATCAGGAGAATATAGGCACTCGCAAATGCCATGGCCGCGAGGTAGGAACGAGTCGAGGCTACCGTAATATCTCTTCCTTCTTGGAATCTGCTCAGAGCTCCCATGAAGCTCTCTCCGGACAAATCGACGAGAACGTAGCTCAGCGTTTGGCCGCGACGCTGCTTGAAAGGAACTGCCAGCGTCAAATCGAGCCCCTCCGGGCTAAGCAAGATCTCTTTTTGAGGCTGTGGGCTGCGACGCCATGGACCTTGCGCGAGATCATTACGCAAGCGGTTGACGAAAGAAGTCTTGCCGCTGCCAGCAAATCCGAGGACAGTAATAATCCGTTTTCCTTTCTCGAAGGCGTTTATCGCATCAATCTCATATGGCCCCATCACATCCATCTGCGAAGCAACGCCTGTCCTTGGCTTGGTGGCTGCCGGCGTAACCTCCGTCATCGCGATTGAAGTCCCACAGGCATCACAAACCTCCTTAGAGGAGTTTGAGTCGAGGTTGAAGCCACAAACTGGACATATATTATTAGCCACTCGGATCTTCCCTTCCCAGTCTACGTCCTACTTCGAGCCGCCTGTTCCCGTCGTAATCCCCTCAGCACAAGAATGATCACCTCCTCCTCGGAACGGCTCTCGACCAACCGGCGGTTCTCGTCGCGATCCAGCCGATTGTCTCCGAGCCTTTCCCGGCCAAGGTCTCGCGCAGCCTCCCACGCACGCCCCAACTCGAAGCCGGTATCGTCCAAAGGATTGATAGAGGGCGGGTTCCCCTGGCCATGCTCCCTGTACAGATCCTCCAGCGACTTTCCAGCCTCCTCTGATGGGGGAGGGGAGCTCTCCTTCCCCCCGCGCGGGTTCGACAGATCCAGGATGCTTCGGCCAAGGTGCTCGGCAACCCCGCCAAGCAGGCCGACCAGATACACCGGCTGGCTTGCCCCGAACGCGAGCAGCGCTTCCTCCAGGATCCCCGGATAGCGGCCTTGGTACCCACTCTCCCGACCACCCAGGCAGATGCGCGCTTGGCACTCCTCGGTCAGCCTCCGCCGGAGGTGAGTGAGGCCGCGTGAGCGCAAGTACCGCCGGAGATCCCGATCCTCCGCTGCCTTTGGGGCCTCCCTGGCGAGGCCCGCGGGCAGGCCCGCGGAGCGGATCTCGATGATCTTGTCCAGCCGCAGGCGAATCTCGCTGTCCACGCGGGTTTCATCCGGCCAGGGGAGCAGGTTGCGAACCGGTGGCTGGGCGTCCGGCTCTGGAAATCCGAAAGACCATAGGGCCGAGCGGCAAATGGCGTCCATGATGCCGTCCTCTCGCCAGTCGTGGCCGAACACCACAGTCGCCCCGGCAGCGAGCAATGCGTCGTTCAAGCGGACCGTCAGGCGGTTCATCGCAGAACGCGTGAAACCCCGTGCCTCCAGATCGTCGCTCTCGGAGATCGAGATTCCCACGCGGAGCCCGGCGAGTGGCTTGGCGTTGGCGCTCATACCGTCACCCCCGGAGCGGAAAGCAGGGTTCGTGGCGTCACGATCTGGATCGGAACGGTGGCGGTCGCGGCCAGCGCCAGCGCCGCCCGGCTGATCACGTCCCTGAGCCCCGGATCGGGGTGACAGACCGAATAGGGCGGTGGATTCTTCCCGGCATCCGTCGCTTTGCGCTCCAACCTGCTGCAAGCGCCGGCGATCGCGCTGAGCCCCGGAGTGACGGGGATGAGCTCGACGGTCCCGTTCAGAAGCCCCAGGATTTCGAGCTCCCGGGCTCGGCGGAGGAAGATTCGCGCCCGCAGGGCAACGCGCAAGGCGGCGTGCAGGATGCGGACGAGATTGCCGTCCGGAATCCGCACACAGGGAGCGCTCTCATAGGGGAGATTGCTCGCCGCATGGACGAGGCCGCTCCGCGCATCCACCAGAATCAGGGGAGAGCCGTGCTGCTCGGCCCAGAGGACCTCCGCTTGGCACCAGGGTCGGTGGTCGTAGTTGTCCGTACGCAGCGCCACGACCACCGAGGAGGCGACCGCCTTTTCCAACTGCGCGATCCACGGCCGGCTCGGGTCCAGACTCCAGGCGTCGTAGAAGCTCTCCAGCCAGTGGATCTCCTTCACCCGGTCGCGCAGGCTCTGGGCCAGAGAGATTCCGTCGCGCTTGGCATGGGACACGAACAACCGCACCTTCCACCGACTATCGTCCTCGCCCGTCCCCGTGGCGGCCGCCTTCATCGACCAGTCGAGCACCTGGAGGGAGAGCCAGTCCAGGCGTTCCGCCTCTTCGCCCAGCTTCGAGAAGTCGACCACGTTGTGGGTTCCGAGACCAGGCCTTGCGAGCCATCGCTTCCCCGTCTCGTCACCGGGAACCACCGACACGAAGAGGTGCCGCCCGGAGGAAGCATCGCAGTGCCGCAGGCCGTCCGCCAGCCAGTCGACCAAGTCCGAGTCCCCCAGGAGAAGATCGTCCACGAACACGAGAAGGATCGTATGGAGCACCTCATCGAAGAATTCCGGCGCGGGCTGAAGGCTCCCATCCGGCCGCTGCGGCCGAGCCGTGAATGTCCGGACATCAATGTCGTCCTTGAGAGGAATCGCGGCTGCGAGGTCGAGCGGCTCCCAGCGTCGGGAGCGATCCTTCGCCGGGTCACCGAAGAGCGTCAACTCAAGCTCCGACGCCGTAGCGGCTCCCCAAGCAGGCGGAGCCTTAGCCGAGCCGCCGGGCTGCGGAGCATGGAAGAAGACGATGCGGAGGGGCAGGGCAGTGACGCTCATCATATCGCTCCCGTCGAATGGGCCTCATTTTAGCACCCTGTGCTCAGCAAGCCCCTGGATGATGATCTCCCCTCCCCGTGGGGAGAGAGCCGGAGATCATCCGCTTCGGCTGCACCGCATTCTTGGAGCCCCTGAAGTACGTGGTCTCAGCTCTCTCGCCGCCACCGGTGTCCTCTCACGGAGGATCATCTCCCCCATTCGTGAAATGGGAGCCGACACTCTCTTCACCGCTTAGCGCCCAGGCCAGATCTGGATTGTTCTCGGCAGGGAACTCCGCCAAGTACCTCTTCGGGATCACCGAGAGCTCAGCGATGGCCGCCTGCGGGGGACCGCCACCTGCCCGGGCGATCACCGCCAAGGCGATGGCCTTGAGGTAATGGGTGCGGTTCAGGTCCTCAGAATCGCCGGTCATCCACTCAAAGATGGGGATGGCAGCAGGGTCGCCGGCCCTGTAACCGCGCGTTATGTCGGCCATCAGGTCGAGCGCCAGGTCAAACTCCGCAACGGCCTTAGTGGCATAGTCGATCCGGCTCGCCGCCGTTATGTACTCGGGTGGTGTATCGGTAAAGGTGCTCACCCCTATGAGGAAGGCCCAACCTCTATACTCATGCTGAATGATCTTGGTCGCCGGCCTTAGCTGCCCCTCGTCGATCTCGCCCATTAGGTCCGCGAGTTGCAGACCTCGCTGGCGGAGAAGAGCCCCCCGGGTGTCGCGACCCCCAGCCTCAATATCTCCTCGAACGATGAGGATCTGCGCCTTGTAGGCGAGCACGCGCTTGTTGGGGTCAGTCGGCGGAGAGGGTTCGGTCGCGTTTGTCAGCTCACCCAGCTGCGGCACCCACACACGATTGCTGATGGCCAGCTTCTCTTCTCCCTCTTCTTCGAATGAAGCCCGCAGGTAATACCAGTGCCCGCGGTCGCTGCTGTCGAATGAGACCGACTCCTTGTACCCGATGAATACGACGTTGCCTCGAAGGCTGTTCCCTCGATAGAGCTGGGCCACCATCGGTGCCTGGCCTTTCCGCCCAGCAAGGAGATTGAAGCCAGCAGGGCCGAAATCGTTCAGCACGAGCGTGTACCGCTCGACGACCTCGACGCGCGCCGGTCGCGTTAAGACCCATCGCAAGCCCCAGAACAGCAGAAGAAGGCAGACGAGGGTAGAGCCCAGCTCGACGAGATCCGGCCGGCGCCAGTGAGGACGGGGCGGCCCCTCGACGCGAGCCACTGCCCTTCCATCCTTTTCCGCCCGGGTTTCCAAGGATCGCCGCAAAGGTCGCTGCAGCGTCAAAGGCAGGCGGCCGACGGCGCGCTCGACCTCCGTCGCCAGAGGCCCTCGAGCCAGGTCCTGCAGCTCTTCCAACGCTCGGTCCTGGCGCTCAGGCACTTGGATCTCCTGAAGCGCCACGTCGAGGCGCCAACGCTCGTAGGCCGCGCTTCCAGGTAACGGAGGTGTATTGGCGATCAGGTCGGCCAGCGCCGCATGGACTGCCTCCGCAGGAGGAGCCAAGGGAGGCGGCGTTCGCAGCGGCGTCGACTCCAGGGCCTCCACCAGAGCCGCTGGAGACGTGCTGGGAAAGATCTGCTGGCGCAGCCGCTCGGCCAGATCGGAGTCGCGCCCAGGGACCAACGTGAGAAGCCAGCGCAGCCGGTCCACGTCCAGAGGCGTCACGGGCCTGTGCGGAAACACCGGAGCCGTGGAGCGCGGGGGAGCGTTGATCCCGGCGAGCCGGCGGGCCGCCATCAGAACCCCCCCCGGAGTGAGGGGAAGAACATCGACCGGCGCCTCGCGCAGCGCCGGGCGCCAATAACCAGAATCGGGCACCGGATGAAGCCATGCTCGTTGCGGCCAGGAAGAGAGAAGGCTCACCCAGGGTGACAGCCGTCCTTCCTTGCCGTGCAGCACACCCTCGCCTGCGCTGATCACCAGCACAGGAATCGCCCCATGCAATCGGGCAAGGCGCTCCAGAGTCATTGTCACGCCACCCGGGGTACGGAAGACGCGGCGTGCGTCGGTCTGGAAATGCCAGAGATCTAAAGGAACACCGCGTGCTGCAAGTCCCGTCAAAAGTGCGCGGACGGTGCGGCGCCAGGGCTGCATCTCGCCGCCGGTATCCTCGAGAACAAGCAGCATGGGGGTTGTGAGTTGCTCCCAGAGGACCACCTCCGGCGCAAGCCCGGCCTCCAGAGTGCTCTGCAAAGTTCGGTCGATGTCCAGGTCGTAGGGCCGCGGCGGAGCGGGCGCGCGGCGCCCCAGGATCTGAGCTGCTTCGTCCAGGACGGTTGCCGGGAACGGCGCGGCCAGATCCGAGAGATCCGGCTGATAGCGGTAGGGGCGCGGCAATGCATCGGCCTCCCGGCGCCAGCGGCTGCGCCCTAGACGCCGTGCCTCCCGACGAATACGCCCGCCGTAGAGCCACAGGAACAGGAATGCGGAAACGCCCATGGAAGCTTCCAGAGCGCGGAGCAGGTCGGGGCGGGGATTCTCGGAAATCTCCAGGATCTCGTCGGGAATTGTTGGTGGCTCAGGAGCGTCTGCTGGCCGCTTCTCGGCCTCGGGTGCCGCTGGCACCTCGACCGAGGGGGGTGTCTCATGACCCAGGGAGTTGGCGACGAGAAAGGCGGCCACCATGATTCCCGCCACCATGATTCCCGCCACCCGCCCCCAGCGCCGGTGAGGCTCCGGCAGAGGAGGGAGAGGCGGTGGTGGCGGTGGTGGAGCTTCAGGCTTCTCTCCGTAAAGAGCATCGAAAGTGGCGCGAACCAGCGCCACCTCCTCCGGGTTGCGGGCGAGCAGAGCTGCCAGAGCTGAGCGCAAAGACGCGAGCTCGGTTCCCGGCCAGTGGTCGAGCAGACGCCCCACTAACAGATGCTCACGCAATCCGATGGGCAGACCGCTATCCTTGAGGGCAGCGAGCAACTCATCGAATGGCAGCGGCCGGTGCAAGACCATCTCCTCTCAGGACGGCCGAGGTCGAACGCGGTCCATGTCCTGACGCGTCTTCAGCAGGGTGCTGAGAAACGGAAGGTCCCGGAGGGGGCCGTCGAGTTGTTCCTCGCTGAATCCTGCGGAGGCGAGAACGCGCGCCCAGACCAGCATCTCACTGGTGGCAGGCGTCTTGTTCAGTTGGTCCTTCATGCCGCGCAGCTCGAGAAAGCGATCGACGATTTTGTCCCTGAGCCGCTCTGCGAGCTCCAGATGCCCCAGCCGTTGCTCCAGGATGGCCTGGAGGCGCTCGCGATTCGGCGGCTCGATATGATGAAAGACGCAGCGGCGCAGAAACGGGTCCGGCAATTGGCTCTCTTGATTGCTTGTGATGACCACGATCGGGCGGACTCGGGCCTCCTCGACAATTCCGAGCTCGGGAATGCGTACCTCGAAGCGGTCGAGGGCGTGCAGAAGATCATTCGGAAAATCCCGCGGTGCCTTGTCAATCTCATCGATGAGGACCACCTTGCGGGTCTCGGCCAGGAAGGCCCGGGCCAGCGGACCGTATCGAAGGTAATGGGAGCGGTCTTTCGCCTTCTCCTCGCCAATTTGGGCATCGTAAAAACGTGCCAGATTATCGATCTCATACAACAGCTCGCGACCGTGATGATCGCTGCGCACCACAAAAACCTCCACGTCTCCCAACTCCAGCTCTGCGGCGATGGAGTAGGCGAGGCCCGTCTTGCCCGTACCCGCCTCGCCGGTCACCAGGATCGGAAGCTCGACCGCCAGGGCTGCATTGACCGCTTGGACCAGCTCAGTATCCGCTAAATAGACACCATGCTCCTTGTGAGTTGGAGCCATTTGCCCTGTGCTGGTCGTCCCATTGCCCCGGTATTCCAAGAACGCTGTCGCCTCACTCATCCGGTGGTCTCCTCTCTTGTCGCCCGAGCTGGCGGGCCGCGCGGGTCAGGATGTCGGCAGACGTCTTCGCGCCCCGCAAGATCTCGCGGACCACCGCCGCGCGATCGCGGCCCGGTTCGAGCAATTTGCTCCAGCGCTCGACGTCTTCCCCGGTGATGGGGATGAGCGGCGGGAGCAGAAAGACGCTCAAGCGCCGATCGGCCTTCCCTTCGATCCCCTGCAGAAGCTGTTCGATCCGCTCCTCTTCCATGGCCTCCTCCGTCCAGGGTCTCTCGACGCCCAGCCGGCGGGCCACGCGTGCCAGGAAGGTCAGAGCAGGGTTGTTTGTCGCCCAATTGATTCCCTGCACTACTTTCAGAAAGCCACGTGGCTCCGGCGTCGAGGGAAGCAAGCTCGGAAGTAGTTCGGTGTAGTACTCCTCCATGGCCTCGGCTTCCAGGCTCCCGCGCAGAATGGGTCGATGCACGAGCACGAGATTGGCCTCCCACAACCAGTCGCGCATGGCGTGCTCGAGGGTAGGCTCCGGCCATTGCAAAGCTGCCGCGAGCGCTTCCCGGAATTCTCCGCGTGTGTTGGGGAGCGATTCGATGTTCCAGACAACAGGGACGATCAACCGTGGAGGGCTCTCGGGAAAGCCCTGTTCCACCGCTTGGAGAAAAAGCTCGGGCGCCTCGATCCGAGCCCCCTGAATGAACAGCACCTCGTGCTGGGGCACCAGCGCATGGCTGTCAATTCCACCCCACTGCGGATCACGATTGCAGCGCAGCGCGGCACGTGCATAGCCCAGCCTTACGCGATGGGCGGCGTCTTCAACCGGATCGGCCTTTCGAACCGGCCGCCCGACACGGGTCGCCCCCTCTGGCCCGAGTCTGTTGCGCCCTTCGCTATCCCAGGTGGCCCGCGGGCCAGGATCTGTGCCGGAGAGGGCGCAGTGGATCAGCCAGAACAGAGCTTCCGTTGGCTCCCGCTCGAGCCATTCGAGAGAGTGTGGGACGGCGAAGAAGTGCGGCAGCTTCGAGATTTTGCGCTGTATCCGCAGCAGCGGGACCATCGGTCGCGCCTTCTGGTGCTGCTCGTGAAAAACCTCAGCCTCCCACTGACAATAATCGCTTTGCAGCCATGCTTCACTGACCAGGAACAGCCCGGCAGCGCTATCGCGAATGGCCGTCAGGAGCTGTTCCCGGACCGCCCGTCCCCCGCGCATCCTCTCCTCATCGAACCAGATGTCGAACCCTCCCCTGCGTAGCAGGTTGACCAAAGAGCCGGCGAAGGCGACATCGGCACGGGAGTAACTGACGAACAGATACCGCCGAAAAAGTGACGACCCGGAAGAGGCCGGCTCGGAACCTCCTGCTGGAGACTGCGTCAGTGTGATCACGTTGGCTCTCAATGATAAAGCACAGGCCGTTGGAGTAGGTGCTGCCTCAGCGCTGCCTCGGAGTAGGTGGTCGCAGGGGCGAGACGCCGCTCCCTACACCCGATCCAACTCACTCGTCAACCCCATGGCAGCCCCCACCCGCCGCTCCAGAAGCCGGTCCCAGAGATCGAGGCAGCGAAGGTAAAGCGCCTTGTCCCTATCCTTTGTCTGTTCATAGAGTCGTAAGAGCAGAGGAAGAAGCTGGCGAGCGTCCCCGGAAATTCCTGTCGCCATGTTCTGCGAAGCCTCAGCAAGCTCCTCCGCGAAGGTGGCTCCGACCGTGAGCAGGCAATCCGCGAAAGGTAGAAGGTCGCCTGTTTGGTGATCCAGGGCGCGGAGCAGAGGCGAGGGGTCCTCCTGGAAAGCCTTGGATCGTGCAAACGCCTTCCAGGCATCGCGGTCGGCCGTGATGTGCCGCAGGTCCAACTGCCCGAAACTGCGAGCTACTATTTGAGCGACCTGCTTGTCCTCGTCTTCTGCCAAGCGTAAAAGAGTCGCCTTCGCTTTCTCGGCAAATTTGCCCTCTCCCAGGAGAGATGCTGCCACCTGAGCTATTCCCTTGCGTTGAGATTGACTGCCACCAATGCAGCGCTCGAACTCCTCTTCAAGCTGCCCCTCGACCAGAAAGCATGCCGCCACCTGGAAGGCCCCGGCGGTGGAAACTCGGGGAAGCGGGGACTCAACCATGCGCAGGATCAATAGTCGGAGCCGGTGGAGATGAGTTCGATATGTGTAGCGAAGAAAGTCGCTCGCCCAATCACTGCCAAGGATCGCATCCGGTCCATCGCAGCACTGCAAGAACAGGTCTACCGCCAAGTCTCGGTCAATGTTGATCACTGGGAGACAAGCCGTGAGCGCCGCGACGCGCACCGCAGGATGGTCGTCTCGAATCAGGCTCTCCAAGGCCGGCCGGAGTCCGGCAAAAAGCGATGGTTGTGCGAAAAGTAGGCTGCGGACGGCAAATCCAGCCTGCCCCCGTGCCACATTCAGAGCATTGGTCTCGAGCTTATCCAAATGCTCTGATTCTTGATCTGAAGAGCCAATTGGATAATATCCGCTTTTCGGATCGCCATGATGCTGAGCGATCCATACGAGCCGCTCGATTGCATACTCTGACCATGCATATTGGGAGTAGCGGTCTAGAATCTTGCAGAAATCCATCGCCACTCCCGCCTCGCTAAGGCTAAGTGCTTGGGCCATTGGTAGTGCCAGGACT
>Ga0209682_10000113_pt1 | contig 25796 bp, 20 predicted proteins | sample DOMMetBare2Fresh_2_FD_187471 | JGI IMG/M metagenome (GOLD analysis project Ga0209682, IMG submission 187471) | Wetland sediment microbial communities from St. Louis River estuary, USA, under dissolved organic matter induced mercury methylation -... | ecosystem: Environmental > Aquatic >... | reverse complement strand
GGCCAGGGGCACGTCCTGCTGATGAACGCCTGCAAGGTCAAAGGGGTCTCCCTCTTCGCCGCCCTCGCCCGGGCGCTGCCGGAGGTCCCGTTCGCGGCCCTGCCGGGCTGGGGGACCACGGCCTCCGACCGGGCGCTCCTGGACGTCCTGCCCAACGTCACCTGGTTTCGCAATGAGAAGGATCTCGACGACATCCTCCGGCGGACCAGCGTCCTCGTCATGCCCTCCCTCTGGCCCGAGGGGTTCGGCATGACCGTGGTGGACGCCATGCTGCGCGGCATCCCGGTCCTGGCCAGCGACCAGGGGGGCCTGGTGGAGGCCAAGCTCGGCACCGGCTACGTGATCCCGGTCCGTCCGATCGAGCGTTTCGGCGATTCGCGGGAGGAGAACGGCCTGCCGCTCCCCATGGTCCCGCCGCAGGACGCCGCGCCCTGGGTCGCCGCCTTGCGGGAGCTTCTCGGCCACCGGGAGACCTACGAACGCCAGTCCGCGGCCCACCGGGAGGCGGCATTGCGCTTCGTCTCCGGCCTCTCGGTCGCGCCGCTGGAGGAAGAGCTCCGGCGCCTGGAGTCCCGCGCGGCCGGCGCCGGGCCGGCGGAGGCGGCTCCCGCGGCCGGCGGCCTCGTGGGCCAGGTCGGCGGCCTGTCGCCGCAGCAGCAGGCTCTCCTGATGATGTGGATGCGCAAGAAGAAAGAGGCTGCCGAGCCCGGCGGCGCGAGCCCGGCTCCGGCCATTCCCCGCGTGTCCCGGGACGGGCGCCTCCCTCTCTCCTCGGCGCAACAGCGGCTCTGGTTCCTCCACCAGCTCGACCCCGACAGCCCGGCCTACAACATCGCCGGTGCCCTGCGCATCCGCGGCGCGCTGACGGCCGAGGTGCAGCAGCGCGCCCTGGACGTCATCGTCCGGCGGCACGAGTCGCTGCGGACCACCTTCCATGCGGCCGAGGGGCAACCGTACCAGGCGGTCCACGCGAGCCGTCCCGTGGTGCTGGAGGTGATCGACCTCCGCGGCGCCGATCCGGCGGCGCAGGAGGCCCGGCTGCAAGCGTTCGGCCGCGCCGAGGCGGGCCGGGTCTTCGACCTGGAGCAGGGACCGCTCTTCCGGGCCGCCCTGGTCCTGCTCGCCGAAGAAGACCAGGTCCTGTTCCTCACGCTCCATCACATCATCTCGGACGGCTGGTCGATGGGCATCCTGTCGCGGGAGCTGATGCTGGCCAGCCAGGCGGTGGCGGATGGGCGCGACCCGGCCTTCCCGCCCCTGCCCATCCAGTACGTGGATTTCACGGCCTGGCATCGCCGCTGGCTGGCCGAAGGGGTGGCCGAGGCGCAGGCCGCCTGGTGGCGCGGGCAGCTCGCCGGCCTGACGCCGCTGGAGCTGCCGGCGGACCGGCCGCGCCCGCCGGTGCGCAGCCTGCGCGGCGGCCAGCGGGTCCTCTGGCTCCCCGGCCCCCTGGGGGAGGAGGTCAAGGCCTTCTGCCGGCGGGAGGGGGTCACGCTGTTCATGGCGGTCCTCGCCGCGTTCCAGGCCCTCCTCCATCGCGCCACCGGCCGGGAGTCCATCCACGTCGGCTCCCCGGTGGCCAACCGCGCCCGCCCGGAGGTGGAGGGGCTCATCGGCTTCTTCGTCAACACCCTGGTGCTGCGCACCGATCTCTCCGGAGATCCCGGCTTCGCCGCCCTTCTGCGGCGGGTCCAGGAGGTCTCCCTGGGGGCCTTCGCCCACCAGGACCTCCCGTTCGAGACCTTGGTGGACGCGCTGCAGCCGGAGCGCCGGTTGAGTCAGAACCCCCTCATCCAGGTCATGTTCTCCGTCTACGAGGACCCGATCAAGGTCGCCCGCCTGCCGCGCAGCGTCGTCACCCCCCTGGAGGTCCACAACGGCACGGCCAAGTTCGACCTCCTCTGGGAGGCGGTGGACACGGGCGACGGCCTGCGCCTGTCCGCGGAGCACAGCGCCGATCTGTTCGATGCCGCCACCATCGACCGGATGCTGGGGCACTTCCAGGTCCTCCTCGCCGCCGCGCTGGCCGCGCCGGGCCTGCGCCTCTCCGAGCTGCCGCTGCTCGCGGCACACGAGGAGGCACAACTGCTGGGCGAGTGGAACGACACGCGAACCGGTTTCCCCTGCGAAAGCTCGCTGGCGGAGCTGTTCGCGGCGCGGGCCGCGGAGCGGCCGCGGGCGGTGGCCGCCCGCTGGGGCGACCGCGTCCTGACCTACGGCGAGCTCGACCGGGACGCCAACCGGCTCGCCTGGCACCTGCGCGGGTTGGGCGTGCGTTGCGGCGAGCCGGTGGGCGTCTTCCTGGAGCGTTCGCCGGAGATGATCGTGGCCCTGGTGGCGATCCTCAAGTCCGGAGGGGCCTATCTGCCGCTGGACCCGGACTACCCGCCGGAGCGGCTCGCCTTCATGCTGGAGGATGGCGAGGTGGCGCTCCTGGTGACCCGCGACGGGCTGCGGGCGGCGCTCCCGGCCCACGGTGCCCGTGCGGTCTGCGTGGACCGCGACCGGGAGGTGCTGGCGCGCACCCGCGACGACGCGCCTCCCGTCCGGGCCTGGGGCGGCAGCCCGGCCTATGTGATGTACACCTCCGGCTCCACCGGCCGGCCCAAGGGGATCGTGATCCCCCAGCGGGCGGTCAGCCGCCTCGTCCTCGACACCGGCTACGTCCGCCTCACCGCCGGCGACCGCCTGGGGCAGGTGTCCAACGTCTCGTTCGATGCCTCCACGTTCGAGATCTGGGGAGCTCTGTTGCAGGGCGGCGAGATCGTCGGGCTCTCCCTCGACGTGGCGCTCTCGCCCGCGGACCTGGCGGCGGAGATCCGCGCCCGGGGCGTCACCGCCATGTTCCTCACCACCGCCCTGTTCAACCAGGTGGCCCGGGAGATGCCGGACGCGTTCCGGACGATGCGCCACCTGCTGGTGGGCGGACAGGCCCTGGAGCCGAACCGGATCCGCGAGGTCCTGGCCGCGGCGCCCCCCGCTTCTCTGCTGAACGGCTATGGCCCCACCGAATGCACGACGTTCGCCCTGACCCACCGGATCACGGCGGTGGCGCCGGACGCCACCGGAGTCCCCATCGGCCGGCCCATCGCCAACACCGAGGCCCACGTCCTCGACCGGGCCTTCCGGCTGGTTCCCGTGGGCATCCCGGGCGAGCTCTGCCTCGGCGGCGCGGGCCTCGCCTCCGGGTACCTCCGGCGGCCCGGCCTGACCGCCGAGCGCTTCATCCCCCACCCCTGGAGCCCGGCGGGAGGGGAGCGGCTCTATCGCACGGGCGACCTGGTGCGGCGTCTCGCTGACGGCCTGGTGGAGTACCTGGGGCGGCTCGACGACCAGGTCAAGGTCCGTGGCTTCCGCGTCGAGCCGGGAGAGATCGAGGCCGTGCTGGCGCGCCATCCCGGCCTGGAGCACGTGGCCGTGGCGCCGCGGGAGACGTCGCCGGGCGAGCTGCGCCTCGTGGCCTGGGTGGTGGGCCGTGAGGGTGCCGTACCCGCGACCGCCGAGCTGCGCGACTTTCTCAAAGAGCGGTTGCCCGACTTCATGGTCCCGTCGGTCTTCGTTCCCCTCGCGGCGCTGCCGCTCAGCGCCAACGGCAAGGTGGACAAGCGGGCGCTCCCCGCACCCGGGGCGGGAAGCGCCGCGGCGGGCCCGGCCTTCGTGGCGCCGCGCACGGGCGCCGAGGAGATCCTGGCCGGCATCTGGGCGCAGGTCCTGGGGCGCGGACAGGTGGGGGTCACCGACAACTTCTTCGAGCTCGGCGGCGACTCGATCCTGAGCATCCAGATCGTCGCGCGGGCCAACCAGGCGGGGCTCGCCCTGACCCCGAAGCAGATCTTCCAGCACCAGACCGTGGCCGAGCTGGCCGAGGCGGCGGGGACGGTCTCCGGGACGGCCGCCGACCAGGGGCTCCTCACCGGCCCCGTTCCGCTCACCCCGATCCAGCACTGGTTCTTCGCCCAGGACCTCCCGGAGCCGCACCACTTCAACCAGGCGACCCTCCTGGAGCTCCGGCGCCCCCTCGATCCGCGCCTTCTCTCCGTGGCCCTGGACGCCCTGGTGCTCCACCACGACGCCCTGCGCCTCCGCTTCACCCGGGGCGCCGGGGGAGAGTGGAGCCAGCACTATGGCGGAGCGGAGCCGGCCGCGTTCTCCCGCATCGACCTGGCGGCTCTCCCCGCCGCGCTCCGCCGCGGTGCCCTCGAAGCGGCGGCGGCCCTCCTGCAAGGCGGCCTCGACCTCGCCGCCGGGCCGCTCTTGCGCGCCGCCCTGTTCCACTGGGGACCGGGGGAGCCCGACCGCCTGTTCCTCGCCGTCCACCACCTGGCCATCGACGGCGTCTCCTGGCGCATCCTGATGGAGGACCTGCTGCTCACCTGTGAGCGGCTGAGCCGCGGCGAGCCCCTCCGGCTCCCGGCCAAGACCACCTCGTTCCGCCGCCGCGCCGAGCGGCTGGCCGAGCGCGCGCGGTCGCCGGTGGTGCGGCGCGAGCTTCCTTTCTGGCTGGCACCGGCCGGCTCGCCGGTGCGGCCGTTGCCGGTGGACTTCCCGCCGTCGGCCGCGGTCAACCAGGGAGCTTCGGAGGAGACGGTCACCGTCGAGCTGGAGGCCGATGAGACCCGCGCCCTCCTCCAGGAGGTGCCCCGCGCCTTCCGCGCCCGGATCGACGTGGCCCTGCTCGCCGCGCTGCTCCAGACCCTGGCTCCGTGGTGCGGCGGGTCATCCCTTCTCGTCGACCTGGAGGGGCATGGCCGGGACGAGCTGCCCGGGGAGGAGGACCTCTCGCGCACCGTGGGCTGGTTCACCTCCGCCTGGCCGGTGTACCTGGAGCTGCCCGCGACCTCCGATCCCGGAGAGATCCTGGTCGCGGTCAAGGAGCGGTTGCGCGCCGTCCCCGGTGGTGGCCTGGGCTTCGGGCTCCTGCGCCACCTGGGCGAGGACGCGGATCGCGAGGCCCTCGGTCGCTTACCGGCCGCCGAGGTGAGCTTCAACTACCTGGGCCAGTTCAACGAAGGGCTGGGAGAGGGGGCCGCCTTCGCCCTGGCCGGCGAGTCGCCGGGTCCGGCGCGCAGCCCGCACGGCTCGCGGGGTCACCTGCTCAGCGTCAACGGTGCGATCGCCGAAGGCCGGCTGCGCCTGCACTGGCTCTACAGTGCCACGGTGCATCGCCGCGCCACCGTGGAGCGCCTCGCCGCGGCGTTCCTGACCGCCCTGCGCGCCCTCCTCGCGCATTGCCGCTCGGTCGCCGCGGTGGTTCTGTCGCCGTCCGACTTCCCGCTCGCGGGGCTCGACGCCGCCGGCCTTCGGCGGGTGCTCGCCACCTCCGGAGGGGTCGAGGACGTCTATCCGCCCTCGCCTCTCCAGGAGCTGATGCTGCTGCACGCCTTCTCGGCCGCCGGCTCGGAGGTCCTGGTGGAGCACTTCTGCTGCCGCCTCCACGGCCCCCTGGAGACAGCCGCCCTGCGCACCGCCTGGAGCCGCCTGGCCGAGCGCCATGCAGTGCTGCGCACGGCCTTCCTGTGGGAGGGGTGGAGCCGGCCCCTGCAGGTGGTGCGGCCGGCGGTGGACGTGCCCTGGCAGGAGCTGGACTGGACCGGCGCCACGCCCGGGGAGCAGGGGGAGCGCCTGCACGCCCTGCTCCGGGACGACCGGGCGCGCGGCCTCGACCCCACGGTGGCGCCGGTGATGCGCCTGACCCTGGTGCGGCTGGCGGCCGAGACCCACCAGCTCCTGTGGACCTACCATCACCTCCTGATCGACGGGTGGTGTCTGTCGACCCTCTTGCGGGAGCTGTTCGCGCTCTACGAGGCGGCGCGCCGGGACGAGAGGGCCGAGCTGCCCCGCTCGCGCCCCTACCGCGATTACCTGGAATGGATCCGTGACCAGGATCCGGAGCAGGCCGCCGCCTTCTGGCGGACGGAGCTCGCCGGGCTGGCCCCACCGCGCCCGCTCGGCACCCGCCGCCCCGCCGCGCGCGCCGGCGCCGCGGACGGCGCGCGTGCGATCCAGCTCCACCTGCCCGCGGAGGCGACGGCGGAGCTCTACGAGGCGGCGCGCCGCCACCGCCTGACCCTCTCGGCGCTGGTCCACGGCGCCTGGGGGCTCGTCCTCGCCGCCGCCCTGGACCGCCGCGACGTGGTTCTCGGCACCACCGTGTCGGGGCGCCCCGCCGGTCTGCGGGGTGTGGAGTCGATGGTCGGGCTGTTCATCAACAACCTCCCCTTGCGGTTGCGGCTCGACGACGCGGAGCCGGCCCTGGCCTGGCTCCGCCGCCTGCAGGAGACGCAGGTGGAGATGGGAGAAACCGGCCACGTCTCGCCCCTCCAGGTGCAGGAATGGAGCGGCCTGCCGGCCGGCGTGCGCCTGTTCGACAGCCTGGTCGTTTTCGAGAACTACCCGGTGGACGCGTCGGTCCTGGACTCCGGGGGAGGCCTGCGGCTCGGCGAGATCCTGCCGGGCATCCGCACGAGCTACCCCTTGACCCTGGTGGCGGCCCCGGGGCCGCGGTTGCTGCTCCAGCTCGTCTACGACACGCGCCTCTTCGCTGGCGGCGAGGTGGAGCGGGCCCTGGACCTCCTGGCGGACCTCCTGGCCGCCCTCGCCGCCGAGCCGGAGCGCCGGACCGGCGATCTGCTCGGGCGCCTCGCAGAGGGCGCAGTGGAGCTGGCGGCGCCGGACCTAGCGGCCACGGCCGGTCTCGTGGATCTCCGGGACGCGCGGCGTGACGGGACGCCCCTGGTGGCGCCGCGCGACCCTCTGGAGCTCCAGCTCGCGCAGATCCTGGAGGAGATCCTGGGCGTCCAGCCCCTGGGGGTCACCGACAACTTCTTCGAGCTGGGAGGGACGTCTTTCCTCGCGGTGCGGCTGGTGGCCCGCATCTCGGAGCAGCTCGGCCGTGCGCTCCCGCTGTCCGTCCTCTTCCGGGAGCCGACCGTCGAACGCCTGGCGGTCCTCCTGCGCCAGGAAGGGGCACCGGTGGCCGCGGGACCCCTGGTGCCGATCCAGCCGCACGGATCACGGCCCCCCCTCTTCCTGGTCCATCCGGCCGGCGGCACGGTGCTCTGCTACAACGACCTGGCGCGCGCTCTGGGGCCGGATCAACCGGTCTGGGGCCTCGAGGCGGCCGGGCTTTATGAAGGAGAGCCCCTGGACCGCATCGAAGAGATGGCGAGCCGCTTCGTGGCCGCCCTGCGCACGGTGCAACCGGCCGGCCCCTACCACCTGGGCGGCTGGTCCTTCGGCGGCTTCGTCGCGTTCGAGATGGCGCGGCAGCTCGCCGAGAGCGGCGACGAGGTGGGTCTCCTGGCGCTGCTGGACACCTGGGGTCCGCTCAAGTCACGCCTGCGCAAGGCCCTCTTCGCCGCCCGGCTGTGGATCGCCGCCAAGCGTGGAAACGATGGCGTGGGAGGGCAGGACGACGCCGCCATGCTGGCGCTCTTCACCGACACCCATGCCCGCTTCCATGGCCGGGAGAGCTCCCTGCGGGCCGAGGACGTGCGGGCGCAGCCCCCCGGGGAACGGGTGCGTTTCGTCCTGGATTGGATGAAGGAGGCCCGGCTCCTGGCGCCGGACAGCGGGGAGGAGGTCATGCGCCGGTTCATCAACGTCTACCTGGCGAGCTCCAATGCCCTGAAGCACTACAAGCCGGGGGTCTACGACGGGCGGATCACCCTGTTCCGCGCGGCGGAGCTGAGCGAGCAGCACGCCTATCTGCGCAAGCACCCGGGCTTCGGCGATCCCGCACTCGGCTGGGGGCCGTTCTCCTCGCAGCCGGTGGAGGTCCACGAAGTCCCGGGCGACCACATCACGATGGGCATCCCACCCAACGTCCCGGTCCTGGCGGAACGGCTGGCCTCCTGCTTCGTCCGCGCGAGAGAGGAGGCGGTTGCGGCGCCGAACGGGGCGACGCCGCCACCCCGGAACCAATTCCCCCCACCCCCTCTCTAATCCACCGAGGGAGCGCTCCCGGACATCGTTCCTCCCGAAAGGGTCGGGAAGAACTGGCACCGCCGCCGGCCGCCGGCGGATGGAAAGGAGCGTCCATGAGCAGCATCACGCATCTCCCCGGTCTTGGCTTGGACGGGGTCAGCTCCACGGGTCTGGCGGTCATCGCCATCCTCTGTCTCTTGTCGGTCTGGTCGCTGGCGGTCTCCGCGGAACGGCTGATCGTGTTCTACCGGGCGCGCCGCCAATCTCTCTCCTTCGCACGCCGGCTGTCGGAGAGCCGCCGCGACGACTGGCTCGACGACGCGATCGAGGTGGCCGGCCAGTTCCCCCACAGCCACCTCGCCCGGGTGGTCTCCGCCGGTCTCAACACCTTCCAGAAGAAGCGGGCGCGGGGGGTATTGCCGCCGGCCGCGGTGATCGAGGCCACGGAACGGTCTCTGGAGCTCTCCTCGCTCCGCACCACGGCCGACCTGCGGCGGGGCATCGGCAGCCTCGGCACCATCGCCAGCATCTCCCCCTTCGTCGGCCTCTTCGGCACGGTCGTGGGGATCATCCATGCCTTCGAAAGCCTGGGGCAGCAGACCGGCGGGGGCGGCGGCTTCGCGGTCGTCTCGAAGGGCATCGCCGAGGCCCTGATCACCACGGCCCTGGGGCTCGTCGTGGCCATTCCGGCGGCCTGGATGTTCAACTATCTCTCCCAGGTGATCGAGCGCCTCGGCATGGAGATGGCCAGCTCCTCGGCGGAGCTGATGGACTTCTTCGTCGAGATGGACGGCAAGGAGCCGGCGGGAGAGAAGAGCTGAGCGGGTTGGTCCGTGCGGAAGGCGGCCTCAGCCGCGCCAGACCGGCCGCGTCAGGCAGGTCGGGCCGCCTTCTGCCTTGAGCGAGATCTCGCGGCCCCGGTAGGTGAGCACCTCGCAGCCGGCTTCTTCGAGGCGGCGGCGGGTGACCGGGTTGCCCTCCAGCATCAGGCAGCGGCCGGGCGCGAGGGCCAGGACGTTCGGTCCCATGGTGGGGAATTCGTCCTCGGGGACCTCGACGAGGCGGATGCAACGGTCGCGCAGGATCTTCCAGAACGGAACGGAGAGGAGCGGCGGATAGATCACGGCGAGGTCGTGATCCACCAGGCTGATCAGCGACAGCAGATGGAGGCAGGCGACCGGGCCGGTGAAGTACGGGAGCTCGACCGGCAGCACTTCGACGCCGAGGCCGCCCAGGATCTCGCGGAGCTGCCGGAGCCCCTCGGCGTTGGTGCGGAACCCCTGGCCCACCGCGAGCGTCCGCGGGTCGACCCACAGGAGGTCGCCGCCTTCGGCCCGGGCCGCGCCGGTCAGCTCGGCATGGATGGGAACGCCGGCCTCCTCGAAGCGCCTCCTCATCGCCGCTTCTTCTCCTCGCCGCAGGTCCTTCCCCATGCTGAGCAGGACCGCGCCGCGCTCGGTGACGAGCGCCGGATCGAACACGAAGATCGCATCGGCCCGTTCCGGCTGTGGCTCCGGGTGGTCGATCACCTCGGCACCGGCGCCGCGCAGAATCGCGACGAGAGCATCGTGCTCGCGCCGCGCCTCCTCCAGATCGGGCCGGGCGGTGTAGTTCCAGACCGCCGGGTCCGCGGAGCCGAACGCTTCGTCCGGCCGCTTCACCAGCACCCGCCGCAGCGGCTCGACCATGCTCTGGGCACCGAAAGGTTGGCTCATGACCGCTTCACCCCCAAGGCCGCCGTGGCCACGTCGTGCACCGGTGTGTCCACCCCGGCCTCACGGCCGAGGCGGGAAATGGCGCCGCAGAGATCGTCCAGCTCCGTCGGTCCTCCCACTTCCAGGTCGAGCAGGAAACTCGGCTTGAGGCCGGGAGCCATGCCGTCCACGAAAGAGAGAATCCGTGTGACGTCCTCCTCGGCGAGCGCGACACCGCGGCCCTGGCCGACGGCGACGACCTCGCGGACCGCGCGTTCGATGAGGAGGCGGCCGAGCGGCGCCTCCCGCACCGGTCCGACGGAGGAACGGGCGAGCCCGCAGGCGGCCGACATGGGAGAGATGAAGGTGAGCTTGCGCCAGAGATCGAGGGTGATGTCCTCCGAGGCCTTGGCCTTGGCGCCGGCCTCCGCGAAGGCGGCGGCGATCCGTTCCGCGCGCTCGGAAAGGCCCCCTGCGAGCTCGCCCACCACCACCCGCTGGAAGGGGCTGCGGCGCTCGACCACGCCCGGCGCGACCCGGGTGGCGCTGATCTCGGTGAGCCCGCCGAGCACCCGATCGGCCGGAAGACCGCTCGCGATCAGCCGGCCGGCGGCCTCGACGCCGTTGAGCAACGGGACCACGTCGGCGCCCTGGTCGGCGAGGTGCCGGGCGGCAGGAGCAACCTCGGCGAGCGAATAGCTCTTGACCGCCACGACCGCGAGGTCGGCCGGTCCCAGCTCTTCGAGACCGCCGGCCGCTGTGACGGCCACGGTGAAGCTCTCTTCCGGTGTGCGGACTTCGAGACCCCGCTCGCGCAGGGCCGCGAGGTGGGCGCCGCGGGCCAGCAGCGTGACCGCATGGCCCGCGCGGGCGAGAAGGCCGCCGTAATAGCCGCCGACCCCACCGGCTCCCAGAATCGTGATGCGCATGGCCCGATCTCCTCCCGGGCCGGCATCTTATCGCGCGGAGCCTCAGCGGATGGCGTTGGCGACTCTCCCGAGCACGCCCTCGGGCAGGGTGATCTCATACCGCCCCTTGGCATCGACGACGGAGATCTGCAGCTTGTGGTCCTTCTTGGCGATGCGCACGCTCTCCCGGCCGTCGCGGACGTCGACCAGCACGGCGTCCGGCACGTCCTCGAGGTCGCGGAGGGCGGCGGCCACGGCCGGCCGCATCTCTCCGAGGCCGGCGCGGACTCGGGCGTGCACATCGTCGTCCAGCACCAGGGGGAGCAGGTCGATGCCCAGATAGGCCAGGGCAGCCGGGACGCGCAGGTCGATGCGCTGGCCCGGCTCATGGATTCTCACCGTCATCGTTCCGGCCCGGACGACCGTGGCGGCCAGCAGGAGACCGGAGCCGAGGACCAGCAACGCGACCGTGGCGGCGACAGCGAGCAGGATCTTCGCGCCTTTGCTCATGGCATCCTCCCTGGATCAGCGGGACTCGGAGGTGTCGTCGATCCAGATGCGGACCGTCTCGCCCGTGCCGTTGACGGTGACCAGCTCACCTTCACCCTGCCGGGCGAGAGCGCGCAGGCCGGCGGCCACGTCGAGCTGATCCCCGGGCGCCGAGAGGAGGGCGTCGACCACGGTGGCGGGGATCTTCATTTCGACGTCCTCTCCCTTCTCCTGCGAGCGCACGACCAGATAGCCGCCGCGCTTGGCGACGCGGACCTTGGAGTGGGTGTCGTCCACCGTGATGAACGTGGCGTCGGGCCGCTGCCGGAGGTCGTTCCAGATCTGCCGCAGCTCGGCCACCGAGACGTCCTCGTCGTTGAAGCGCATCCGGCTGTCATCGCCCGCCTGGACGGAGAGATTGCGGGCCATGGTCTCCACCAGGGAGATGGGCAGGTTGATCGAGACGTTGGCGTCCTTCCCGTCCTTGACGTGGACGTGGATCCAGAGGTCGTCGTTCTGCGCGGCGAAAGCGCCGGTGGCGCCGAGACCGAGCACGAGAGCGGCTGCGGCCAGAGTCTTCCTTGTCATCGTCGTCTCCTTGTTCCGGCGCGTCTCGCGCCGCTGTTATCCACACAACGACGGAAGGGGGCCTGAGGTTTCAGGGGGCCATCAAGCTGGCCCTTTCGGGCGATCCCGCCTGGCTGGGCGGTCCTCCAGATCGAAGGGAACCCGACGGGAGAGCTTCCGGGACTACGAGGCGACCGCCGAGGCGGCGCGGGGCGCTCCTTGAGTCCACAGTCTTCCGAGGTGTAGAGTGTTGGTCATGAGCAGCGGACAGGGAATCCGGGTCTTTCTCAGCTATGCCCAGAGCGACCAGCCATGGGCCAGAAAGCTCACCGAGTACCTTGATGCTGAGGGGTTCCGGGTTTTCGATCCGGCAGAGCTGCTTCCGGGAGACAACTGGTCCCTCGAGATCGGGCAGGCTCTGGATACGTCGGAAGCCATGGTTGTACTGATCTCTCCGGCCGGAGTCAGCTCCCCATGGGTCCAGCGGGAGATCCAGTATGCACTGGGTTCCGAAAGATTTCAGGATCGCCTGATTCCCGTTGAGGTCGTACCCACGAAAGACTTCCCCTGGGTCCTGCGCCACCTTCCCTGGATCCGGCTCGAGAGCGGTCTTGCAGAGGCGGGCCGGCAGCTCTCAGAGATCCTGCATGCCGCGAGGACGCCTGGCGCCCATGCCGCTTCCCACTGAGATTTTTCTTTCCCACTCGTCAGAAGATCGCCAGTTCGCCACGAGGATCGGAGACGTCCTCGAAGCGCACGGCCTCCCCTATTGGTACAGCAAACGGAATATCGTCGGAGCCCAGCAATGGCACGACGAAATTGGTGCGGCGCTCTCCCGCTGTGACTGGTTCCTGCTGATTCTATCTCCCGCTTCCGTCGAGTCGAAATGGGTCAAGCACGAGCTCCTGTATGCCCTCCAGGAGAAGCCCTACGAGGAGCACATCTGCGTTGTGAGCCACCAACCGGCGGAGTACAAGAAGCTCTCCTGGACACTGCGCAATTTTCAATGGGTAGATTTCCAGCAGGAGTTTCCGACGGGCTGCCGTGAGCTCTTGCGGGTCTGGGGCATGGGGTATAGGGGCTGAGGTGCCACGTTGATCTGCCTGCACGGGGGCCGTTTTGCCGTGCGCGCCACCTTTGCGACGCCGGGGGGCAGGTGGGCACGGCCCACCTGGTCCAGCTCACCGACGACTCCGCGTATCTCTGGTTCTTCAGCCCCACCAACGTGGAGGCCTCCTCAAGCACCGCCTTTACGCCGGTCCAGGATACGGACTTCCTGGCCTGCGGCGATCCTTGAGAAAGGGGCAGGAGGCTTCAGGGCAGCCGGCTTCGTTCCAGCTTTGTCTCGTAGATCTCGATCGCGGCCAGCACGAGGTCGGCCCAGGGGGTACTGCCACCCCATGCAGCCTGAAGGCTGGTTTTGCGAGCCCGAAACTCAGGGAGCGCAGCGATGACGACCTGGGGCAGCAAGATCTGGCCCACGGAGGGCCGCGTCGCGAGCCAGTTCATCACCTTGGGAACGACAGTCTCGGGATTGCCGTCATACCGCAAGGGGTCATAGCCGGCGAGGTCGGAGATGAAGCGGGCGTAATGGTGGCCTTCCGGGACGAGAAGAAGCCAATCGTGTTTGCCGCGTCCTCCGGACTGGAAGCGGCGCGCCATGGCGATGCCGAGCTCCAGTGGCATGTTGAAGCGGGCGAGGTGCTCATCTCCTTCGCCGCGGCATCGTGACAGGTCGTGGATGGAGAGCTGCGAGGAGAAGATTGCCCGGACGATGCGCTCCATGCGAGTCACGGCGATGTCGCCCGACTCGAGAGAGCTTCTGGGGATGAATCCACCACAAACGACGGAGAAGAAAATTGCATCGAAGGTGGGCTCGAAGTCCGGGTCGAAGGGGCAGTTGATGAAGACCGCCTTCGCAGGATCGAGGGCCAGCTTGCCCTGGCCAAAGTGCTGCCGGGTGCCCTTGCCGCTCCCCGTCGCCATGCATCAGGGCCAGAGAAGCTCGACAAGCTCTCGCATCTCGGAGAGCTTCTTTCGACGCTCGTTCAGAGTGGCCTCGGACGACGAGGGGTAGACTTCGAGCGAGACGGACTCCGGTGGATTGCGGATGGAGACCGACTTTGCCGGACCTCGGTAGGCAACGGCCTCGGCGGCCAGGATGCGCGCCGTGGATTTCTTCACTGGGAGGTGTTCCCGAATCGCGGCGGTCACCCGGCCGAGATCGCCTTTGTCCTGGATGCGGATCGCCTGGACCTCGCGGCCCGAGGCGGCGCTGCGGACGAAGGGTGGAAGCTCGGCGTCGTGGAGGAGCAGAGGAAGGATACGCAGTTGCGGTTTTTCCCAGGCAGCCGCGAGAATGGCCTGCCAAACCCTCTGTTGCGATTCGTCGAACTTGGATCGCGCGTTGATCAGCAGCAGGACGACATCCGCCGAACGGATCCGCTCGGCCGCCTCCTCGGGCCCGCTTCCCGCCTCTGCGGGCTCGATGGCGTGCAACTCGAGGCCCTGCTGCGCCAAGCTGCGAGCCAGCCGCTCGGCGAAACTCCGGTCGGCGTGTGGATAGGCAAAAAAGACCCGAGGTGACTGTGGCATCCATCCGCTCCTTCTGAGGAAATGGTACCACATGAGAGCTCCCAGCCCTCTGTGGTAGAAAGGGCTCCCCATGGAGCCACCGCGCCGGATTCCCCTGACTGCCTCACGCATCGGCTTGACGGCCCCGCTCCTCTGGGCCGCCGTCGTCCTCCTCTGGGGGATCGACGTCGGCGGTGCCGCGGTGCCGCTGTTCTTGTCTCGCGCGGCGGTCGTTCTCGCACTGGCGGCCACGATCGCCTGGATGGTTCGTTGGGTGACGGGATGCTTCGCGGGCAAGCGGGGCCGGGCTCTGGCGGTGGCGGCGATTTTGCCGGCTCTCCTCCTTCTCTCCCTGGCGGTGCGCTGCGTCGGGCTGTCGCACGAGGTGGAGGGGCGGTACTACCTGGACGAAGGCACCTACTACCACCACGCGAGCGAGATCAACGCGGGGCGGATGCTCCGGCTCTCCTTCGTCTACCCGCACCTGATGTACTACCTGGATGCGGTGACGCTCTGGATGGCGTCGCTGTTTCCGGGGGCGGTGAAGGCCTGGGCCGGGGCGGTGGGGGTGGAGGATCCGCTCGGGGTGTCGTGGCTGCTGCTGCGCGGGGTGGTGGCGCTCCTTTCCGCTCTCACGGTGATCCCGGTTTTCCGGATCGCCGAGCGGCTTCGAGGCACGCCGGCCGGCGCGGTGGCGGGGCTGCTGGTGATCGCTTCACCGCTCTACAACGACGGCTCGCATTTGAACATCTGTGACGTCCCCTCGGCGTTCTTCGCCACGCTCTGCCTGCTCTTCGTGGCGCGCCTGGTGGAGGAGGAGCGGACGCGCGACTATCTGCTCGCCGGGCTCTGTGCCGGGCTCGCCGCGGCGGCCAAGTATCCCGCGGGGGTGGTGGCCGTGGCGATCATCGCTGTCTGGACGTTCTGGCGAATCACCCGCCGCGATCTCCGCTTCGGGCTCCTCTGGGCGGGTCTCACCGCGCTCGCCGCGTTCCTGGCGGTCATGCCGAGCCTGCTCGTCTTCCCGGAGGCCGCGTTCCTCGGCGGCCGGGGTATCTTCTTTGGGGCGCGGCAATATGGCAAGGGCGGATGGCTCGGGGTGACGCCGGACAGCAATGCATGGTTCTATGCCAAGGCGCTTCTCGAGAGCTTCGGCTGGCCGGCGGCGCTGACGGGCCTGTCGGGGCTCGCGGTGCTCGCGACAGGGACGCGCAAGCGCTCCGTCCTCTGGATGTTGCCGTTCCCGGCCGCCTATCTGGCTCTGATCATCTCGATGAGCATGGTGGTCAAGCGCAACCTCTACCCGGTGGTGCCGATCCTGGCGGTGCTCCTGGGTGCCGGGATCGCCGTCTGGCTCGGCCGGCTGGCCCGGGCGCGATCGACGGGCCGGGTCGGTCCCGTCCTGGCGGCCGTTCTTCTCGCCGCCTGTCTGGTGCTGCCGGTCTGGTGGACGGGTGTCCAGGCGGCGGCGCTCGCGCGGCCGACCACCCGGGAGATCGCCGGCGACTGGATCTTCGCGCACGTTCCACGCGGCGCATCGATCGCCAAGGAGTCCTACACGCCGGACTTTCCGGAGGGGACCTACCAGGTCTTCCACAGCCGCTTCGTGACGCGGCTCACTCTCGAAGAGCTGGCCCGGTTCGACTACGTGCTGGTGGCGAACGCCGCCTACGGCCGATTCACCGATCCCGCGGCGCTCAAGCCGCATCAGCGCGCGATGGCGGAGCGCTACGCCGAGATTTTTTGCTCGTGGGAGCTGGTCCACGAATGGACCCCGACCACGACGCAGTGGGGGCCGGTGATCCGGCTGTACCGGGCGCCGCGTCCTCGATGATCTCCGATACTCTTCCCCCCTCATGAACCGGTATCTCTGCATCCACGGCCATTTCTATCAGCCGCCGCGGGAGAATCCGTGGCTGGAGGCGGTCGAGGTTCAGGACTCGGCCTGGCCGTATCACGACTGGAATGAGCGGGTCACCGCGGAGTGCTACGCCCCCAACGCGGCGTCGCGCATCCTCGACGGCGAGCACCGCATCGAGCGGATCGTCAACAACTATTCACAGATAAGCTTCAACTTCGGGCCGACCCTCCTGGCCTGGCTGGAGACGCACCACCCGGAGGTCTACGGCGCCCTCCTCGCGGCGGACCGGGAGAGCCGGGAGCGGTTCTCCGGCCATGGCTCGGCGTTGATGCAGCCGTACAACCACGTCATCCAGCCGCTCGCCAACCGGCGCGACAAGAAGACGCAGATCGAGTGGGGCGTGCGCGATTTTGCGCATCGCTTCGGCCGCCGGCCGGAAGGGGCCTGGCTCCCCGAGGCAGCGGTCGATCTGGAGAGCCTGGAGCTGCTCGCCGAAGCAGGAGTCCGCTTCACCATCCTGGAGCCGCACCAGGCGCGGCGGGTGCGGCCCAAGGGCGGGAAGACGGCCGAGTGGCGGGACGTCCCCGGCGGCGGGATCGACACGACGGTGCCCTACGAGCTGGTTCTTCCTTCCAAGCGGACGATCGCCCTTTTCTTCTATGACGGCCGGACCTCGCGGGCGGTGGCGTTCGAAGGGCTCCTCTCCTCGGGCGAGCGCTTCGCGGAGCGGCTCCTCTCGACCGTGCCGGCGGCGCCGGACCGGCCGCGTCTCGCGCACATCGCGACGGACGGCGAGACCTATGGCCATCATCACCGCTACGGCGAGATGGCGCTCTCCTACGCCATCCACCACATCGAGGAGAACCGGCTGGCGCGGCTCACCAACTACGGCGAGCTGCTGGCGCTCCATCCGCCGGAGCACGAGGTGGAGATCCAGGAGAACACCTCGTGGAGCTGCGCGCACGGAGTGGGCCGCTGGCAGCGGGATTGCGGCTGCCACACCGGCGGCCAGGCGGGGTGGAACCAGGCCTGGCGGGCGCCGTTGCGCGCCGCCCTCGACGCGCTGCGCGACGAGGTGGCGCCCCGTTTCGAGGCAGAGGCGGGGAAGATCTTCGCCGATCCCTGGGCGGCGCGCGACGGCTACATCGGCGTCATCCTCGACCGCTCGCCGGAGAACGTGGCCGCGTTTTTCGAGCGCCATGCCGGGCGGCAGCCGGAGGGGCTCGAGCGGGTGCGCGCCTTCCATCTCCTGGAGATGCAGCGCCATGCGCTTCTCATGTACACGAGCTGCGGCTGGTTCTTCAACGACCTCTCGGGCATCGAGACGATCCAGGTGCTGCGCTACGCCGGCCGGGTCGTGCAGCTCGCCGAGCAGCTCTTCCATGTCTCGATCGAGACGCAGTTCCTGCGGCGGCTGGACAAGGCGCAGAGCAACCTGCCGGAGCAGGGCACCGGGCGCGACCTGTTCAAGAAGCACGTCAAGCCGGCCATGGTCGACCTGCCGCGGGTGGCGGCCCACTACGCCCTGACCTCCCTCTTCCAGGACTATCCGAATCCGGCGCGGATCTACTGCTACGCGGTGGAGCGCCAGAACGGCCGCTCCTGGCGCGCCGGCCGCGCCCGGCTGAGCGTGGGGAAGGTGCGCGTCACCTCCGAGCGGACCGGCAAGACGGCGCTCCTCACCTACGGCGTGCTGCACTTCGGCGATCACAACCTGAACGCCGGGGTGAAGCCGTTCGTGGACCGGGAGGACTACGAGCATCTCCTCGCCGGGATCGGCGGCGTCTTCGAGCAGGGCGATCTCGCCCAGGTCATCCGGATGCTGGACCGTTATTTCGGCGACGTCTCGCTGTCGCTGCGCTCGCTCTTCCGGGACGAGCAGCGGCGCGTCCTCGATCTCATCCTGGCCTCGACGCTCGACGAGACCGAGGAAAAATTTCGCGACATCTACCTCCACAACGCACCTCTCCTGCGCTTCCTGAAGACGCTGGGAACCCCGTTGCCGGGCTCCCTGCGCGCCGCCGCGGAGCTGGTGGTGAACGTCGATCTCAAACGCTCGGTGGAGAATTTCCCCTCCGATCCGGAAACCGTCGAGCGGCTCCTCGGGGAGGCGCGGGCCCTCGGCGTGGCCCTCGATGGCAAAGGGCTGGGCTTCGCTCTGGAGAAGGCCTTGAACAGGCTGCTGGAACGTCTGCGCGAGCATCCCGAGGACGGCGGCCTGCTCGGCCAGATCGAGGCCCTGGTGGCCCTCGCCCGCACCAACCCCTTCGCCGTCGATCTCGGGCGGGCGCAGAACCAGTTCTATGAGATGCGCCGGACGGTCTTCCCGCTGTTTCAGGGGCGGGCGGACGCGGGGGACGCGGCGGCGGAGGCGTGGGTGAAGGGGTTCCGCAAGGTGGCGGAGGTGCTTGCGGTACGGGTGGGCTGAGCCTCCAGCCGCCGGCTCAGCTCCGCATCCCGCCCATACACGTCGCGGCCGACCTGCAAGGTTCCGGCATCGTCGACCCAGGCGGTCCAGTACGCCACGTGGACGGTGACCGGGCCGGTCAGCGGGAGGGTACGCTCGCGGCCGGCGGCGATGGCGGCTTCGAGAGCCTCGCGCGTCCACGCCGGATCGGCCAGCACCCAGACCGCCAGGGCGAGCGGGTCGTCCACCCGGATGCAGCCGTGGCTGAAGGTCCGCAGCGTGCGGTCGAACAGGCTGTGCGACGGCGTGTCGTGCAGGTAGACCCCGAAGCGGTTGGGGAAGACGAATTTGATCCGGCCGAGGGCGTTTCCGGCGCCGGGCTTCTGCCGGAGCCGGCCGTCCGGCAGCACCTGGTAGCCATTGCGCCGGAGGTAGCCCGGATCGCGCCGCGCCTTGGGAAAGATCTCCTTGCGGGCGATGCTACCCGGCACGTACCAGGACGGGTTGACGGACACCCCTTGCATCGCGCTGCTGAACAAGGGGGTGCGGGTGTAGGGCTTGCCGACGATCACCCGCAGCTCGAGAGCCCGGCGGCCGTCCTCGACCGCTTCGAGGCGGAAGCCGGCGATGTTGACGAGCAGGTGCCGCGCGCCGAGGTCGCGCGGCATCCAGCGCCAGCGCTCCAGATTGAGGGCGATCTGGCGGATGTGGTCGGCCGGCCCCAGGCCGAGCTCGCCGAGGGTGCCGTTCCCCGCGGCGCCGTCGGGTTCGAGCCCATGGCGTTCCTGGAAGGCGCGGACCGCCTGTTCCAGGGTTGGATCGAACAGGTCCGGCTCCGGGGTGGGAGGGACGGGGGGCGCGCCGTCTCCCTCGGCGTCGGCCGCGAGGTGGGCGCGCAGAGCCGCCACGCGCGAACCGCTGTCGCCGGGGTGCAGGGTGGCGCCGGGGGGGACCGGCGGCAAGGGTGCGCGGCCGGCCAGGGAGCGGTAGCGCCGGAGCGCCTCTTTTAATCGACGGTACTCCGTGTGCGGTGGCGCGAGCCCGGCGAGAGCCGGACGGACGTTCCCCGCGGTGAGCGCGTTTTCGAGGACCGCGGCCAGGTCGGCGGCGTCGGGTGCCAGCGAACAGTCGGAGTAGAGCTTCTGCGGGTTGACCTTGCCGTTGCGCACGTGTCCGGCGAAGGTGAGGAACGCGTCGGTGAGCAGCAGGTCGGCTTCGGCGAGATCACCCGGGGCGGGGCGCTGGCGCACCTGCTCCAGAAGGCGCCGAAGGGGCTCGACCCGGTAATCGTCGGGGCGAAGCCCGTCGTCGCCGGCTGCGGCGAGCGCGGCGAAGAGGTCCCCTGCCGTGGTCCGCAGCACCGATCCGTCGCTCCATGCCGGAGCGAAGCCTCGGCGTTCGTAGAAGCAGGCGAGAGGCTCCGCCGCGCGCCAGATGGCGCCGTCCAGGCGAAGCACCGGCGCGCTTCCCGCGATGCGGGCGCGGAGCACGGCCGAGGTGACGGCGGTGACGTCCTCCGGCGCCTGGGCGCCGAGGAGAGGAAGGCAGGCGAGAAGGGTGAGGAGCGAACGTCTCAGCGAGAATTTCATGAGTGGGCAGCCACCACTCATGACAACAGGCTGAGAGGGGCGGGACTTCCTGCCCCGTCCTGGAGGTCCTTGCTGTCCTTTGTGTCCTTGGTGGCCTTGGTGGCCCAGCGTCTGGCCGCCCCTCGGGGAGGGGGGTGCCCGCGAGGGGCGGCTCAGTCGCCGGCGGCAAGAAAGCGGACGAAGTCGGATTCGGTCACGATGCCGACCAGGCGGGAGCCTTCGACGACCGGCAAGCAGCCGTACTTCTTGGCGAGCATGACCCGCGCGGCCTCGCGGATGTCCAGATCGGGCCCCACGGTCACCGGGTTCAGGGTCATGACTTCTCCCGCCGTGGTCAGTTGCATGGCCTCGGCCTGCGCCTGCGGTGGCAAAGCCTCGGGCTTCAGGGTGTTGCGCAGCAGATCGCGGTGGGTGACGAGACCCAGGAGAACGCCGCCATATCCCACGACGGGAGCGTGGCGGATGTTTCTCTCCGCCATCAAGGTGCGGACCGTCTCCAGGTTGTCATCCACCCCGACTGCGAACACGCCCTCGGTCATCAGGTCGCGCACCGTCAGCCGGGTCATCGTCCACGTCTCTTCCGGTCTCATGACAACGGAGAGCCTCGCACACAACGCGGCGCCGGAAACCACCCGGCCGGCCGGGGCGTTCCCTACCCCGCGGTGCCCGCGAAGAGATACGTGCCGATCTTCGGCCCCGGCACGTAGAACCGGTCGATCCGGTCGAGCCGGAAGCCTGCCTGCTCGAGGAGCCGGTCGATCGGGCGGTTCAGGTGGCAGCCGCCGGCGAGCTTCTTCTGGAGAGGCGTCAGGCGGTGCTGCCAGCGGGCGACGCGTTTCTCCGGCGAGAGGCCGTGCTCGATGAAGCGGAACGGAGCGCCGGGCCGGAGCACGCGCCGGATCTCGCCGAGCGCCCGCTCGACGTCCGGGATGGTGCAGAGCGTCCAGGTGGAGACGGCGGCGTCGATGGAGGCGCCGGGAAGGGGGAGGGACTCGGCCGTGTCCCCCAGGGGCTCCACCGGGAAGGACACTGCGGCGATCGCCTCCCGCGCCATCCGCCGGGCCTCCTGCGAGGGCTCGACGAACCAGAGCTTCTCGACCTCCCGCGGGTACCAGGGGAGGTTGAGCCCCGAGCCGAAGCCGACCTCCAGGACGGTGCCGGAAAGGCCCTGGACGCACTCCCGGCGCAGGCGCCGGAAGGTGCCGCCGCGGAGAGCCCAGTGGACGAGGTGGGGGAGCAGGCGGTCGCTGTAGAAGGCCATGGCGGGGCGTTCCCTCCGGTTCAGTCTATAATCCCGCGGTCGCGGCGGACGATGCGCCCCCCGCGCCCCAGACACCGACATCCCCATTCGGAGAAAGACACATGAAGAAGCTCACCTCTCTTGCCGTCGCGCTGCTCCTCGCGGCCTCCGTCGCGGCCCGCGCCGAGCAGCAGGACGCGCAGAAGCCGACCGTGAAACCGGCCGCGCCCCCGGCCGCCACCGGCGACAAGCCCCAGTCGCTGGAGGACAAGGCCAGCTACATCATCGGCTTCAACCTCGGCTCCAATCTGAAGCAGCAGGAGATCCCGGTCAATTCGGACCTGATCGTCAAGGGACTGCGCGATGGCCTCGGCGGCGCGGCGTCGCTCCTCACCAGTGAGGAGATTCAGGCGGCGATGACCGAGTTCCAGCAGCAGATGGCGGCCAAGCAGCAGGAGAAGACGAAGGCCCTCGGCGAGAAGAACAAGAAAGAGGCCGAGGAGTTCCTGGCGGCCAACAAGACCAAGCCGGGCGTGATCACCACCGCCAGCGGCCTGCAATACCAGATCCTCCAGGAGGGGACCGGTGCGACCCCCAAGCCGACCGACCAGGTGACCGTGCACTACAAGGGCACGCTGGTCGACGGCAAGGTCTTCGACAGCTCGTACGATCGCAACGAGCCGGCCGTGTTCACGGTGGGCCAGGTGATCCCGGGTTGGGTGGAAGGCCTCCAGCTCCTCAAGGTCGGCGCGAAGGCCAAGCTCTTCATCCCGCCGGCCCTCGCCTATGGCGAGTCCGGTGCGGGCCAGGACATCGGCCCGAACGCCCTCCTGATCTTCGAGGTCGAGCTGCTCAAGGCCGAGCCTGCCCCCGCTCCGTCGGCCGAGGCGCCGCCGGCCGATCAGGCGCCGCCGCAATAGACCCTCACCCCTGGCCCCTCTCCCGCGAGCGGGAGAGGGGTGCGGGTTACGCCAAGAGTTCCTCACAGTGCTGCTTCGATGTCCTCCAGCGCCATCGCCACCCGGTCGCGGTGTGTGCGGAAGGAGAGGATGCAGATGCGCAGGGTGAAGCGCCCGTGCAGCCGGGTGCCGGTCAGGAAGACCCGCTTCTTTTCGTTGATCCTCTTCAGGAATTCCACGTTCAGCCGGTCGAGCGCCGGCTCGTCCAGCCCGGGGCGCACCAGGCGGAAGGCGAAGAGCGACAGCTCGGGCTCGGCGACCATCTCGATGCCGGGGAGCCGGCGCACCGCGTCCGCCGCCTCGCGGGCCAGCTCCAGCTTCTCCTGGAGCGCTTCGCGGAACGGTGCGATGCCCAGGAGCTTGATGGGGAGCCAGAGGCGGAGGCCCCGGTAGGGACGGGTCAGCTCGGGGCTCATCTCCGCGAAATCCGGCAGCGCCGGATCTTCATGGACCGGCGGCAGGTAGTCGGCCACCGCGGTGTGGGTGCGGCGCAGGGCGGCGCCGTCGCGCACCAGGAGGGCTCCGGTGCCATAGGGCAGGAACAGGCTCTTGTGCGGATCGAGCACCAGCGAATCGGCGAGCTCCAGGCCGCGCAGGATCTACCGTCCCTCCTCGGTCAGCCGGAAGAGGCCGCCATAGGCACCGTCCACATGGAACCAGAGCCCGTGCCGGCGCGCGGTCTCCGCCAGCCCGGGGAGCGGATCGACGGCCCCGGTGTTGGTCGTCCCTGCATTGCCCACCACGAGGAATGGCGTCAAGCCGCGCCGCCGGTCTTCCGCGATCTGCTCCTCCAGAGCATCCAGGCGGATGCGGAAACGCTCGTCGGACGGCACCAGCCGCACGTTGGCGGGCGGGAACCCGGCGACGACGGCGCTCTTCGCCAGCGAGTGGTGGGTCTGGTCGGAGACGTAGAGCGTCCCCTTCAGGAAGTCTTCCGGCAGCCGTTCGCGCCGCGCGGTGACCAGGGCGATCAGGGTGGAGATCGAGCCGCCGCTGGTCAGGAGGCCCCGCGCCTCGGCCGGAAACCCGGCGATCTCGCGCAGCCAGTCGAGGACGTTGGCCTCCAGGCGGACCAGGGCCGGTGCCCCGGCGGAGATCCCGGTGTAGCGGTTGACCGCGTCGGAGATCAGGTCGGCCACCGCCGCATGGAAGAGGCCGCCTCCGGGGATGTAACCCAGATAGCCGGGGCCGGCGGCGTTGAGCGAAGCGGGGATCGCCCGGCGGAAGAGGAGGTCGAGGAGCTTGTGGAAGGGGGTCCCTTCCTCGGGAAGAGGCTCGGCCAGGGTCTTGGCGAGCCGGAAGGCGCCGCGGACGCGCGACGCGGGCTGATCGGGCAGCGATTCGACGTGGTCGACGATCCGCGCGAGCGCTTCCTCGACCAGGCGGCGCATTTCGGCGGCAGAGGGCTCCAGGGGGTACATGGAGCGGAAGGATACGACAGGGTCCAGGGACTTCAGGGGTTCCAGAACTTCCAGCAGGCCGCGATCTCCTTGTCGAGGTTCTCCTTGAGCGAGTCGATCTTCCTGGTCGCCACCTGGCCGAGGGTCACGTCGGAGACGACGATGTACTTCTCGAGCTTCTCGCGCCCCGCCTTGGCGTCGGAACATTTGTGCTGCGCCGCGGCCTGGGCGATGCTCGTCGCCAGGTTGCAGAAATCGCGTTGCTTGCTGTTCGGCGCCAGGCAGATCTCGTTCAAGGCGTCCCGCGACGAGGCGTAGCCGGCAAACGAGGGAGGCAGGGCCGGCATGTAGCTCTCCATGGGCGAGCCGACCGGCCGTCCCTGATCGGAATTCTGATAGCGGGAGATGCCGAACCAGAGCCCCAGGAAGAGGACGGCCCCGCCGCCGAGGATGGCGATCCAGCGTCCGGCGGAGCTCCCGTCTTCGACCACCGGCTCCTTGGCGAGCCAGGCGTCCATCTCCACCGGCGGCTCCCCGCGGGAGAAGGCTTCCGTAAACCCTGGCGGCGGCGCCGCCGGCTGCGCACGAGGCCGGTAGGACGGCGGCTGCGCGGCGTGCTCCGCCACGAGCAGGTCGTGCGCCTCGCGCAAGCGTTGCAGGCCATCCGGGTCGGACGCCGGATTCCAGGTCCGCGTCTTGCGCAGCCAGGCGCGGCGGATCTCCTCCGGGCTGCTGCCCGGGGCGACACCGATCAGGCGGAGGGCTTCGTCGACGGTCATGCGGAACGTGCCGATTGGAATGGCACGATCCTACCTCAACTCAGGCCGCCGTGACCTGCAACGGTCCCGTCCGGTGGCGGGCCACCTCGAAATCGTTCCAGGTGACCTGGATCGCCAGGGTCTCGCGGGCCGTGGCGGTCAGGCCGTCCGCATCGGTGACCTCCACCCGGACCTGGCGGGGGAGGACCTGCCCGGGGCGTGCGCCGCGGATGTCGAAGAGGACCGGTGTGCTGCGCGCCTGGCGGTTGGCCACCACCCCGGCCGCGGTCCAGCGGACCTCGCGGAACGGCGGGCGCAGGTCCGTGGTGCGCAGCCGGAGCTGGGCCATGCAGGTCAGGTCCGGAAACTCGGCGGTGACCGCCTCGGGCAGGACGATGGTGGCCGCGGGCGTCCGGTCGGCCATGCCCCAGCTCCCACCGCCGCGGAGGCCGTCCGGCCCGGCCTCCAGGCTCTGGTAGTCGAGCACCATCTTCTGCCCCCCGGCGAGCAGGATCTCGCGCGGGAGCAGGCGCATCACCGACCGGCCCGCGCTCGCTGCGGTGATCCGCGGATCGTCGCTCCCCGCGGGAACCACGGCGCTCTGCGGCGAAAACCACGCACCCGTGGGCGGCAGGGTGAGCTGCAGGACGCCGCCGAGGTGGTTCAGGCTGCGGTCGCCGGCATCGAGCCGCACGTGGCTCGCGCAGTGGACCGTCCCCTCCGCGGCGTTCAAGGTGTCGGTGGTGACCAGCCAGAACCGGAGGTCCGGCCGGTGCCGCGGATCGCGCCCGGCGACGACGGTGACGATGCGGTCGGGCGCATGGAGCTCCACGTCGAAGCCGGTCAGGTGGAGGGGACCGTCCGGCTGTGGCCGGCCCGTGTCGTCGATGCGCTGCGGCGCCTGGAACCAGGCGATCTGGATGGTGCGCCGGATCAGCTCGGCGCTGACCCGGGCGGCGAAGCTCTCGCCGCTGCGCAGGAGAGCGAGGCCGGCGAGCCCCGCGATCCGCGCTGCGTCGGCTTCCGGCTCACCGGCCGGCCACAGCCAGACGGCGATCCGGGTTGAGCTCTCGCTACGCACCGCGCGCACGTCGGCGCCCGGCGGCAAGGACGAGCGCAAGGCTTCGAGAAGGGCGGTTGCCCGCGCGGGATCGACGGCGGGTGCAAATTGGAACCCCAGGTCGGGGGGAGATGGAAGCAGGGGCATGGATCTCATCGCAAATCATCCTCTCGGGCGCGCCATAGAGCCGCGGTGGCGGGGCGCGGGGAGAAAACGATTTCAGTGGGGGTGGACCCTCACCCAGCCCGGGGGCTCGTCCAACGCACTGTGGCGGTCGGGGCCTTGGACCTCCCCTCGGTCCCCCTCTCCCATCGCCCCCTGTACGACCGGGAGGATGGGTGACACCGGCCGGGAGAGGGGGTCG
>Ga0209682_10000110_pt1 | contig 25995 bp, 21 predicted proteins | sample DOMMetBare2Fresh_2_FD_187471 | JGI IMG/M metagenome (GOLD analysis project Ga0209682, IMG submission 187471) | Wetland sediment microbial communities from St. Louis River estuary, USA, under dissolved organic matter induced mercury methylation -... | ecosystem: Environmental > Aquatic >... | reverse complement strand
TCGGCGAAAAGCGCATCGGAAAATGCGAGCAGGCGCGCGAACGGCGCACCGCCCAGCAGAAGCGGCAGCGCACGAACAAAGCGGCCCGAGTTGCCGATCAGATCCCAGCAGCGCGCGGCGCGCGCGATCCGTTGCATCGTGGCGAAATCAATCCGATCGGTCGCCAGCACGTTGTAGGGCGGGTCGGGGTTGAAGCGCAGCCCGAAGGCCTCGGTGTGACGGGAAACCGGCGCGCCGCGCAGCCGCTTGAGTATCCCGATTTGGATCTCGTGCGGGTTAAGCTGCACCAGCCGATCGAACCCGCGCGCAAAGCCTTCGACGTCCTCACCCGGCAACCCGGCAATCAGATCGACGTGCAGGTGCGCATTCGTGTGCGCGCGCAACCAGCGGATGTTTTCTTCCGCCGCCGCGTTGTCCTGCCGCCGGGAAATCAGTTTCTGCACCTCGGTGTTCCACGTCTGGATGCCGATCTCGAACTGCAGCACGCCGGGCGGAAAGCGCGCGATCAGGTCTTTCAGCGACTCCGGCAGATGATCCGGAATCAATTCGAAATGCACGAACGGCGGATCGAGCGGGCTGCTTTCGACGCAGTCGAGGAAGAAGCGCAGGATCGCCGCCGAGGTCTCGACCTTCAGGTTGAAGGTGCGGTCGACGAACTTGATGTGCCGTGCACCGCGCTCGTAGAGGCGGCCGAGATCATCCAGGAAGGGCGCGAGCGGAAACGGCCACGCCGTCTTGTCCAGCGCCGACAGGCAGAAATCGCACTTGAACGGGCAGCCGCGCGACGCCTCGACATACACGTTGCGATGGCGCAGATCGTCATCCGTGTATTCGCCATAGGGCGACGAGATTCCCGCAAGCTCGGGTTGCTCGCCTGCATTCACCTTCATAAGCGGTCGCGGCCCGCTGAGGATCTGGCGCGCGAGCTTCGCAAACGTCACATCGCCCCAGCCCGTGACCACGTAATCGGCCAGTGCGATGATGCGCTGCGACTCGATTTCGTGGCTCACCTCCGGCCCGCCAACGACGACCATCACTTGCGGCGCGACGGTCTTGAGCAGCGCAACGACTCGCGTCGTTTCTTCGACATTCCAGATGTACACGCCGAATCCGACCAGTCGTGGCGCGAGCGAGAGAAGTCTTTCGACCACCTCCTCGGCGCGGCGGCCAAGCACGAACTCGACGATGCAACTATCGCCGCGCAGTGCGCCGAGGTTTGCGCGCAGGTAGCGCAGCGCGAGCGATGCATGCGCATAGCGGGCATTGAGTGTGGTCAATACGATGGCACGCATACGCCGATTATGACCGCGCTCAAGAAAGGGCTGCGCCGCTCACCGCACGGCCGCGAAGGCTGCTACAAGTGCGCCATCGGCTGGAGGACACGACGTGCAACTGACCTTCCTCGGCGCGGCTGGCGAGGTCACCGGTTCCTGCCTGCGGGTGGAAACGCGCGGCGCGCGTTTCCTGATCGACTGCGGCATGTTCCAGGGTGCAAGCCGTGGGCCGCTGTCGGCGGCGTTGAAGAATCGGCGCGCCTATGAACGCGATCTGGGCCGCATCGACTTCGTTGTGCTCACGCACGCGCACGTCGATCACTGCGGGTTGCTGCCGCGTTTCGCACACCCAACGCGCGTCGCGGCGCAACCATTGATCTACTGCACCAGGCCGACCGCCGATCTGGTCCCGGTGATGCTGAAGGACAGCGCGCATGTGCAGTCGCGCGAACGCCGCTACGACAGGCGCGGCAGGCGCGCGCGCGCGGCCGCGACCGAGGCGCCGCTGTACACGATGGAAGACGTTGAGCGGCTTGCCACGCGACTGCATAGCGTTCCGTACGACGTCGAGTTTCAACCGCATCCCGATGTGCGCATCAGCCTGCGCAGCGCCGGCCACATTGTCGGTGCGGCAACGGTGCAGGTGCGCGTGCGCGAGGGTGCACATGAACGAACCCTGGTGGTTTCGGGTGATCTGGGCGAGGCCTCACCGTTGCTGGTCAGCGACCGCGCACCGCCAGCCGCCGCAGACGTGCTCGTCGTTGAGTCAACGTATGGTGACCGCAATCACCGTTCGATGGCGGACACCGAAGCGGAGCTGATCGAGGTGCTCGACGATGTCCTGCATCGGCGCCACGGAAACGTCATCGTGCCGGCCTTTGCGCTCGGTCGCACACAGGAGTTCCTGGTGCTGCTGTATCGGCTGGCGCGCGACGGCCGCACCCGGTTGCCGCTGCTGTTCGTCGACTCGCCACTGGCGCAGCAGGCGAGCGATGTCACCTTTGCTCATCTGGACGCGCTCGACGAACTGGCGGGGGAGTTCCACGCCGCGCAGCGTGCGCGCAAACTGCCGTTTGCGTTGCGCTACACCGAAAGCGTCGAGGACTCGATGTTCCTGAACTCGATCCACCAGGGTGCGGTGATTGTCGCCGCCAGCGGCATGTGCGAAGCCGGCCGCATCCGCCACCATCTGCGCCACAACCTGCCGCGGCGCGAATGCGGCGTGCTTTTCACCGGGTTTCAGGCCGCCGGCACACTTGGACGGCGCATCGTCGACGGCGTGCGCAGCGTATCGCTGTTCGGTGAAACGATTCCGGTGCACGCGTCAGTGCATACGCTGGGTGGGTTGTCCGCGCATGCCGGCCAGGATTCGCTGATGGGCTGGCTGCGCGCCGCGCCGCGCGCACCGCGAACGGTCTTCGTCGCCCATGGCGAGCCGGAAGCGGCGCATGCACTCAGTGCGCGGATCGCGAAGGAACTGCGCTGGAACACGACCATCGCGGAAGCGGACAAGACGTATGCCGTCTGATCGCACGCCCCCGATCGCTGAGGACGCCGCGGAACGGGTCTCGCTGGTCGCGCGCCGCGTGGGCATCGACACCTACCGTGAGAACGTCGCCTACCTGCGCCGCGACTGCCCGGTGTATCGCGCCGAGGGCTTCCAGGCGCTGTCCAAGGTCGAGGTCACCGCCACCAACGGGGAACAGCGCAGGTCCATCCTCGCGGTGGTCAATGTGGTCGACGACGTGCGGCTGCTCGGCGACTGCGACCTCGGACTGTCGGAGGAGGCCTTCGCCTATCTCGGCATCGCGGAAGGGCACCCGGTGCGGATCGCGCACGCCGAGCCGCCCATTTCAATGCCTTCGCTGAAGCGCAAGATTGCCGGCGAACGACTGACCCACGACGAACTGCACTCGATCGTGCGCGACATCGCCGGCCACCGTTACTCGAAGATCGAACTGGCCGCATTCGTCGTCGCCACCAACCAATTCGAACTTGACCGCGATGAAGTCCTGTACCTGACCGAAGCGATGGTTGATGTCGGCCGCAAGCTCGACTGGGACGAGAAGCCCGTGGTCGACAAACACTGTATCGGCGGGCTGCCGGGCAACCGGACATCGATGATCGTCGTGCCGATCGTCGCGGCGCACGGAATGCTCATCCCGAAGACCTCCAGCCGCGCGATCACCTCCCCCGCGGGCACGGCCGACACGATGGAGTGCCTGTGTCGAGTCGATCTGCCGTTCGAGCGCATGCGCGAAATCGTGCATGCGCACCGCGGCTGTCTCGCATGGGGCGGCCGCGCCGCGCTGTCTCCCGCGGACGATGTCCTGATCTCGGTCGAACGTCCGCTGTCGATCGACTCGCCGGGCCAGATGGTCGCCTCGATCCTGAGCAAGAAGGTCGCCGCCGGGTCGACCCACCTTGTGCTCGACATCCCGCTCGGACCGACCGCCAAGGTGCGGCACATGGACGACGCACAGCGTCTGAAGAAACTGTTCGAGTACGTTGCGCACCGCATGGGCGTCACCCTCGACGCGGTGATCACCGACGGCCGCCAGCCGGTCGGCCACGGCATCGGTCCGGCGCTTGAGGTACGCGACGTGATGCAGGTGCTTAACAATGATCCCGCCGCACCGATCGACCTGCGCAACAAGGCGCTGCGGCTGGCAGGCCGGGTACTGGAATTCGATCGCGACATCCGCGGCGGCGATGGCTTTGCGGTGGCGCGCGACATCCTCGACTCCGGTCGGGCACTGGCGAAGATGAATGCGATCATTGACGCGCAGGGCCGGGCCGCGGAACTGCCGCGACCGGCACGGCTGACGCATGAAGTCGAATCGCCCGCCGACGGTACGGTCACGGCGATCGACTGCGAGAGAATGGCGCGCATTGCGCGACTGGCCGGTGCGCCAAAGGTGAAGGGGGCGGGCGTGGATCTGCTGAAGAAACTCGGAGACCGCGTCGCTCGCGGCGAGCCGCTTTATCGAATCCTCACCGACACGACGACCGAACTGGCGTTTGCGCGCGACGTCGCCGTGCGGGCGAGCGGATTTGCGATCGGCGCGCCGGAAGAAATCGCGCACGGCTACGTCGAGTTCTAACCCGATGCTGCTTTTCTTCGAAGACGAAGAACGATTTGCCCGGCAACTCGCGACCGCGGCCGGGCTCGCGCCGCATCGGGTCGCGCGCCACCGTTTTCCCGACGGCGAGCTCAAGCTGACCTTGCCGGCGCGCGTGCCCGAGCGTGTGATACTGCTGCGCTCGCTTTACCAGCCGAACGAGAAGCTGATCGAGCTGATGCTCGCAGCACAGACCGCGCGCGAACTGGGAGCTCGGGACGTCGTGCTGGTCGCCCCATATCTGAGCTACATGCGGCAGGACATCGCCTTTCGGCCGGGCGAGGCAGTGAGCCAGAAGATTGCCGGCCGCTTTCTGGCCACGCTCTTCGAAACAGTCATTACGGTCGACCCGCATCTGCATCGCACCGGCGAGCTGCACACGGCTGTGCCCGCGGCGCGTGCGATCGCGGTGGCAACTGCGCCGCTGCTGACGCGGTTTCTTGAGGGCAAGGTGGATCACCCGGTGCTGATCGGTCCGGACGAAGAGGCTGAGCAGTGGGTGCGCGCGGCGGCGGCCGATCGCTACGAATGGACCGTCTGCCGCAAGACGCGCAATGGCGATCGCGAAGTCGAGGTGGCGATGCCGGGAATGGACGTGCGTGGCCGCGACGTGGTGCTGGTCGACGACATTGCCAGCACCGCCCGCACGCTGGCGCAAACGGCGTACGGACTGTGGTCGGCCGGGGTGGCGAACATCGATATCTTCGTCACCCACCCGGTGTTTGCCGGCGATGCACTCGATGTGCTGCGTGCGGCAGGCGTCGGCAGCATCTGGAGCAGCGACACGGTGCCGCATCCGACCAACGCGATTTCCGTCGTGCCGCTTTTGGCCGACGCGCTGCGTCGTATCTAACGCAGAAACGAAAAAGCCCGCGTCTGGTGCTACGACGCGGGCCACTGACCGTCGGCCACCCTTGGACCGACCCGGACAGTCTTATGCCGGCTTCAGGTGCTTGCTGACGAACTTCGTCAGTTCGAACATCGACGCCTGCGCCTTGCCGAACAGCGCCTTCAGTTTCTCGTCGGCGTCGATCATGCGCCGGTTGACGGCGTTCTGAAGCTTGTTCTTCTTGATGTACTTCCAGATCTCGCTGGTGACCTCCGTGCGCGGCATCGGCCTGCTGCCGATGATCGCCGCGAGCGGGCCTGATGGCGTCAGCGGCCGCATGAATGCCGCATTCGGCTTGCGCGCGACTTTCTTTTTCGCTGTCGCTTTTTTCGGTGCAGCTTTCTTGACGGTCTTCTTCGCAGTTGCTTTCTTCGGCGCCGCTTTCTTCTTGGTCGCCTTCTTCGCAGTTGCTTTCTTCGCCTTCTTGGCAGTTGCCATTGAACATCTCCTCAACAGGGTTCGATCAGACCACAGCGACAGCGTTCTCGTCGGAAACTGCATCGAGAGCGCTCTCGTTGCGTGACGCGGATACTAAGCGAAATCAGACACGTTGCAAGGGTTTTCAGAGGGAAATTTGATCGACATTAGCCTGCATGCAACGCATCCCCAGAGGGGAAACGGTGCGGCGCTTGTCTGAAGTGCTCAGATCAAGTGCCGAGCACACCACAAGATATTGATCATTCGGCATGCAGTTGTCAGACATCTTGTGCCCCTTGTGGTGCTGAGCGGGTGTCTGGCGTGTGTCACGCGTGGTTCCGGCCACTCTCGGTGAGCCACCACCGTGTTCATGGGGTCGCGCCTGTGGGCACGGTAATGCGAAAGATGTCGAACGCAGCCTGCCCTATCCGTCCTCACCGCATGCGCGGCGTTCGAGCTCCGCCACCATCCGCGCAATCCGATCGGCCAGCCGCTCGGTCGTCAGTTCTTCCCGCAGGCGCTCGACCAGCAGCGGAAAGGCAAACGGCGTCGGCTGCTGCAGATGCCGGTAGACCACCCGCTGCAACCGCATGCGGGCGAGCGCCTCGCGCAGCCGCGCGAAGTCGAGTTCCTGCTCCAGTACCTCGCGCTCGGCCTGCGTGAGCAGCAGATTGCCGGCGTCGTACTTGCGAAAGACCTCGAAGAACAGGCTGCTGGAGGCCTGCAGTTGTCGGGTCGATTTCGGCTGCCCCGGGAATCCCTGGAAGATCAGCCCCGAAACGCGGGCAATCTCGCGAAAGCGCCGCTGCGCGAGTTGCCCCGCGTTCAGGCTGGCGAGGATGTCTTCGAGCAGTTGCTGCTCGCGCAGCAGCGCGGTGCCGCCGTCGCGCCACAGCGCGCGCCAGTCGACATCCTCGCTTGACATCAGCTCCAAGCCGTAGTCGTTCACCGCCATTGAAAAAGTCGACGGCACGCGGCGACCGGCTCGATACGCCAGCAGCGACGCCAGACCCAGATGCGCAAGACGGCCGCCAAACGGATAGACGAACAGGTGGCGCCCTTCACGCGAGCGCATCGATTCGACCACGAGCTCGGTTCTGGTCGGCACCGCCGACCAGCGCGCCTGCAGCTCGATCAGCGGCCGCGTGAGCTTGAGCTCCGGCGAGTCATAGCGGCCGGCCAGTGCGCCTTCGAGCTCCTGCAAGACGGCGTCCGCCATCTCGGTCGACAGCGGCATCCGGGTGCCGGCCCAGCGCGGCACCGCGCCGCTCTTGCGCCGGGCCGGCGCCACGAACGCGGTCATGTCCTGCACACGCGCGAGCTCCAGTAGCTTGCCGCCGAACGTGAAGACGTCGCCGGTATTCAGCCGCGCGATGAAGTTCTCCTCGATGTGGCCAAGCCTGGCGCCGTTGTTATAGCGGACCAGCATCGATGCTTCGGCGACGATGGTGCCAACCGACATCCGGTGGCGCCGGGCAACGTGAGCATCGGGCACGCGGAACATGCCGTCCGCGTCGCGCGCCACACGCTGATACTGCGGATAGGCGCGCAGCGACGCGCCGCCACGGCCGACAAAATCGAGCGCCCATTCCCACTCGGCGTCGGAGAGTCGACGGTAACTGAACGCATCGCGCACCTCGGCGAGCAGTCCGGTCTCGTCAAACCCTGTGCCCAGCGCAATCGTCACCAGATGCTGGACCAGCACATCGAGCGGTTTGTCCGGCGCGTGCCGCGATTCGACGCGCCCTTCGCGCACGCCGAGCGCCGCCGCCTTCTGCGCAGCCGCGGCTTCGACCAGTTCGAGCGTATTGGTCGGTACCAGCGTCACGCGCGACACGCGCCCCGGCGCATGGCCGCTGCGGCCCGCGCGTTGCAGCAGCCGTGCCACCCCCTTGGGCGACCCGATCTGAAGCACGCGTTCGACCGGCAGGAAATCGACGCCGAGATCGAGGCTGCTGGTCGCAACCACCGCCTTGAGCCGCCCTTCTTTCAGGCTGCACTCGACCCAGTCCCGCACCGCACGGTCGAGCGAGCCGTGGTGAAGCGCGATCAGCCCGGCCCACTTCGGCCGGGCGGCGAGGATCGACTGGTACCAGATCTCCGCCTGCGAACGGGTGTTGGTGAAGACCAGCGTGGGGCCGCTGGCCGCGATCTCGCGCACGACCGGATCGAGCATCTTGATGCCAAGGTGTCCGCCCCAGGGAAAGCGCCCCGGATCATCGGGCAGCAGCGTATCGACGACGATCTTCTTGTCGATGCGGCCGCGCACCAGCGCGCCGTCGTCGCGACTCAGCAGCGCGCGCATCGCTTCGTCCAGATTGCCGAGCGTTGCCGACAGACCCCAGACCGGGAGCTTTGCCGCGTGTTCGCGCGCAAATCGGCGCAGCCTCGATAAGGCCAGCTGAACCTGCACACCGCGCTTGCTGCCGATCAGCTCGTGCCACTCGTCGACCACGACCATCGCCAGCCCCGCAAATTGCTCACGACAGTCGGCGCGTGTCAGTAGCAGCGACAGGCTTTCGGGCGTGGTGACCAGCACCTCGGGCAGGCGCCTGCTCTGGCGCGCACGCTCCGCGGTCTCGGTGTCGCCGGTGCGCACGCCAACCTGCCAGTCGAGGCCGAGCAGCGCCAGCGGCGCCTCGAGCGCGCGCGCCGTGTCCGCCGACAGCGCGCGCATCGGCGTGATCCACAGCAGGCGCAGCCCGCCGCCTTCGATCTTACCGGTCAGCGCACGATTGAGCAGCGCGAAATACACCGCGTAGGTCTTGCCCGAACCGGTTGTCGCGTGCAGCAGCCCCGAGCGGCCGGCCGCTACGTGCGCCCACACCTCGCGCTGGAAATCGAACGGCCGCCACCGGTGCGCGGCGAACCATCCTTCGGCGCTCGGCAGGGCCAGTTGCAGCGGCGCTTCGAGACCTGCAAGTTCCGCGGGCGAGGCCGACTCGGCCAGCGCGACCCGCGCCGCGCGCGCCTGGCGCGCACGAATCGCGCGCAGCTGCGTGCCGACATTGGGGCCTGGAGGAAGACGCCGCATGCACGGATGGTAATTTGCCGAGCGCCATGAAAAACGCCGCCCGCAGGCGGCGCTTTTCACCGGCGCTGAATGCTACTTGACGCCAAGTATCTTCATCGCCTTGGCCAGCGTGTCGACCGACTCCTGGTGCTTGCCGGCCTTGTGGGAGGCTTCGCCGTCGGCGCGCAACTTCTTGACGTCCGCCATCTGCTCAGCGCTGAGCTTCGGATTCTTGGCCAGCGCCTCATCGATCTTCTTCATGTCGCCGGGGCATTGAAAGGCAAACGCGGCGCTCGAAGCGAGCAGGGCACCTGCGGCAAGGAAGGCACGAAGTTTCATATTCATCTCCTGGTGGGTTGAGGGCAGAGGGTAAACACCCCGGCGGCGGAGTTTAATCCCCGGCTCGCAGCACATTTTCAGTAGTTGCTTCCCCGTGCCAGGACCACGGTCGCCAGGCGAACGATGCCGAAGGCAATCCAGTTGAACCCGCGCCGGATGAGCCCTTGGCGGGAGTAGACCTCGGGCCGTACGCGGTCAGCGTCGTTTTCGATCGCCTGAACCAGGACGGCCTCGAGGCGTTGCGCGAATTCGGCGCCATAGACGACCACGTTGGCTTCGCGCGCCAGCAGCAGCGAGTACGGGTCGATATTGCTCGAGCCCACGGTCGCCCAGCGGCCGTCGATCACGCCCACCTTGGCATGCAGGTAAGCGGGCCGGTACTCGTGGATCTCGATCCCGGCTTCGAGCAGCTGGCCGAATAACGCGCGCTGCGCATAGTGCTGTAGCGCGTACTCGACACGCCCTTGCAGCAGCAGCCGCACGCGCACACCGCGGCGCGCCGCATCCAGCAACGCCGCGCGCAAGCGGTAGCCAGGGATGAAATAGGCGCTGGCAAGCACGATCTCCCCGCGCGCGCGCGCGATTGCGTCGAGGTAAGCGCGCTCGATGGTGCGGCGATTGCGCAGGTTATCGCGCAACAGGAATGAGGCCGCCACGCCGCCCGGAAATCCGCCCAGCCGCGGCTGCATGTCGACGCGCGGGCGCGGGCCCGATGATTCGGTCGGCCGCACGAACGAGAGCATCCACCACAATTGCCTGGTTGCGAGCGCGATCGGCGTCACGATCGGTCCCTCGCACGCCACCGCGAAATCGAATCGCGGCCCGATGCGGCCGCGCTCGGCCGGCGGCACGTTGTGGTCGTCGATGATGTTGATACCACCGACGAGCGCGATGCGATCGTCGACGACGGTGATCTTGCGATGCAGCCGCCGCAGCAGCTTGCGCTCCAGGCGCCACCAGCGCTCCGGGCGGAAGATCTTCACCTCGGCGCCATGCGCGCCGAGTTCGGTGACGAGCCGGCGCGCGTAGTCACCTCCGCCAAAACCGTCGATCAGTACTCGCACCTGAACACCGCGCGACGCCGCTGCCGCCAGCGCGTCCGTGACGCGGTGGCCGATGTTGTCGTCGGCGTAGATGTATGTCTCGAGATGAATCGAGATGCGCGCGTCTTCGATCGCGCCGAGCAGTGCCGGGAAGAATTCATCTCCCGTCACGAGCAGCCGCATGCGATTGCCGCCATAGATGATCGGACGCGCGCCGAAGCCCAGGCTCTCGGATTCCTCGCGGTGCGGCTCTGCGGCCGGCAGTCGCGGCCGCTGGCTCATCGAAGCACAAGCTCCGCGATCAGTGGCGCGTGATCCGACCGACGCGCCCAGGTCAGCCCCTTGGGAACATGCATGCCAGCCACGCGGAACCCGCGCACATAGATGCGATCGAGCGTGAACATCGGCGCAAAGCTCGGGAAGGTGCGCGCCGGCGGCTGTGACATGCGTGCATCGCGCCATGGCAGCAGGCGGTCGAGCACGCTGCGGCGGGGCGGATCCTGCGCGACCGCCACTTCGTCCAGTACGAGGCGCGCGCGCAGCACCTCGTCCACGCGGCGCTGCCAGTCGTTGAAATCGCCGGCGATGATGAGCGGCGACTTCTTCGGAATCTCCTTCTCGACGAACTCGGCCAGCAGGTCCGCCTGCCGCAGGCGGCTGCGCTTGATCAGGCCGAAGTGCACGCAGATCAGGTGCACATCGCTGGGGCGGCTCTTGCCCGGTCCTGCGACGCGCGTGACCGCGTGCAGCATGCCGCGTTTTTCCAGCGCGTGATCCGAGATGTCGTGGTTGGTCGAATGCCGAATCGGATGGCGCGACAGGATCGCATTGCCGTGATGGCCGTGCGGATAAACCGCGTTCTTGCCATAGACCTGATGCTCGTAGCCGGTGGTGGCAAGGAAATCGAGCTGCTCGGTCTTCGGATAGTTGACGTGGTGACGCAGCCGCTCATTGCGGTTCTGCACCTCCTGCAGGAACACGATGTCGGCGCTGATTGAATGCAGCGCCAGTCGCACGTCGTGAATGCGCGGCACGCGGCGGATGCCGGTCACGCCTTTATGGATGTTGTACGTCGCTACACGCAGCTTCATGGTGACGCTTACGATACCTTCTTCGCCGCCTTGTCACACATTCCGGGAGTTTTCATCGATGCACATTGATCGCCGTCACGTGCTCAGGCTGGCCGCGGCCGCCTGTGTTCCCGGCGCATGGAAGAGCGGGCGCGCGCTGGCGCAACCGCGCCTTGACGGCGATCCGTTTCCCCTGGGCGTCGCCAGCGGCCCCAGCGAACGCGGCGTCGTCCTCTGGACCAGAGTGGTTCCGGATCTGCAGGCGCAGATCGCGCGTCTGTCCGGCCTGGGCACGGAGCGGTACGTGGCCACGCGCAGCGATGAACTGCGTCGATCAGCGCCGAGCTTCGAGGTGCGCTGGGAAGTGGCAGACGACGAGGCGTTCCGCAACGTGGTCACGCGTGGCACCGCGCGCGCGCTGCCCGAACTTGCTCACAGCGTGCATGTTGAAGTCGACGATCTTGCGCCGTCGCGATGGTACTGGTATCGCTTCCTCCTCGGCGATGCATTCAGTGTCGGCCGCACGCGCACGCCCGATGCGGCCGACTCTGCGCGCGAAAATCTGCGGGTTGCGCTCGCCTCGTGCCAGCACTTTGAATATGGCCACTTCGGCGCGTATGCGCACATGCGCGCCGACGATCCGGAGCTCGTGCTGTTCGTCGGGGACTACATCTACGAGGGTGGGCCCAACGCCAGCCGCTACCGAACACATCCTTTTCCGTCCGCACGCACCCTGTTCGACTACCGGCTGCGGCACGCGCTGTACCGGCTCGATCCCGACTTGCAGCGCATGCACGCGCACTGCCCCTGGCTCCTCACCTGGGACGATCACGAGGTGTCGAACGACTACGCGCGCGATGTCGGCGAAGATCCAGCCGTCGACGGGCACGCACGACGCCTGGCTGCCTACCAGGCGTACTACGAGCACCTGCCGCTGCCGGTGTCGACGCTGGTCGAGCGTTTCTCGCACGTGCGCCTGTACCGGGCCCAGCGTGCAGCAGCGCTGGCATCCTTCATCGTGCTCGACGATCGCCAATATCGCGATCGGCAGCCGTGCCAGCCGGCAGGTCGCGGCGGCTCCAGCGTCGTCGACGATGGCGCCTGCCCCGAGCGGCGTGATCCGGCGCGCACGCTGCTCGGCCGCGCGCAGCTGGCGTGGCTGCGGCAGCAGTTCGCCGACAGCCGGACGCGCTGGAACTTCGTCGTGCAGCAGACGCTGTTCTCGCCGCTGAATCGAGAAGCCGGGGGCGCGCGTTTCTGGACCGACGGCTGGGACGGTTATCCGGCCGAGCGTGAACATGTGCTGGCCGCGATCGAGCGCACGGCGCTGCCCAACCCGGTGCTGCTGGGTGGCGATGTGCATGCCAACTGGGTGTGCGACGTGAAACGCCACTTCGATGATCCGCGCTCGCCCGTCATCGGAGCCGAGTTCTGCGGCACCAGCATCACGGCGGCGTCGGGCTGGGACGCGGCGCGCACTGCACGCGTGGCCGCCGCCAATCCGCACGTGCGCTTTGCCGACAGCGAAAAGCGCGGGTACCTGGTCGCGGACGTTAATGAGAGGGTTCTACGCGTGAAGCTGCGCGTGGTGGACGACGTGCGGAAGAAAGCGCCCGAGGCATCAACGCTAGCGACATTCGAAGTCGACGCGGGTCGCGCCGGCGTGCGGGCGGTCTCAACTTGAGGGCAACAGGACGCCCGACTACGGCGCGGGTGTCACCACGGTGTCCGCGCCGATCAGCGCGCCGGCAGCCACCGGTGCGTGGCGAGGTCGCGGACGATGACCGTCGTCGTTGGGGTGCTCGTCTGCGGCACCATGCACGGGGCAACGCGCTCGTCATGCGCTTTTCCCGCAGCCGGCGGGTTTGTAAACACGCTGTGTCGACCCCGGGTACTGCGCCAGCTTGCTCGCCGGCCGTCGGGGACGAATCACGAGTTCCCCGCCGCAGTTGGGGCAGATGCCATTAAGCACAGCGCCCGCGCAGTCCGCGCAGAACGTGCATTCGAAAGTGCAGATGCGAGCTTCGGTCGAATCCGGCGGTAGATCACGGTCGCAGCATTCGCAGTTGGGTCGGAGTTGCAGCAACGGTCGCTCCCCGGCGGTTGACAATGTTTGTCTAGCGTACAAGCTCGAAGTAGCGATCGATCAGATACGGATCGTCGAAATGCCGGCGGCCGACGAACGCGGTTGCGTGCCGGCCCCATTGGCGCATCTGCCCCGCGCTGGCAATCCCCATCGGCCAGAAGAAGAATCGTTCGCCCCGCTCGCTGCCGGCGATCAGTCCATCGGGCCCGTACACGCTGCGGGTGCGGCCACCCGCGCCTGCCGGCAGCGGCAATCGTCGCAGCTCGTCGTCACCACGAATCGCATACGGCGTGGCTGCTGCGGACGAATGATCCGGTTCGAACTCGATGCGCTCCAGGTAGTGGGTGCGCGACGCCACCCGCAGCACCAGGCGCTCATCCTGGCGCGGCGCTTTGAATGTCTGCGGCGCAAACGTGCCTTCGTCCAACGATTCCGGCTGCGGCCGCGCGCGCACACGATCGGTCGGGAAGAACAGGTGGTAGCAGCCGCAGGGATGAATCGAGTCGTACACCAGCGGTTCGAAATCCGCATCGAGCGTCACGCGCCAGACGATGCCATCGAGTTCGCCTGCCAGCAGGTCGACCGCGCTCGACGGCGGACGCGCCGGGAACCAGAATGTGTACACGAGTTGCGCCACGACCTGGTCCGCGAGTCTTGCCAGCGCCACGCGTGCGTACGCGACGGGGGTCTGCGTGTCGACGCGCACGCGCATCTGACCGTTCTCCTCACGCCAGGCAAGTTGGCCGATCCGGTCGTCGTCGGTGGCGGTCGCGACCGCAAGAATCGGCGCGTGCCGCAGCAGCAACCCGCTCCACTCTGCCGCCGAGCGCTGCGGCAGGCTAAAGGCAATTGATCGCGGAACATGCGGCGGTGAAACATCAGCCACCGGCCGATAGCGCGCCAGCGCCTTCTTGTCCGGCACCGCGATTTCGGTTGCGGCAAAGATCGCGCGCGTCTCCTCCTGCCATTGACGTATGCCACCGGCAAATGCCAGCCTGGTCAGCGGATACACGCCGAGCGCGCGCGCCGCCAGCGAGTAATCGTCAGGCACGTGCGCCGCCGCTCGCAAGTCGGGCAGGCGCGCACCGTCGGCGACTGCGAGCTGATAGCGGCAAGCATCGAGTGCCGCCGGCGCCGGCATCTGCGCGTCGCCCGCGCTGTCGATCTCGACGGTGCGTGCGTCGCGATCGAGCCGCGCCATCAGTTCGCTCCACGGCGCAAAGCCGTCGTGCAGCCGCGCCGCCTTGTCGGCGAGGCTTTCGGTGAAGCGGTCCACCCGCAGGTACGGAAAGCCGGGCACGCGCGGCGCCTGCGCGTCTCGTACTCCGACCCGATCGATCGCCGCATCGACGTCGCGGAACAGTCGCGCGCAATCACCGACGTCATCATTGCGCGCCAGATGCTCGCGGACTGGCGCGCTCGAATACGGGTCAATCGTCGCGCAGCCTGCAACGATCACGATCGCCAGCGCAGCAGGCAACGCTCTCATCGCGGTGCGGCTGCCTGCGCCGCTGACTGGCTGCGGCGTTCGATCTCGGCCACCATCGCGTCGAACTGCGCGCGCACGGTCTGGCGCACCGCCAGCGTGCCGATCACCGGCGGCAGCACAAGGCGCGGCACGATGCGGGCCACGTAACGCACGCGCACCCGATCTGCGACCGACTCGAGCTCATACCGTCCCTCGAATGCATCGAGATACGTTTCGTCCTGGCTCGGCATGGCCACGGCACGCGCATCGACACGCATCGGCGCTCGATGCACAACGTCCATGCGCACCGTGACCGGCTGGGCAAAGAACAGCCAGCGGAATTCTCCACGCTGCTCGATGAGCAGATGCTCGAGCCCATCGACCTGCGACCGACGCAGTACACGTACTGACGTCACGCCGGGTACAAACTGCGGCAGGCGCTCGTAGTCGGTCAGCGTGCGCCAGGCGATGTCGATAGTCGCGTGCGTCTGCCCGACCGCCTCGATCTCAAATGCGCCTCCATGCCGCGTGACATCGACGGTCGCGGCCGCGACGGCCGTGACTGTACTAGCGGCGAGCGCTGCCAGTCCGGTCCGCCAGCAGGCGGATCGCCTGTGCGTTGGTCCACGAAAAACAGCGATCTGCCGCATCCCGCCACGGCAGCCAGATGAAGCGAGTGTGCTCGTCGGCCGCAAGCTGCGGCTCGAAGCGCTGATCGACGCGCAGGCCGAATACATGCTCGGTATTGTGGGTCACGCCCGGCGCATAGCGATATCGCCAATGCGGATAGATCGAGTAACGGTGTGTAAGGCGCCAGTTCTCCAGATCGGCAACCGTGCGCGCGAGCCCGGTTTCCTCCCGCACTTCACGTAAACACGTCTGCGCAAGCGGTTCTTCCGCGCTCTCGCGGCTTCCCGTGACTGATTGCCAGAAGCCCGGATGATCGGCGCGCTCAAGCAGCAGCACGTCGCAATCGCGCGTGTAGATGACGACGAGGATCGACTCGGGGATCTTCATGAGGTTGACCGCGAAACCGCGCCTTGTCCGCGCAACGGCAACGCCATCGTGCGCGTATGCGTCGCGAACCCCAGCCGCTCATGCAACGCGATCGCGCGCTGATTGAATTCCCAGACGTTCAGCCGCACGTCAGCGGCGCCGTTGGCACGGCCGAACTCAATGACTACTTCAAGCAGCTGCGTACCGAGCCCCCGGCCTTGCTGTGCATCGTCGACGCGGAGCGAGCCGATTCGGACGTAGCGCTGCGCCTTCAGCAGCGCCGTGGCGCTCTCATCGATCAGCCGCGCGCTCACAAAGCCGACGACCTGCGCACCTGGGCCCAGCGCGACCCAGAAGAATTCGCCGTTGGCCATCCGTTCGCCCCAGAACCCGACCTGCGCCGCCAAGGGGGCCTCGATCTCGAACACATGTGGGTAGTGCTCGAAGTGCATGGCGTTGACCGCGTTCGCCAGGCGCGCGATGGCCGGAAGGTCCGCGCTGTTCGCCAGTCGAATCACAACGGCAGGGCCGGCCGGCGTCGTTGCAGCCGATTCAGATTCCGACATAGCGTTCGATCAGGCGATCCGCCGCATCGTCGCCCGCATGCCTTTGAATCATTTCGACGATGTTGCGCGGAATCTGGTCGTTCTCCCACTTCGCACCCAGGATCGCCGGCAGCAGCGAGTCCAGCGTGCGGAACCCCGCACTGCGCCGCTGGATCGCACGATCAACGCGGTCCCAGAAGGTTGCGCCGTCAGAGTAGAAGAAGCTGTACTCGCCTTTGTCTTTCTGCTGCTGCACGCGCGCCTGGACCTGGCGCAGTGTCAGGCGCGGCGAACGCATCGGATCGATGAAACGACGTTCGACCTCCAGTACCGCGTCGCGCGGCAGGTCGCTTCGCCGCAACGCCTTGAGCGCGTAGTACTGCGCCAGGCTCTCGTTGGCCCACAGCGGCAGGCCCACCTGAGTCAGCTGGTGAAACTGCTCGTGCAGCAGGACTGCGAGCGTGGCTTCGGCGCGGACAAGTCGGCCGCTTTCGACCGCGCCGTTGACCAGCAATGTGCGAAAACCGGCCGCGCCACCCATCTCGTTTCGACCGGCAGCGATCGGCAGCCAGACCACCGTAGAGCGCAACAACCCGTCGTAGCGTGCTCCCGTCACTTTCATCAGGTAACCGAGCGCGCGCCGATGCTGGCCGAACAGATCGGTGAGCGGCACGCCGAGCGCATTCACATAGATGAGATCGGCCTGGCCCTCGCGCACGATCGAAACCGGCGCATTGCCGATCGCAAAGAACTCGGGGGCGAACGCGGCACTCGGCAGGCGGCGGCGACCAGGGCGCGAACCATAGGCGCCACCATTGACCACACCACCGCCGATGAACTCGATCTCGCCCTGGTGCGCCGCGCCGGCGTCGACGGGCCGCAGCAGCGACGCCGGATCGGACAACAGCCACAGTCGGAGCCGTGGTTCGTACACGCTCGCCTGCTGCGCAGCTTCTACGCCGGCTTCAGTCACCTCATTGAACTGCACCTGCCAGGCAAGCCGTGCGCAACTGCGGCCATCGATGCGCCAGGTGCCGCTCGCATCGGCCGTCAGGGGCGTGCCGTCGCAGCTGACATTGAACACCTGCGACGCGATGTTCATCGTCGCGCCGCGCACCCGGACGTCGAACTCGCGCGCGCGCCGCAACGGCGGCAGTTCGACCTCGACCCGGGCGACGAACGGCGTGGCCGCCTCGAATTGCACGCGATAGAGCCAGCTTTCGGCCTGCGCGCCGGCGTCCGCCGCCGCAGCGAGCACCACGGCCGCGAGCAACGCCTTCAGTTTCACGCCGCCTTTGGCTCCGGGTTGCGCAGTCGGATATGCAATTCGCGCAGTTGCTTCTCGTCGACCGGGCTTGGCGCCTGTGTCAGCAGACACTGCGCGCGCTGTGTCTTCGGAAAAGCGATCACATCGCGAATGCTCTCGGCACCCGCCATCATCGTCACGATGCGATCCAGGCCGAACGCGATGCCGCCGTGGGGCGGCGCGCCATACTGGAGTGCATCGAGCAGGAAGCCGAACTTCGCGCGCGCTTCCTCCGGCCCGATCTTCAGCGCGCGGAACACCTTGCTCTGCACGTCCTCACGGTGGATCCGCACCGAGCCGCCGCCGATTTCCCAGCCGTTGAGCGCCATGTCGTACGCCTTGGCCAGGCACTTGCTCGGATCGGTTTCCAGATAGTCCAGGTGCTCGTCCTTCGGGCTCGTGAACGGGTGGTGCGCGGCGACGTAGCGCTGCTCTTCCTCATCGAACTCGAACATCGGAAAGTCGATCACCCACAGCGGGCGCCAGCCGGCCTCCGACAGCCCGTGCTTCTTGCCGAACTCGCTGTGACCGATCTTCGTGCGCAGCGCCCCCATGCTGTCGGCGACCACCTTGGCGCGATCGGCACCGAAGAAGATCAGATCACCATCCTGCGCCCCGGTGCGCTTCAGGATCTCCGCCAAGGCGGCGTCGTGCAGGTTCTTGACGATCGGAGACTGCAGGCCCTGTCTTATGTCCTGACCTGGGCCCTTCGCCTTCTCGTTGACCTTGATGTACGCAAGCCCCTTCGCGCCGTAAATCTTGACGAATTCGGTGAAGGAATCGATCTCCGATCGAGGCATCTCCGCGCCGTGCGGCACACGCAGCGCGGCGACGCGACCGTCCTTCATCTCGGTGGCGGCCTTGAAGACCTTGAAGTCGACGTCGCGCACCACGTCGGTGAGTTCCGTGAGTTCGAGCTTCACGCGCAGGTCCGGCTTGTCGGAGCCGTAGCGGCGCATCGCCTCGGTATAGGTGATCACCGGAAACGGGTTCGGCAGCGTGACCTGCATCGTCTCGGCGAACACGATGCGGATCATCTCTTCCATCAGCGCGCGGATCTCCTGCTCGGCCAGGAACGAGGTCTCGATATCGATCTGCGTGAACTCGGGCTGGCGGTCGGCTCTGAGGTCCTCGTCGCGGAAGCACTTGACGATCTGGTAGTAGCGATCAAAGCCGGCGATCATCAGCAGCTGCTTGAAGAGCTGCGGCGACTGCGGCAAAGCGTAGAACTGGCCGTCGTGCACACGCGACGGAACGAGGTAGTCGCGCGCGCCTTCCGGCGTGCTCTTGGTCAGCATCGGCGTTTCGATGTCGATGAAACCGTGCGCATCGAGGAACTTTCGCACCGCCATCGTCACGCGATAACGCAGCTTCAGGTTGTTCTGCATCTGCAGACGGCGCAGATCCAGCACGCGATGGGTCAGCCGCGTCGACTCGGACAGGTCCTCATCGTCAAGCTGGAACGGGACCGCGACCGAGGGATTCAGGATCTCGAGCTGCTGGCACAGCACCTCGATCTCGCCCGACACGAGGTTGGCGTTGGCCGTGCCTTCGGGCCGCTTGCGCACGGCGCCGACGACCTTGATGCAGAACTCGCTGCGAATTTTTTCAGCCTGCGCGAAGACATTGGCGCGATCGGGATCGCACACCACCTGCACCAGGCCTTCCCGGTCGCGCAGGTCAATGAAAATGACGCCGCCGTGGTCGCGGCGGCGATGCACCCAGCCAAACAATGTGACGGTCTGGCCGATGAACTTGGCGTCCACCAGGCCGCAGTATTCGGTACGCATGAAAAGCTCCAGGATGATTCAGCTGTGGGGCGCGGTCGCAACGCGGCCGCGCTTATTTGACCGCTTATTTGACCGCTTATTTGACCGTGCAGGGCCGAACGACGCGAGCCGCCCGACCCTAGCGGTTTCGGTCGTTGCGAACCGCAGGCAGGACGACATCGGCCACGCGCGCACCGCGCGGGGCGATTGAAGTGAATTGCGTCGTCATGTCCTCAACCTTAGCAGGCATCCCCTCTCCTCTCAACCCGCGCTTCCATGCGGGGCCACACCCGGCGTTTCGCTGGTCAGCGCAGCCGGTCGCGGCGGGCGGCCTCCCATCGGCACCACGACGCCCAGCGAGACGATGAATTTCAGCGCGTCGTCGACGCTGATGTCGAGTTCCTTCACCTCGCTCGGCGGCACGATGATGGTGTAACCCGAAGTCGGATTCGGCGCCGTCGGCACAAACACGGTGATCGCGTCGGGACCCAGATGGCCGGCAATCGCGGGGCCGGGCGTGCCGACCACGAGTCCGATCGCCCATTGACCGCGCTGCGGGAACTCGACCAGCACCGCCTTTCGAAACGCGTTGCCCTTGGGCGACAGCATCGTGTCCGAAACCTGCTTCACGCTCGAATAGATCGAGCGCACGATCGGAATGCGGTTGAGAAAGTTTTCCGACCAGCGGACCAGACGCTGGCCAAGGATGTTGGCCGCCAGCACGCCGGTGGCCAGCAGGATCAGGAACGACAGAATCAGCCCGAAGCCCGGAATATGCATGCCGAACAGCGCGTCGGGCCGCCACGACTCCGGCAGCAACAGCAGTGAGCGGTCGAGCGTGCTCAGGATCAGGTCGAGAATCCACAGGGTCGCCGCGATCGGCAGCCAGATCAACAAACCGGTGATCAGGTATTTCTTGATCATGAAATGCGGCTCGGCGTCGAGAAGAAAAAAACCGCGGCGTTCGCCGCGGCTTGAGGGGCTTCGGAATTGCTCACGAGCATGCGGGGCAACCTCCCGCGCCGCACGCCGTTGGCGCTTTGGTCTCCGTCGTGGGTTTTGCGTCCGTCGTGGTCGCGGTGTCGGATTTGGTCGGCGTGGCCGTTTCCGTCTTGTCGGTTTCGGGTTTCTTGCCTGAGCCGTTCTTGAAGTCGGTCGCGTACCAGCCACTGCCCTTGAGCTGGAATCCCGGAGCGGTCAGTTGCTTCGAGAACGTCGTCGCCCCACACGCGGTGCAGACCGACAGCGGCGCTTCGGAAACCTTCTGCAGGATGTCCTGCGCGTGTCCGCAGGACGAACACTTGTAGGCGTAGATCGGCATGGCACCCTCGGAATTCGTAACTGGCTGAATTATAAGGACCGCTGTCGCGGCACATGCAGGGAAATATGGGCGATCGTGGCGCCTATCAAGCCGCCCCCGCTTTGGACATTGCCGCGTGGCTGCTGCAAACTGCCGCGCAGGAGTCAGCAGAGGAGCAAGGGATGGCCACCAGGAAGAACCCGTCGGCGTCGGCGGCGCAGATCGCGGTACTGAACGCGATCGAAAACTCCCCCCTGAAGAAGGTCAAGGTCGCTGTCAGTGACATCGACGGAGTGATGCGCGGCAAGTACCTGCACAAAGACAAGTTCATGTCCGCCGCGGACAGCGGTTTCGGCTTCTGTGATGTCGTGTTCGGCTGGGACATTAACGATGCCTGCTATGACAACACCAAGCTCACCGGATGGCAGCATGGCTTTCCCGACGCCCTCGCGCGGATTGACCTGTCGACGATGCGTCACGTGCCGTGGGACGGAAACATTCCGTTCTTTCTCGGTGAGTTCGTCACGACGGACGGGGCGCCGCATCCGCTCTGCCCGCGCCAGACGCTCAAGCGCGTGCTCAAGCGCGCCGAGAAGCTCGGCGTGCAGCCGATGTGCGGGCTGGAGTTCGAGTGGTTCAACTTCCGCGAGACACCGCAAAGCTGGGCCGAGAAGAAAGGCGTCGGGCCGACGCCGCTCACCCCCGGCATGTTCGGCTACTCGCTGCTGCGCGCCAACGAGAACCGCGAGTACTTCAACGCGCTGCTCGACGACATGCTGGCGTTCCGCGTGCCGATCGAAGGACTGCACACGGAGACCGGGCCAGGCGTTTACGAGGCCGCGATCCAGTTTTCCGAGGCGCTCGAAGCCGCCGACCGCGCGCTGCTGTTCAAGGGCGGCGCCAAGGAGATCGGCGCGCGCTTCGGCATCATGCCGAGCTTCATGGCCAAGTGGAACGCGCAGTACCCGGGCTGCAGCGGGCATGTGCACCAGTCGCTGTCAGACGGTAAGAAGAATCTCTTTTTCGACCAGGGTTCGGTGAAAAGCAGCCGGCAAGGCATGAGCAAGCTCTTCGAGAGCTTTCTCGCCGGGCAGGTCGCGGTAGCGATGGAGTTCGCGCCGATGTTCTGGCCGACGATCAACAGCTACAAGCGGCTGGTCGACGGCTTCTGGGCGCCGGTCAAACCGACCTGGGGCTTCGACAACCGCACCGCGAGTTTCCGCGTGATTTCCGGATCACCCAAGAGCACGCGGCTGGAGACGCGTTGCCCGGGCTCGGACATCAATCCGTATCTGGCGGTTGCCGCGCTGCTCGCTGCGGGTCTGCACGGCGTGGAGAAGAACCTCAAACTCACCGCCAAGCCGATCACCGGCACCAATGTCGGCGGCGAGAACATTCCGCGCGCGCCGCGATCGCTCGCGGCGACGACCGAGATCTTCAAGCAGAGCAAAGTTGCACGGGACTGGCTAGGTGATGATTTCGTCGAACACTTCGCGTTGACGCGCGAGTGGGAATGGCGGCAGTGGCAGGACGGGGTGACGGACTGGGAATTGAAGCGGTATTTCGAGATTGTGTAGACGCAGCGCGCCGACGAAGTCGAGTCTCGGCCGTGCGAGTGCCGTTGTGCAAGGCCAATCGAAGGTCAGCAATCCGGCGGAGACCGGCTGTCCACCGAGTTCACTTCAGTGGGGCGTGCCCGTTGAATCACCTCAGCGAGCAGACGCACCTGGTTGAGCTGCCGTGATGATCAGGTCTCTATTCAAGTGGCTCGGTGCACTGCTCGCTGCCGCCCTACTCGTTGCAGTGGTGTTCGTGGTCAACCTGATCTGGTTCCGGCCCTTCAGCCTGAACCTCTTCTACGAGAAGGTCTTCGTCTCGTTCGTCCTGGAGAACCCGGAGCTGCTGACGTCTTTGGGAATCGCCGAGCAGTTCGGCTACCGAAGGCACAACGCTCATCTCGACGACGCCTCAATCGCCAAAACGGAACACGACTTCGCCACCTGGCACGGTTACCTCGCGGACCTGAAGTCCTACGACCTCGCGAGCCAGACGCCCGCGCAGCGCATGTCCACGCGCATACTCGCTTGGTACATCGGGAACCAGCTTGAAGGCGAGCGGTTCCGCTTCCACGACTACCCCGTCAATCAACTCTGGGGCGTGCAGAGCCAGACGCCCGACTTCCTCATCAACGAGCACCGCATCTCCGACCGACGCGGCGCTGAGGACTACCTCGCGCGGCTTGGCGAGATCGGCCGCAAGTTCGACCAGGTGCTGGAGGGGCTCGCATTGCGCGAGCAGAAGGGCGTGGTGCCACCGCGCTTCGTGATCGAGCGGGTGCTCGCAGAGATGCGAGAGTTCGTCAGCAAGCCCGCGAGCGAGAACCCGTTGTACAAGCACTTCGTTGGAAAGGTCGAGGCCTTGGGCGAGCTCACGCCAGCCGACAAGCAGGCGTTGAACGCGCGCTGCGCCGGCGCCATCGAGAGCGTTGTGCTGCCCGCCTATCGCAAGCTGATCAGCTTCCTCGAAGGGCAGCTACCGCGCACGACTACCGACGACGGTGTGTGGAAGCTGCCCGACGGCGATGCGCACTACGCATATCGCCTCCGCAGAGAGACCACGACGCGCACGACGCCGCAGGAGGCGTACGACCTGGGCCGGTTGGAGGTGGCGCGGATCGAGGCGGAGATGACCGCGATCCTCACCGTGCAGGCGCAACTGCACCCCGGGGAGACGCCCGCCTTGGCGCTCTCGCGGCTGGCGAAGGACCCGCGCTTCCTCTACCCCAACACCGACGCTGGCCGGAAGAGCGCGCTCGCCGACTACACCATGATGATCGAGGACCAGCTCGCTCGCTCACGCGCGGTGATCGGACTCGTCCCCAAGGCACCGATCGAGGTGAGGCGCATCCCGGAATTCAAGGAGAAGACCGCGCCGGGCGCGTATTACAGCCCGCCGGCCATTGACGGTACGCGAGCCGGCGTCTTCTTCGCCAACCTGCGCGACATGAGCGAGGTGCCCAAGTTCGGCATGCGCACGCTCGCGTTGCACGAGGGCGTGCCTGGCCACCACTTCCAGATCGCACTGGCGCAGGAGCAGAAGGACGGGCCCACTTTCCGGAAGGTGGTGCCCTTCACTGCCTACGCCGAGGGTTGGGCGCTCTACGCCGAATGGCTCGGCACCGAGCTCGGGTTCTACAAGGACGATCCCTTTGGCGACCTGGGCCGGTTGCAGGCCGAGTTGTTCCGCGCGGTGCGCCTGGTCGTCGATACAGGCATCCACTTCAAGCGCTGGACGCGCGAGCAGGCGATCGCCCACATGCTGGAGAAAACCGGCCTGCCGGAGGGCAGTGTGATCTCGGAGGTCGAGAGATACATTGTTAACCCCGGACAGGCGTGCGCCTACACAGTCGGCATGCTGTCGATCCGCGCGGCGCGCGAACGGGCGCAGCGAGCGCTGGGGCCCCGGTTCGACGCAGAGGCGGAGAAGGCCTTCCATGATGTCGTGCTGGGCAGCGGTGCGCTGCCGCTCGAGATCCTTGACGAGCAGGTAGACGCCTGGATCAAAACGCGCGGGTAGGCCTCGCGCAGAATCGAGAAGACCGCAAACGCAGCGCTCGTTGCGCTGTGCGCTCGAAGCGCGTCAGCGAATGACGAACAGGCGTTGGATCTGTCGGAAAGCTGCCATTCGCCAACGCCCACAGTTGGCCGGGTGGAGAAAGCCCGGCGCTCCTACCGAGCGGCGGCTCAAGGACGTATCGCAGCCAATCGAAGTGCAACGTCAGCTGTGCGCAACAGAGCTGCCGGGCAGCGAAATGAGTCCACTGACTGTGCGCGACCGAGATGGAATGGACGCCGCCCTCCCTTCGGGGATGGAGGGCGAGGTAGCAAGGCAGAGGGCCCTCCAGGACCGAACGGCATCGATGTGCCAGAGTGGAGTTGCGACGCAACCACTTGAGGAACGGAGGGCCCGAGATGAATGCTACGACCTACGGATTGGATGTTGCAAAGCGAGTGTTCCAGATGTACTGGGTCGAGGCGCAAACCGGTGAGATCGTGAATCGACGGTTCGGACGCGACGAGTTGATTGAGTTCTTGTCCAAGCGGCCGGCAGGCCGGGTGGCGTTGGAAGCGTGCGGTAGCGGGCACTGGTGGGCGCGCAGGATCAAAGCGCTGGGGCACGAGGTCGTGCTGTTGCATGCGAAGTTCATCCGCCCCTTCGTGCAGACGAACAAGACCGACGCGGCCGATGCACGCGCGATCTGGACGGCTGTGCAGCAGCCGGGAATGCGCACCGTGGCGACGAAGACGGAGGACCAGCAAGCAATGCTGAGCCTGCATCGGATGCGCGCCTTGCTGGTCAAGTTCCGCACCATGCAGGTGAACCAGCTACGTGGGTTGTTGTACGAGTTCGGCGCTACGTTTCGAGCAGGCCGTGCCGCTGGTCTGGCTGAGATCCGGGCTCGCATGGCGCAGCTCGAGGATGCGTTACCAGGCACGATGATGTATTGCCTGCAAGACCAGCTCGGACGTATCGATGAGCTGCAGCGAGATATCGATCTCCTTGAGAAGCGAATAGGCGTTTGGCAGAAGCAGGACGTGGCGTGCCGCGCGATCGCCGAGATACCCGGCATCGGGAGACTGACCGCGACGGCGTTGGTTGCGACAATGGGTGACGTGAAGACATTCAAATCGGGACGCGAGTTCGCTGCGTTCCTAGGGCTGGTGCCTCGCCAGAGTGGTACCGGGGGCAAGTTCCGATTGGGCTGCATGTCGAAGCGGGGCGATCCATACCTGCGTACGCTGCTGATCCATGGCGCGCGATCGGTGCTGTATCACACGAAAGCGCCGACGACCTGGCAGAAAGAGATTCAAGCGCGACGACCTGCCAACGTAGCGGCCGTCGCGCTCGCAAGCAAGATTGCTCGCACAGCGTGGGCGGTTCTGGCGCGAGGTCGGGAGTACCAGCGGAACTATGTGAGTGTGAAGCCTGCGTAGCCTGGTGAAGAGGAAGATTGATGCGTCGATTGGTTGCTGAGGTTGATTCAACTGTGATGGCAAGACAGGTCGGACCGCGAGAACGCAAACCTGAACACGGCCGTGTGCCTATAAGCACGTGACCGAGATGAGGACGTTCTTGGCGAATTCCATCAGGGCCCGCAGGCTTCGGCTTGCACGACAAGGCCGGATATAAGACTGCAGCCAGTACCTCGTTGAGGCATCACATCGAAATCAGCTTGGCAAACCGGGCGGTGTCCATACAAGGCTGTGTGAAAACGCGCCGGCGGAGCGCGTGACGTTGAACGCGACCTCTCAGATCGCTCTGTATTCAACGATCGACCCCTCGGGAATACCAAACAGA
>Ga0209682_10000109_pt1 | contig 26128 bp, 19 predicted proteins | sample DOMMetBare2Fresh_2_FD_187471 | JGI IMG/M metagenome (GOLD analysis project Ga0209682, IMG submission 187471) | Wetland sediment microbial communities from St. Louis River estuary, USA, under dissolved organic matter induced mercury methylation -... | ecosystem: Environmental > Aquatic >... | reverse complement strand
CAGCACCGTCGACAGGCCATAGAGCGCGAGCACGGTGTTGCGGTGGGAGAGCCCGAGGTCGAGGAGCCGGTGGTGCACGTGGCTCCGGTCGGCCGAGAAGATGAGCTGGCCGCGCGCCGCCCGGCGGGTGATCGCCAGGAGGGTGTCGCCGACCGGCAGGCCGAGCGCCACCAGGGGCACCAGGAGCGCCGCGCCGCCATCGGCAGCCGGGAGGGAGAGGATGGGGACGGTGGCCAGGATGAAGCCGAGGAAGAGGCTGCCCGAGTCGCCCAGGAAGATGCTGGCCGGGTTGAAGTTGTAACGCAGGAAGCCGAAGACCGCGCCACCCACCGCGGCCAGCACCACCACCATGAGGACGGCGTCGGCCCGCCAGGCCAGCGAGAAGACGGCGACCAGGGCGGTCAGGGCCACCCCGCCGGCCAGGCCGTCCAGGCCGTCGATGAGGTTGATGGCGTTGGTGACGCCGATGATCCAGAGGATGGTGACCGGGGCGGCCAGCGGCCCGAGCGGCAGGGGCGGGCCGAAGGGGTTGGCGACCGCGTCGATGTGGAAGCCGGCCAGCCACATCCCCACCGCCACGGCGATCTGCCCCACCAGCTTCGCCTTGGCCCGCATGCCGACCAGATCGTCCACCACGCCGATGGCGGCCACCACCAGCCCGCCGGCCAGGAGCGCCAGCGGCGGCACCGGATCGGCCCGCAGGAGCGCCCCCACCTCGGGGTGGAGGAGGGCCAGCCCGATGAGCGGCACCAGCGTGGCCACCACCACCGCCACCCCGCCGAGCCGCGGGATGGGCTGGACGTGGACCTTGCGGGAGCTGACCGCCTTGTCGAGCGCGCCGGCCCGGATGGCGCCCCGCCGCACCAGCGGGGTCACCGCCAGCGCGACCAGGAAGGCCAGGGCGGCCGCCGCGAGGGCGATCGTCACGGTGCGCCCCCGCGCCGCCCCCCCGCCGCCTCCCGGAGCACCCGGGCGGCGAAGAGCGGCAGCGCGGTCTGGCGGCGCAGCCGCCGCGGATCCGAGAGGAGTCGGTAGAGCCACTCCAGGTTGGCGCGCCGCCAGAGGGCGGGCGCCCGCTTCACGTTGCCGGCGATGGTGTCGAGCGTGCCGCCGATGCCCTGGATGACCGAGACCCGGAGCTTGTCGCCGTGCTCGGCGATCCAGCGCTCCTGTCGCGGGCTCCCGAGCGCCACGAAGAGGATCCTGGCCCCCGAGCCGTTGATCTCCTCGACCAGGCCACCCATCTGGTCGGGGCGGAGGTAGCCGTTGGCCCGGCCGGCGATGCGAAGCAGAGGGAAGCGCGCCTGCAGCGTGGCGGCGGCGGCGGCGCTGGTCTCCTCCTTGGAGCCGTAGAGGAAGATGGGGTAGCCGCGCCGGGCCGCCAGGCCGCAGAGCTCCTGCATGAGGTCGGCGCCCGGCACCCGGCCGGCGCGGGTCCGGTGGAGCAGGCGGGCCGCCCAGACCACCCCGATCCCGTCCGGGATGAGCAGGCGCGCCTTCCTGAAGAACTCGGCGAGCCAGGGGTCGGCCGAGAGGGCCATCACCTTCTCGGGGTTGACCGCGAGGATGCAGGAGGCGCGCTCGTTCTGCTGGATCATCGAGTCCGCGAGGCGGATCGCCTCCGGCATGTCCACGGCGTCCACGGGCACACCGAGGATCTCGATGCGCCTGGTCAGGGGCGCCTTCTGCTGGAGGTCGGACAAAGTGCGCGGACCTTACCGAGAGTCCGGAGTCCGGTCACTCCCGTCACCGTGGTACGGGCCGGAATTCAAGGGATTGGCACACATGACCACCCCAAGGGGTGTGATGTCACGCCGCGGGGGGCGGGGGGCGGGTGCCGGAGCGGTAGAGCCGGGTGGTCTGGACGGCGATCTCCCGCCAGGAGAGGCGGGTCTCGGCGAACCGCAGCGCACCCTGGGCCAGGTGGGCCCGGAGCCGGTCGTCCGAGAGAACCCGGATGATGGCCGCGGCGAGCTGGTCCCGGCGACCGGGCTCGATGAGCAGGCCGGACGCGCCGTCCTCCACCGCCTCGGGCAGGCCGCCGATGCGGGTGGCCACCACAGGCTTGCCGAAGGCGTAGGCGACCGGGATGACGCCGCTCTGGCTCGCCTCGACGTAGGGCAGGACCACCACCGCGGCCCGCCGGAAGAGGCGGGGGACCTCCTGGTTCGGGATGAAGCGATTGTGGAGCTCGAACGCGGCCGGGTCGTGCGGCGCGCCCGAGTAGTCCTCGATGGGCCCCTTGCCGGCGATGACGAAGCGGGCCTTGGGCACGGCGGCGGTGACGGCCGGCTGGACGGCGAAGAGGTCCTCCAGCCCCTTGTAGGGGCAGACCCGGCCGAAGAAGAGCACCGTGGCCGGCTCCTCCTCGACCGCCGGGTCGTCCCAGGCGCGGTACGTGGAGAGCACGCCGTGCGGGATGGAGGCGATCTCGACCCGGTCGGACCGCCCCGGGAAGACCCGCCGGAACTGCTCCTTCAAGACGTCGCCGTGGACCACCACCTTGTCGGCGAGCCGGAGCAGGAGCCGGAACAGGACCCCCTGCACCCCGCGCCGCTCGCCGGGGTGCTTCTCCACGTCGTGGACCGTCACCACGAGCTGTCGCCGCCGGTGGAGCAGCGCCAAGAGGACGATGCGCCAGTCGGAGGTCTCCTGGACGTGCAGCACGTCGGCGTCCATGCGGGAGATCCGCCGCGAGAGCCGGAGCACCTCGAGCAGGCTGCGCGGGTCGCCGCGCCGGTGGTGCAGCCGGTCGGTCTTCACCGCCGGGCTCAGGGAGGCCGCCAGGTAGTCGTCCAGCGACATGGGCGCCTCGGGCGAGGAGACCTCGTGGGCGTGGTCCCGCGGCACCAGGAGCACCTCGTGCTCGGCGGCCATCGCGTTGGCGAGCTCGGTGGCGTAGTAGAGGAACCAGTCGAGGAGGTAGACGACCTTCATGGTCTCGGGTCCCTCTCAGGCCTGACCGGGGGCGGCGGCGCCGGTCGCGGCGCGGCGCCCGCGGAGCTGGGCCACCAGGGCCCGGGCGGTGGGGATGGTCACCGCCAGGTAGAGCGCGGCCCCGGCGGCGACGAGGACGGCCAGCCGGAGGACGTGCCGCTCCCGCGGCAGCCAGGCGCCCAGACCGGCCACGCCGCCCGCCATGAAGAGCGTCGCCAGGAGCGGTCCGCGCACGGCGGCCAGCCACTCGGTCGCGGTCCCGCCGCACTCCCGCAGGGCCCCGCGGACGAAGAGCAGCGTCACCGGCAGGCCGGCCACGCTGAGGAGCAGTGAGACCGCGGTCAGGCTGCCGGCAGCGGCCCCGGCGCTCACCCCGGCCACCGTGGCGGCCAGCGAGAGCACGTTGAGGAACAGGTTGCGGCGGGTCCCGGCCCGGGCGTTGATGAGGTAGCCGGAGAGCGACTCCAGCATCTTGAGGAAGGCGAGCAGGCAGAGGAGCTGCATCGGCGCGATGGCCGGGCGCCAGCGCTCGTCGAGGACCAGGCCGACCAGGTCGGGGCCGATGAGGGCCAGCCCGACCAGCGCCGGCAGCGCCACGTAGGCCACGCCGCCAGTGATGCCGATGAAGGCCTGGCGCAGCCGGTCGGTCTCCGCCTGGAGCCGGGAGAAGACCGGGAAGACCACCCGCATCAGCGTGGACGAGGCGAACTGCGGCAGCGCCCCGGCGAACTGCCAGGCCAGCGAGTAGAGGCCGAGCGCCGACGGCCCGAGGACCCGCCCGATGACGAACTGGTCGGCCCGGGTCGAGGCGTACCAGACCAGGCGCGAGGCGGTCATGTCGGCGCCGTAGCGGATCAGCGGACGCAGCGCCTCCCAGGAGAGCTCCGGGGTGAGCCGCCAGCCGGAGCGCCGGTAGCACCAGAGCGAGAAGACCACCTCGGCCGCCACCTGGGGCGCCACCAGGCTCCAGATCCCGGCGCCCCGGTAGGCCAGCCAGACCGAGGCGACCAGCCGGAGCACGTTGACGAGCGCCTCGCGCTTGGAGAGCGCCTCGAGCCGCACCTCCCGGGCCAGCACCGCCTGGGAGACGATGCGGAAGGGGAGGACCAGCAGGATGGCGCTCAGCGCCACCACCACCCAGCCGAGCCCGGGGGCCCCGAAGGCCGCCTCGACCAGCTCCCGCAGCAGGAGCGAGACCAGGAAGGCGCCGGTCCCGGCCGCGAGGAGCATCCAGAAGGCGCTGGCGATCTCCCGCTGCGTCAGGGTGGGGCGCTGGATGAGCGCCTCCAGGAAGCCGGCGTCCACGAACTGCTGGAGCAGCCCCAGGTAGACCTGGGCCATGGCCACCAGGCCGAAGTCGGAGACCGGCAGGAGGCGCGCCAGGACGATGGTCCCGACGAAGGTGGCCCCCTGGGAGGCCACCTTGGCGATCAGGCTCCAGGAGACCGAGGCGGTGGCGCGGGCCCTGAGCTCGTCCGGCGCCGGACCCGGCGATCCGCTCATGCGTCCATCCGCTGGCCCGCCAGCCCGAGCCCGAGGCCGGCCAGCAGGAAGAGCGCCAGCTCCGGCGCGCCGCCGGCGGAGAAGACGTCGGTGTTCATGTTGAGCAGGGTGCCGGCCACCGCGGCGGCCGCACCCACGAAGAAGATCCGCTCCGGCCCCCCGCCCCGGCGGGCCTGCCGCACCAGCTGCCGCAGCACCAGGCCCCAGAGCCCCAGGTAGAGCAGGAGGCCCGGGAGGCCGGTCTCGGCCGCCACGCCGAGGAACTTGTTGTGCACCGGGTAGGGGAGCTGGGCGCCGTACCGCCCCATCGACGCCACGTAGTTGCCGAGCCCGACCCCGAAGGCCGGGTTGTCGGCGACCATGCTGACCGCCTGGAGGTACTGGGTGATCCGCCCCTCGTCCCCCTGGAACTCCGCCGAGGTCTGGGCCATCCGGGCCAGCGCCTGGGTGGAGAAGTAGGCGGCCAGCACCACCGCGAAGGCCAGGGTGGCCCCGCCGAGCAGCGTCTTGCGCCGCTCCTCCACGTCGGGCGCCCGCAGCACCGCCCAGACCACCAGGGCGGTGGAGAAGGCCAGGTTGAGCAGGCCGCCGCGCGAGAGGGTGAGCGCCACGCCGACGGCCGCCAGGCCGTAGAGCGCAAAGAGCCCGGCGGAGGCCCAGCGCCGGCGCGCCGCCACCGCCGCCGCCAGCGCCACCGGGGCCAGCAGCCCGAGGTACTCGGAGAGGACGGTCGGGTTGAGCGTCCCGCCGCTCCGGGTGATGAGGCCGACCGCCGACTCCTCCTGGAAGTGGGCGTAGAGGCCGAAGGAGCTGCCGGTGGCGAACTGCGCCACCGCCAGCGCGCCCTGGGCGAAGAGGTCGAGCAGCAGGCCGGCCAGCGCCCAGCGGGCCAGCTCCGGCCGGTCCACGCAGGCGGCCACCGCCCCCATGGCGAGCACCAGCCGGACGTACTCGAGCGACTGGACCATCACGCCGACCGGACGGTCGGCCCCGATGGCGCCGAGGAGGATCCAGCAGCAGAAGAGCGCACCGGCGGCGAGGGGCCCGCGGGCCGGGATCGGGAAGACCCGCGGCGGGCCACCCGGTGCCACCACCCGCGCCACCGCCATGACCAGGAGCACCAGGATGGGCAGGTCGATCGCCTTGAGCTCCAGCACCGTCGGGTCGAAGACGCCGGGCCGGACCTCGCCGGCCATGACCTTGCTCACGTTGAAGGCCGAGACCGCGAAGGCCAGCGCGAGCCAGGGGCGGGCGTCGGGGAGCAGGAGGGCGGCGGGGAGGCCGATCAGCACGGCGCCGCCGTAGGCCAGCCCCCAGGCGGGCGACAGGACCAGGGCCGGCGCGACGGCCAGGGCCGGCACGAGGACCCAGAGCCCGGCGCGGACGCGCCTCTGTGCGGTGGTGGAGAGCAAGCGAAGGTGGGGGTCCGGGGAGCCGGGCGGAGTCTAGTCCAGCCGAATGGGGGCCGTCGAGCGAGCCCCCCTGCTCATGGTAGGTGGCGCGGCCCGGGGCGGCGCAGCGCCAGCCAGGCCACCAACGCCACGCCGGCGGCTCCCAGCAGCGCCCAGGCGGTCGCCGGGCGCGCCGGGGCGCCAGGAGGCTCGACGGCGCCAGCGGAGGGCACGGGCGCGGGGGGCGGCGGGGCGTCGGCCGGGGCCGCTCGCTGGAAGGCGCCCAGGGCGGGGCGGCCTGGCGGTACGGGCTGCCCGTCGAGGTCGGCGGCGTGGCCGAGCGGCGCGCCGGCGTCGAGGGCCGGGCTGCCGGGCCGGAGGCGGAGGTCGCGCCCGGCCAGGTCCACCAGCCGGGGGTCGTCGATCCGCTCGGTGGCGTCGAGCGTCAGCCCGAGCTCGCCGGCGCCGGCGGGCCGCCAGAAGAGGTTGTGGTCGTGGGTGAAGCCGTCCCGGCCCGGGAAGGCGGCCGGCTGGCCCGGGTTGAGCACCACCAGGTTGTTCCGGTAGGCGGCGGTGCCGGCCTCGGGCGGCGCCGAGAACCAGATGACCGGGTCGGTGACGCCGGGCGCCGGCACCACCGTGTTGTTCTCGAAGCGCAGCCCGCGCACCGTCCCCACCGCGTTCGGGCCGCTCAGGTGGACCACGCTGAGCGCGCTGGTGTGGCTGTCCAGCACGAGGTTGTAGGCCAGCGCGACGTCGCTCACCGTGGCCTTCCCCGCCCCGCCCACCTCGACGAAGCCGTTGCAGCCCTCGGCGCGGTTGTGGTGGATGGAGATGCCGGCGTTCGACTCCCAGAGCTCCACCGCGCCGCCGTCGAAGCCGTAGTCGACCGAGGGGGCCCGGCAGCGCACGAAGCGGTTGTGGGCGATCTCGTTCCGGACGGCGTTGACCAGGTTGACGCCCATGGCGCCGTAGTCGTTGCCCGGGGCCTCGTCGCTCACGATCATCCTGAGGTCGTGGATGTCGTTGCCGGTGACCAGGTGGTCGGCGCCGGCCGAGCTGACCCCCACCCCGGTGGCGGTGATCTCGCAGCCCCGGACCACCGCGTGGTGCGAGCCGGCCTCCAGCGAGACGCCCGAGTTGACCGCATTGCGCAGGGCGAGCCCCTCGAGGACGATCCAGGCGGCGCGCCGGCCGACCTGGACCACGTGGGCCGGCTCGGCGGCGCGCCCGCCGGCGTCGAGCACCGGCCGCTCGCCCTCGCCGTAGGCGGTGAAGAGGATGGGCTTCCCCTCGGCGCCCGCCCGGGTGACGAGGAGCTGGCCCTGGAAGGTCTCGCCCCGCTTGAAGGCCACCACGTCCCCCGGCCGGAGCGGCGCGGCGCTGACGCGGCCGAGCGACCGCCAGGCGGCCGCAGGCCGGGTGCCCGCGGCGGTGTCCGCGCCGGCCCGGGCGTCGACGAAGTACTCCGCTGCCGCGGCCGGCCCGGCGGCGAGCAGGGCGGCCAGCCCCCAGGCGGCGGCGCGGCGAGGCGCCGGCCCGGGCCTACGGGATGCGCTGGTAGGCGCCGACGTCGGGCCGATCCGCCGGGACCGGCTGCCCGTCGAAGTCGAGGGCATGGCCGAGCGGGGTGCCGGCCCGGACGGCCGGGCTGCCGGAGGCGAGGTGGAGATCGAGGGCATCCAGGTTCACCAGCAGCGGATTGGCCACCAGGTCGGTGGCGTCGAGGGTGAGGCCCAGGCTACCGGTGGTGCCGCTGGTCCGCCAGAAGAGGTTGTGGTCGTGGGTGAACCCGGCGCGCCCCGAGTAGGCGGCCGGCTGGCCCGGGTTGAGCACGAAGAGGTTGTTCCGGTAGGAGGCGGTGGCGGCGGCGGGTGCCGCCGAGAACCAGATGGCCGGCTCCGTGACGCCGGCCGCCGCCGCCACGGTGTTGTTCTCGAAGCGCAGGCCGCGCACCGTGCCCACCGCGTTGCCCCCGCTCAGGTGGATCACGTTGAGCGCGTTGGTGTGGGCGCCGACGATGACGTTGTAGGCCAGGGTCACGTCGGAGACGGTGGCGCTCCCGGTGCCGCCCACCTCGACGAAGCCGTTGCAGCCCTCGGCGCGGTTGTGGTGGATGCTCACGCCGGTGTTCGACTCCCACAGCTCGATGGCGCCGCCGTCGAAGCCGTAGTCGACGGAGGGGGCCCGGCAGCGCACGAAGCGGTTGTAGGAGACCTCGTTGTAGTGGGCGTTGGCGAGGTTGACCCCCATGGCGCCGTAGTCGTTGTCCGGGGCGTCGTCGCTCACGATCATCTTGAGGTCGTGGATGTGGTTGCCGGTGATGGTGTTGTAGGCGTCGGCGGAGCTCACCCCGGCGCCGGTGGCGGTGATCTCGCAGCCGCTCACCCGGACGTGCTGGGCGCCGGCCTCCAGCGAGACCCCGGCGTTGACGGCGTTGCGCAGCAGGAGCCCGTCGATGGTGACGTGGGAGGCCCGGTAGGTGACCTGGACCACGTCCGGCGCGCCGCCGGCGTCCAGGATGGGCCGCTCGCCCGTCCCGTATGCGGTGAAGACGATGGGGCTCCCGGCGTTGCCGGCGCGCCTGACGATGAGCTGGCCCGGGAAGGTGGCGCCGCGCTTGAAGGCCACCACCTGGCCGGCCAGGAGCGCCGCCGAGTTGACCCGGGCGAGCGTGCGCCAGGCGGCGGCCGGGCTGGTGCCGGCCGCGGCGTCGGAGCCGGCGTCCGCGTCCACGTAGAAGGTCGGATCCGGCGTGGACGGGACGGCGGCCGTCACCACCACCGTGGCCGTGGCCTGGACCCCGCCCTCCACGCTGCGGACCACCACGTGGTAGGTGCCGGGGGCGGCCGGGGCGGTGTAGAGCCCGGTGGCGGAGACGGTCCCGCCGGCGCTCCCCTCCGCCAGCGACCAGGTCACCGCGGTGTCGGCGGTGCCGGTCACGGTGGCGGCGAAGAGGGCGCTCTCGGCCTGGGCGAGCGAGGCCGACCCGGGGCGGACGGCGATGGTCACCGCCTGCCCGGCCGGCTCCGGCGCCTGCGCCGACTCGCCAGGGCCCATTCCCCCGACCTCGGCCGAGCCGCAGGCGGCGAGCCAGAGACAGGCGCAGGCGGCGGCGACAGCTCCTCGACCCAAGCACCCCTCCCAGGGTGGCCGGCGTCGGCGCCGGCCTGCGGGGTGGCAGAGAGGCGATATCGCCACCCGGCCTGACCCACGGTTGAGGCACACGCTACGACGCAGAGGAGGGGCCCCGGCAGGCCCATTGGAGGGTGCGAGAGGAGGCGACCCAGGCACACATCCACCCAGGAGCACGGGCTTTATTCAGATCAGGCGCCCAGGATATCGGTCCGCGGCGCCCATGCGAAGGAGGGGGCAGCCATCGGACGCTCAGGCCGGGTCGAGCCCGAGCGCCCGGTAGAGCCGGTCGAGCCGCTCCAGCACCACCGGCAGGGAGCAGGTGGCCTGGATGGAGGCCCGCCCGTCGCGCCCCAGCCGCTCGCCGAGCCCCGGCTCGGTGAGGAGCCGCCGGAGCGCGCCGGCCAGCGCCGTCACGTCGCCCGGCTTCACCAGCAGCCCCTCGCGGCCGTCCTTCACCGCGTCCGGGATGCCGCCGACCGGCGTGGCGACCACCGGGAGGCCGGCCGCCATCGCCTCCAGGACGGCCATGGGCAACCCCTCGTGATAGGAGGGCAGGGCGAGGGCCGAGGCGCTGGCGAGGAACCGCCGCCGGGTCTCGGCGTCGATCCAGCCGGGGGTGTCGAGCCGGTCGGCCACGCCGGCCGCCTCGGCGTGGCGCCGCAGGTCGGCGAGGTCGCCGTCGCCCGCCACGGTGAGCCTCAGATCCGGGAACTCCGGCGCCAGCCGCGCCACCGCGTCGACCAGGTCGTAGGTCCCCTTGGTGCGGGCCGAGCGGCCCAGGTAGAGGACGTGGCGCCGGGCCGCCCCGCCCGGCGGCACCGGCTCGGCCGGGACCTCCACCGGGTTGGGCACCACCTCGATGCGGGCGGCCGGGGCCAGCCGCTGGATGGTGGCCCGCCAGCCCTCCGAGAGGACCACCACCGCGCTGCTCCGCTCCAGGGTGCGCCGGATCCACCAGCGCACCACCGGGCTGGCCTTCAGCATGAACTGGTCGAAGGCGCCGCCGTGGAGGTGGATGACGGTGGGCGCGCCCGCGGCGCGGGCGATGGCGAGGATGACCGACTTGCGGAAGAAGCTCATCCGCGAGGAGGAGTGGGCGTGGACCAGCGCGAGCCGCCCACGGACGCCTAGTCCGGCCACCGTGAGCGTGGCCTCCGCGGCCGCGCGCATCTTGTGGAGCTGCGAGCCGCCGCGCTGGGTGCTGAGGAAGCGGAGCGACCAGCGCTCCAGGAACAGGCCGCTCTGGTAGAGTCGGATGACCGAGGCGATGCCGCCGCGCTCCGACGGATCGACCCCGACCATCACCTTGACCTGTCGACCCGCCCTGCTCATCCGGTCCCCCGAGCACGCCACCGCGGGCCTCACGGGCCCTCGCAGCCTCCAGGGGCTGGACGCGGTCTGCCTGACTTATCACCCGAACCGACAGCGGACCACATGCCCCTGATCCAACGACTGCGCTGGGTGCTCCGCCGGGCCTCGGTCATGTCCCCGGCCGAGGTGGCGTGGCGGGTCCGACAGGCCGCCGGCAGGCGCCTGGCCCGCCTCGGGCCCCGCCGGGCGCCAGCGCGCCTGCCGGACCCGGCGTCCTGCCGGTTCGTCGCCGCCGCCGAGCCGCAGCTCTTCCGGCCCCCGCTCCAGCTCGATCCGGCCCGGGCCGAGGCGCTGGCCGCGGGGAGGATCCCGGTCTACGGACGGTGGGTCGAGTGGCGCGACGCGCCGGCGTTCTGGCACACCGACCCGCTGTCCGGGGCGGCCTGGCCGCGCGCGGCCACCGGCCGCATCGACTACCGGCCCGGCAACCCCGTCGGCGACGTCCGGCTCCTGTGGGAGCTCAACCGGCTCCAGCACCTCGTGCCGCTGGCCGCGGCCACCGCCGACGCGGCGCTGCGCCCGCGGGCGGCGGCGTCGCTCTCGGCCCAGCTCCGCTCCTGGGCGGCCGCCAACCCGCCGGGGCAGGGGGCCAACCACGCCTCGGCCATGGAGCAGGCGCTGCGCATCGTGGCGGTCTGCCACGCCTACGATCTCTCTCGCGGCCACCTCGAGCCGGCCATCGGCGCGCTGGTCGCCGAGCTGGTGACCGGCCACGCCGCCGCGGTGGAGCCGCACCTCTCGCTCTACTCCTCGGCCGGCAACCACACCATCGCCGAGGCGGCCGGCCTGCTCTACGCCGGCCTGCTCTTCGAGGAGCACCCGAGCGCCGCTCGCTGGGCGCGGCTCGGCCTGGAGCTCCTCGGGACCGAGGGGCACCGCCAGGTCAACCCCGACGGCGGCAGCCTGGAGCAGGCCCCCTGGTACCTCCTCTTCGTCACCGACCTCCTCGGCCTGGCGCAGGCGCTGTTGCGCCACCGGGGCCGGCCGGCGGTGCCGGAGCTGGACGGCGCCGTGGCGCGGGCCCGCGCCTTCCTGCGGGCCCTGGCGGCCAGCCCCGAGGAGCTGCCGGCCTTCGGCGACTCCGACGGCGGCTGGGCGCTCGGGCCGGAGCTGCGCCTCTCGCTCACGGGGCCGCCCCAGCCGCAAGGCCCGGCCGTCACCTTCCGCGAGAGCGGCCTCACCGCGGTGGCGCCCGCCCCCGGGGAGCGGCTCCTCTTCCTCCACGGCCCGCTCGGCATGGCCCCCTCCTACGGCCACGGCCACGCCGCCTGCCTCTCGGTGCAGCTCCGCCACCGGGGCGAGGACCTGCTCGTCGACCCGGGCACCTACCTCTACGGCGGCCCGCCGGCGCTGCGCCGCTACTTCCGGTCCACCGCGGCCCACAACACCCTCGAGGTGGCGGGGCGGGACCAGGCCACCCAGCTCACCGCCTTCATGTGGCGCGACCCCTGGCGCGCCCGGCTCGCCTGGGCCCGGCGGGACGGCGAGGTCCACGCCATGCTCGGCTGGCACGACGGCTACCGGGCCCTGGGGGTGGCGCACTGGCGCGGGGTGGCCTGGTGGCCCGGGCGCTTCCTGGCGGTCTGGGACCGGCTCGAGGCGGCGCGGGATCCGGGCGTGGCGATCCACTGGCACCTCGGCTGCCCCGCCGTGCTCGACGCGGCGCGCGGCGAGGTGCGGCTCTCGCTCGCCGGCGGCGGCGCGGCGCGCCTGGTCCTCCCGCCCGGCCCGGCCGAGCTCCTGGTCGGGCGCGAGGCGCCGCCGGCCGGCTGGCGCTCGCCCGGCTACGGGTCGATCGAGCCCTGCGCCACCGTCCGGTCGCGGCCGGAGGGCGGGGCGCGGCCCGAGGCGGTGACCGTCCTCTGGCTGGAGGAGGGCGAGGCCGGGCGGCCGGCGCTGGAGGCGGCGCTGGCCCGGTTCCGCGCCGGCGAGGGCGGGGGGTAGGGCAGATCGGGCCACGATCCCTGCTGCCACCCGTCGCTCGCTCACGGGGCCGCACCCAGGGGCCGGGTGGCGTAGAGTGCGCCGCGAGATGAGCCAGACCCCCGCACCGCAGCCCGTCCTCCTCCTCACCAGCCGCGTCGGCATGGGGGGCGCGGAGCGCCACGCCATCTCGCTCGCCAACCGGCTCGGCCCGGGCTTCAGGGTGGTGCTCGCCTACCTGAAGCGCGAGGAGGACATGATCGGCCAGGTCGATCGGTCGGCGGTGGCGGAGCTCCGCTGCCTGGAGGCGGCCCGCTTCCTCGACCTCGGCGCGGCCCGGCGGCTGGCGGCGCTGGCCGAGGCCCACGGCGCCCGGCTGGTGGTCTGCGCCAACATGTACGCGCTCTTCTACGCCACCCTGGCCCGCCTCTACTCGAAGGCGCCGCTCACGGTGATGGAGATCTTCCACACCACCAAGCTCCGCACGGCGAAGGAGCACTTCTTCCTCAACTTCTACCGCCCGTTCTTCTGGGCGGCCCACCACCTGGTCTACGTCTGCGATGGGCAGCGCCGCTTCTGGAGCCGGCGCGGCCTGTGGGCCCGCCAGGTCCACATGATCTACAACGGCGTGGACCTGCCCCACTTCGACCCGGCCGCCGCCGCGCCGGGCGCCGCGGCCACCCGGGCCGCCCTCGGCTTCGGTCCGGCCGACCGGGTGGTCGGCATCTGCGCCGTCTTGAGGCCGGAGAAGGCCCACGTCGATCTCCTGGGGGCGGTGGCCCGGCTCGGCCGCGACGGCCGGCGCTGGAAGGTGCTCATCATCGGCGACGGCCCGATGCGTGGGGTCATCGAGGCCGAGGTGGCGCGGCTCGGGCTCCAGGACCACGTCCGCGTCACCGGCTTCCAGTCCGACGTGCGCCCCTGGGTGGCCGCCTGCGACGTGCTGGCGCTCGCCTCCACCGCCATCGAGACCTTCTCCATCGCGGCGCTGGAGGCCATGGCCATGGAGAAGCCGATGATCATGAGCGACATCGGAGGGGCGCGGGAGCAGGTGGAGCCGGGGGTGAACGGGCTCCTCTTCCCGGCGGGCGACGTGGCGGCGCTGGCCGCCTGCCTGGGCGAGTGCTGGGACCCGGCGGCGACCCGGCGCATGGGCGCGGCGGCGCGCCAGCGGGTGGCGCGGGACTTCTCGCTCGACACCATGATCGAGCGGTACGCCGCGCTCTTCCGGCGGGCCGCCGGCGCGCCCGCGGTAGAGCGGCGATGACGGCGTCGGCCTCGGCCGGGGACGCGGCACCAGCCGGAGGCGCGCCCCCGCCGCCCCGCCGGCTCGTCCTCGCCGTCTCCAGCCCGCCCGACCCGGCGGAGCTCGAGATCGCCCGGGCCTTCGCCGACAGCGGCCTGTTCGAGGTCCGGCTCGCGGAGGCCGGCGACCGGCCGCCCGGCCCGGCGCTGCCCGCGACGGAGCGGCTCTACCGGGCCCTCGATCGGCGGCTCTACGGGGGGCGCGGCGCCCCGGCTGCGGCGCCGGCGGTCGAGCCGGGCGGTCCGGCGGCCGCGGTGGCCGCCTTCGCGCCCGCGGCGGTGGTGGATCTCACCGGCGCCCTCGGCGCGGCGGCGGTGCCGGTGCTGACCCCTCGGCTCGAGGGGCGGCCGGCCCGGGCCCTGGAGGAGGCGGTGCGGGCCCGCCTGGGCGTGGCCCACGGCACGGTCCGCTTCCGGGTCACCGAGGGGGGCGCCGGCGGCCGCGAGCTGTTCCAGGGCGCCTGCTGCCTCGACCACCGGTCGCTGGTCCGGAGCGTCGCCTGGGTGGCGCGCAAGCTGCCGGCCATGGTCCAGGGGAGCCTGGCCCGCCGCGAGGCCGGGCCGGCCGCCGCGGTCGCACGCGCCGCCGGAGCCGCTGGCGAGCCCGCCCTCACGCCGCTCGCCCAGCTCCGCCGGCTGGCCGCCTCGGTGGCCGGCCGCCTGCTCTGGCGGGACCAGTGGCGCATCCTCGTCTACCGCGACGGTCGCCCGGCCCCCGGGGCCCGCCCCTGGGCGCTGCTCCAGCCGGACGCCGGCGCCTTCTGGGCCGACCCCTTCCTGGCGCCGGGGACCGACGGCGTGACGGTCCTGTTCGAGGAGCTCCCCTTCGCCGCCAACAAGGGGCGCATCTCGGCGATCGAGCTCGACGCCGAGGGGCAGGCCGGGCCGCCCGCGGTGGTGCTGGAGTGCCCCTGGCACCTCTCCTACCCGTTCCTCCTCGAGGAGGGCGGGCGGCGCTTCATGATCCCGGAGTCCTCGGCCAACCGGACGGTGGACCTCTACGAGGCGGAGCGCTTCCCCGGCGGCTGGCGCCACGTCCAGACGCTGCTGTCGGGGCTCCGGCTGGCCGACGCCACGGTGATCCGCTGGGGCGGGCGGCTCTGGATGTTCGCCGCCCACGGCCAGGCCGGCACCAGCAACTACGACGAGCTCCACCTCTACTCGGCCGAGGCGCTCCTCGGCCCGTGGCACCCGCACCCGCTCAACCCGGTCAAGCTCGACGCCGGCTCGGCCCGGCCGGCCGGCGCCATGTGGATCGAGGACGGCCGGATCGTCCGCCCGGTGCAGGACTGCCGGAGCCGCTACGGCGACCGGGTCGCCTTCCAGGTGGTCACCGCGCTCGACGAGACCCGGTTCGCCGAGGCCCCGCTCGACCGGCCAGACCCCGGCGGCGCGGCGCCGGGGGAGGCGGTCCACACCTGGAACGAGGCCGGACGCTGGGCCGTCATCGACGCGGCCCGCCGCAGCCGCCGCAGGTGACCCCCGCGGGCCAGGTCCATGCCCGGGTGTCGCGCCGGCAAGGGACGCGGACGTGGGCTGCCATCTCCGCACATCTTGTGCGAGTCTGTCCGACGCATGAGCGAAGAGACCAAGCCCTCCACCGCCGCCACCGCCGACCTCACGCCGCCGCCCACCGCCCTCGGGGAGCGGCCCGAAGCCGATCGCGACGGCGCCGGTGAGGCCTGGACCGTGCTCCCACACGGGGGGCCGACCGGCGCTGCCAGGCCCAGGTCCGCGGCGCCCCGCGCATCCCGCCCGGCCGAGGTCGACCGCGCCGCCGGCGCCGCCCGCGCCTGGCCCGGCCGCGCCGCCAGGCCCGGGGACGGCGAGCGCGCCCAGCCCGCCCCCCGGATGCCGGAGAAGCCGGCCCTGCTCGACCTCATGTGGACGGTCTTCGAGCGGCGCTGGACGGTGGCCATCGTGGCCGCCGAGGTGGTGCTGCTCGGCCTCCTCTACCTCGCCCTGGCCACGCCGACCTACCGCGCCGACGCGGTGGTGCAGGTCGAGGAGCGGGTCAAGGGGCTGGCCGGCCTCTCCGAGCTCTCCGCCATGCTGGGCGAGCAGACCGCCGCCGAGACCGAGATCGCCATCATCCGCTCGCGCATGTCGCTCGGGCGGGTGGTCGACGAGCTCGGCCTGGACCGCACCGCCGAGCCGGAGGTCCTGCCGGTGCTGGGGCGGTCGCTGGCCCGCCGCTGGGACGGCGACGGGCCGGCCCCGGCCCGCTTCGGCATGCCCGGCTACGGCTGGGGCGGCGAGCGGATCCAGCTCGCCAAGCTGACCGTCCCGGCCGACCTCCTGGAGAAGCCGCTCACCCTGACCGCGCTCGAGGGCGGCCGCTACGTGGTGGAGGCCCCGGAGGGCGGGCTGCGCCTGGAGGGGAAGGTCGGCGAGCCGGCCTCCACCGGCCAGGGCAAGCGGGCCCTGGAGCTCCAGGTCTCCGAGCTCACGGCCAGGCCGGGCACCCGGTTCCGGGTCATCGGGCACCGGCGCGCCGAGGTGGTGGCCTACTACCAGAAGGAGCTGCGCATCTTCGAGGACGGCAAGAAGAGCGGCATCCTGGTCCTCTCGCTCGACGGCCCGGACCCGGAGCGCACCGCCGTCATCCTGAACGCGGTGGCCAACGCCTACGTGCGCCAGGGGGTGGAGCGCAACGCCGAGGAGGCCTCCAAGGCCCTCGACTTCCTGGAGACCCAGCTCCCCCAGCTCAAGCAGAGCCTGACCGCCGCGGAGGGCAAGCTCAACGCCTTCCAGGTCAAGAAGGGGAGCGTGGACGTCTCCAAGGAGACCCAGGGGCTCATCGACCGCGCGGTGGTGGTGGACAAGATCCTCTCCGAGCTCGAGCTGACCCGCAGCGAGCTCCAGCAGCGGTTCACCGCCAACCACCCGCAGGTGGTGGCGGTGGACGAGAAGCTCTGGAAGCTCCGGCAGGAGAAGGCCGGCCTGGCCACCCGCATGAAGGGCATCCCCGAGGTGGAGATCGACTCGGCCCGCCTGTCCCGCGACGTCAAGGTCAACAACGAGCTCTACATGGTGCTGCTCAACAAGGCCCAGGAGCTCCGGGTGGCCAAGTCGGGGACGGTCGGCAACGTGCGCCTCCTCGACGAGGCGGTGCCGCCCCGCAAGGCCAACAGCCCCAAGGTGCCGCTGGTGCTGCTCCTCTCCACCGTGCTCGGCCTGGCCTCCGGCGTGGCCGCGGCGGTGGTCCGCAAGGCCTTCGAGCAGGGGCTGGCCGACGCCGAGGAGGTGGAGGAGGGGACCGGCCTGCCGGTCTACGCCACCCTGCCGCACAGCGATCGCCACGCCGGCCTGGTCGAGGTCCCGTCCAAGCCCGGCGGGACGGAGCGGCTGCTGGCGGCGGTGGACCCCCAGGACCCGGCCGTGGAGAGCCTGCGCAGCCTGCGCACCAGCCTCCAGTTCGCCTTCCTGGAGGCGCGCAACAACGTCATCGCCATCTCCGGCCCGACCGCCGGCGCCGGCAAGTCGTTCGTCTGCGCCAACCTGGCCTACCTGCTCACCTCCGAGACCCAGCGGGTCCTGCTCATCGACGGCGACCTGCGCAAGGGGCGGCTCCACCGCTACTTCGGCCTGGAGCGGCGCCCCGGGCTGTGCGACGTGCTCTCCGGCACCGCCCAGTTCGACGCCGCCATCCGCACCACCGACCAGCGGCAGCTCGACGTGCTCCCCACCGGGAGCATCCCGCCCAACCCGACCGAGCTCCTGGGGAGCCAGCGCTTCGACCAGCTGGTCCGCTGGGCCTCCAGCCGCTACGCCTACGTGGTCATCGACACGCCGCCGGCCCTGCCGGTGGCCGACCCGACGCTGGTGGCCCGCCTGGCGGGGGTCAACCTGCTCGTCCTGCGCGCCAGCCAGCACTCGCTCCGCGAGGTCACCCTGACCCTGAAGCGCTTCGCCCAGGCCGGGGCCAAGGTCCACGGCGCGGTGCTCAACGACGCGGTGGTGCTGGCCGGCCGCTACGGGCGGAACGGGCGCTACGCGAAGTACGAGTACCGCTCGGAGGCCGAGGGCGGGTAGGCGCCAGGCGCGGGCCCGGGGCCGCTCGCCGGCTAGCGGAGGCCCGGGACGGGCGTGCCGCGGCGCACGGCGGGCGGGAGCGTGCTCACCACCACCCGCGACTTCCCGGCGGCGGTGCGCGGGAGCTCGGCCACCCGCATGAGCCGGATGACCATGGCGTCGCCCACGCGGCGGCGGGTGGCGGCCAGGAGCTGCGCCTCGTCGCAGCCGGTGAAGCGCGGCGCGGGCACGTAGGCCACCGTCAGCTCGTCCAGCCGGTCCTGGCGGAACTGCGCCTGGAGGAGGTTCGGGACCTCCTTGACCACCGCGTTGAGCATGGGCACCAGGCGGCCGCAGGGGGTGCGGATGCAGTCGTCGATGCGCCCCTCCAGGCCGGCCACCACCGGGTAGGGGCGGCCGCAGGGGCAGGTGCGGCGCTCGCCGCCGGTGAGGACCACGTCGCCGGTCCGGTAGCGCAGGAGCGGCATGAGCAGGTTGCCCAGCCCCGTCCCCACGATCTCGGCCCGCCCCTCACCGAGCGGCACCAGCTCCACCAGGCCGTAGTCGCTGATGACGTGGTACCGGCCGTGCTCGCAGGAGCCCAGCGCCGCCACCCGCTCGTAGCCGCCGTACCAGTCGAAGACCGGGCAGCCGAAGCGGTCCTCGATGGCCGCCCGCTGGTTGGGGCAGAGGTGCTCCGAGGAGGTGACCACCGCCTTCAGGGCGCGCCCCCGGTAGCGCTGCCCCGCCGACTCGAGGGCGCCGGCCAGGAAGCCGATGGAGGTCGGGAAGGCCTGGATGAGCACCGGGTCGAACCGCTCCAGCGCCTCGACGTAGCCGGCCGCCGCGTCGGGCGACAGGTGGTACGAGGAGAGCATGAGCATCCGCTCGGCCCGGTTGTGGCGCCAGTAGGGCGGCGCGAGCTGCCTGGCCGGGACCATGAGGTCCCCGCGGAACCAGGCGCGCCGCTGGCCGGGGCGCCAGCCGGTCCACTGGAGGAAGCGGGTGACCAGCGCCTCCTCGCGCCGGACCGCCGCCAGGTCCTGGTGGATGGTGAGCGGCTCGCCGGTGGTCCCGCCGGTGGTGCCGCGCACGCAGCCGGGGCGGAGCGGGCCGGTCAGCATGCGCTTGCCCTGGGCGCGGACCTCCGCCTTGGTGAGGAGCGGCAGCCGCGCCAGGTCGCCGAGGGAGGTCACCTCGGCGGGGCGCAGGCCGACCCGGTCGAAGAGCTCCGCGTAGTAGGGGGCCTGCGCCGCACGGCGCAGCACCAGCCGCAGCCGCTCGAGCTGGTAGGAGGCCATGGCCCGCTCGTCGAGCCGCTCGCGCTCGACGGCCTCCGCCACGCGCCGCCCGGCGCCCAGGCCGCTCCGCAGGAGGAGCCGGGTCAGGCCGCGGGCCGAAAGGAGCGCGCTCTGGAGCTGGGCCGGCGCGGCCTGGTAGTAGCGGCTCGAGTACACGATCCTCCTGCTGCACCCGCCCGCCGGACCGGGCGGGCGCCTCCCCGGCTACCTCACGTAGACGCTCACCTCGGCGGAGTTGGCGCTGGTACCGCTGCGGTTCACCGCACGGACCACATAGTAGTAGGTCCGCCAGGGCGAGAGGAGCGACTGGCTGAAGCTGCTCGTGGTGGGAGTGCCGACCTGGGTGTAGGGGCCGCCCTTGGTGGTCGAGCGGAGCACCCGGTAGGAGGTGGCGCCCGCCGTGTCGCTCCAGTCGAGCGAGACGCTCCAGAAGGCGCCGGCGGTGGCGGTGAGGCCGGTCGGGGCGGCAGGCGCGGCCGCCGTGGTGGTGGCGCTGACGGTGGCCGAGGCGGTGCCCAGGGCGGAGCCGGAGATGGCCTTCACCTGGTAGGAGCGGGTCACCCCGTCGGCCAGGCCGGTCTCCACGAAGCCGGTGGTGGAGGCGGTGCCGATGGCGGCGAACGGGCCGGCCGTGGCGGCCGCGGCCAGCACCTGGTAGCCGGTGGCGCCGGCGACGGCCGACCAGGCCAGGGTGACCTTCTTGCTGCCGCCGGTGGCGGTCAGGCCGGTCGGCGCCGCCAGGGTGTAGGTGAAGGTCTTGGCGGCGGTGGCCACCCGGCCGTCCGGGTTGGTGACGCTCACGAAGACCGTACCGGCGCCGTGGGCCGGGGTGGTCACGGCGATGGAGGTGGCGGTCAGGCTCCGCACCGTGGCGGCCACGCCGCCGAAGGTCACCCTGGCGCCGGAGGCGAAGCCGGAGCCGGTCACGTTCATGGCGAGGCCGCCGGCCTGCGCGCCCGAGGTGGCGGAGAGGCCGGTCACGGCCGGCGCGGCGCCCACCGGGGCCCCGACCGTCACCGCCGTGTACCACTGGCTGATGGTCTGGACGTCGAGCAGGCCGGCGTCGCGGCGCACCTTGAGCCCGTCCACGATGGCCTGGAAGACCGGGGTGGCCACGTCGGCCGGGTTGGCCAGCGGCGAGCTCACCGCGTGGCCGTAGAGGTGGATGGAGGCGCCCTTCAGGATGGCGTCGTCCACGTAGGCCAGGGCCTCGTCGGCGGTGGTGAGGCTGTTGAGGGTGTAGGCCGGGAGGTGGAAGGCGTCGTTCAGGCCGGTGTAGGTCGGCCAGATGTAGGTCGGGAAGGGGTCGTCGTTGACGGTGCGGGCGGCCAGGAAGCCCATCGACCTGAGCATGCCGATCCCGGCGTCGTCGAAGTAGCCCTGGGGGTAGGCGAAGTACTCGCGGCCGCGCAGCAGGCCGTTGGCGGTGGCCCAGTCGGTCTGCTCCTGGACCCGGGCGCGGGTCAGCCAGGCCGGGTCCTTCTGGAAGGAGATCCAGCCGGTGGCCGGGCTGGCCGGGGCGCCGGAGACGGCGAAGCTGAAGGCGGTGGCGCTCGGCACGGCGGTGACCACCTTCGTCCCCACGTACTCGGGCTGGTCGGCGCCGGCCAGCACCACCTGGTCACCCACCCGGAGGCCGTGGGCGTCGCCGCTGGAGCCGGTGGTGAAGGTGGCCACGCCGCCGACCCGGGCCACCGTGCCCCCCTGCACCAGCGGGGTGTGGTCGAAGGTGTGGTTCCCCACGTCCCAGCCGGCCGCGTAGAGCGCCTTGACCTGGGCCAGCGTCATGTTGCTCGGGGCGCCGATGAAGGTGCCGTTCAGGTAGAGCGTGCCGCGCATCCCGGCCGCCTGGGTGATCGGGTAGGCGGTCGAGTGGACCGAGGCGTGGCCGTCGTCGAACGAGAGGACCACCTTGGCCTTGCCGCTCACCCGGCCCAGGAGCTTGTAGAGGTAGACCGCGTCCGGCCGGCTGGTCCCCTCGGCGGCGGTGGTCACCAGCCGGATCTCGATGCGGCGGATGGCCGCCAGGTCGGGCGTGCCCATCAGGGAGAAGGCCGAGCGGGGGATGGGGATGGCCAGCCGGTTCGGCTTGCGGACCCCGTTCACCAGGCTGCCGGCGACGGCGCAGTTGTCGTACCCGGTCGCGTCGGAGCAGAGCAGGACCACCAGCCGGGTGGCGGTGGAGGCGGTGTCGAAGCCGACGTCGAGGGCGAGGAGCTCCGAGCCGGAGAGGTCCCACAGGCCCGGCACCTGGAGCGCCGTGAACTGGTTGGGGCCGGCCGAGGCGTAGGAGAGCTTGGTGGCCCCGCGGGCGTCGTGGGTCACGGCCGCGGTGGGCGAGCTGACGTACTCGGCCAACGCGTAGGTGCCGGTGGTGAAGTCCTGGATGACCGTCCCGGCCACCGGCACGGTGGCGGCCTGCGCCGCCGCCAGCTCGCGCCCGGCCTCCCCCTCGTCCGGCGGCTGTCCGCAGGCCACGGCGGCCAGGAGCAGGAGGGTGGGCCAGCGGGAGAGCTGCAGCGACATGATGACCTCTTCTAGGTGCGCAGGAGTGGGCACCGGCGGCGCGGTTGTCGCACGCCGGCCGGGGAGGGTATGCCCCGCGTTCGCGTGACGGACCGTAGGTGAACAGGCCCCAGCCGGGATGACCCGGACGGATCGCCCGGGTCCACCCTCCGGCCGGCCGAGCCTCAGCGCCCGATGGCCTGCTTCGACGTGGCGGCCATGTTCCAGCCCTGCCAGATGACGTTCACGAGCGGGGCCACCTGGTTGAGCACGCGGTTGAAGCGGGCCAGCTCGTTGGTGGCCACGAAGACCACGTCGCGCGGCTGGAGCGGGAACTGCGCCGCCAGCACCAACCCTTCGGCGTTCTCCACGTCCACCCGGAAGATCTCCGGCATGGCGGCGCCGCGATCCCGCAGCACGTAGACCACCGGCCTCATGGTCACGTAGTCGAACCCCTCGCTGTCGCCGAGGGCCTGGGCCAGGGTGAGCCGGCCGCGCGGCATGGGGCGGGTCCCCATGCGCTTCACCTCGCCGAAGACGTAGACCGAGGTCCGCGAGATGTGGCCGACGTGGACCACGTCGCCGTCCTGGAGCATCCAGTTCTGCTTCACGTCCCCCTCCTCGTAGTAGGCCATGAGGTCGAGGGGGAAGGCCTGGCCCTTGCGGAGGAGCGTCACCGCCGAGGGGCTCGACTCGGCCACGAAGCCACCGGCCTTGGCCACCGCGTCGGAGACGCGCAGCGGCACGTCCGTGACCGGCAGCGTCTGCGGGTTCTTGACCTCGCCGGTCACCTCGACCCGCCTCCCGCGGAAGGCGGCCACCCGCACCGAGACCTGCGGCTGCTTGATGGAGGCGCGGAGCTGGCGGGTCAGCTCCTGCTGCACCTCCAGCACCGTCTTGCCGGCCACCTTCACCAGCCCCACGAAGGGGTAGAACATGGTGCCGTCGGCGTAGACGGGGAGGCCGTTGTCCTCCGGGCCGCGGTACTGGCCGGTGGGGGAGGTGAGCTCGGGGTGGTCCCACACCACCACCGAGAGCAGGTCGAGCGGCGAGATGCGGTACTCGTACCGCGAGAGCTCGGCGGCGTTGGGATCCGGGCGGCGGGCCGCCGCGGCCTCGGCGGAGGAGCGCGCCAGCTGCTGGATGAGCGCCGGGGTGACCGGCTGGACCTGGTACTCGGGCTCGCCGCGCTCGCGGCCACGGCCCGACAGGTCGGAGTCGGAGATCCGGATGCCGGGGGCCGCGGCGCAGCCGCCGAAGGTGGTCAGGAGGAGGAGGGCGCTGAGCGGTGCCTTCATGGTGAGTCCTCGCCGGCGGTGGACCGCCAGATGGCCTGTCGATACTCGGAGATGCCGCGGGCGAGGAGCGCCAGGGACGCCTCGAAGGCGCCGCGCCCCTGCCGGAACGGGTCGGGGACGTCGAAGTCCCCGAAGCGGCCGATGCGGTGGACCTTGCCCCGGGCCAGGGGCGCCAGCCGCTGCGCCTCCTGCTCCTGCTCGCGGTCCATGACCAGCACCAGGTCCACCCCCGCCGCCAGCTCCGGGGTGAGCTGCCGGGCCCGGTGGCCCGAGATGTCGATGCCCCGCTCGGCCAGCAGCGCCACCGCGTGCGGGTCGGCGGCGCGGCCGACCAGGGCCGACACGCCGGCGGACGACACCTGGAAGCCCGGGCGGCCGCCCAGGGCTGCGCGGAGCAGCCCCTCGGCCATCGGGCTCCTGCAGATGTTGCCGACGCACACGACGAGGACTCGCTCGAGCATCCTGGGCGCTGACTCCGGGGGGACAGAGGTGACGGTCGGTTGTAGACCCCACCGCAGGGGGGAGTAAAGTCCAGGCTCACGGGACCCGGCCGACCCCCCGGGCCTGTCCCTTGTTCATGCGCCAGGCCTCCCGATGCGGTAGGAGTGGCGCATGAGCGTGGGCGAGTGGGTTTTCCTGGCGGTGGCCGGCGCCGGCGCGGGCGTCATCAACGCGGTGGCCGGGGGCGGCACGCTGCTCACCTTCCCGGCGCTCCTGGCGGCCGGCCTGACGCCGGTGGGGGCCAACGCCACCAACACCCTGGCCCTCTGGGCGGGCCAGCTCTCCAGCGCCTTCGCCTACAAGAAGCACCTGCAGGACGAGCGGACCCGGGCGGTGGCCCTGGCGGTGCCGGCGGTGGTGGGCGGACTGGTCGGCTCGGCCCTGGTCTTCGCCCTGCCGGAGAAGGTGTTCGCCTCGGTGGTTCCCTGGCTCATCGTCTTCGCCTGCCTCCTCCTGGCCTTCCAGGGGCCCATCAAGCGGGCGCTGACCGGCCTCCCCGGCGCCGACCACCCGGCGGCGCTCTGGGTGGTCCAGCTCCTCATCTCCATCTACGGCGGCTACTTCGGCGCGGCCATGGGCATCCTCATGCTGGCCGCCATGAGCGTGCTCCTCCCCTCGAGCGGGCAGCACGCCAACGCCTTGAAGGTGCTCCTCTCCTTCCTGACCAACGGGTCGGCCGCCATCCTCTTCATGATCTCGGGCCACGTCGCCTGGCCGCACGCCGTGATCCTGGCGGTGGCCAACCTGGTCGGCGGCTGGGCCGGCGCGCACCTGGCGCAGCGCCTCCCGCCCTTCGGGATGCGGCTGGTGGCCATCGGCGTCGGGCTCTACGCCGCCGCCCGGCTCCTGCTCCGCTGAGCCCGCTGACCGGCTACCCCGCCGCCTCGGCGAAGTGGATGAGCGCCTCGAGGGCGTCGGTGTTGGTCATGAGCCCCGCCAGGGCCCCCTGCGCGTCCACCACGATGACGCCGTTCAGCTTCCGGTCCCGCAGGAGCTTGGCCGCCTCGGCGATGGGGGTCTCCGGCCGCACCGTGTAGGGCGTGGCGTTCATGGCGGCCTTCACCGGGGTCTTGGAGAGCAGGTAGTGGATCTCCCACTGGTCGAGGGAGGTGGCCTTGGTCGGCACGAAGCCGGAGAGCATCTTCTCGGTGACCAGGCCGGCGATGGCCGTGCCGCGCATGACCGGCAGGCGCCGGATGTTCTTCTCCTTCAGCAGGTGGATGGCCTCGATGATCGAGGCGTCCTCCTGGATGGTGATGGGGTTCGGCGTCATCCAGTCGGCGACGGTGCGCTTGGTCGGGCTCATGGCTACATCCCCAGGAAGGCCTTCTTGACGTGGGCGTCGTCCAGGAGCTGGGCGCCGGTGCCGGAGAGCACCACGCGCCCCGTCTCCAGGACGTAGGCCCGGTGGCTGATGCGCAGGGACTGGTAGACGTTCTGCTCCACCAGCAGGATGGTGGTCCCCTGCGAGTTGATCTGCTGGATGATGTCGAAGATGTTCCTCACGAACAAGGGGGAGAGCCCCAGGCTCGGCTCGTCGAGCACCAGGAGCTTCGGGTTGGCCATGAGGCCGCGGCCGATGGCCAGCATCTGCTGCTCGCCGCCCGACATGGTCCCGCCGAGCTGGGTGCGCCGCTCGGCCAGGCGCGGGAAGAGGGTGAAGACCCGCTCCATGTTCTTGGCCCGGTCCGGGCGGGTGGCGGGGAGGTAGCTCCCCATCCGCAGGTTCTCCACCACCGTCATCTCCGGGAAGATGCGGCGGGCCTCCGGTACCTGGATGAGGCCGCGGGCCACCACCTCGTGCGACTGGAGGCCGGCCAGGTCCTCGCCCTGGAAGGTCAGGCTGCCCTTGAGCGGCTTCACCAGCCGGGAGCAGTTGCGCAGGATGGTCGACTTGCCGGCGCCGTTGGCGCCCACCACCGTGACGATCTCGCCCTGCTTGACCTCCAGGTCGACGCCCCACAGGACCTGGAGGTCGCCGTAGGCGAACTGGAGCCCGCGGATCTCAAGCATGGACGGCCTCCCCCAGGTACGCGGTGATGACGTCCGGGTTGTCCGCCACCTCCCGGGGCGCCCCCTCGGCGAGCTTCTCGCCCGAGTTGAGCACCACGATCCGATCCGAGAGCCGCATGATGGCCTTCATGTCGTGCTCGATGACCACCTGGGTCAGGCCGAGCTTCTTGAGCGAGAGGATGAGCTGGATGATCTCCTCCGACTCGGCGGCGTTGAGGCCGCCCATGACCTCGTCGAGGAGCAGGAGCTCCGGCTTGGTGGCCAGCACCCGGGCCACCTCCAGCTTCTTGCGCTCGCCGATGGGGAGGCCGCCGGCCAGCATGGAGTCCTTGGCGGCCAGCCCGACGATGCGGAGCTGCTCGTGGGCCACCTCGCGGGCCACCCGGAGCGAGTGGGTGCGTAGCAGCGCGCCCACCATGACGTTGTCGAGCACCGTCATCTTGGCGAGCGGCCGCACCTTCTGCCAGGTCCGGGCCATGCCGAGCCGGCACACCTGATCCGGCTGCAGCCCGTTCATGACCACGCCCTTGAAGAGCACCTGGCCCTTGGAGGGCGGGTAGTAGCCGGTGATGCAGTTGAAGAGGGTGGTCTTGCCGGCGCCGTTGGGGCCGATGAGCCCCATGATGGTGTTGAGCTCGACGTCGAAGGAGACGTCGGAGTTGGCGGCCAGGCCGCCGAAGAACTTGGAGACGTTCTTGATCTCGAGGATGGCGGACATGGCGTTCCCCTAGGCGGGCTTGACCGCGTCGCCGGCCGCGGGCGCGCCGCGCCGCCGGAGCTTGCCCCACCAGGTGCGGAGCAGGCCGAGGATCCCGTCGGGGGCGAAGAGGATGACGATCACCACCAGCACGCCGTAGACCAGCACGTGGGCGTTGGAGAGCCGCTGCTCGATGAAGGCCACCAGGGTCGAGTCGCTGCCGGCCACCCC